>Ga0070733_10000762_pt1 | contig 25173 bp, 21 predicted proteins | sample Coa_R1_9_FD_66450 | JGI IMG/M metagenome (GOLD analysis project Ga0070733, IMG submission 66450) | Surface soil microbial communities from Centralia Pennsylvania, which are recovering from an underground coalmine fire - Coalmine... | ecosystem: Environmental > Terrestrial > Soil > Unclassified ...
TCGTTCGGCATTTCGACATTGAGCACCTGCTTGCCCTTGCGGGTATTGCCGACGCAGTCATCCTCGTTGACGATGAAGCCCTGCCCCTCGCCGCTCGCAATCAGGAACTTGCGCCCGCCCTTGTTGACGAACAGCGAGACGATGGCGGCGTCCTGATCGAGATCGATGAACATCCGGATCGGCTCGCCATGGCCGCGTCCGCCCGGGAGCTTCGCAACTTCGAGCGAATAGAATTTGCCGTTGGTGCCGAACAGCAGCAGCTTTGAAGTGGTCTCGGCAAAAAACGCGTGGTCGAGCTTGTCGTCGGTCTTGAACGCAAGGCTAGAGAAATCTTCGACGTGTCCCTTCAGCGTACGCACCCAGCCCTTCTCGGAGATCACCACCGTCACCGGCTCGCGCTCGACAAAGGCCTCCTCGATCGCGGCGAGATCGTGCTCGGGCGCATCCGCAAACTGGGTGCGGCGCTTGCCGAGCGGCGTCTTCGGCCCGAACATGTCGCGCACCTTGCGCACCTGCTCGCCGACCTTGGACCATTGCTCCTTCTCCGAGGCGAGGAGAGCCTTGACGCCCTTCAACTCGGCGCGGAGATTCTTGTCCTCGGTGCGGATCTCGAATTCCTCGAGCTTGCGCAAGTTGCGCAGGCGCATGTTGAGGATGGCTTCGGCCTGAACCTCCGTCAGCTTGAACGCCTTGATCAAGGCCGGCTTCGGCTCGTCCTCGGTGCGGATGATCTTGATCACCTTGTCGATGTTCAAATAGGCGATCAGATAACCGCCGAGGATCTCCAGGCGATGCTCGATCTGGGTCTTGCGGTAGTTGGTGCGGCGGACCAGCACGTCGCGCAGATGGTCGAGCCACTCTCTCAGGCACTCGGCAAGTCCGACCACCTTCGGGATGCGGCCTTTGACCAGCACGTTGAGGTTCAACGGAATCCGATTTTCGAGCTCAGTCAGCCGGAACAGGGATTCCATCAGGAGTTCGGGATCGACGGCGCGCGATTTGGGCTCGATGACGAGGCGGATGTCTTCAGCGGATTCGTCCCGGACGTCGCCAACCAGCGGCAGCTTCTTCTCGTTGAGCAATTCGGCGATCTTTTCGACCAGGCGCGATTTCTGCACCAGGTAAGGAATTTCGGTGATGACGACCACCCAGGTACCCCGCGCACCCTCTTCCTGCTTCCACTTGGCGCGGACGCGGAACGAGCCACGCCCGGTCACATAGGCTTCCGTGATCGATTCCTTGGAATCGACGACGATGCCCCCGGTCGGAAAATCCGGCCCCCTCACCCACTTCAGAAGCGTCTTCGACCTCGCCTCAGGCTTGTCGATTAGATGTAGCGCCGCCTCGCACAGTTCGGCCGCATTATGCGGCGGGATCGAGGTCGCCATGCCGACCGCAATCCCCTGCGCGCCGTTGGCGAGCAGATTCGGGAATCCGCCGGGCAGCACCACCGGCTCTTTCGACTGGCCGTCGTAATTGGGGCGGAACTCGACGCCGTCCTCGTCGATGCCCTCCAGGAGAAGGCGGGCGACATCGGTCATCCGCGCTTCGGTGTAGCGGTAGGCGGCGGCGTTGTCGCCGTCGATATTGCCGAAATTGCCCTGGCCGTCGACCAGCGGGTAGCGCGAGTTGAAATCCTGCGCCAAGCGCACCATGGCGTCGTAGATCGCCTGATCGCCATGCGGATGGAATGAGCCCATCACGTCGCCGACGATCTTGGCGGATTTCTTGAATGGCGTGCCGGGGTCGAGCCGCAACAGCCGCATGCCGTAGAGGATGCGCCGGTGCACCGGCTTCAGCCCGTCTCGGGCGTGCGGCAGCGCGCGATGCATAATGGTGGAAAGGGCATAAGCGAGATAGCGCTCTTCCAGCGCATCGCGCAGCATGACCTCGTGGACTTCGGCCGGATCCGGCGGAGGCAGTCGTTTTCCCATGGGAACGGGTTATCCAGTGCGGGGGATTCGAACAAGGCGCGAATCAGCGGCCTAATTTAGGCCGCCTCGAAGCGTCACGGAACAACCGCTTTCGCGCGGTGCGCGCGGTGTCTGATCACCGCATTGATAAAGCCGTTGCTGGCGTCGGAATGGCCCTGCCCGGTCGTGGAAGGACGCGCCCGCCGGCCGCGATATCGCGCCGAGCGGATGAAACTCATGCAGCCGCAGGAAATTGTCGCGCCACTTTCGCGCGTTTTTCCGGTCGTTGGCTCCCGACCGCGTGGTGTCTCGGATGCATCAACCGCGCGCTCATTTTCGGTGGCTCTGGTCCTGAAATCAGGAGCAGAGCCTAGCCCGCTGTTCTTTCGGCGGCGCGCCGCATCGTCAATAGCCGCGCAAGGGGTTACCGTAGTAACGGCTGGCCCCAAATGGCACGTAAAGGGGATAGTAACCCGCACCTACGGGGTGACCAACGTGGTGTTCCCAATCGGTACCCACGTAACCAGCATAAGGCCCGCTATCCCAGCCCCAACCATGATAATCCCAGCCCCACCCAGCTCTGACATAACCATTGTAACCAGCCGCCATATCGGCGGCTGCGGCCGTGCCGGTCGCACCCGCCGCCAAGCCGCCGCACGCCAACGCCGTTGTGACAATCGCAATTTTTGCAAAGCGCGTCCGATTCATGGCTTCCTCTCCATCAGTCCATCCAAATGAAACCAGTGTGTCCTTCTGCCGGGAACGGCAGATCAGAAATATTGAGGATCGTCCGCTCATATAAGACAGGCTTTCTGACATAGTGTGGCTACTTCACTTATGGTTGCGGCATTCAAAGCGGCGATAGATTCAGGCCGCCACGAAGCGTCACGGAACGACCGCCTTGGCGCGGTGTCTGACCACCGCATTGATAAAGCCATCGCGGGCGTCGGAATGGCCCTGCCCGCGCGGCTCCAGCACGTGACGCAACAGAAAAAGCCCCGTGAGCGTAAAACCATCGCTCAAGTCCTGGTCCGACCAGCCGTTCGCTCCGCCCTCGCTCTGGCGCAGGAACGCGGGCAGCCGCAACAACCGGTCGTGGAAGGACGCGCCCGCCGCCCGCGATACCGCGCTGCCGGATTTCGGCGAGACATAGATGAGGTCGGCGGTCGTTCCGGTCGCCGCACAGGTTTCCAGATCGAGCCCGAAACCAAGTTCGGCGAGCATCGCGAGCTCGAATTTAATCAAATGCGCCGCCGCGCCACTCGCCTCGTCGAAATCGTCCAGCGTGCGGTCGAGCATCTCGTAGATTTCCTCGTGCGGATCGCGCTCGGGCAGAAGCCGCGCCAGCGCGGCCAGATGAGTCACGCCATAGACCGCGTGCGAGGAGGCGAGTAGCGTCGCCGCCCGCAGCCGCGTGCCCTCGATCTGATAAATGCCGAGATGCTCGTCGAGCCGCGCCCGCCACACCGCGCTGACGCCGTTGCCCGGTTGCAGCAAGGGCCGCATCCGCGAGCCGGAACCGCCGCGCACGAGGCCAAGGTGGCGGCCATGCCCGCGCGTCAGGAGCTCGACAATGGCAGAAGATTCGCCATGCCGCCGCACCCCCAGCACAATGCCTTCGTCAGTCCATTCCATGGGGAAGAGTTTACAGGATTCCGGTGCGGGGCGCAGCCTCTGCGCCGCGTTCCCCGGATGCTGCGCAGCGCCCTTGCGGTGCGCTGCTGATCCGGGGTCCATCCACTCCTCGCCATGATAGTGGGTCCTGGCTCTGCGGTGCACCGCAAGCGCGCTGCACCGCGTCCGGGACACGAGTGCAACCTCACCCGTTGAACCAGCCCTTCGCGTCTCCGGTGAAGGACAAATACAGTCCCATGGCCGTCAGCGCGCAGGACACGACCTCGATGGCACTATCGAGCTGAAGGCCGTTCTCGCCGACGAACTGAAACAGCGAGATCACCGAAAGCACCAGCGCCACAAGCAGCACCCAGCGCGGCCAGTTCTTGCGCCGCTGGGCCGCCAGCCAGACGAAATAGAACAACAGCAGGATCATGCCGGCATCAAGCAAGGTCAGGATCATGTCGGCGTTGGCCGCGCGATCCTGAAAGGCAACCGATAGCGCGTCGAGCACGAGCGACGCATAGAGCAGCACTTCAAACCAAAACACGTTCCTGGGTATGTTCATTTCCTGCGCCGGTGATTGCTCGATCATTGCCCGATTATTGCCCGATTACTCCCTGGGGAATTCCAGTCCCATTTCATGGTAGCGGTCGGGATCGTCGCCCCAGTTTTCGCGCACCTTCACGAACAGGAACAGGTGGACGGGAACGCCTGTGATTTCCGCGATCTCCTTGCGGGCGTCCGCGCCGATTGCCTTGATGGTGGCGCCGGCCTTGCCGAGCACGATCTTGCGCTGGCTTTCGCGCTCGACAAAAATGGTCTGCTCGATTCGGACGGACTTGTCTTTGCGCTCGGTCCACGAATAGGTTTCGACCGTGGATTGATACGGCAATTCCTGATGCAGCTTCTGGAAGATCTTCTCCCGCGTGATTTCGGCCGCCAGATGCCGCATCGGCGCATCCGACATCTGGTCTTCCGGATAGTGAAACGGCCCCGGGGGCACCATCTCGGCCAAGGCGCGGCGTAAATCGTCGACGCCATCGCCCGACAATGCCGAGATCATGAAGGTGCGCGCGAATTTGAGGCGGTCATTGGCGGCCTTGGCGAGCGCCAGCAGCTTTTCGCGCGGGACGAGATCGATCTTGTTCAGCACCAGGATCTTTTCGTGCCCGACGGTGGCAAGCTTTGTCAGGATCGCGTCGGCTTCCGCGTCGATCCCCTCGCGCGCGTCGATCAGCACGCAGACGAGATCGGCATCATGCGCTCCACTCCAGGCGGTGGCGACCATGGCGCGGTCGAGCCGCCGCTTGGGCGGAAAGATGCCGGGGGTGTCGACCAGAATGATCTGCGCATTATTCTCGATCGCAATGCCGCGGATCAGCGCGCGCGTGGTTTGCACCTTGCGCGAGACGATCGTGACCTTGGAGCCGACCAGCGCATTGACCAGCGTCGATTTGCCGACATTGGGGGCGCCGATCAGCGCGACGAAACCGCACGCCGTCGTGACCGGTGCGGTTGCGGCCGGGGATTCATCAATCATTGTTGCCGCCGCCGACGCCTTCGCGCGCGATCATCACGGAGGCGGCGACTTTTTCCGCGGCGCGCTTGCTGCCGCCGAGGCCTTCGGCCGGGGTGAGCCCCGGCAATTCCACGGCTACCCGGAACTGCGGATCGTGATGCGGTCCAGTGCGTTCGATCTCGCGGTAGACCGGCGTCGGCAGCCCCTTGCCCTGCGCCCACTCCTGCAGCACGGTCTTTGGATCGCGCAGCGGCCGGCGCGGCTTGCGCATTCGTTCCGTCCAGTTGCGTTCGACGAATTGCGCCGCCGCCTGGTAGCCGCCGTCGAGAAACACCGCGCCGATCACCGCCTCGCAGATGTCCCCGAGCACGGATTTGCGCAAGCGGGCGCCGGCGCCAGCGCCGACCGCGCCGAGCTTGATGTCATCAACCAGCCCGAGCGACTTTGCGACATCGGCGCAGCTCTCCTTGCGCACGAGCTCTGCGAGCCGCTTCGACAATTCACCTTCGTCGGCATTGGGAAAGGCGCGGTACAGCATGTCGGAAACGATCAGGCCAAGAACATGATCGCCGAGGAACTCAAGACGCTGGTAGCTGTCGCCGCGCTTGCGGGAGGATTTCAGCGCCGAGACGTGTGTAAACGCCGTGGCAAGCAGCGTGGCGTTGGCAAATTTATGTCCGATCCGCGCTTCCAGCGCGGCGGAAGCGGCGGCTTTGGCGCCCGCCTTGGAACGCTTCTTCTTCTTGCGCGCCGCCGGCTCGCGCGCGGCGCCAGGCTGGAGGCTTGCGTCGCCAGATGACGATGAGGCGTGAATATCCGGAGCGTCTTCGTTCATCGCACAATGGTGAATAGACGATTCCAGCGCACCGCGGTGGGCCAGCGCCAGAACATCCAGGCGTGCTCGCCCTCGGCAATCGAGAAGAAGATCATCTGGGCCCTGCCGACGATATTCTCAAACGGCACGTAGCCCACGGCCGACAACACCCGGCTGTCGGTAGAATTGTCGCGGTTGTCGCCCATCATGAAGAAGTGGCCGGGCGGCACGGTGTAGACGACGGTGTTGTCGTAGAAGCCGTTGTCGACGCAGTCGAGCGATTCATAGCTGACGCCGTTCGGCAACGTCTCCTTCCAGCGTTTGACCCGCGCGGTGGCATCCGACCCGCAAGGGTCCTCGCCGACGAAGTCGCTCAACCGCTCGCGTTTCACCGGGACATCGTTGATGTGGAGGAGTCCCTCCTTCATCTGGATACGATCGCCGGGCAACCCGATCACGCGCTTGATGTAGTCGGTGGAGTCATCCTTGGGCAGGCGAAACACCACGATGTCGCCGCGCGCGGGTTCCACGCCGAAGATGCGGCCCGAAAACAACGGCGGCGACAATGGGAAGGAGTAATGGCTGTAGCCATAGGAAAATTTAGAGACAAAGAGATAGTCGCCGACCAGGAGCGTCGCCTTCATCGAACCGGAAGGGATGTTGAAGGGTTGGAACAGGAAAGTGCGGATCACCAGAGCGATCAGAAGCGCGTGGATGACGACGCGGATCGTTTCACCCAAGCCGCTTTCGGATTTTGTACCGGATGTCACGCTCATTGCTTCCTGCTTCCCTCGCGATCCCCGCGCGGCGACAGAACATTGTCCTTACGCGAATCGAGGTTCGCTCCGCGTCGAGAAAATGGTCTGGCTACTGATGTTGCGAGCGATCTCCGGCACATGGTCCGAATTCGCCCTGCTTCGAATGTTGCCACGCGTTTTAGACGGTTGTTTGCAACCGCGCAATAAACGGTCCCATCAAAACTTCATAAGACACTGAAAAGTTTCATATTTTAGTTTTGGCCGATCGGCCGTCCGCAAGACCTAGGGTTTTCGGGCGTCGACCGCCGAAATGATGACGAAAGCCTGCGCCAGCGGCCAGTCGTCGGTGATGCTGAGGTCGATTTTCGCCTCGAAACCCTCCGGCGTCAGCGCCTGAAGTCGCGCCAGCGCCCCGCCCGTCAGTTGCATCGTCGGCCGGCCACCCGGCAGGTTCACGACCCCCATGTCCCGCCACCAGACCCCGCGCCGGATACCAGTGCCGAGCGCCTTGGAACATGCCTCCTTGGCGGCAAAACGCTTGGCGTAGGTCGCCACCACCATCTTCTCGTTCTTTGTGCGGCGTTCGGCTTTGGCTCGTTCGGCGTCGGTGAAAATACGATCGAGAAAGCGATCGCCGTGACGCTCGATGACCTTGGCGACACGGCGGATGTCGATCAGGTCGGAGCCGATCCCGATGATCATGCCTTGCCCGCCTGCCCGGCGCCGGCGGGCGCCGAATTCAGGTTCCCGCGGCCCCGATCCATCGCGGCGCGCATCATGCGGACCGTTTCCCCAAGCCCGACAAACAGCGCCTCCCCGACCATGAAGTAGCCGATATTGAGCTCAACGATTTCGTGTAAGGACGCAATTTTCTCCGCGGTCGCATAGTCGAGGCCGTGGCCGGCGTGCACCTCAAGGCCAGCCGAGCGCGCAAGTGCCGCGCCCTTCACGATCCGCTCCCATTCCGCTTCCGCCTTTGTCGCATGGCCGTCAACGACCGCATCGCACCAGGCGCCGGTGTGAATTTCGATGACGGGCGCGCGCACTCTCGCCGCCATTTCGATCTGGGCGGGATCGGCGGCGATGAACAGCGACACCCGAATGCCGGCATCGTTCAATCTCGCGACGAACGGCGCGAGCGCGTTGTGCTGGCCTGCGACGTCAAGACCGCCCTCGGTCGTCAGTTCCTCGCGGCGTTCGGGCACGAGACACACGGCGTGGGGCTTGGTCGCAAGCGCGATCCGTAGCATGTCCGAGGTCGCCGCCATCTCGAAATTCAGCGGCTTTGAGATTTCGGACTTGAGCCGCGCCATATCCTCATCGCGGATATGGCGGCGATCTTCGCGCAAATGAGCGGTGATGCCGTCGGCGCCCGCTTCGATCGCCGCGAGCGCGGCCCGCACCGGATCGGGACGGTGCCCGGCCCGCGCGTTGCGCAGGGTCGCGACGTGATCGACATTGACTCCGAGACGCAACGCAGAAGTGGCCATGCAGGGACTCCTCATCCTGAGGAGCGGCGCCTTCGCCGCGTCTCGAAGGATGAACAGGCATTGTGGCCTCATGGTTCGAGACGGCGGCGCTGTCAAGTATACGCAGACTGCGTAAACTTGTCTGCGGGCGCCTCCTCACCATGAGGAGGTGAAGCTACCCGTTGACGCGCTCCACCCGTGCAACGACGGCTTTGGCGCGCAACTGGGCTATAATAGCGCTGAGATGCTTCAGGTCATAGACCTCAAGATCGATGGTGAGTTCGGTGAAGTCGGGCGAGCGGCGCGACATGCTGATATTGTCGATATTGCCGTCGTGTTCGGCGATCACGGTGGCGACCTGGGCAAGGCTCCCGGGCTCGTTGACATTGTCGACGAGGATCCGCGCAGGAAAGCGCTGCGGCGTTGATTCGTCGACATCCCAGCGCACGTCGAGCCAGCGCTCCGGCTCCTCCTCAAAATCCTTCAGGGCCGGCGATTGGATCGGATAGATCGTGATGCCCTCGCCCGGGGAAACGATCCCAACGATGCGGTCGCCGGGCACGGCGCCGCCGTTCGGGGCGAACTTGACCGGTAAATCCGAATTGATGCCGCGGATCGGGATCGCGGAGGGGGTTCGAGCGGGATCGGCCGGCGATTTCAGCTTCAACTTGGCGGCGAGGCCTTTCTTGACGCCATACCGCGCGACCCGTTCCTCCTTGTAGTCGGGATACATGGCGCGGGCGACGTCGGAGGCCTTCATTTCCCCGCGCCCCACCGCCGCCATCACGTCGTCGACCGAGGCCCGCGCCAGCCGAGGCAGCGCCCCCTTCAGCTTGTCGTCCGCGTACTCGATCTTGGCCCGGGCAAACAGGCGATCCACGATGCGGCGGCCGAGACCCGCATATTGATCGCGCACCGCCGTGCGCGTGGCACGCCGGATCGCCGCCCGCGCCTTGCCGGTGCGCGCGAGCGATTCCCACGCCGACGGCGGCGACGACTGGGCCTCCGACGTCAGCACCTCGACTTCGTCGCCGTTCTGAAGTTCGGAGGACAGCGGCGCGAACTTGCCATTGATCTTGCACCCGACCGCGCTGTTGCCGACATCGGTGTGCACGGCGTAGGCGAAGTCGATCACATTGGCCTGGCGCGGCAGTGCGATCAGCTTACCCTTTGGCGTAAAGCAGAACACCTGGTCGTGAAACAGCTCGAGCTTGGTATGCTCGAGGAATTCCTCGGGATTGGCGCTGTCGGAGAGGATCGCGATGGTGTGGCGAAGCCAGGCAAACGCGTTGGATTCCCGTTTCAGGAGTTCGGTCGGCGAACCGACGCCGTCCTTGTAGAAGGCGTGCGCGGCGATGCCGAATTCCGCGATCTGGTCCATCTCCTCGGTGCGGATCTGCAATTCGACGCGCTGCTTGCCGGGACCGATCACGGTGGTGTGGATCGAGCGGTAGTCGTTTTGCTTGGGCGTTGAGATGTAGTCCTTGAACCGGCCGGGCACCACGGGCCAAGTGGTATGCACGACGCCGAGCGCGCGATAGCAGGATTCGAGGTCGCCCAAGACGACGCGGAAGCCGAAAATATCGGACAATTGCTCGAAGCCGACCGACTTGCGCTGCATTTTGGTCCAGATCGAAAATGGTTGCTTGCGCCGGCCATAAACATGCGCGGCCAGGCCGTTCTTCTGGAGATTCTTGGAAAGCTGGCTTTCGATCTCGCCGATCAGATTGCGGTTGCGCTCGGCAAGCGAATCCAGCCGCTGCCTGACCACCGAATAGGCGTCCGGATCGAGCGTACGGAACGAAAGATCCTCGAGCTCCTCCCGCATCTCCTGCATGCCCATGCGCCCCGCCAGCGGGGCATAGATGTCGAGCGTCTCCTCGGCGATGCGCTGCCGGGCGGCGGGCGCCACGAACTCGAGCGTCCGCATGTTGTGCAGCCGGTCGGCAAGTTTGATCAGGAGAACGCGCACGTCGTCCGATATCGCAAGCAAGAGCTTGCGCAGATTTTCGGCCTGCTTGGCCTCACGCGATACCAGTTCCAGCCGCTTCAACTTGGTCAGGCCCTCGACCAGCGCCCCGATCTCCTGTCCGAACACCTGGTCGATTTCGCCGCGGGTGGCCTCGGTATCCTCGATGGTGTCGTGGAGCAGCGCCGCAACGATGGTCGCATCGTCAAGCTTGAGGTCGGTCAGGATCGCCGCGACCTCCAGCGGATGGGAAAAAAACGGATCGCCCGAAGCGCGGGTCTGCGAGCCGTGCGCCTTCATGGCGTAGACATAGGCGCGGTTCAGCAGGTCTTCGTTGGCGTCGGGATTATAGGAGCGGACGCGTTCGACCAGATCGTATTGCCGCATCATGCGCCCGCGCGGCGACTTGGCGGGCCTGGCCCCCTCGGCGGCCGCAGCCGATTTCGCCGCCACAGCGACCGAATCAGTCGCGGCTTGCATCTGCTCCGAGCTGCGGCGCCCATACGCCATCGAATCAATTCCCTTGACTGGGACACGGGCATGCGGCCCGCTTCCCAATATGATTGGGATAATCTAGTGCGTTCTCCGGCGAAGCGGCACCCTTTTGGGCGTACAGAAACGCTCAATTTGGGAACCGAGACCAGTCTAGCTCGAAACGGCCAGCCGTCCGATCAAATCGGAGACAACCGAGGCTGAAATCGCCCGCAATCCCGGTCAATAGTAACCATGAAAGACATAAAAAAAAGCAAAGGGCCCGAACCGGGTTCGGGCCTTTGGGAAATCGAATAGCGGGATTGGTTTAAACTCCAGGATGCATTGGAAACGATCTACTCGTCTTCCTCCGGAAGCTCCTCGGGAGGCGCAAGGCCCTCGAGACCCTTCAGGAGCTCTTCCTCAGTCATGCGCTCAACGGCAACCTCGGTATCGTCGGCATCGACGCTGGCACCGGCCGACCCAATCAAGGGAACCGTATCCGGCTCCGGTTCGTCGACCTCGACGAACTTCTGCAAGGAGTGAACCAACTCTTCGCGCAAATCCTCGGGCGATATGGTTGATTCCGCGATTTCGCGCAGCGATACAACCGGATTTTTGTCGTTGTCGCGGTCGACCGTGAGCTGGGACCCGGACGAGATCATGCGGGCGCGATGAGCGGCCAACAGAACCAGATCGAACCGGTTGTCGACCTTATCAATACAATCTTCTACGGTGACGCGCGCCATCGCCTGTCGCTCCGTTAAATGGGACGGAATATGTTGATTGTCCCGGGGTAGTTATAGGGGTGGGGGTCTTTTCGCAAGACAAAATTGTGATTTGGCCTGGCTAATTTGCTCTGATAACCTTTTAAGGTTCAAACAGCGGAGCGTTTTCTAGGCCGCGACAAGCGGCTGAGCGGACAAGGAAACGCTTCATTGCGTCGACCGTATCCACCTTCGATTGCCCTGACCTTCCTCATTTCCAGCGGCGTCCTTTCCGACAAATCCGCGGGGGCTTTGGCAGTATCGTTTTTTGACAATGCGCGGACCGTTGCCGCCGCGCCAAGAAGCTTACCGGCAACAACCTTGTGAGAACTCCGAATGTCGCCTGCCTCCAATAAGATCGCGCTCTTTATCGATGGCGCCAACCTCTACGCCACCGCCAAGACGCTAGGCTTCGACATCGACTACAAGCGACTTCTCAAGGAGTTCCAAAGCCGAGGGACCCTGGTCCGCGCGTTCTATTACACCGCAATCATCGAAGATCAGGAATATTCGTCGATCCGGCCCCTGATCGACTGGCTCGACTACAACGGCTACACCGTCGTAACCAAGGCAACCAAGGAATTCATCGACGCCAGCGGGCGGCGCAAGGTGAAGGGCAATATGGATATCGAGCTCGCGGTCGATGCGATGGAACTCGCCGAGCATGTCGACCAGATAGTGCTGTTCTCCGGCGACGGCGACTTCCGCTCCCTGGTCGAAGCGGTGCAGCGGCGCGGCGTCCGCGTCACCGTCGTTTCCACGATTTCGAGCCAGCCCCCGATGATTGCCGATGAATTGCGGCGCCAGGCAGACGTTTTCACCGATTTGGTGGAACTGCAGTCCAAGCTCGGGCGCGACCCGTCCGAGCGTCCGGCTCCGCGCGAACCGCGTCACCACGCTCCGCAATTCCTCCAGCGTGCCACCACCATGGCGCCGAGGAACGGCGACGACGATTTCGACGACTAAGAACCCTCCGGCCACCGGCTTGCCGCCACCTGCCGCCCCCCTCTTCCGCGTCGAACCTGACCGCAATTGCCCGCTCTGCCCGAGGCTCGCCACCTTTCGCCAGGCCACGCGCGCCCGCGAAGCCGGATGGTTCAACTCGCCGGTGCCGTCTTTTGGCGACCCAAACGGGCGGTTGCTGATCGTCGGCCTCGCCCCGGGATTGCAGGGCGCCAACCGCACCGGGCGGCCGTTTACCGGCGACTTCGCCGGAGACCTGCTCTACGCGACACTGATCGAATACGGTTTTGCCAAGGGCACCTATCTGGCGCGGCCGGACGATGGGTTGACGCTCTCCGATTGCCTGATCTCCAACGCGGTGCGTTGCGTACCGCCGCAGAACAAGCCGTTGCCGGCGGAAATCGGCAATTGCCGCCCCTTTCTGGCCGCGACGATCGAAGCCATGCCGCGGCTGCGTTCGATCGTGACGCTCGGCCGGGTGGCCCACGAGTCGACGGTGAAAGTCCTTGGACTTCGTGGCGCCACGGCGCCATTTGCGCACGGCGCGATCCACCGGGCCGGCGCTGTGAGGCTTTATGACAGCTATCATTGCTCGCGTTACAACACCAATACCGGGGTGCTCACGCCGAAAATGTTTCGCGCGGTATTCGCCAAAGTGCGCGCGGATCTACTCTAGACCCGGTTTTCCTTAAGCCAGGCGAGCACGTCGCCGGCATTCCGGTCGGGTGGAAACACCGGATAGAACACGTGGGCGATGCGCGCGTCGTCGATGATCAGCGCCAGGCGCTTGATCAAGGTCAAGCCCGCCACTTCCATGGTCGGCAGTCGCAGCGCGCGCGTCATTGCGAGTTTTTCATCCGACAAGACCGCAAACGGCAGATGCAACCGTGACGCCATCTCGGTCTGATATTCGTTGCTCTGGGTCGACAGGCCAAACACATGGGCCGCACCGGCGGCCTTCAGCTCCGCGAACAGATCGCGGAACGAGCAGGTTTGCGGCGTGCAGCCGCGCGCGCCCGGAATCATGTCCCAATCGTCAACCAGCGAGATTTTGCCCGGTTCGCCGGTTCTGGGATAGGCGAAGACCACGCTGCGCCCCCGTAGAGCGGACAACGTCACCGACGAGTCATCGGTAGCAACCAGGCCGATCGGCGGGATCGTCATGCCGACAAGGTGCGCAGCTTCGCCGTCATCGACTGGCGACGGAATCTTGCTCCAGTCGACTTCGAAAAGATTTTTCTGGTTCATGACCCAATTCCCCATTCGTCGTCATTGCAAGCCAACGGGTCGCGCGAATGCGCGCCCGATGATAAACTCCGCGAAACAATCCATAACGCCCTCGTCATTGCGAGCGCAGCGAAGCAATCCATCTTACCGCGGAAAGAAAGAATGGATCGCTTCGTCGCAAGGGCTCCTCGCGATGACGGGCTCTTGGCAATGACGGATAGACATGGCCTCTATCCCCGCGCCCGCAACAGCCGGCCCTTCTCCCGGCCCCAGTCGCGCTTTTTCTCGCTCTCGCGCTTGTCGTGCAGCTTCTTGCCCTTGGCCACCGCAAGCAGGAGCTTGGCGCGGCCGCGTTCGTTGAAATAAAGCTTGAGCGGGATCAACGTCATGCCTTCGCGGTCGACCGCGCCCATCAGCCGGTTGATCTGCTTCTTGTGCAGAAGAAGTTTGCGCGGCCGCTTCGGCTCGTGATTGAAGCGGTTGGCCTGCAGATATTCGGGAATATTGGCGTTGATCAGCCAGATCTCGCCGTTCTTGGAATCGGCATATGATTCCGCAATCGTGCTCTTGCCGTTGCGCAGCGACTTGACCTCGGTGCCGGTCAACGCGATGCCCGCCTCGACCGTGTCTTCGACTGCATAGTTGAAGCGGGCCTTGCGATTCTCGGCGATGACCTTGATGGGGCGCTCTTTCTTCTCGGCCACGACTAGAGTTCCGATTCCGAAGTTCGCAAGCAATCGCGGCTACCTCTGATGCGAACTTCGGAATCAAAGGAGCTCTAGCAAATTTAAATACGCTAGTGCCGCTTTCGATTTGAGATTCCTCACGCGGACTCGCGGCAGACGCTGCAGGAACCTCAAATCGGCGGCGCTAGCCTTTCTTCAGGAGGTCGCGAATCTCAGTGAGCAGCTCTTCTTGACGGGTCGGCTTGGGCGGCGGCGCCGCCTCCTCCTTGCGCTTGAACTTGTTCATTGCGCGAATGACGAGAAACAGCACGAAGGCGACGATCAGGAAGTTCAGCGTCAGCGTCAGGAAGTTGCCCCAGGCCAGCACCGCGCCCTGCTTTTTTGCGTCCGCCAGATTGGTCGCCGTGACGTTTTTGGAAAGACCCGTGAAATAATTCGAAAAGTCGAGGCCGCCAATCGCGCCGATCAGGGGCATGATGATGTCGCCAACCAGCGAACTTACGATGCTGCCAAAGGCGGCGCCGATGATCACGCCGACCGCGAGGTCGACGACATTGCCTTTCATCGCGAAGTCGCGAAACTCCTTGAGCATTTCGAGACCCTTCGTTTCGGCATCACGGATCGCGGCGCTCATGGTAGCACCCGCGCGAGTTAGTTGATGAGGCCGGCATGCACCATCGCGCTGCGCACGGCCGCGCGCGTGGCCTTGGACACCGGCACCATCGGCAGGCGCAGCGTCTCGTCGATCTTGCCGAGCAGCGAGAGCGCGTACTTCACCGGCGACGGATTGGACTCGATGAAGAGATTGGTATGCAGCGGCATCAGTTTGTCATGCAACTTGAGTGCGGTCGCGACGTCGCCCTTCTGCCAGGCCACATGAAACTCCGAACACAGCCGCGGCGCGACGTTGGAGGTCACGGAGATGCAGCCGTGCCCGCCATGGGCCATATAGCCCAGCACGGTGGCGTCTTCGCCCGACAACTGATTGAATTCCTCGCCGAGTCTTGCGCGTTGCTGAGAAACCCGCACCATGCTCGCAGTCGCATCCTTGACGCCGGCGATGTTCTTGAGCTCGAACAGTCGCGCCATGGTGTCCACGCTCATGTCGATCACCGAACGCGGCGGAATGTTGTAGATGATGATCGGAATTCCGATCGCATCGTTGATTGCCTTGAAGTGCTGGTACATGCCCTCCTGGGTCGGCTTGTTGTAATAGGGCGTCACCACCAGCACGGCGTCGGCACCGGCCTTCTCGGCATGCTCTGCAAGCTCGATCGCCTCCCTGGTCGAGTTGGAACCGGCGCCCGCGATCACGGGAACCCGGCCCGCCGCCTCCCCGATGCACCATTCGACGACGCGCTTGTGCTCGTCGTGGCTGACGGTCGGGCTTTCGCCGGTGGTTCCGACCGGCACCAGGCCATTGGTGCCCTCAGCTATTTGCCAGCTCACCAGCCCCCGGAAAGCCGCCTCATCAAGCGAGCCGTTCTTGAACGGCGTAACCAAGGCGGTAAAAGATCCCCGGAAATTCGTCTTGGCTGCCATGGACTTCCTCCGAAACGCGACGCGGCACTGCCGCTACATAATGACCAATTGATCAATTCATACCGGGTATGATGGCCCGGCGAAAGACCTCAACCGGCCGGGCGGTCCGCGTCCCCACCTGAAGTTTGGCACCTGAAGTTACCTCCGATACCAGTACGAGCCGCGATTTTGCCGCGGTGCTGCTGCAGACATCGCAGAGCCAGCGTATTTGGCATTTTCTGCACATATTCCGTCAAATAGACGTAGTGGAGTGGATTTGACATTCGCTCCCCATCCAGCCCGAGCTTCGTAAAGCGAATGTCAAATCCAAAACTCCACTACAAACCTATATTTGCTGGTGGTCCTTTGATTCTAACATTCGCAAGTATGCCTGCTGAAACGGGATGCGAATGTTAGAATCGGACCACTAGGACAACCGCCGTCCCGTGATTCGTCGCAAAGGAATGCCGTGACCAGATCCGCCCGTGCCCAAGCGCTGCGATCGACAGCGATAGCGACAACGCTGGCGCTGGCGATGGGAATATCGACCTGGCCTGCGGGTGCTGCCGCCAAACCCAAGATTCCATTGCCGAAGCCGCGGCCGATTGCGCGCAACGTCGTTCCCAAAGGTACCGACAAGATCACGGCCAGGGGCGCGGACAAGAATGCAAATAAGACCAAGGCCAACAGTTCCGACAAGACCCCGTCCGTTGCGGCCTCGCCCTTGCCCGCGCCGGCGATAGCTCCCGCAACTCGCCAGCATGCGGCGTTGCCGCCACTAGCTGCGCGCAAGCCGCCACCGACGCCGGCTGCCATCGCCGCGACGTCGACCACCTCGCAAGCCGACAAGGACGCGCTCGAGAACGTCATTGAACTCGTGCGCCGACACAAGCCGGCGGACGCGACGGCGGCCGAGGCCGCCATCGCCGATCCGGTGGCCAGGAAGCTTGCGGAATGGATCATCCTGCGCAGCGACGACAATGGCGCATCGGTCGAACGCTATCGCGCGTTCATTTCCGCCAATCCGAGCTGGCCTTCGCAAACCTTCCTGCGCAGGCGCCTGGAAGCCGCGCTGTGGGACGATCATCGCGACGAAGCTACGGCGTGGTCTTGGTTCCAGAATGAATCGCCTTTGTCGGCAAAGGGCAAATTCTCGCTGGCGAGAGCCATGATCGGACGCGGCGACCGGACCAACGCGGAGCGTCTGGTGCGCGATGCCTGGCGCAACGATTCCATGTCGGAGGATACCGAAAGCACCGCGCTCGACCTGTTCGGGGCGTTGATCGCGCCCGGCGACCACAAGGCGCGGATGGATCTCTTGCTTTACGGCAGCGAACACGAAGCGGCGCTGCGCGCGGCAAAACGGCTCGGGGGCGGCGAAGTCGCACTCGCCAAGGCGCGCATCGCCGGCTACCGCAAGGCATCCAACGCCCGCGCCCTGCTCGATGCGGTTCCGCGCGAATTGCACGGCGACCCCGGTTACATCTTCAGCAGGATCCAGCTATTGCGCCGGGAAGAGAAATTCAATGAAGCCGCGCAGCTCATAATGAGTGCGCCGAGGGACCCCGGCCGCCTCTACAATGTGGACGAATGGTGGATCGAACGGCGATTGCTGTCGCGCAAGATGATCGACGTCGGCGAACATCGCACCGCCTACCTGATCGCGCGCGACGCAGCCCTGCCGGCACGCGATATCTACAGGACCGAGCAGGAATTCACGGCGGGCTGGATCGCGCTGCGCTTTCTGAATGACCCTTCAACGGCAGCCCAGCACTTTGCGCGCCTCGGCGCCGGCAGCGCCAACCCCACCACGCTCGCGCGCGCCGGCTATTGGCAAGGCCGTGCCGCCGAGGCCGCCGGCCGTTCCCAGGAAGCCCGCGCCGCCTATGCAGCGGCCTCCGAGCAATCGACCAGCTATTACGGCCAATTGGCGCGCGCCAAACTCGGCCTGCCGCAGATCGAGTTGAACAATGCACCTACCGCGCGCGGGCGCGCCGTCGAACGGCTTGAGATTGTCCGCGCAGCGCAGCTCCTCTACGAACTCGAAGAGGGCGAAATCGCTATCCCGATCTTTGCCGACATGGGTGAGAACGGCGATGGCGATACGCTCGTCGGACTTGCCGAACTGGCGTCGCGTTACGGCGATGCGCGCGGCATGCTGCTGGTGGGCAAGGCGGCGCTCAATCGCGGACTGCCGTTCGACTTCTACGCCTTCCCGGTGACGGGCATTCCCCCGTTCAGGTCGATCGGCCCCGACGTCGAGCAGAGTATCGTCTATGCCATCGCGCGGCAGGAGAGCGCGTTCAATCCCTCCGTGGTTTCGCCGGCGCAGGCCTATGGGTTGATGCAGGTGACGGCGGATGCCGGCAAATATGTCTGCAAGAAATACGGCGCCAGCTATGACTTCGGACGGCTGAAAACCGATCCGGTCTACAACACCGCACTTGGCGCAGCCGAGCTTGGCGGCCTGATCGAGGATTACCGCGGCTCCTATGTCATGACGTTTGCCGCCTACAACGCCGGGCGCGGCAGCGTCAAAAAATGGATCGAGCGCTACGGGGACCCGCGCGATCCAAAGGTAGACGCCGTCGACTGGGTCGAGTTGATCCCCTTCTCCGAAACCCGCAACTACGTGCAGCGAATCATCGAGAATCTGCAGGTCTATCGCGCCCGTTTCGGCGGCGGCACGCGGCTGCAGATCGAGGCCGATCTGCACCGCGGCAACGTCGAGTAGGTTCCATAGCGCATGATGGCTTTCACTTCACCTCTCCCGCTTGCGGGGGAGGTCGACGCGCGAAGCGCGGCGGGTGGGGGAAGTCTATCCAGTCGGGCAGCACGTTTTGCGGAAGCACCCCCACCCCAACCCTCCCCCGCAAGCGGGAGAGGGAGCGCGCCTCGGTCGTCGTTACAAACTTGAGCTACCTCATCACCGCTAGCCTCGTTGCCTTCCATTCGCCGGGCGTGACCAAGCGCGAGGCGAATACGCGTTTGAGAGCTGCTTTGGCCAAAGAAAATCCCCCTCCCGATAGATGCCTATCGGAAGGGGGATTTTCTACGTCAGGACTGCTTTACTTGTGGAACATCGCAGGCTTCGCGGGTTCCTCAGGCGCCCAGAGGCGATAGCTGAGGGTTGCGAATACCGTCGCGCCCTGGGTGATCAGAGAAGCATCGGCCGCGAGCGGAACTGCTGCGTTCCTGGCGCTCGCCCCGACTTCCTGCGTCGCCCATACCGAGAGGCTCGCCGGACCGAAGTTGTATTCCACGAGACCGCCAACCGCCCAGATGTGGAACCGCTGAGCATTGCCGAGCGTGCTGCCGCCAAATGCCGTGCACGGAATTCCGCAGGTGTCGTCGGTAACCTGCGCCACGTAGTAGGCGACCGGACCGATCGTCCACTTTCCAAAGGTTTTCGTAGCCGTGAAGTCCGCATGGAAAATGTCGCCGGTCGTGTAATTGTCGCGGCTATTTCGAGTGTTGAACTCTTCATACAGAGCAACGCTGAGATTCCAGCCACCGCCCAGATACGAGAGGATCAACTCAGGCTGGAAGGTCCACCAGGGGTTGCCGGCGTTGCCGAGGCCAAAGGGTCCCTGAGTGGTGCCATCGGGCACGTAAATGCCGACACCTGTCTTGACCACAAATCCGCTGGTCCCGAGCTTCCAGCTCAACTCACCCGGGACGATGTAGGTGTTGTGCGCGCCAGCGAAGTTGGAGGGCAGCGAATTGGGGATCGAATTAAGAATAGATTGGAGGGGATTTGAGACGCTCGCCATGACGAACGGCTGCACGATGACGGCGTCATACGTCGCACCAAGGAAAGTCCAGCCAGGAACGAACAGGAAGCCCTGCACGTCGACCGCGGCTGCCACACCATTGTGCGTGCCGAGCCCAAGAGTGGTTGTGCCCGGACCCACCAGGTTCGTCTGATAGGTGAAGATCTGGTTGAACATGTAGATGCCCGGCGGCGGAACGCCGGCGCTCGCACCGAGGAACGCGCCCGGCTTCGTAGCCCAGCCCGCGTACCCACCTTCGTACGCGTTCGCAGGCGAGAAGGCCACGGCGGCCAGACCCGCTGCCGCTAAAAGAGTCTTGATACTGAATTTCATGTGTCCCCCTATGTAGACCTGTGAAACGCTATTCCGTGTTGAACCTCGGCACCCCAACCTTCGCGTGCGAAACTTCCCCCGCCACTGCGAATTCAACGTGCCTATTTCAAATGCGAGAGTTGCTGCTCACGAATGAAAAGGCAATTTAAACTTGCCTTATGAAGGTTTGTCACAGTCCTTTTTCCGTCAGGTGTTGCAAAATATGCACACATGCCGCCGTCGCTCCGAAACTCACCTAAGCTGCTGTTTTACCGAATATTTCGTGGCCCGGAATTTCTTTGGCGAAGGACCTTCAAGAATCCTTGAAGCGCGATCGTCGGCGTAACATCGTGCCCGCGAACGCTCTCCGGCCGGGCTATTAGGTACTTCGAATCGAAGCGATGGAGCGCCCGGCGCTGCCCCGTTTGGCGGCGGGCAAGATCCGCCTAAAGCCAACGCTGCAAAGGCAAATGGCAAGGCGGCAGACCGATTCGAGGCCGTTCGCCCATGCGCGGGCTGCAATCATCGCCGCATGGGCGCCGACTTTTGGCGGAAGGATGTTGCATGAATGCGGCCTGCCAACGTACGAAGTCGCATCGCCTGATCCGTTGGTTGCGGCGGGAGAAGCTGGAGGGAATATGCGTTTTTCGGTGATCCTTGCCGCGTTGGCCGCATCTTTAGCCTTCGTCAGTCCGGCGCTGGCCCAGAGTCAAAGCGACGTCGATAGTTGCAGGTTTGCAGGAGTACTCAGCAAGGCTGATGAAGGCATCGCGGCCTGCGACCGCGTGATCGATGATGCGAAAGTGACTGTGCCGAACCGCGCAATTGCGCTTAGCAATCGCTGCGGATGGTGGTGGACGAAGAACGATCCGGACCGCGCGCTCGCTGATTGCAATGAAGCTATAAGGGCCGATGGCGGCAACGCCGCCGCCTTCCTCAACCGAGGCAATAGCTTCTTTAGCAAGTCGGACTTCGAGCACGCTTTTGCCGACTTCAATGCCGCGATCCGGCTCGACCCCAAGAACGCGTGGGCCTATGCCGCACGGGGCAATCTCTACAGGACCCAAGGCGAGTTCGACCGTGCGCTCGCCGATCTGAACGAATCGATCAAGCTCGACCCGAACTACTCCCTCGCCTTCTTCGCCCGCGGCGACCTGTACCGGAGCAAGGGCGATTTGGCCCGCGCGATGGCCGACATGAACGAGTCGCTCCGGCTCGATCCGAACTACGCGCTGGGTTACTCCACGCGAGCCCGGCTGTCCTACAAGCTCGGCAACAACCCGGCCGCAATCGAGGACTTCAACAAGGCGATCAAGCTCGACCCAGAGAATGCCACGGCGCACTTCAACCGGGGCGTCGCCTATTATGTCGTTGGCGGCCGTATCCCGGACGCAGTCGCCGATTTCAAGAAGGCCGCCGAACTCAACCCGAAGGACGCCTATGCCGCGATCTGGCGCGATCTCGCCGAACGGCGCAACAACGCGCCGAGCCATTTGGCAGAAGCCGTGAAGCAACTCGACATGACCGCATGGCCGGCGCCCGTGATCCGTCACCTCTTCGGCGAGCTCACTGCCGAACAGACCCTTGGCGCGGCCTTCGACACCGACCCGAGGACCAAGCAAGCGCAAACCTGCGAAGCTAATTTTTACAGCGGCGAGTTTGCGTTGATTCAAAAGAACAAGAAAGAAGCGCAGCGCCTTCTCAAGCTCGCAGCCGATGATTGCCCGCCAAGCTTCGTCGAATCCACGGCTGCGATTGCGGAGCTGATACAGCTCAAATGAGACCCGCGGCGCTCGCGCGCTTCTCACATGATCGCAGCTTACTTGTCTTGCAGCGTCGCTAGACCGCTCTTGCAGCGTCGCTAGACCGCGTTCGGAATTTGCCGCAACGGCGCTTTGGCCGGAACTCCGGCGGCGCCGGAAGCGGCAAGTGCTGAGCAGGTCCCCCATGTCCCCGGAACTCTGCTCAGCATCTTAGCGCCCTCGCCCTCTCCCCGCCTGAGAACGTGGACCGGAGCGAACCGTCTTAACAACGGGACGACCTCGGGTGCCCCCCTCCGTCGCGATGGCGAAATTAGCGAAGCTTCCTGCCCACGCAACATAAAGGCGACACTAGGCAAGCTTCGGCGCGGATGTTTTTGGCAAATGTTGCAGAAAAGGCACGCACGTCTTCGCCGGCAAGCCGAAGACTGTGTCTGCGACATCGACACCAAGTAATCGGACCGTCTGAAAATTGGCAGCTTGCGGCTCGCCCCTGTGTCGGGCATATCGGCCACAACGGAGCTGTGGCCGAGTGGCTGAAGGCGGCGGTTTGCTAAACCGTTATAGGGTTGTAAAGCCCTATCGAGGGTTCGAATCCCTCCGGCTCCGCCACCCTTCTTCTGTCCGGCCCGGAGACATGGGTGACGGATCGTACCTAAGACATGGGTACCGCAGGGTGCGTGCCTGCCAAAGTTTGAAGCTCGACGGGGCCGCGCGAGCGACCTGTAGACATCACGTCGGGACTTTTTTCGAAAGCGAAGCCTTGAGAAACTCAAAGTCGGATATTTGCAGCGCCAGCGATTGAAGTCTCTGCTCGGCCCGCAAGAATTCCTCAGCCGACAGGTCCGACTGCGCTCGCCGTCGCCACTTCAAGGTGACCTGAGGTTGATCGACAATTGCCTTTACTCGCGCGACCAGTCCGGCCCGCTCTGCGACTATGTCTTGAATTGCTGCATCGATGGCACCGACGACAGAGGAAATTCGCACATGATCCATCTCTACTTCGCGGTCAGGTGAGCGCATCTTAAACGTCTTGAGGGCGCTTTTGAGCTGCGGATTGACGAAAGCATCTGTACTCATCGCAATAACCTTCGTGCCATCACAAGCAAATCAGCCGCTCTTTGATGCGAGGAATTCGATTCCAATGCTGCTCTTCGTTTCCCAAATCATCTTCGATCGCCTCTTCACCCGACCGTCCAGTGTCAGAGCAAGAAAAAATTCTTCGGTTCGCATTCGAGCATTGATCTTTTCAAAGATATGGAGCTTTGCCCCGGTCGCCGAAATATCCTCCACCTGACCTTTTATCGACCATGTTCCATCGGCCGCGATCGCGATGGCCTCATGATAAAATTCAACACGCTTTGCTCTTCGTTTGTCGACAGCCATTGGTTTACCCGTCCCTATCCCTTGCCCAAGGCAGCGATGATCCGGTGATCATTTGTATTTGTCCCTAAGCGATTTAGTCAAACGAACGCCACACCAATCCGCTTTTCTTCGCGCCAGATGATGCGGCACGGTAAATGCGATCCGTCCGCCGGGAAAACCAGCGTGAAAGAGTCGTGGATGCCAACAGGGCTAGTCATGTCGCGCGCCGCCCAGGCACTCGATATATTGTGAACCATGCAAGCGACCGCACCGCCAACTCAATCGTTCCGGCCTTGGAGACGCGATCGCGAGGAAGACCCGCTTCTCGACCAAGAGGCCAGGTTAGGCTGTAAGTGTAAGGAATTGATGAATTTCCGATAGCCTGATCCGAGTCGATAGTCTGACGGTCAACATCCAAAGATAATTGCAATATGAGTCTTCCTTACGCGCCTGCTCAAATAACGACGCCAACACTCAAATATGGACAAAGCTTTTTTGAGCCACGCAGGGAGACTGTCGCTTGGGTTATGTCTATTTTCTCGAACTGAGCAACGGCGACATCTATGTCGGATCGACGAATGAACTTCGCTGCCGGTTTTCTTCAACGACGAATTCGCGCGTGGTTCGCAAACCCATGCCGGCACCGGAACGTTGCGGGCGACGTGGTAGACTGCGAACAGTTCCGCTCTTAGTGCGCCGTCATCCAGTCGCGGGCCTCGCGCTGGGCGGCTGCGATTTCTGCTTCCGACATCAGCTCGGCGATCTCGCGGCGCATCTGAACGGCATCGTGGCGGCCCTTCACGGCGGCAAGATTGAACCATTTATGCGCGGCGACCAGGTTGACGACGCCGGAGCGTCCGCTCGCCCAGTAAAGCCCACGCTCGAACAACACGTCGGGAATCGCGGTTGCTTCCACCGGCGTCGCGCTATCCAGATCGAAAAGTCCCTGAAACATCTGTCATCCCCTTCTTGTTTTTCTTAAACCCGCCCTGTCCGAGCGCGGCCCCTGTCCTGCTTGCAACGTCGCGTAATTCCCAGCGCGCGATCAGCAAAAGTGGACTTGCAGTTTTGCGTCCGATCGCGCGCCAATCTTGAGAGGGCGCACGATCTGACCGCCAAACCGCCCACACCTTGGCGGATCATGCGCTCGCCGTTTGCTGGCTTGTCGGAATGATCTTGACCAGCCAAGTTTGAAGGACAGTTTAAGTATCGCGATGAATCCGGCGTAAACGCCTCATCGGCGCAGGCCGCCGTGAAATGACAGAAACGCCCATTTCATCGGGGCTTTTAGGTGTTGCTATAAATTGGTTTACCCCGCCATTTTCGCGAAACGATAACCATCGCCGCAAGCAAGCGGCGATGTGACGCGCCGGCGCATCCGGCCCCCAAAGGGCCCTTGCGAGCCGTGGAGCATCGCGACAACGATCTGCAGGAATGATTTGTGGGATTGAATGTCCGCCGGGCATCACGGCACCAGCGTGGAACGAGGGCGTCGGCGAACACGTCAGGACCAGATTTCACATTGACGCTCAAAGGCCGAGAGCCCTCAAGTCCGTGAAACTGCGGATCGCTGAAATCCGCACCGAACGAAGAAAACCTGTTTTCTTCTGCCGGACCGGCTTTCGACAAAGAGCGAGCTCTTTCGAAACTACGATCCAGCCGTTTGACCTGATGTCTCGCCGACACCCTCTTTCGTCGACAAGAGCCGATCTTTCAACATCTGCTTTTTTGGAAGCAAACCGTCCGGAAGGCTCGTGTGACGCGCCGGCATCAAAACCGCCGGCAATTCTTCAGGCGAGATTTACTTCTTCTTCTTGACCCTGCGGGTCTTCTTCGCAGTCTTCTTCACTGCGCTCTTCGCCTTCTTTGCCTTCTTAGCTTTCTTCGCCATGTTGCCCTCCTAATGTAGTGAGATGGCTTAGTCGCTGCGTGCACTCGGGAATCGAAATGCACTGCATCCCGAATACACCAACACATTGAAAAAAACAGTGTCCCGCTTAAGGAAGTGTTGACGCGGTGATTTGAGAGCGCGCGTTGCGCGTTGATCCGCGGCACAACGATCCATCGGCGCGACCGCGCAGACAAAGTGCGAAAAACCGCAATCAACCACCACCTGTTTTGCAAGAAACGCCTGAACCGCAGCCGCTTCTGTAATTTTCGCATTCGATCATCGGCATTGCCGCGATGGCCTTGCGCCTCTTGGAAGCGGCCAAATAGCGTGTGGCGCGGACTCTGAGTCGCGATATTTGGCAATAAAAAAATTTTCATG
>Ga0070733_10000763_pt1 | contig 25160 bp, 19 predicted proteins | sample Coa_R1_9_FD_66450 | JGI IMG/M metagenome (GOLD analysis project Ga0070733, IMG submission 66450) | Surface soil microbial communities from Centralia Pennsylvania, which are recovering from an underground coalmine fire - Coalmine... | ecosystem: Environmental > Terrestrial > Soil > Unclassified ...
GTCCGCTCCGACCCGCGCTCGCCGTCGTGCGGATTGCGCTGCGTGAAGTCGGTGACCTTCGCCATCTGCCGCGCCGCATCGCTGCCCGGCTCCATGTTGAGGAAGTCTTCGAGGGTCGGCTCGCTGGCCAGGCGGGGAATCGTCAAGGTTGGAGTCGTCGGGTTGGACGGCGCAGTCGGCGGCTTGTCCTGCTGCCCGCCAGCCGCGGCCGGTGAAACCAGCGGTACAAAAGCCAGCAGGACGGCGAAAAAACTTCTCCACCACCCCACTCCGGTCGTTTTCCTTTTCGGTTTCACCAGGGCCCCATAGACATTCCCATGCACCAGTGGGAATCGAGCAAGATACACCACTGCGAGCCGATACAAAACGAGAAAAACAGCTTGTCAGGTTTGCCGAACTAGAGTGAGATGCGGGTCAATTGCGGGAACGGTTTACCGTGACTTCTCGTGTCGGAGGGAACTAGAACAGGGACGTCTGCCTGCGGTTCGGCGAAATTCCGAAGTGGTCATAGGCGAGCTGCGTGGCTACGCGCCCACGCGGCGTGCGGTTGAGGAATCCGATCTGCATCAGAAACGGCTCATAGATCTCTTCGATGGCGTCCGGTTCCTCCGCCAGCACCGCCGCCAGTGTGTTCACGCCCACCGGACCGCCCTGATACTTCTCGATGATGGTCAGCAGCAGCCGCCGGTCCACTTCGTCAAATCCATATTGATCCACTTCCATCATTTCCAAAGCCGCCTTCGCCGTGGGAGCGTCAATCTTCCCCGCGCCCCTGACCTGAGCGTAATCCCGGACCCGCCGCAGCAACCGGTTGGCGATGCGCGGCGTCCCGCGCGACCGGCTGGCGATTTCCTTCGCTCCGGCATCGTCAATCTCCACGCCCAGGATTTCCGCCGACCGCTCCACGATAATCTGCAAATCTTCAGACGTGTAGAACTCCAGCCGCAGAACAATTCCGAACCGCGCCCGCAGCGGTGAGGAAATCAGGCCTGCGCGCGTGGTCGCGCCCACAAAGGTGAACGGTTTCAACTCCAGCGTGTGGGTGCGCGCCGCAGGCCCTTGCCCGATGATGATGTCCAGCTTGTAGTCTTCGAGGGCCGAGTAGAGCAATTCCTCCAGCACCGGCTGCAGGCGGTGAATCTCATCCACGAACAAAACCTGTTTTTCCTGCAGATTGGTCAGGATCGCCGTCAGATCGCCCTTGATCTCGAGCAGCGGCGCGGCCGTGGGCTGAAAAGCCACGCCCAGTTCGTTGGCGATAATGTTGGCCAGCGTCGTCTTACCTAGTCCGGGAGGGCCATACAGCAGCACGTGGTCCATGGCCTCGCCGCGCGAGCGCGCTGCCTGGATCGCAACTTGCAGGTTTTCTTTGACCTTCTTCTGCCCGATAAACTCCGCCAGCCGCTGCGGCCGCAGCTTCAGTTCAAACGAGGAATCGTCTTCCACGGGAGCCGCCGACACGATTCGCTCGCGGTGCTCGATAAGATTCGGATTGTTCTTCGCCGTCGCCACCGTACGCCGATACTAAAGCCCGCCGCCCTCGCTTGCAACCGACGCGCAGGGCCGGCCGTGCGACCTCATTCAGTAATTATTCCCATCTTTTCCACACAGGCAAAACCCAGGCTCGAGATTGAATCTCAAGCTGATCCCTTCTTAATTTCATCGAATGTTCATTTCGTTGTCACTCCCTGGTAACAGCGTGCCGCTATTTTCCCCTCATCCACCTGCCACGCCAATCCGTCGAAGACCGGCCCCTGTTGCCAGGTTGTGGCGGAACCGGACGTTGGATCTGACTCCGGTCCCCAGGATCAAAATCGCAACTCCCGAGGAGATGACTGGAATGAAAACGAAGATCTCAGTTCTGTGCCTGACTGCCGCGCTGACCGCAGCCGCCTTTGCGCAAGAGGGCCCCGTTCCCAAAGGCGTTCCTTCCCTCAACCACGTTTTCCTCATCATGATGGAGAACCACGGCTACTCCCAGCTGATCGGCAACCCGTTCGCTCCGTTCCTCAACTCCTATGCCAAGTCGGCGAATCTGGCCACGAACTATTTCGCCGTCGCTCACCCGAGCCTGACCAACTATCTTGAAACGGTTGGCGGCTCCAACTTCAACGTCCTGGATGACAATTCGCCGGACTGGCATAACGCCACTTGCCAGCCCAATATCGCCACCAACGTTCCCAACACCGAGGCCGACTCCAGTCCGATCTGCCCGATTTCCGGCTCCGGAACCGATGCTGCCACGCCGCTGCTTGACTGCTATAACGAGGTCACGGGCCCTCCCTGCGAAATCGAAATAGACGGGGTTAACACCTTTGCCGCCAATCCGAACACCCTCGGCATCACCATCGCCGACCAGCTCGTTGCCGCGAACAAGACCTGGAAAACCTACCAGGAAAGCCTCCCCATCCTGATTGGTCCTGACACCGTGAACTACAGCGACGGCAATTTCACCAACAACACCAGCTTCACGGCCATCAATGCGGCGCTGTCGGCGGGCGGTGGCACCCCGGTGAGCAGCGGCGATATCGTCCAGCTCTATGCGGTCAAGCACAACCCGTTCGCCTATTTTCAGAGCGTCCAGCAAGGCGCCAACCCCGAGTTGAGCTTCGCGCAGATGGCTGCCTTCGATGGCGCGGGCGGTCTCTACAGCGACCTGGCCACCGGAAAAGTCGCGACTTTCTCGTTTATTGCCCCCAACCAGTGCAACGATCAGCATGGCCGCACATCCTACCTGAACCAGGGTAATGCCAACCCTTTCTGCGGCTCCGATCCCAATGACAACGGAACCCAGGTCGGCCTCGATCCCGCCCTCATCACCCTGGGCGATCAGGCCGTGCAGAAGATTGTCAATGCCATTCACGCCTCGCCGGTTTGGACGAAAGGTCACAATGCCATCGTTGTCATCTGGGACGAAGACGACTATTCCGTCCAGCCCACCATCAACCAGGTCGCTGCCATCGTGGATACCAATTACGGCTTCCACGGCCTCACCAGCAGCCAGTTCTATACCCACTTCTCGCTCTTGCGCACTCTCGAAGCCGGCTTCAAGCTGCCCTGCTTGAACAACGCCTGCACCTCCGGCGTCAACGCAATCGAGGACCTCTTCGGCGAGCCGTAGGATTGTAAGGGTTCAATTCGGACGTTCTGGCGTTTGCCGGGAAAAGATTAGGGACCGAGGCTTATGGCTCGGTCCCGTTTTTTTCTTTCGCGAATTAGTTGACAGCTCTCAGCAGTCCTATTTCGGATACCACTCCAGGATCCTGACCTCAATCCCCGTTCCTTCCAGGCCCTTCTTGAATATTTCGAGGTCCGATCCGCGATAGTGATACGGAATCACAATCTTGGGATGAAATGCCTTCACCGCGTCGGCGGCCTCGTCCGGCGGCATGGTATAGGGCAGGTTCATGCACACGAACGCGACATCAATATTCTTGAGCGCGCGCATTTCCGGAATGCCTTCCGTGTCCCCCGAGAAATAAAAGCGCTTGCCGCCGTAGGTGAGCACGTAGCCGTTGCCGCGCCCTTTGTCATGAAACAACTTGCCCGGTTCCGGCCCGCGCTTCAGGTTGTAGGCCGCAATCGCCTCGATCGTCCAGCCATCCCAGGTCTTCGTTTCGCCGTTCGCGATCGGCTTCGCCGACGTCACCGTTTGCACCACCGCAGGCGGCGCGAAAATCTCCGTGTCTGCCTTGCTGACCGCCTTCTCCGAATCCGGATCCATGTGATCGCCATGAATATCGGTGACCAGAATCAGATCGGCCTTGGGCAGTCCCGCAAGCTTCGCTGGTTTCGCCGGATCGAGATAGATCGTCTTGCCGCCCGCCTCTATCAGCGTGCTGGCGTGATAAAGAGGCGTGATCTTGACCGGCCCGGCGGAAGTGGCGAACGTCTGGGTTTGGGCGGCCGCTTGTGCCATAAAGAGTCCGATTACCGAGCAGAGAGCTAACAGGATTGCTTTCATGATGTTCCTCGCGCGGCGGTCGTGTCCACGGGCCGCTTCCAGACACTATAACGCGACCGCATAACCCGACCGCCTCCGCAGCGCCCTTGTATGTGACACATCAATGTGCCACAATATGACTATGCCATCCGTTAACATCCGTCAACTGCGCGACACGCGACGACTGAAGGCCTGGCTTCGCGCGGGGAAGACCGTCGAGCTGCGCGAACGCGATAAGCTCATTGCCAGGATCGTGCCCGAAAGTGAGCCGTCGGAGAAGCCAGTGCAGTGGCCCGACTTCCAGGCCCGTCGCAAAGCCATGTTCGGCGACCGCATTTTCCCCAACGTCATTTTGGAGGATCGGGGCCGCTATTGAAGACCTACGCTGACACCAGCTTCCTGGCGTCGCTCTATCTCGGAGACAGCCATTCTCATACTGCCGATCAGATGCTGCAGGCCTTGACGGAGTGTTTCCTGACTCCGCTTCATCGGGCAGAGTGGTTCCACGCCATTGCGCAGCACGTTTTTCGCGGCGCTATCACGGAAGCCAAAGCTGGAGAACTGCACTCGCTATTTAATCAGGACACCAGGACTGGGCCGTGGCGGGAAGTAACCTTTCCCGAGCACGCATTCGAGCGATGCGCCGATCTCGCGCGTCGTTACGGGCCGAAGTTCGGCATGCGAACCCTTGATACACTCCACGTCGCCTGCGCGCTTGAACTCAAGGCCGACCGCTTCTGGACCTTCGACGAACGCCAGGGCAAGCTGGCGAAGGCGCAGGGTCTGAAGACTTAAGCCGTAGCAGACCGAGGCCGACGCGGTTAAGCTGAAAAGAATCCAAGCTGACTTTCTACTCTTCCTCTTCCTTCACTTCGCCGCGCTCAGCCTTGGCCTTCTCGATGATCTTTTCCTGCAGCTGCCCCGGCACCACGTCGTAGTGATGCATCTCCATGTTGAATGAACCACGGCCCTGGGTCATCGAAGTCAATTCCACGCCGTACGTCAGCATTTCGGACATCGGAACCTCGGCTTTCACCACCGTGTTGCCGCCCTTGTTGTCCATGCCCTGGATGCGCCCGCGCCGGCTGTTCAGGTCGCCCATGATCGAGCCCGCGAAATCGTCCGGCACCGTGATCTCTACGTTCATGACCGGCTCGAGCAACGTCGGCTTCGCCACTTCCATCGCCTTCTTGAAGGCGATGCGCCCCGCCATCTGGAACGACAAGTCGTTGGAGTCCACGTCGTGATACGACCCGTCATACAGAATGACCCGGAAGTCCACCACCGGAAATCCCGCTAGATATCCGCGTCCCGCCGCGTCCCTGATCCCTTTTTCCACAGCCGGAATAAAGTTCTTTGGAATCGCGCCCCCGAAAATATCGTTCACGAATTCGAACTCTCCGCCCCGCGGCAGCGGCTCCATTTTGATTTTGCAGTCGCCATATTGCCCGTGACCGCCGGTCTGCTTCTTGTGCCGCCCCTGCACGTCGGCCTTGCCCCGGATGGTTTCGCGATACGGGACCTTCGGCGCCTTCAGATTGACCTGGGTGTTGTACCGCTTCTTCATCTTCGAAACGGTCACTTCAATGTGCTGCTGTCCCGTCCCGGCAATCAGGAATTCCTTGGTCTGCGCATCGCGGAAGAACCGCAGCATCGCATCTTCTTCCATCAGCTTGTGCAGCCCGGGGCCCAGCTTATCTTCGTCGGCGCGGGTCTTGGGTTCGATGGCGAACGTGATGGCCGGCTCCGGCAATTTCACTCGCGGATACTGAATCGGCGCCGACTTGTCGCCCATCGTGTCGCCGGTGAGCGTGTCTTTCAGTTTCGGCACCGCTCCGATGTCGCCCGCGTGCAGCTCGTTGATCGGCACCGCCGTCTTGCCCTGCATCACCGCAATGTGCGAGAGCTTCTCCGCCGTATTGGTGCGGAAGTTCTGCACCGTGGCCTCGTTCTTCAGCACCCCGGAAAAGACCTTGAAGTAGGAAATCCTGCCGGCAAACGGATCCGACACCGTCTTGAACACATAGAGCGACACCGGCTCGGCATCGGTTTCGTGGCGCTTCGGCGCGTCGCCGTTGCCCGAGGGCGCCGCTTCACCCTGCACCCACTCGTGCTCCGAGGGCGCCGGCGTATAGTCCACGATGAAGTCCATCACCCGGTCGGCCCCGATGTTTCCCAGCCCCGAGCTGAAGATCACGGGGAAAATCTTGTCTTCGCGAATCGCGTTGTGCAGCGCCGGCACCAGATCTTCCTCGCCCAGCGTTCCCGCTTCGAAGAATTTCTCCATCAGCTTGTCGTCGCCCTCGGCAACGAGCTCCACCAGCCGCTCGTGCGCTTCGAGCGCCCGATCTTTCAGATTCGCCGGAATCTCCGTCTCTTTTCCCTTGCCATTTCCGCCCAGCTCGTAGGTGTAGGCCTTCATCCGGACCAGATCAATCACGCCCGATAAATTCTTCTCCGCCCCGATCGGCAGCTCGATCGGAACCACGCTCCTCCCGAATGCATTCACCACCGACTCGAGCACGCGCGTCGCGTCCGCCCGGTCGCGGTCCATGCGGTTCACCACGATCAGCCGCGGCGTCTTGTATTCTTCGCAGTAGTTCCAGACCCGCTGGGTTACCACTTCCACGCCCGCCACGCCGTCCACCACCACGATCGCCGCATCCACCACCGGCAGCGCCATCTTGGCCTCGTGCACAAACATGTTGAAGCCCGGCGTATCCAGCAGATTGATCTTGGTGTTGCCCCACTCCACCACGGCTACACCCGTCGTGATGGACATCTTCCTTGCGATTTCCTCTTCGTCGTAGTCCGTGGCGGTCGAGCCGTCATCCACGCGGCCCAGGCGCTGGGTTGCGCCAGAGGTATACAGCATGGCCGACACCAGCGAAGTCTTCCCCGCATGCCCATGCCCCACCAACGCGACATTCCTGATGTTTTCTCCGGAATAGACTTTCAAGTTAGGCTCCTTCGGCAGGCGTACGAATGGAAGCCGCCTGGCAAGAGGCTGGAAAGGATTAGGACGGGTACAGGCCCTCCCGGCATCGCCTGCCAAAACTCAGGATGCTACCACGCGGGCCGCAGGAGGCTCAACCGTGTATCCCTGGGAAGTCCGACCGCGAGCAGTAGCCCCAGTCGGTGGGGCGCGGACGAACCACACTCGTCAACCGGCCCGCCGTGCGCACCCCACTTTGCCAGTCCCCAGCCGCCGTCCGTCCCACAAAATACAAATGGCGGCCACTCGGCCGCCACTCACTCAAAACTCGACTCGCCCTACTTCCCTCTCAGCATCCCGACTACCCTGTCATAGTCGTCCACCGTCGCATACTCGATCACGATCTTGCCCTTGCCCTTCCGGTCGCGAATCCGCACCTTCACCCCGAGCATTCGCTCCAGCTCGGTCTGGGCCGCCCGTACATTCGGATCCACCCACCGCGCCTCGCTTTTCTTCGGCTCCTGCCCCGGCATTCCCGGCACCGCATCCAGCCATCCGTCCATCCGCATGACGAGCATTTCGACCTGCTCCACCGTCAGCCCCTTCTTCACCGCATACAGCGCCGCTTCCACAATCCTCTGATCGTCTTCCAGCTTCAGCAGCTCCCGCGCCTCGGCAAAACTGATTTTCTTCTCCGCCAGCAGCTGCATCACTTCGCGCGGCAGCTTGAGCAGGCGCATGTAGTTCGACACCGACTCCCGCGACAATCCCACCCGCTCGCCGATCTGCGCCTGTGTCATCTTGAATTCCGTGCTCAGCACCCGGAACGCTTCCGCCTGCTCCAGCGGACTCAGGTCCTCACGCTGCAGGTTCTCGACGATCGTCATCTCCGCCGCCTGCTGCTCCGAAACCCGCCGCACGATCGCCGGAATGTGATCCTTTCCCGCCAGCTTCGACGCGTGCATGCGCCGCTCGCCCACGATCAGGATGTAGCGCCCCGCTTGCTTCGCCGGACGCACCACGATCGGCTGCAGCACCCCGTTCGCCTTCACCGACGCGGTCAGCTCATCCAGTTGCTCTCCGCTCTTCACGTACCGCGTCTGGAACGGATTCTTGTCAATATCCGCAATCGCCAGGTTCACCACCAGATTTCCCGGAACCCGCGACTCCGCCTGCCCCATCAGCTCGATCGTCCCTTCGTCCTCCTCTGCCCATGCAGGCCCGGCTTCCACCACCGGCCATGTAGGGACAGCCGCCCCCGGCTGTCCGGCCGGGCGTAGCTCGGCAGCGTCTGAACCCGCCCTGGCGTTGGCGTCCGAAGATGAATATGTAGGGACAGCCGCCCCCGGCCGTCCGGCCGGGCGCAGCCCGGCAGCTTCTGAACCCGCCCTGGCGTTGGCGTCCGATGATGAATATGTAGGGACAGCCGCCCCCGGCTGTCCGGCCGGGCGCAGCCCGGCAGCTTCTGAACCCGCCCTGGCGTTGGCGTCCGAAGACGAATATGTAGGGACAGCCGCCCCCGGCTGTCCGGCCGGGCGCAGCTCGGCAGCTTCTGAACCCGCCCTGGCGTTGGCGTCCGAAGATGAATATGTAGGGACAGCCGCCCCCGGCTGTCCGGCCGGGCGCAGCCCGGCAGCGCTCTCCGCCTGAAGTTGCTCGACCCCCTCTTTGTCATTCCGAACCGGCGCCAGCCGGTGAGGAACCTGCTGTTCCGCGCCGCCAGCCTGCGTCGGCGCCACCACCCGCGGCCCGGGCAGCAGCGATTCCAACCCGCGCCCCAGCGCGCGCCGCTTCTCCGCCTTCGCTTTGTCAGCCGCTGGCTCTCCTTGATTCTTCGCTGCCGCAGTCGTCGTCATGCCTTCCACCTTTCACAAAAGCCCATGTAGGGACAGCCGCCCTCGGCTGTCCGGTCGAGCGCCAGCTCGACTCCCTTGTCATCCTGAGGCGCGCCCTTTGCGCCGAAGGACCTCTGCAACTCGAATCCCCTAAATTCAGACGCTCCACGATCCCTTTGTCATTCCGAACTGCTTTAGCCGTGAGGAATCTGCTGTTCCGCAACCATCGCAAACATAGACTCCCATCTATCTAATACATAGACCGGCATCAATCTACGCGGTCTTGTCCATATCTGGCGGCTGACTGCCGAGCGCCGTCTGCTGCCGCTCAATCATCTCCTTCGCCAGCCTTATGTAGCTCTCCGCGCCCTTAGATCGCGGATCGTAAACCAGCGCGGGCTTGCCATGGCTGGGCGCCTCCGCCAGCCGGATGTTCCTCGGCACCGTCGTCGCGCAAAGCTTCTCGCCGAAGAAATTCTTCAGCTCGTTCTTCACCTGCTGCGCCAGGTTCGTCCGGTCGTCGAACATGGTCAGCACCACGCCTTCAACTTCCAGCTTCGGGTTCAGCCCCGCGCGGATGCGCTCGATCGTATCCAGCAGCTCGCTGACCCCCTCCAGGGCAAAGTACTCGCCCTGCATCGGAATCAGCACCGAATCGGCAGCAACCAGAGCATTCAGCGTCAGCAGATCGAGCGCCGGAGGACAATCCAGCACGACGAACTGGAAACGATCCTTCACAGGCGCCAGCGCCTCGCGCAAGCGAAACTCGCGCCCCTCTGCGTCCACCAGTTCCAGGTTCGCGCCGATAAGGTTCTTGTGCGCAGGGATCAGCCACAGCTGCTCAAGTTCCGTGGTCAGCAGCGCCTCCTCGGCCGAGGCTGCGCCCATCAGCAGGTGATAGGAGCTGACGCGTTCGGGATCCTTCACGAACCCCAGGCCGCTGGTCGCATTCGATTGTGGGTCGCAATCGACCAGCAAAGTGTTGACCTCAGCCGCGGCAAACGATGCGGCCAGGTTGATGGCAGTCGTAGTCTTACCCACGCCGCCCTTCTGATTGGCAACCGCGATGATGCGTCCCATTGGATTGTTTTGGAGAAGCCCAGGAGCTACTTCGCAGCATACTGCCGCTTGCATTTCAAAGGCAACGACGAAATGCTGTGCAAGCTAGTGAATTGTGTGCAAAAACGAATCGAAACCATGTATGTGTTCCGCGCGGAACACTCAACAGCCCCTTGCATCCCCGGAGCCATCCGCGGCCATGTAGGGACAGCCGCCTCCGTGAGCCTGCCCTGAGCGACTCCTCGCATGGCGAGGAGGAGTCGAACGGATCCGGTCGAGCACGAGCTCGACTCAAACCTCAAAGCTTGCCGAATCCCTCGTGTGTTCCGCACGGAACACTCAACAGCCCCCTACGTCCCCGGAGCCATCAGCGGCCATGTAGGGACAGCCGCCCTCGTGAGCCTGCCCTGAGCGACTCCTCGCATGGCGAGGAGGAGTCGAACGGGTCCGGTCGAGCGCAGCTCGACTCAAACACGAAGCTGCTGAATGGCTTTTGTGTTCCGCGAGGAACACTCAACAGCCCTCTAGGTCCCCGGAGCCATCAGCGGCCATGTAGGGACAGCCGCCCTCGTGAGCCTGCCCTGAGCGACTCCTCGCATGGCGAGGAGGAGTCGAACGGGTCCGGTCGAGCGCAGCTCGACTCAAACTCCAAAGCTTCCTGAATGCCTCCTGTGTTCCGCGGGGAACACTGCCTCTCGGGGCGCCGTCTTCGCGATTCAGCACAGTGTTCCGTGCGGAACACTGTGGAAATCTCGGCGGGTCACTAGGCTCAGCAAGCCACTTTCGATGATGTTTCCCACTTCTCCCCCTCCGCTACCCCATAACGCCCCATCCTCTCGAATTCGAGCCTAGAATTCGACTAGCGACTCCCACTTGTTAACGACTCAGGTACTGGCTACGTCAGCTGGCGCGGGCTCGCAATCGCAAGGATCCTACTCTTTGACAGCGGGACGGCGGGAGGTTCAGAGAAATAAAACTCAGGCAGCGCCAGTCGGGCAGCATCGACCTGGGCCGAGCCGATCAGGAGGGCCAGGCGGCCCGTAGGCTTGACTAGACGGGCGGCCGCCGGCAGCACGGTCTCAAAGCGCTCCACTGCCCGGAGAGTCACTACGTCGAAGCTAGTCGTGATGGTCTCGGCTCGTTCGCTCATTACATTGATATCCGTCAATGTAAGGGCGCGGCAGACCTCGCGGAGAAACGCGGCCTTCTTGTGGTTGGACTCGATCAGCGTGAGCGCGATCTGCGGCGCCCAGAGCTTGATCGGGATGCCAGGGAATCCGGCGCCAGAACCGACGTCGGCGAGGGAGACGGGGGCTGAAGGCGTCTCTCCCGACGGCGGATTGAGAGCCAGTGCAGGCGCCGCCGAGCTTTGCTCGGCCGGACAGCCGGGGGCGGCTGTCCCTACATGTTTCGGGAAGAGATGGCGGGCGGCCATCAGGCTTTCGCCGAAGTGGCGCGTGACGATTTCCTCCGGATCACGGACAGCGGTCAGATTCACGCGCGCATTCCAGCGGAGCAGTAGATCGATGTACGTCGATATATTCTCCAGTACGCTTGAAGACAGATCGTTGTCATTCCGAATCGGGTCGAAGGCCCGGTGAGGAACCTGCTGTTCCGCTGCGGCGTCGGCCGCGAGAAACGGGGCCAGCAATTCGGCAATGCGCTCAGTCTGCATTTTGCGGCATTGATTGTAGACGTGCGCCATCGCTTTCGCACGGGTGCGGTGGGAAGGTCACGAAATGCAGAGGATCTTCGGCTGCGCTCAGGACGACAACGCTTCGAACGCGGCAGGTCAAAGTCCCCACTCAAGCCGCAAAGGCCGCGGCTTGAATGGGGCACCCGGAGTCGGGGTGCTATGAGAAAAAGCAGATTCCTCGCGCGATTAGGCCGCGCTCGGAATGACAAGTCAAAATCCCCACTTCTCGCGCAAGAACAAAGAGCGCGCGAGAAATGGGGCACCCGGCGCAGCTTGAATGGGGAATCCGGTTATGCGCCGATGGCCACCAGTTCCGAGCGATTTCGCAGCGGATCCAACCGCGTGGTCTCCAGTGCGTCGCGATAAAAGAGGTTGTAGGTGTCGAAGGGGATCAGGCGTCCGTCGGGGTGGACGATGTGCACGCAGGTTTTCTTCACGCTGCGCACATCGAACGAATGCGCGTCGAGAAAATGCATGATGATGACGCGGAAAATGTTGTCGTAAGAAATGTGCTCGGGAACAAAAACCTTGGGCAGGCAGCAGAGCAGTTCGCGGAGCGTCCCCGCGCTCGACGCCGGAGAATGATTCGTCGCGAAGAGCTTGAACAGTCCATCACGAACCGCGGGCTCCTGTTCGTACAGAATCGTGTTGGAAGCGCCGTTAATCAAAATTTCGGGCGGAATCATGCTGGTGAGGGGTGTGACTTTTCCGCCCAGCTTCAGCGCGTAGGCCATGGCGAGCGAGTCGGGATGGCAGGGAACCGGGATCACATCTTCAAGGCGAAACACGCTGGTCTGCTCGAGGATTTTGCGCCGCACTTCGGTGAGCGTGAGCCGGTCGGTTGCGGGATCGAAACCTTCGAGGCGTCCCGCATCCTGAATCGGCTGGAAAGTCACGCCGCGGACGCAGGGCTGCGACAGGGCGTAGTCAATCGTCTTGCCGATTTCATGATCGTTAAGCCCTTTCTTCAGCGTGACCACGAGATTGGTCGCGATGTTGTAGCGGTTGAGTTCTTCGATAGCGTCGAGCCGGACGCGTCGGAGATCGGCGCCGCGCAGCTCCATCAGCGGCTCGCGCTCAAACGAATCAAACTGCAGATAGACCTCGAAATCGTCTTTCACTTCCGCGAGTCGCTTTACAAAGTCTTCGTCCTGGGCGATGCGCACCCCGTTGGTGTTGACCATCAGGTGCTTGATGGGGCGGGCCTTCGCGAGTTCAACGATCTCGAAAAACTGCGGATGCACCGTGGGCTCGCCCCCTGAGAGCTGAACCACGTCGGGATGGCCCTCATTGCGCACCACCGCGTCGAGCATTTTTTCAATCAGCGGGAGATCGCGGAATTGCTGGCGTTCCGGGCCGCTCGAGGCATAGCAGACCGGGCAGCGCAGATTGCAGTAGTCGCAGATCTCGACCAGGGTCAGGCAGGAGTGCTGTTCGTGGTCGGTGCAGAGTCCGCAGTCATAGGGGCATCCCCACTTCACGGGAGTGTTGTAGACCATCGGCATTTCCGGCGGCTTGATGAAGATCTCGCGACAGCGGCGGTAGTAGTCCACATCGTCGGCGATCAGGACTCGCTCGGAGCCGTGCTCGGGGCAGCGCTTGAGCATGTAGACGCACGAATCCTGGAAAACGATCTTGGCCTCGATCTTGCGGTAGCAGGTCGAGCAGATGGAAAGCGCGACGTCGTAAAAAAGGTAAGGACGGGTCTTGGCCATGCGTGCCTCCCGGAGGATTCATTGTAGCGATTGGTCGGATGCGGAGCGAAAGCGCCTCTTCCTGGGACTCTCCCGCGCGGATCGCAGGCTCCCGGGATGACTGACTCCGGGTGATATGGGGAAAAGCGGATTCCTTGCGCCATGAGGCTGCGCTCGGAATGACAAGCAGGAACCTATGCGCAGGTGTTACGGCTCCCAGCCGGGCCCCTCCCGCGATCATCGCGGACGCAGGAAAATGTTGGCCAGTACCAGCACGCCCGGGAGAAACGACGTGTACAGGAAGATCACGACGCTGGCCACGATGAGCCGCGTGGAATTGGGCTGGATACCGGTGCGGCGTATCGCCTTCCAGGCGAGGTAAAGAATCAGGATGTCGAACAGCCAGGGCAGCAGCGAAAGCAGAGACAGCGCAGGATGGACGCCGGGCACAGCCCGACTGAACAGCGCGAACATCGCTCCGAAGTTGCCGAAGAATCCAAAGAAGATCTGCAGCGACGGAATGACCAGCGCATAGGCGAAGGCGCGCGGCCCGGGATGCCGCGCCAGCGCGTACAGCAGAACCAGCAGAGGAGCTACGGAAGCGATCACCCACACCAGAAAGCTGTAGCGGAAGACAGTGAACGGAGCCGGCCTGAGATTAAAGCTGTAGATCAGTCCCGACAAGCCAATGAGAATCTCAATGAGGACTTTCACGCCGATGGCGGTCGAGAGCTGCCGGATGGCCTCGCGGCTGGCCGGCGACAGATGGTGGGCCAGGTCGAGCTCGCGTCCCGTCACGTCCGAAGCACTCGCAGGCGCGGCCAAACCGCCTGCCACCTGAGAGGGCGTCTCCGTGGTCGAATCCTCCGGCACATACTCGGGGAGGTTATGGGTGATGCCTTTTGCCAGCCTGGCCACGAATAGGATGCCGAGGACGATGAACAGGCACACGACCGCCCAGATGGCGAACAGGACAGTCGTGTTCCCGGAATTGTTCGCGTGACCATTGCCCGACGACAGCGCACCGAGGCAGAGCGCGAACAGAATCAGGATGAGCGAAGCCCCGATCACGAAGACGGAGATCAGAATGATCCCGATCGTGCGCAGCGTGTTGGAAACGAAACGATCCACGGCGTCTTTCTGTTTAAGCGCGAATCACCCTGGGATTAACGCCCGGGGCATGAGGGCGCACCCAGCGCGCGACGTCGCTCGCATAGTAGAGCAGGACGAGCACGCAGCACCACTGAATTCCTCCCAGGCCGAGGAACAGGCGCGGGTAGGGTTTGATGAAGTCGCAAAGCAGGCGGAACGTCATGTACGCGACCATGAAAAGTTTGAAGGCGTCGCCGGGGAGAAAGATCGCCTGCTGCTCGCGGGCAATTTGCTTGAGGACGCGCCACAGCGCCGGGATCAGCAGCAGCAAGAAAACGATTTCATAAAGCTGCGTGGGATGCCGCGGAACGCCGTCGCCGAAATTGACGGCCCAGGGAAGGCGCGTGGGAGTGCCGTAAGTGTTGTCGGCGAGTCCGGTGAGGAAGCATCCCATGCGGCCGATCGCAATTCCGACCGCGAGCGGGATGGCGTAAAGATCGCCGGTAGAGGCGCGCAGCCCGACGTAGCGCTTGAAGAGCTCGACGGAGACAAGGCCGCCGGCGAGCGCTCCGACGATGGTCTTGCCGCCGACGAAATAAGCCGAGTCGTGGAGATGCCGTAGCGTGAGCTGCGGGTCTTCGAGCCAGAAAAGAATTTTCGCCCCCAGCACCGCGCCGGCCACGGCCGCAGCCAGCGCAGCAAAGCGCAGCGGGGTGAAGATGGGATCTCCGAAACGACGGCGCAGAAGAAAGTAGACGGCGAATGCGGCGAGATAAGACAGCGCCTCAAAAAAAACATGCGGATGAATCACGCGCTCGCCAAAATGGAGATAGACGGGGAACGATACGGCGGGATGGGCAGCGACGAAGATGCGAAATTATAACGGGCGCGAGGAATCTGCTTTCCTGCTTGTCATTCCGAACGGCTTTAGCCGTGAGGAACCTGCTTCTCCGTTTGTCATTCCGAACGGCTTCAGCCGCGAGGAACTGCTTTTCTCCCTTTGTCATTCCGAACGGCTTCAGCCGTGAGGAATCTGCTGTTCCGCTCCCTCAACGGCCTTGTCATCCTGAGGCGCGCTCTTTGCGCCGAAGGACCTATGCAACTCGACTCCCTAGCTACCTCGATACGCCCACGATTCTCTGTCATTCCGAACGGCTTTAGCCGCGAGGAATCTGCTTCCCTGTTTGTCATTCCGAACCCAAGGGTGGGTACCACGATCGCGAAAAGCCCCGAGAGTGACTCGGGGCTTTAAGATACCAAACGGCGTCCGCGAACTTTGATCGTAGCAGCAACGACGATCACACCAACGCCATTTGTCTTATCCCACGAAAAGCAGGTTCCTCACCGGGCCTTTGGCCCGATTCGGAATGACAAAGCGCGTTCTCGGTTTATCCGCGCTGATCTGCGTAAGTCCGTGGCGATGAAGTTCTAGTCTCTTACGCCATCCATAAACGGCGGGTGGCCCATCCATTCCGCCTGCGGTATAGACTTGGGGTGCCCCATCCTTTCGTGTTCTTTGTGAAAGGGTGGGCGGGACGTTTACGCAGCCGCAGAATCCGAGGGAACAAAAAGGGCGCGATCGCTCGCGCCCCAATTCTGCAATCTGACTTCTTACGTCTTACTTATCTGCGTTGAAAGCGTGAATCGGTGGCGAGGAGTTTCGGCGGACGAGGACGTCCTCCGCTCCATGAGCCTTAGTCTCTTACCCCATCCATGAACGCGCGCAGCTTGCGCGAGCGCGACGGATGCCTCAGTTTCCGCAGCGCCTTGGCTTCGATCTGGCGGATGCGTTCGCGGGTGACGGCGAACGACTGCCCGACTTCTTCCAAAGTGTGCTCGGAGCCATCTTCCAACCCGAAGCGCATCTTGATGACTTTTTCTTCGCGCGGGGTCAGCGTGCGCAGGACCTGTCCGGTCTGGTCCTTGAGGTTCACGTTGATGACCGCCTCGGCGGGCGAGACCACGGCGCGGTCTTCGATGAAGTCGCCGAGATGCGAATCTTCTTCTTCGCCGATCGGAGTTTCGAGCGAGATCGGTTCCTGGGCGATCTTGAGAACCTTTCTCACCTTCGCGACCGGAATGTCCATGCGCTTGGCAATTTCTTCCGACGTCGGTTCGCGGCCGAGTTCCTGCACCAACTGACGCGAGGTGCGGATCAGCTTGTTGATGGTTTCAATCATGTGCACCGGAATGCGGATGGTGCGGGCCTGGTCGGCGATGGCGCGAGTGATGGCCTGGCGAATCCACCACGTAGCGTACGTCGAAAATTTGTAGCCGCGGCGGTATTCGAACTTGTCCACGGCTTTCATCAGGCCGATGTTGCCCTCCTGAATCAGGTCGAGGAATTGCAGGCCGCGGTTGGTGTATTTCTTGGCGATCGAAACCACGAGGCGCAGGTTGGCTTCGATGAGCTCGCGCTTGGCCTGCTCGGCGTCCATGTCGCCCTGGATGATTTCGCGCTGCGTGCGCTTGAGTTCCAGGAAAGAGACGCCGGTTTCAAGTTCAAGCTTTTCGATTTCGCCGCGGACGGCGCGGGCCTGCCGGCGATATTCTTTTTTTTGTTCTTCGCTGCGGGTGGCGTCGGCCTTGCGTTCCAGGTTCTGCACCTGGCGGTCGAGCGAACGCATGCCGTCCACGGTCTTGTTGACGCGCTCAATCAGCCGCTTGCGCTCGTTGTTAGTGAAACCAAGCTTGCGCACCGCGATCGAGACGTGGATGATGCCGCGGGCCAGCTTGCGGCGGGCGCGACGATGATCCTTGGGACGCTTCTTCTGGGAAACTTCCCAGTACTTCTCTTCGAGCACGGCCACTTTCTTGTAGAGCTTGGCCATGTCGTCAATCTTGCCGGTGAACTCGTTGAGGCGGTTCTGGACGATGTCGTCGGTGATCTCTTCCTCGTCGAAAGTGACCACTTCCTTGATCGAGCGCACGCCTTTCTTGAGGTCCTCGCCCATGGCGAGCAGTTCGCGGATGACGATTGGCGAACGTGACAGCGCCTTGAGCACGCGGATCTGGCCGCGCTCAATACGCTTGGCAATCTCGACTTCGCCTTCGCGGGTGAGCAGCGGGACCGTGCCCATCTCGCGCAGATACATGCGGACGGGATCGTTGGTTTTTTCGAGGGCGCCGGGGCTGAGGTCGAGTTCGACATCCTCGCCCTCTTCGCCTTCTTCGAATTTCTTGTCGAGTCCGGCCGAAGGCAGCTTGGGACCTTCGAGCACGTCAATGCCTTGTGTGCCGATCGTGGTCAGCAGATCATCCAGGTCTTCCGGGCTGTGCACATCCTGCGGTATGAGGTCATTGACCTGGTCATACGTGAGGTAGCCCTTCTCTTTGCCTGTATCAATCAGCTTTTTAATATCTTCGAATTTATCTTCTAAGGCCAAAGGTGTGTCCTTCAAAAATCAGTTTCGCCCACGCTGACGCGTGTGATAAGTTTGTCCAATAGGTGGGAATCTGGGGTAGTGCGGGGCTGCGCGCCTGCTACAAACTTTCAGAGTTTAGCACATAAGTGCTGCAGGGTCTACCGCTTGCCCGCTCCTACGAATTCCCGAGCCGTGCTATCTCCAATTCTCCCATAGATTTAGATGACCGCGGGCGCGGTTTTGTTTCACGTTGTCCGCAGTTTGTCTGCATCTTGATCCTTTCCATCCGGATTCCTTACCTCAGCCGGAGCTTTCTCATCAGGCCGGGCGACGGATGTTCTCGGCGGGATCGCGCAGGGCGCGGCTGATGCGCTCAAGTTCGCCAAGGAGATCGCGGAGGCGGTCTTTGTTTTGATCCTGAGACAAGCCCGGCTTTTTCAATTCGCGCTGGACTTCCTCCTGGCGGCGGCGCAGGTGGATGCGGCGCAGGGCCCGAACCGAGGCCTCGACGATTTCGGCGGTCAGGTCTTCCTCTTCCTTGAGCAGAATTGAAGCCAGCAGACGGCGATCGTTATCGTTGGCCGGGACTTCCAACACATCGGCAACTTCGGGTCCGGCGTTGAGCAGCGAGTCGGCGAGGGACTCGCAGGCGAGGCCGCGATGCAGGTCTTCGTTCTGCAGAATGAAGATGGCCTGGCGGGCGGGATCGAATTCTTCTTCCGCGCCTTCGCGCGACGAGATATGCCCAGCTCCGGGCTGCATCTGACGGGCGGAGGCGAGGGCGCGGATCAGAATTTTTTCGGCGTCGGTAATCTGCGACTCGGCGGGAGCCTTAAGGGCGGAAGTGGAACGGGAAGCAGCAGCGTCGCGCAGTTCGTGGCGGAGGACGGCCGAGCTGATCCCGAGCTTCTGCGCGATTTCGTGAGCGAGCTCATCGCGCACGATGCGGCTGGGAATGCGCTGGATGTGCGGGAGCAGAAAGTTGACGGCTTTGACTTTGCCCTCGCTGGCGGCGACCGGGAACTGGGCGCGGGCACGCTCGATCAGGTAATCAAAATACTTCTGCGAACCGCGGAGAGCCTCTTCGTAGGCGGGCTTGCCTTTGCGGCGGATGTAAAGATCGGGATCGAAGCCGGGCTCGAGGGTGAGGACCTTGATCTGAAATTCTTCTTCCACAAGCAGGGCGAGAGTGCGCTCGGTGGCGCGAGCGCCGGCGGTATCGGGATCGAAGTTGACGACGACGTTCCTGCTGAAGCGCCCGAGCAGCTTGGCCTGCAGCTCGGTGAAAGCAGTGCCGGAGCTGGCGATGACGTTGTGAAATCCGGCGGCATAGACGGAGATGCAGTCCATCTGGCCCTCGACGAGGATGGCGTAGTCGAATTTCTTGATCCACTCCCTGGCGAGATCGAGATTGAAGAGCACGCGACTCTTGGAATAGATGGGGGTCTCGGGCGAGTTGAGATATTTGGGGCCGGATTTTTCGTCGGTGGCGAGGGTGCGTCCGGTGAACGCGATGACTTTGCCGGACTCGTTGGCGATGGGGAACATGATGCGGTTGCGGAACTTGGAGTACATCGCGAGCGATGAGCTCGGAGCGGTGAGCTGTAAGCCGCCCGCTTCCCTGCCAGGCTGCGTTTGATCGCTGATTGCTCTCGGCTCATTGCTCACTGCTTCTTTCCAGGAGAAGAGGCCGCTTTCGCGGAGAACGTCCTCGGGGAATTCGTGCTTGAGGCGGTCGCGGAGGAGGAAGCCGGAATCGGGAGCGTAGCCGATGCGGAACTTGGCAATGTTTTCGTCGGAGAGGCCGCGGCCGGTGAGATATTCGCGGGCGCGGGCGCCCTCGGGACGGCGCAGGCATTCCTGGAAAAAGGCGACGGCGCGCTCGTGGACATCGAGGAGCTGGCCGCGCAGGCGGGCTTCTTTGGCTTCGCCGGCGGTCGCGTAGGTGGTCTTGGGCAGCGGGATGTTGAGTTTTTGAGCGACGAGGCGGACGGCTTCGGGGAAAGTGATGTTCTCGATCTTCTGCACGAAGCTGAAGACGTCGCCGGAAACGCCGCAGCCAAAGCAGTGATAGAACTGGCGGGTCGCGTGGACGGAGAAAGATGCGGTCTTTTCGCCGTGGAAGGGGCAGAGGCCGGAGTAGTTCTGGGATCCGGCTTTTTTCAGCTTGATGTAGTCGCCGACGATGCGGACGATATCCGCCTGCTGCTTGACTGTATAGGCGAAATCGCCGGGGTTGGACATGGAAGTTTTATTGTGAGGCAGAAGCCGGCGGAGGGAAAGAGTGGAGATTGTGGAGAAGTTGTGGGAAAGGTGGGATCGACAGATCAAAATCCGCGAATCAGTGGCCAGTGATCAGTGGTCAGTGGCCAGTGGCCAGTGGCCAGTGGCCAGTAAAAATCCCTATGTCTCAGAACCCGGTGATCAGGGGCCAGTGGCCAGTAAAAATCCCTATGTCTCAAAGGCGAGACCGCTCGACTTCGCTCAGGGCAGGCGGTGGGACCCGACGGGACTCAACCTGGGAGAGATTTTTGCCGATGGATAGGGTCGGGGAGGTGCTTGGCGGGTGCCGACGATGGATCAGTACGCGTCTTCGATCGTGGAGAAATACCACGTGGAGGCGGATGTGGGGTCGGCGCCGCATCGGGCGGCGGATGCGGTGCTGCCGCTGCTCAAACAATGGGGACGGAAACATGTGCTGGGGCTGACGCTTTCGGGCGCGTATGCCAAGAACACGGCGGTCTCGCTGTCGTCGCAGGCCGACATTTTGTGCGTGCTGACTCCGGTCCCGCACATGGACATGAAAAAGATTTTCTGGAGTCTGTTTGAGTTTCTGACGGAGCGCGATCTGCATCCGCGGACGCGCGAGGTTTCGGTGCAGCTGCCGGTGCAAGGAATCTGGGTGGACGTGATTCCGGCGCTACGGGAGCGGACGTCGGGCAATACCCTGTTCAACAAGCGGTCGGGGCGGACGATCGAGACCGACGTGGCGCAGCACGTGCACCTGATCGCGAACTCGGGACGGCAGCAGGAAATCTGCGCGCTGAAGATCTGGCGGGAGCGGAACGAGCTGGTGTTTCCGTCGCTGCTGCTGGAGCTTGGGGTGCTGCAAGCGCTGGCTTCGGAACGCCATGGGCAACTGGCGGACAATGTGCTGGCGGTGATGCGTTATCTGGCGAACCGGTTTGAGCAGGCGGTGGTGTGCGATCCGGCGAATACGGAGAATGTGATCTCGGAGGATCTGACGGTGGCGGAGAAACGGGCGATCGCGAAGGCGGCGCGGACGGTGTTGTACGACGAGAACTGGAAGAAGATTTTGTGGTGAGGGGGAAAGCAGATTCCTCGCTGCGCTCGGAATGACAAGTCAAAATCCCCACTCAAGCCAAAAGCGGGCTTGAATGGGGCACCCGGCGCGGTCGGGGGACAAATCAAGATCCCCACCCTGTCGCAAAGAGCGCGACAAGGGTGGGGCAACCGCGCAGCGTCGTTCTTTGTTCATTCGCCGTCGGGCTGCGCCCGACCGGACCCGTTCGACTCCTCCTCGCCATGCGATGAGTCGCTCAGGGCAGGCCTACGAGGGCGGCTGTCCCTATATTTAAGATCAAAATCCCCACTTCTCGCGCAGGAACAGGAGCGCGCGAGAAATGGGGCACCCGGCGCGGTCGGAATGACAAATCAAGATCCCCAAGTTCAGGAAATCTTCAGGACGACTTTGCCGTAGTTCTTGCCTTCCTCGAGAAGCCTGTAGGCTTCGGTAGCGCGGTCGAGCGGGAAGACATGGCCGATCTGCGGAGTGAGTTGGCCGGCGTCGGCCCAGGCGGAGAGCTGCTTCCAGGCCGGGTCCATGATCTCGGGCTTCTGCGAGAGATAGGTCAGCCAGAGTCCCTGAACGCTGGCGGATTTCGCATACATGGCGCGGAGGTCGAGCTGCGGCGGCTTGCCGGTGGCGGTGCCGTATTGAATGACGCGTCCGAAAGCGCGGAGGCAGCGCAGGCTCTTCGCGGTGTGCTCGCCGCCGAGCATCTCGAAGGCTGAATCCACGCCTTCGCCGTGGGTGAGGTTCTTCACCACTTCTTCATAATCGTGCTGCTTGTAATTGATGGCGTGCTGCAGGCCGAGGGCGGTGACGCGGGCCAGTTTTTTGTCGGAAGAGGAAGTGCCAAACATTTCGACGCCGAGGAGGCGTCCGATCTGGACGGCGGCGGTGCCGACGCCGCCGGCGACGGCGTGGATGAGGACGCGGGGAGTGGGCCCGCTCAAGCCAAAAGCAGGCTTGAACGGGGTGCCCTCGGTTGTGCCGGGTTGCGGAGCTTCGCTCCGCCGGACAGCCGAGGGCGGCTGTCCCCACATGGGCTGTGGTGGTCCCGATGTCTGTGATGGTCCCGCGATGCCGGATTGCCAGTAGGCGAGATAGGCGGTGAAGTAGTTGACGGGGAAGGCGGCGGCCTGTTCGTCGGTCCAGGAATCGGGGATGGGCCAGAGCATGTGCGGGGAGGCGGCGATGTGCTCGGCGAAGGCGGCCCACTGAGCGTATCCCATGACGCGGCGGCCGGTGGAGACTTCGACGCCCGAGAATTCGCGGCCGGCGACCAACGGCGGGGGCGGGGTGCCGGGGTATCCGCCTTTGGCGGTCATGAAGTCGGCGAAATTGAGGCCGCCGGCGGTAACGCGGACGATGGTTTGGCCGGGCTTGGCCTCGGGCTCGGGCCAGTCCTGGATGGCGAGGGAATCGGCGCCTGAGAGACGAGTGATGACGAGAGCTCTCATGAGGGAAAGTGTAGCCGGGCGGAGGGGCGATGGTCGGAAAAATCCTCGGGCTCGTCCTCTAGAAAAGCGGATTCCTCGCGCGATGAGGCGGCGCTCGGAATGACAAGAATCAAAATCCCCACTTCTCGCGCGAGAACAAAAAGCGCGCGAGAAATGGGGCACCCGGCCTGGTCGGGTATATACTCTTGGCGTTGAGTTACCGACCGCCCGGCTGAGCCCCTCGGGCCGGGACGGGGCGCTGGATTCATTCCCTCATTTATGCGCGCCCCGACATAAGGCAAGGCCCGTTCACGCCGGGGCGGCGCGAAAAGGGCGACGGATGCGGGCTGCGACTCGGGTGGCGACGCGTCCGGGCGGGAGGTACGCCGTGGATATCATTTTTGTACGCCTTCTTTTTATTGCTGTAGTTGCCGGGACCTGCTTCGTCATAACCCCTTTCAACCTGCCACGCATGGCCGACGCCGGAGTGGGCGCGGCGATCGGCCTGGCGATCGTGCTGTTCGAATGGAAGCTGCGCATGGTCAGCCTGAAGCGGCTGATCGGAGCGGCGATCGGCAGCATCCTGGGCATCTGCGGAGCTTATCTGTTTTCGCTGGTGATCCGCAGCAGCGTGCCGGCGGGCCATACCCAGAGCTTTCTGCAGATACTGGTCATGCTGCTGATGGCTTACGTGGGCCTGATCGTGGGGGCGAACAAGGGCGACCTGCTGAATCTGGCAGCGCTGGGCGGAATCTTTGGCGGGGAGAAACAGGGCAAGAAAAGCTACAAGATTCTCGACACCAGCGTGATCATTGACGGGCGCATCGCCGACATTGCCGAGACAGGATTTCTGGATGGCGTGATCGTGACGCCGCAGTTCGTGCTGCGCGAATTGCAGCTGGTGGCGGACTCGTCGGATTCGCTGAAGCGCAATCGCGGAAGGCGAGGGCTGGACATTCTGCAGCGGCTGCAGAAGGTGGCGAACCTGCAGATTCAGATTGTGGAGGATGATTTTCCGGCCATCCGGGAAGTGGACCTGAAGCTGATTGAGCTGGCCAAGCTGTATGAAGGGAAGATCATCACCAACGATTTCAATCTGAATAAAGTGGCGCAGCTGCAGGGCGTGGAAGTGTTGAACATCAACGAGCTGGCGAATTCGCTGAAGCCGATCGTGCTGCCGGGCGAGACCATGCGGGTATTCATCCTGAAGGAAGGGAAAGAGTACAACCAGGGCGTGGCGTATCTGGATGACGGGACGATGGTGGTGGTGGACAACGCGCGGAAGATGATCGGGAAGACGATTGATGTGTCGGTCACGTCGGTGCTGCAGACGACGGCCGGAAAGATGATCTTCGGCAAGTGGGACGAGCGCGCGGCCTATGCGCGGCAATCGACAACGGCAACCGCGCCAATGGCTGTGCCCGCGCCACAGCCCGTGGCCACGGCTCCGGTTCCGGTACAGCCGACCGCGGGGCTGGAGACGAAGCCGGGAGCGTAGGGCAGCCGGCGTTCGGAATGGCAAAGAGAAATCGAAATGCCCACCCTGTCGCAAAGGGCGCGACAAGGGTGGGGCAACCGCGTGCGGGTTTCTCTCGCCTGAGGCAAAATCCACACTTCTCGCGCAGGAACAAGAGCGCGCGAGAAATGGGGCACCCGGCGATTACCGGGATGTCGCGGAGAAGCAGATTCCTCGCGCGGTAAAGCTGCGCTCGGAATGACAAAGATCTAAAATCCGGGTGTTTCTCGCCTGAGGCAAAATCCCCACTTCTCGCGCTGGAACCAAGAGCGCGCGAGAAATGGGGCACCCGGCGATTACTGGGATGGCCTGGAGGAGCAGATTCCTCGCGCGATAAAGCTGCGCTCGGAATGACAAAGATCTAAATCCCCACTCAAGCCGCAAAAAACGCGACTTGAATGGGGCACCCACCTGTCATCTTTACGTCGGATTTGAAGTCCCTGACCAGCGCTCGTATACTGACAGCCCGCTATGAAGGTATTTGTAATCATTCCGGCCGCGGGCCTGGGAACGCGCATGGCGCCTGCCGCGGCGTCGAGTTTCGGGAAAAATTCCAAGGCGAAGAAGCCGGCGCCCTCGAAGCAGTTCGCGGAACTGAGCGGAACGCCCATCCTGATTCATACCCTGAAACAATTTGCCGCAGCGGACGCGGTGAGCGAGATCTGGATCGCGCTGCGGGAAAATGAAATCGAAGGATTCCGCGAGCGGCTGAAAAAAGAGAAAGACTTCGCGCGCAAGAAAATCGAGCTGGTCACGGGCGGAGAACACCGGCAGCAGTCAGTGGAGCACGCGCTGAATGCGATCACGGCGGCGCCCGACGACATTGTGCTGGTGCACGACGCGGTGCGCCCGCTGGTGACCGGGGAGATTATTCGCGAAGTGATTGAAGCGGCCGAGAAATACGGCGCGGCGATCGCGGGACTGCCCGCGGTGGACACGGTGAAGCAGGTGGAGCGCACGGCTGAGGGCGCGATTATCCGGGCGACGATTCCGCGGGCCGCAGTGGTCCTGGCGCAGACGCCGCAGGGATTCCGCTACAGCGTGATCAAGAAAGCGTTCGATGAAGCGGCGGCGGATGAGTTCATGGGAACCGACGAGGCGTCTCTGGTGGAGCGTTCGGGGCATGAGGTGGCAGTGGTGATGGGGTCGGCGAAAAATATAAAGATCACGACGCCGGGGGACATGGAATTGGCGGAGTTTTATTTGGCGAAGGTTTCTGGATGAGAATCGGGTACGGGTTTGATTCGCACGAGTTTCGCAAGGGGATTCCGCTGAAGAT
>Ga0070733_10000764_pt1 | contig 25121 bp, 27 predicted proteins | sample Coa_R1_9_FD_66450 | JGI IMG/M metagenome (GOLD analysis project Ga0070733, IMG submission 66450) | Surface soil microbial communities from Centralia Pennsylvania, which are recovering from an underground coalmine fire - Coalmine... | ecosystem: Environmental > Terrestrial > Soil > Unclassified ...
TGCTTGAGAAGCAACTAAAGGTTATATTAACTGTGACGATATGTCAATGGGCGGCTGTTTAGCTGCGTCGAGAACTTCGGAAGGTGTGGGACTCGAACCGATGAGGCTGGAAAGCCCCCGACGCTTCTCAAGCATCGTTCAGTGCCCTCTCTGACAGCACCTTCCAAACGATTGCGCTTGAGGTTGCATGATATTACCATTGAGATAGATACCCTACACTGTATTTCCATTTCCCTCTCGCAGACCAGGATTGGAGTGCAGTCTAAGAATCAGTCAGAAGCCCTTCCTTCTGAGCAAGACCTCACTTCCGAGGGGATCGGATGAAACACGCTTTGTTAAATCATGAAACTAATCAGCAAAGGCAACGATTGATCTGCTCCCCTGACCGGAGCCCAGAGACCCTGCGTCAGGCACGGGACCGAGCGACGGAGCGAGTTGGCCAGGCGCGGGTCGGTGGATTCGGTGCGCTTGAGTTGGGGGAGGAGGAGCATGATTGCGCAGTTTCCTGATTTTAAATGTCGAGCTACAATTACTACATGCCACCGCCACGCATCATGTACATCGAGAACAAATCTGCCGGACCAGACGGCGGCGAAATCATCGGTGTGGCCCGAATTGGGCGCGTTGAGTTCTCAAAAACCGGCAGGAGTGTCTACTACAAAGGGCGGACATTTCAAAGCCTGAATGGTTCAGGGTTCAAGGCTAATTATTTCGACGTGGAGAGCCACGAACGATATTGGATTTCAGGGCCCAGAAAAGATGGTGAAGACGGATTGTATGGCCGGCGCCCTACACCGATTGATGAAGATGTGCGTGAGGAATACTGGACGGTCATCCGCAAATTACCTCAGAAGAAGAATCAGAAAACCACTTAGAATTCTGCTTGGAATTAAAATATGCGCGTAAGAGGCAAACGACGATGGGTGCTCGCCTTAACTTTTGTGTTCATCATCGCGATGGTGGCGTCGGAGATGGGACACGCAACAAGCTGCGTTCTGCATTCGGCATACAAAGTTGGCCACGTTTGTGGGATCGCAGCTGACCCGGACCTCTAATTCCCTTTCATCAATTCTTTTGGCGCTTGGAATATGCTCTCGCAATGAAAGCGAAGACAATCAACAACACAACTCCTACTCCGAACGTAATCCATGGAAACAGGATCATGTTTTTGATCCTATCACGATTCCGACGGCCATGAGTGTCAGGCCTAAAACTCCGACGCATCCAGCAACAAACCAGTCCTCTTTTGTGCCGTATGCGCTCTTTAGCATGGTGTCCAGAGGAGCAAAAACGAACATCAAAAGACCAATTTCTCTCAGGCTCTCGCCGGCCAATTCCAACGCTTTCTTCCAATTCACTGTGCAATCGTTTTACCGCAATTTGAGGGTCGTGTAAATACTAACGATGTACGTACCTTCTGTTCACTATCTGGATTCTCACTGCGAACGGGGCTCTGGGGTACTACGTCAGGGACGGGACCACGCGGCGGAGGGAGTCGGCCAGGCGCGGGTCGGTGGACCCGACGTGCTTAATGTGGAGCAGGAGGAGCATAATTGACAACTCATCCAATTGGTGTCTTACTTAGCTTAGCGGATAGACGCTTTAGCCAATTAGGCTAGGGTGAAGTTTCGGGCGGCTCGAATGAGCCGCCCCTTTTTTTTATTTCCTTCATCGCACTTTAGGAGACGCGATGAAGGAGTGTCCCTGTCATGGTCATGACGATCCTACCCTAATTCACGCCGCGAACCGGGGCCCAGGGGTCCTGCGTCAATGACGGCACTACGCGGCGGAGGCGGAACCAACTGCCGGGCGTGGTGGGGCTTCCCGGCGGCGGAGGTCCCGGAAGCGGCGCGCCAGGAAGCGGGCTGCTCGGCGGGAATCCCAATTGGAAAGCGACGCGCTCGGCGGTTACGTTGAGCGGCAGCTCGAGATCCTTCGGCGCGGGGCTGGAGAGCGCGAGCGGCTGTTGGATCACCGCAAAAGAGTTGTGATTCAGGAAAGTGGTCAGGCCGAAAAGGCCCGCGCCTTCCACGTTGGCTGTCAGATATGCAAACAGTTTGCGATGTGAACGAACCTGCAAATCGGCTTCCAGATCCGCGGGCAGAAGGAACGCCGTGGTGTAGTAGGAGTTGATGGCCGCGCCGTCGTCGGTCAGTTGCGTGTCGCTGAACTGATAGATTTTTCCGTTGGCCGCGGCGTTGCCCAGGAAAATGTGCGCGGTGCCGTCGGGCCGCTCGATTAACGCGGCCGAGCGCGCGGCAACATTCCAGGGGCTCCACTTGCGGGCGGCGCCGAAGAAAAACATTTTCTTGGTGATGGTGCTGAAATGCACCGGCGATGCGGCTTCGATTTCCGCGGCGTTTGCCAGGCCGCGATAATCCATCATCAAAATTTGATTGGGCTGTGTGGCGGCGGGGCCCATGGGCACGCCGGCCAGGATGCGTTTGTTCTGCGTGTCCACGCGCACCCAGAGCGTGTGTCCGTACTGCCAATTAATCTGGTCCCAGGTGGGCTGAATTTCCTGCGAAATTTTCACCGGCTCGCTTCCGGCGTAAAGATAAAGTCCTTCGCGCGCGGCGATGACCGCCCAATCTTCGCCCACGTCCACTCCATTCACGGAGGGAGTGCCGACGGTGTTGGAAATTTGATTGATGGTCCAGCGGTCGGGCTCGTTGGCGCCGTCGTCCTGGGTGACGTAAAGGCTTCGTTCCTTCACGAAATAAAGTTGCTCGCGCAGCTTGAATGCGGCGCGCACGGCCTGTCCGTTTTCCTCGGCGACGCTCAAGATTCCGGTGATGCCGTCATAACTTTCGGGATCGTCCACATAGCTGGCGCGGACTTGGGCCAGGTGATCGGGCAGCGCGTTGGGGAATATTTCGATGCAATCTACGAAAAGAGATTCGCCGGTGGCGGGCGAGTCCTGGAAAACGACGTAGACGCGGAGCACCGCGTCGCCGGGAATGGTGGCCGGCGTGGCGGCGCTGAACGGCACGATGAATTCCTGATACGCGGTGGTGAGCTGCGTGTTCAACACGCTGGCTTTGGCGATTTGTCCCAGCGAAGGACTGAAAATATCCACGGTAAAAGTGGCGGGGCCGAGCGAGGAGCCGGCGGCGAGACGTATGCGCGCGGAATATTTCGTGGCGGGTTGAAGAATCGCCACGCCGTTCGCGTCACGAAAGGCAGTTTGCGCGATCATTCCGCGCGTGGCGTTGCCGCCGCTGCCCGGGCCGGTGATTTGATAAGCGAATCCCCAAACGGCGTTGGTGGATTGCGCGCCGCCGGGGCCGTTGGTGGGGTCTCGAGTCCAGCCGAGAGGGATGATGGCGGTGGGATCGAAGCCCCCGTCGAAAGTGAGATTGAGAAAATTGTCGAGCTTGGTGCGCTCACCCCACCAGAAAAGGCGCGAGGAGTAGTCAATCACGCCGGCACATTCGCCCAGCTCAACGAGCTTGAAGAGATTGTCCACGTTGGCGCCGGCAAGCAATGCCGCGTCGGAAAAATCCACGGTAAACGAAGTGGTGGTGTTGTCGGCGATGAGCATGGCGGTGGATTGCGGAATGTTGGTGGGCACATAAAAAAAGCTGGCCCCGTTGGCCCCGGTGAAGGCCAGGATGCGCGCGACGATGTTGGGCGGGCCGAGCGGAATATTGCTGACGCTGGCGCGCCGGCCGCCTCCGGTGGTCCACGGAACCGCGGGAGAAGGAGCGGTCAGATATCCCTGGCGCGTTTGGAAAATCACGCTCAGCTGGTGGACTCCCGGCGAGCACTGAGGCTGCAGAGTGGAGCTGGCGCCCGCGCCTCCATTGCCCGAAGCCGAGTTGGCGCCGGGATTGTTGTAGGTGAATGTGGTGGCGCTAGGCACGGCGGTGATGAGAAATGTTCCGTTGAAGGTGCTGTCGGCCACGTTGACGATGAGCACGGTTTGGCCCAGTTGATAACCGTGCGCGATGGTGGTGGTGATGGTGGAAACATTGTTGGCGCGCACCGCTCCGGTGGGAGAGGCGGCGATGCTTAGAGTGGGCTCGACCGCGGCATCCACAACGGTTGGGCCCGCGCCGGGGCCAACCTGGCTGACGCGATCAAAATTCACGGCGTCGTATTGGCGCGGGAGGTCGTTGCCGAATTTGCCGTCGGAGATGGCCAGATACTCGCGTCCGAAAAGCGTGGTGGATTTGGCCAGGGACGCGGCCTTCAATCCCGCGGCGATTTGCGTGAGCGTGCCGGCGGTTAATTCCGCCCAAAGGAATCCCGCGGAATCGAAAGCCAGCATGATTTCCTGCTCGGCAGGAGTGATGAACGTTTTCAGATAATTGACGGTGGGGTTGCCGCCGCCGGTGTCCACGATGGGCGCGAACATGGATTGCAAGCCGGGCCGCGTGCGGACGGCGCCGATGAGGAAGGCCACGTCGGCGCAGTCGGGCGAAACGCCCAGGGGGAGATCGGAGGGCGGCATGTCGGTCATGAGGCCGCCGAATTGGTCGAGCGGCGCGTCAATGGTTCCTGCGACGGTCATGGGGAAACCTTCTGCAATTCAGTGAGTTTTGGATTTTGCGCGCCTGAGGAATGGTTCCGTTAAATAGTCAATGCGACGAGATGGGTCTGTTATCACATACTGTACTTACACTATGTGATATACTTTGCGGCCGACCTGACCATGATAAAGCCGCGACCGCAGCTCATCCAGTACGCCTCAGCCTGCGAGCTATATCGGCATTTCGAGCGGATATTTCTCGGCGGGAACCAGACCAGCCACCATGTTGACTCAACTTGCGGCCACAGAATCAGAATTTATGACCACCATTTTTTCCACATGGTGAAACTCGATCATGGTGAAAAGCCAAAGCCGATGTTGATGGCAACCGAGAAAGAGGCAGTCTTAGCGACTCAGGAGGGTTTTGGGCTTTATGGCCATGACAAGCAACGCGCGGTCTACTTGGAATCTGCGTTTCACTGCCTTCGTTCGCCAGACGAAGTGTGGGACGATCCGACCCTTTCTTCTGCGCGATGGATCTACATTTCGGAATATGACACGGCACCCTACACACATACGGTCGTTTTAGTGGGAGAGCGGTCTGAAGATCAGGTCTTGATAACGAGCTTCCCCGCCAAGAGTAGGAACGCCAAAAAGTGGCGAAGGGGAAGGCTGATTTACGTTCGGGGCTAAAACACGTCTGCCGCTCGTTTGACGGAGCGGCAGACGATAACGCGCGGGGATTTCACCCGCTGATCTTTTTAGCTAGCCTGTACTGATTATCCACGAAAGCGTACGTTTGTCAAGAATGAACGCCTAACATGAGTGAAATCACTCATATACATACTACGAATGTACGACCGCTTCCGCCCAAGAATCGTAGTCCCGATCGCGGGCGGCCTCGAGGCGGAAGATCGCCCCCCTGCTCTTCTGCACTGATCTGCTACGGCCAATGTGTTACGACGATCGCGTTGGCCAAAATCGAATTCGCATCAGAAACTTCGCGGAACCGCGAAGCGGAAATCCGGGGCGAAGGCGAGCCCGTTATACCACGGGGACGGGATAGCGAAATTCTTGCCGTTCGGGAGCGTCACGATTTGCCCTCCTCCAGCGCTCACAATATGGTCGGCCACCAGCTGATGCTCCCAGTCCGTCCAGCTCTTTTCAGCCTGTTCCAAGGATTGCGCGCTGTCCAAAACCTCTCGATGCAGAGCTTCCAATTTCTGACGCTCGTTCGCCGAAAGTTCGACGGTTCTTACCATCGACACCTTTGAAACCGAACTCACTCGCCCGATCGCCAGCCGGAAGTCAGATGTAAACCCTAAGTCCCGCAACTCGTCGTGCGCACCCTGATAGCTCCAATAGAATGATTTCCAAGCCTCTTTCGCTTTAGCATCTCTGTCATCGGCGTCCTTCAAGTTTTGTGCAAGCTGCTTCGTTTTTGCTGCCTCGTCGGCAGACAGTTGAATGGTTGGAACCAAACGCTCCTGAGCCATGCTCGGCAGCGCAATGAGAAGGGAAATGGCAGTACAGGATAGGATAAGTAGATTTTTAGCCATAGGGGCCCAATAGTACTTCTGAGCTTCAATCCTGTCTAGTCGATGAAATGCTCAGTATCGGACGCAAATTGCAGGGTGGGTGTTTACCCATTCAAGAGGGCTTCCGCCCAGGCGTCGTAGGCGCGGTCGCGTTGCGCTTCGCGGCGATAGAGCGCTTCCCTGCCCCGACGCGATTCCGGTGTGTTTGCAAAACCCACTGCGCCGGGCATGAGCCCGACGGTGCAGGCGCCGCTGTGCGCGCGGCTGCGCTCGATCATGAGCGCGAGGCGCTCGGCGATGGCGGGAGTGAGCTGGACGAACGCGCCCAACCCGTCGTCGGCGTGTGATGAGGACACGCGCGAAGAGGCGCCATCCATCGGGGCGGCTTGTGAATGCAACTGAGCCGGCGCGGAGGCCCTTCGACGAAACTCAGGGCAAGCCGGCGCTATACGCGGGAAATATTCCAGCGTGAACACGTGCTCGTATTCGCCGCGGGAGGGATAGGGGCCGAGGGCCGCGATGTTGCGGCCATCTTCGATTTCCATCGTCTGACGGGCCCATATTTCAGGCGAGCCGTAGGTTTCGGGAGCGCACCAACGCTCAATGTGCCAGCGATTGTGCGGGAAATATTTCGGCGCGAGGCGCAGGCCGATGGTTTCGCGAAGCACCGAGCCGCTGGCGTCGCGGTCGGTCCAGCGTCCGCCGATCCATCCCAGGCGATTCCATCCCCACACGGCGCGGAAGTTGGGCTCGCCGAAAATGTTGTGCCCTCCGGCAAGAGCGAGACGCTGCGCGACCGCCGCGGATGGATCGTGCGTTTCGCGGAGGACGCGGATCATTCCTGCAAAAAAAGACTGTTGACGGAAGTTATGGAAACTTAGAGAGCTTTGGAAGCTGGAATTCCGTGGCTAGGCTTTGGAGTCCGTGAGGAAACCGCCCTGTGCTCAAGGTATCGGTTAAGTGCGAACCAACAGGTGAGCCCGCAGGCAAGCCCGAACAACAACAACGCATATCCGACCGGACCGGGAGAGCCGGATCCAACCTTCAGCGCAAATAACATTGCAGCGGGGATCATCGCAAGTCCCGAGACCAGATACAGGGTCAAGAGCCTCCCGACGCTGGGCACAGTGTCAGTGTGGTTGCGAAGCATTTCAAAACAACTCCTGAATTAAATTGTACACGATCTGTGGTTCTCGGGCTTCAGGTTAGATGTCTGATGCGTCGAATGGTCAGCCACTCGAGACGTGGCGGCTGCGAGATCCTTCGGGCATCCTGATCGGATGCCCTCAGGATGACAGCGCGTTGGAGGTCGCTCAGAGTGCCAATAGTGTGTGCAGTGATGAGCGACACTTTATCCTTGCACTTTGACAGCTGAGGGGCCGCGATAGATACTAATTACGCGAACCTGCTGCTCTGCCCTGTGGATGGAGCAACAAGAAATCAAGGGCGGCTTTCGAGCCGCCCTTTTGTTTTTTTTGCGGCCGATTAGTAGCCGGAGGGCCGGGCCAGCGCATCGATGTAGGCGCCGCTGCGGGGCGAGTCGTCCCACACCTGGAAGCCGGTGTCGAAGTAAAAAATGTACGACGCCGAGAGGCCGCCGCTGGCGCCGTAAATCGGGAACACGGTTTGTCCGCCGATCTCGAAGAAGTCAATATCCTTCATGACCGCGCGGCCCCAGTGCGAAAGATCCAGGAAATCCACGCGGGTCTGATCGGCGTTCACCGAGGATTTAATCGGCACGCCGGACATGGTCTTGCGCCCGGTGAAAAGCAAATCCAAATCGTTCGCGCTTCCCTGCGGGCCCTCCTTGATGATCTGGCTGACGGTGATGCCCAGATTTTCCCAGGCGTGTTCCTGCTCCACGCTGGTGTAGGCGATGAGCTTGCCCACCTGGCTGATGCCCAGCGATTTGCGGACCTTGTTGATGGCCAGGCGCACGTTGGCGGGAGTGAGCGCGGCGTTGCCGGCGTTGACGCGCGGCGTGGCCAGCTGAACCGGATAGGTCGCGCGGTTCAGGTTGAGCCAGGTGCCGGTGGTCGCGTTGTTCTGGTGGTACTTGATGCCGAACAGGCTGGTGGGCTGCGCTCCGCTCAGTCCGTCGTGCACGATCAAATCGCCGGCCACGGTTCCCGCGGGCACGGAGTCCACCGTGATGGTTTGTGCGGTGATGGGATCGGCGGCGGTCACGTTGCAGGAGCCGCGGTTGGTGGTGAGCGTGGAGTCGTAAATCTGAATTGTTTGCCCGACGTAAACGAGCGCCGCGCCCGAGGGAACGTTCATGGTGAATGTGGACGACGCGATGGAAGCGACCGAGCCGAGGACGCCGTTGCCGGCGGTCTGGATCAGCTTGTCGAGGAACGCGCGGAACTGTTTCATTCCGTTGGCGACCTCGCGCTTCGCGGCGTTTTCGATGGCCTTCTCGCGAGCGTTGCTGGCGTATTCAACGAGCTTGGTGATTTCCACGGCGAAGCGGTAGAAGACCGGCGAGATGGTGGCCACGTCGTACGCGGTGCCCGAGCCGCGGCCCAGGTCGCCGCCATCGGCGTTGTAGCTGCCGGCTTTGCCGCCGGGGTTAACCTGCAGAGGGAGACGCATGGAGCGGCTGGAAACTTTTTCAACGTCGCCGCGCTGCTGGATCATGGAGAGCAGGACATCGTCGCGCTCGTAGAGGAGAGGGACTTTGTCACGGACTTTTTCGAGCTGGAGTGCAATGGTTTGGGAATTGGACATGGCTGGCATGGTGTGTGGTTCTCCTTTGGAAATGCGGGTGGGGGTGGATTAGAAATTTGTTTGCGGGGAGAGGCAAAGACAAAATGAAAGGCAAAATCAAAGGCAAAAGATTCAACGCAGAGGGCGCAGAGGCGGCTCTGAGCTAAGAGTGCGAAATCGTTTACACTTTCTTACTCCGGAGGGAGGGGCGACTGCTTCAGGTATGCGGCCACGGCGATGATGGCGCTCATGCCCGCGCTGACCGCGGAGATGGCCATGGTGTTGCGAAATCCCGCCTGCAAATTGAAATGCGCGGGGTCGATGCCTACGGAGGCGAACCCGGTGATGACTCCGTTGGCGGCGCCGGCGATGGCCGCGGTGAGCATTCCCTTCATCCAAATTTCAAAGCGAAGCATATTCCTCTCAAAAAGCCTGAAGGCGGGTCTGTATCGCGGGGAGCGCACCTACACATTCGAGCGCGTGCTGAGTCACAGAAGCCAAGGCCATAGTGCAGAACTGGACCGGCGCAACGGAATTATTGCGCGACAGGTAATTTCTGGATTAGTATCCGTAACCATGATTCGTAACGTCGGGTAACGGAGGGGGCAACGCGGGGCGTCCTGTTTCGGAGTTGACGCCTGGCGTCGGTTCCCGGGGGCAATCTTGGGGTCGAGCTCCTGAGTCGGGGCTTGCGCGGGGTCGGGCCGTGACCATATCTCATTTCATATGTGAACGTTGCAAGGGGACTACTCCACGCCACTCCCGGCGCAAGGGTTGGATGCAGCGCGTGCTGACTCCCCCGCCCATTGTCCGCTACTACCGGTGCGCGGATTGCGCGGACAGGTATCCGGCCATTGGTTTTGGAGAAAGCCGCGTGGTGATGCGCAAGAGAGCACAGGAAATAGCGCTCGGAGGCGCGGTGGTGGTCCTTTTCGGCGGGATCCTGGCCGCGATCATGGGGCTTTTGATGCTGCGGTAAGGGGTTTACTTTCTAGCGTATCCCCGCGGGAAGGGTGTTGCCAGCATATGACCGGAGGGTTATCCTTTCCAAGATGAAACAAGGTCAAGTATTGAGTGGGGCCTTGCGATGACAGTTCATTCATTTAAGTGCGAACGCTGTATTGGTACGGAACTGGCGCACTCCAGGCGCCACGGAATAATGGAATATATCCTCACTCCCCCGCCCTTCGTAGGGTATTACCGCTGCACCAACTGCAAACAACGATATCCGGCGATTGGATTTGGGGAGAACCGCGAGATTCTTAAGAAGAGCACCCAGGATGTTGTCAAAGCTGGAGCCATCGTGGTGCTGGCCATGGGTGCGATTGCCGCGTTCATCGGTTTGATCTCGATGATTCACGTAACACAATAATCAAAAACATTACTGTATGGCGCGGACGTTATAGGCCACTGCTGCCGGCGTGGCGCTGGCGCCGCTGACATTGCATACCCGCGCGGTCACGGTGCCGGCCGTGGAAACCCACGCGGTCCAGGTGAATCCCGTGCCCGGGTCGGACGCGGGACTGACTGCCACGGCCATGCTGGTGGTCGTGCCGGTGACCGATGCGGTGCCAGTGGTGCAGGCGCCCGCGGCCAGCGCGCTGCCTCCGATCGAGCTTGTGGTGCCGGTGAGCGGCAACTGGCTGGTGAGCGCGATGGTGCCCGAAGCGTCCTGAAAAGTTTGTGAGCGAAACGCGGTCGGCGCGCCGGTCAAATTGATTCCGTTGGTCGAGTTCCCTGCCTCGATGTGCAAGTCTCCAAAAAATGTCGCCGAGCCAGCGGCATTATTCCCCTGAGCGGACGAGTACAAAACCAAATGATTCCCCGAATCCGTTTGGAAGACCATGGACTTCTGACCGGTAGCGTGCTGATAGTAGAGCGAACCGCCGCCGTGCGTAGGCGAAAGAAATTGCAGGATGCCGTAAGTATTGTCGGTGCTTTCCAGAGTCAAACCCGCGAACGCGCCGGCGCCGTCAAATCGCGCGATGTAGCCGTTTCCGCTCCCCGACATACTGGAGTATGCGATTCCGTTGCCGCCGTTTCTGCTGTCGTAGAAGTGGTGAGCGTCGGCGCCGTTGGTCATGACGCCGGCCGGCACTCCGGCGACCAGAATTCCCGGACTGACCGTGAGACCGGGCTGGTCGTTGGAGGTTCCCCAACAGCCTGAGTTGCCCGGTCCAGCGAATACACAGCCGTTGGAATTCGCCACGGTCATATTGGTGTCGGTGAGCGCGGCGGAACCGCCGATCATGGTCAATCCGCCGATGGGCTGGCCCTGCGAAAAAGAGGCTGCCGAGCCGGCTAAATCGCCCATCACGGTCACCATGCGGATGGCATTGACTCCGGTGGTTTTGATGGCCGCGCCACCCGCGGGCGAATCGGCGATCAGTGGATTGACGATGGTTACGCCGGATATCCCCGATCCCCCGCCGGCGCTGCTGCTGTCGGAGTCCAGCACGAAGGGATATTTGGAGGCCTCGAATTCAACGTCGGCGATCTTGACGTCCGTGACGGGAGCGGAATTTCCGTGAAGGTACTTGATGCCGATTCCGCCGATGTGATGCGTGAGGGCGATGGTGACGCCTCCCCAGTAGGTGATCTGAAGTGACTGAACCCCGGCGTTCCCTTGCGCGGCGGTGACGGCGATCGCTCCGCCATGGATATTGGCCTGAAAGCCTCCTCCACCGGTGGAATTTCCGTTGAACAGCTCGGCTGGATTGGAGCCCGAACCGGCATTGCTGAAGACATTGACATCCTCCTGCCAGTAGCCGGCGCCGGTTCCGCTTGCGCCGTGATCAATGATGACGCAGGCGTTGGAAAGGCTGGCATTGTTGCAGCGAATGTCGAGGTGCCGCAGGGTCACGCCGCCGTTGACGATGAAGTCCAGCACCGGAGCATTTTGCGAGGAGCTGATGCTGGCAGTGGGTCCGTTGAAGTCCGCGTTCTGCGGAATTCCTCCGCCCACTCCTTCCCAGGTCAAGAAGGATGTTCCGCCACCGCTTCCAGTGGGAACGTTTTGCATATTCCAAGTGGCGCAGCCCGAACCGAAGGTGAGGTTGGCGGCTTGCCGGATGGTCACCTGCGAGGTGGGGGTGGCGTTGGGAACCGCGGGGCAAGTGTTGATTACGAAGCCGGCGGCCAACGGTGGAATGTAAACGGTTCCGCCGGAAGCGTTGGCGGCGAGCCACGCTGAAGAAAATGCCGGCCCCGCGTCGGAGACGCCGTCGGTGGGCGCTCCGTAAGCGAGAATGTCGTACCACGGGCTGGGGCCTTTGAAGACGGTGTTCCCGTTGAATTGCTGGAGCGCCGTCCAAGTGTTGGCCTGGTTGACCGAGGGCACGGGCGATCCTCCCACGGTGAGCGCGCCGGTGACGGCGGCGCTGCCCGCGACGGTGAGGTTGCCGCTGAGCGAGAGCGTGAACGCGTTGATGCCGCTGGTGGTGGTGAGCGAAGTGAAGGTGGGCGCCGAGGGATCGTTGGGCACGATGACGTCGCGGATCTGCCGCGTGGTGATGCCCGCGCCGGAAAGCTCAATGACGTAGCGACCGGGCGCGGCGTAAAAATTGTAATTGCCCATGCCGTCGGTGGTGAAGGGATTGGCCAGGGCCTGAGTGAGCGCGGGATCGGAGTATACCGACGCCAGCGGAGTGCACGGCGAGGTGGTGGTGGCGTTGGAGGCGCACACGCGCACCTGCGCTCCGGCGAGCGGCTGCCCGCGCGAGTTGAGCACGATATCGTCCTTGCGCGAGCCTTGCGCGCGCGCAGTGGCGGCCCAAGGGCCGGCGGCGCAAATGAAAATGGCGAGCAGCGCGGTGAGTGCGACAGTGCAACGCTTTGTGCGCGATGCGAAGAATGCGTCACTTCGTTTCATGTGTGTCCTCGAAAATGGCGGATAAATCAGCGCGGTCCAATTCTAATGTAGGGAGAGGTGAATTTTCTTTTTCTCTTCGTTGATTCTGATTATTACGCTTGAGATAATTTAATATCTCAAGCATAAAGGCGATGATCGGGCTGGCAAGGGCGCTGGGCTTCGAGAAAGAGGTGGTCAGCACCGTTCCCCAAAGGAAAAGGATTACGAAATGCCCGTAATTTCCGGCAAACCGGCGTGACCTGACCGGGGTTTTTTGTACCAGCGAGAGTGAGAGAGAATTCACTCTAGAGGGAAGCTGGTATGCCGATGAGAAAATACAAGCCGGAGCAGATCGTGACCTTGCTGCGGCAGGTGGAAGTGGAATTGGCCAACGGAAAGACGACTCCGCAAGCCTGCAAAGAAGCTGAGATCACCGCACAGACCTACTACCGCTGGCGAAAGGAATACGGCGGATTGAAGCTGGATCAGGCCAAGCGTCTCAAGGAGCTGGAACGGGAGAATGCGAAGCTGAAACGGCTGGTGGCGGAGCTGTCGCTGGAGATGCAAATTTTGAAGGACGTGGCAGAGGGAAACTTCTAAGCCCTGAGCGGCGGCGTGGCGCGGTCAGGCATGCACGCGAAAGCTATGAAGTATCGGAGCGGCATGCCTGCCGGCTGCTGGGGCAGTGGAGAGGGACGCAACGCTACGAAGTGCTGTATCGAACCGATGAAGATGCGTTGACGCGGGACATCATCACGCTGGCGAGCGAAGACGGGCGCTTCGGTTATCGGCGGATTACGGCCCTGCTGAAAGCCCGGGGTTGGCCTGGGGCAAGGACCGGGTGCAGCGGATCTGGCGGCGCGAGGGGCTGAAAGTGCCGCAGAAACAAAAGCCGCGAGGAAGGCTGTGGCTGAACGACGGGTCGTGCATCCGGTTAAGGCCGGAGCGAGCCAATCATGTTTGGAGTTACGACTTCGTGAGCGGTAAGACGCATGACGGAAGAACGCTGCGGATGCAGACCCTGATTGATGAATACACGCAGGAGAGTCTGGCGATCCGAGTCGCGAGAAGACTGGGCAGGTATGAAGTGATCGAAGCCCTGGCCGATGTGATGTTGTACTGGGGAGTTCCCGAGCACATTCGCTCGGACAACGGCCCGGAGTTCGTGGCCAAGGAACTGAGGAGTTGGCTGGCGAAGTTGGGGACGGGAACGCTGTACATCGAGCCGGGAAGTCCCTGGGAGAATGGCTTCTGTGAGAGCTTCAACGGGAAGCTGCGAGATGAATGCCTGAATGGAGAGATTTTTTATTCTTTGAAGGAGGCACAGATCGTGATCGAGAAGTGGCGAGTGTTGTACAATACGTTGCGGCCGCACTCGGCGCTGGGCTACAGGCCACCGGCGCCGGTGGCCTGTAGCCCTGGGGCCCACCCAATCCGATTTCGCAGTCTGAGGCTGTAATGTAAACTCTCTCACTGCAACTGGTACAAAAAGCCGGGCTGGTCAGGTCGCTCCACGTCCCACTAGCCTCTGTTCGTCCGATGGGAGTTATTTCATTTCACCTGTCGTCACCGCCCTGTGACTCTTGCTCCACTCTCCGATCGCCTCCTTCCTTCTACTAGGCTCCTCTGCCGGTCAATGAACCCTGCCCAGCACCAGAATCGTCCCGCATCGCGCCGGTTTCCAGCTGTCCCCTGCCATTCGACCGCAGCTCTTGCAACTTCACTACAAACCAAGTTCTCTGCGAATGCGCCTCTCCCAAAATCACGCCTCGTGCATTTCCCGTCCTCTCAGTATCGAGGCTCATTGTGTCGACGCTCATTATGTCGGCGGTAATCCGACGCCATTTCAGTTCATGCCCTTGCGCCGCGCGTCCTCGCTGCGCCCCATTCAGGACTCGGCATCGCCGATTCGTTCCCGCACCGAGTCATGCCAGTTCCTTGCAAAGTGTTCTTTGCGTGGCCAATTCACTCTTCGTGAATTCTTCATTCCCTGAATTCTTCAATTCCGATTCCGCAATTCATCTGCAGCGACGGCAAACCATTTCCGCCATCGATCATCCGACGCCGACTCCGAAATCAAAGCCCGCATACAACGTCTCGCGACATTTGTCCACGCTCTTCATCTCCCTCTGAGAGCTGTGGCTCGAGGCAAATTACGTAAATCTTGAAGACAATTTGTCAACTCCTAAGTCGCTTAACGCCGACACGGATAATATGCCAAGTGGACAGTTCCTGTTCAGCTCAGCCTATCGACGGGTCAAGATATGAAGCCGTTAGTCTATAATTCATTTAGAATAGGGAGATTCCTTGCAACTTCGGATGGCTCTTTGAGCCCTCGAACTCGCTCAGCAGGAATTTTGACATGGAGGGTGAGATTAGGTAGATCCTTGTTGGATCCAGTCTCCTATCTCTTCAGTATTGGTGACAGAACTTTCTCATGGCGCAAATACTGCACTCGGTAACATTTCTCCGAGTCTGTCTTGTGGCCCTGTTCCACTTTGTCATTCACCTCCGGGCATTAGGGAGGAATCTCTTGATGAGAAATTCTTAGGTCGGATTGATGACAGGTGAACTCATGCCCAAAGGTTCATTCTGTAGCTAGTGATAGGTATCCCGGCCCTGCCGAGGCTCGCTTAGAGAACACCTCATGTGTCCAGCGTATCTATAAGCAGGTACATTCCAGTCTAAATGAGATGGGCCTGTGATAAGCGGCTAATGAATTGCGGCGAGGTCCAATTAACTCGGAAGGACCAATCAATCCTATATCTAGCGGCAGAGCGAAGAACACTCGCTCAAAACGCGCGGATCAGGGCGCCTGAGCTGATCGTATGAAGCCTGTCAGATGAATTAACTTTCTTAAGAGGCTGTCTGAAAAGCAGCGAAAGCACTCAATAGTTTTAGGATCATTGTCCGTGCTTTGCCCTCGCTAATGCTGTTTTGTAACGATGATAAGAGATATCAATTTACGCTTCAGATTGATTGTTGAAAGATTCATAAATTCCTTCGCGTTGGGAATCAGTGATACCTAACATCTGTACACTTCCGCCGCAAGACTCGCCCACATATCAGGGGAATGTAGTTCAGGATATGGTGCGAGTAGTGCCAGAACGGCCGGCTTCCAGGAGTTGGTCTTTCCGATAGACGAGCGCGTTTATGTTATAAGTAGCCAACTCGAAGCCGTGGCCATGCGTGATGGCATCTGTGGGGCAGGCTTCTACGCAGTAACCGCAGAAAATACACCGGGAATAATCAATGTTGTAAACGCTAGCGTAACGTTCGCCGGCAGAAATCCTCTGGTTTTCGGTATTTTCGGCGGCTTCGATATAAATGCAATTCGCCGGGCAGGCCGCAGCGCACAGAAAACATCCCACGCACTTCTCCAGACCTTGTTCATCGCGTTGCAGGACATGAATCCCGCGGTACCGCGATTGAAAATGGACAGGCTCGTCGGGATAATTCTCGGTGACGGGCTTACGAATCATGTTTGTAAATGTGACGTTGAAGCCACGCACGAGGGTGACAAACGTTTCGCCCATTTCACGAAGGATTGATGCCATATGACCTCATTCTAGCAAGCTTCGGGACGAACGGCCAATTTGTTAGGATCATTCCACATCGTTGAAACGGCGCGCGACCTTTTCTTTTGGCTTTTTCAACGCATCATTGATGCGTTAGCCCGGACAATCGCAAGCCGGCCATTCGTCAACCTCCAATAAAGGCTGAGAGGACTCGCTCACGACTGCGGGGCTGTTCTCGATCTTGGATAAGGGAAGAAAGGAGGCAACAATTCAGTATCGTTCAAAGCAAGGTCTTCCTCAAGTGTCAGTCCAGGTTTCTCAGCCTCTGACATCGCTTGAAGATTATAGAACCTGGCGTATTTTCCGTTGCGCGCCAAGAGCTGTGCGTGCGAACCTTGCTCAACAATTCGTCCGTGATCAAGGACGACAATCCGATCGGCTAGGCGCGTGGTCGATAGACGGTGTGCGATGATCAAGGTTGTGCGTCCCTTCGCGGCCCGCTCCAAAGCGTCCATGACCACTCGCTCGGAAGATGAATCCAAGCTGCTGGTAGGCTCGTCAAGGAGCAGAATGGGCGCATCCCGTAAAATCGCCCGCGCAATGGCGATACGCTGTTTTTGTCCACCGGAGAGTGAGGTGCCTCTCTCTGCGACCAAGGTCTCGTAGCCTTCCGGAAGTTGCTGAATGAATTCGTCGGCATTGGCCGTTACGGATGCAGCGGCGATTTGTTCGTCCGTGGCGCCAGGGCGGCCGAATGCGATATTTTCGCGGATAGACCCGGTGAACAGCAGCGAATCCTGCAAGACCAAGCTGATCTGTTCACGTAGCGACTGCACTGCATAGTTCCGGATGTCTTTCCCATCAATTCGAACCTTCCCTTGGTTTGGATCATAAAAGCGAGGAATTAGGCTCATCAAAGTGCTCTTACCCGCGCCCGTAGCTCCCACAACGGCGATCTTTTCCCCCGGTGCAATTGTTAAGTTGATGTCCTTAAGGACGGGTTGGCCCGGCTCATATTCGAATGAGACATCTTTGAATTCAATGCTCCCGGTGAGTTGAGATATCTTCTGCGCACCCTCATGGTCGGCGACATCGCTGCGGATGAGCATCACTTCGGCAATGCGCTCTGCGGCCACGGTAGCCTTGTCGATATCAACAGAGAAGCGCGCAAGGGATTTCATTGGGCCGTAAAGACTTGAGACGTAGGCAAAAAAGAGAACTACATCTCCGGTCGTAAGTTCGCCCGCCATCACTCTTGTGGCGCCATAAAAGATCACGATCGTAACTCCCAAGGCAGCGATGGTATCCACAAGGGGAGCAATTCGCGCCTGATAACGCACAAGCTCGAGAGAGGCCTGATGATGGTTTTCGCTTTGCGCCTGGAAGCGTTCATCCTGGCGATCTTCCTGCGCAAGTCCCTGGATGATCCGAATGGAACCCAAAGTTTCTTGCGCGAATGCAGCAAGCATGCCCGTGCTCTTGCGCGCTTTGCGAGATGCAGCCTTGATCCGGCGTTTGTACCGGAAAACCGTCAAGAATAGAAATGGCGACAAACTGAGGGAAACAAGGGCGAACTTCCAATTGACCCAAAGCATAAGAGCAAACATTCCGAGGAGCAGGGAGATGTTCGTAGCAAACGAAGGAAGGCCGCTGGCGATCATGTCCTGGACTTCCTTGATGTCCGACATCAGCCGAAGAGTCAGATCGCCAGTTCTTTGATGATCATGAAAGCGCAGCGATAAGCGCTGCAAATGTCCAAACAAAGAACAACGCAGGCCGAAAACATAATGTTGCCCGACATTGCCCATGGACTTGGTGTAGAAATAGACCAGAAAACCAGCTAGAAGGGCAATTCCAACGGTTGCGCCACATGCGCCATAAAGGATTTGCATCTTGGAATAGGGCGCGTTGTCGAGCCACACATGAATAAATGGGACGCGGCTGGGCCGGAGTGAAAGTACTCGGTCGATCACGACCTTGAGGGGCCAAGGCCGCAGTACGTCGAAAAAAGCCTCCAACATCATCGCCAGAGTGGCCAGCGACAATTGAATCCAATATGGGCGAAGAAGTGGTACCGAGCGCCGAAACAGCTCCTTCCTTAGCACTTTGTCCGAAAGCGAACTGTCGATGCGTTTCTTTTTCTTGCTCATTTCCCCATTCCCTTTTTTCCAGAAGTAGTTATGCCAATATCTTCAATGTCCGACGAGCTGGCATGATTCGGCAACGAATACCGATTGATGCTTAATCACGAACAATATTTCAACTCCTGACTCGCCTCATTCAAAAAACTATCCACGGCTCCCTTCCACGCGGCAGGCCGCACGACTAGTGCCGCGATATAGGCAAGCTTGAGATTGGCAATAGCCTTATAGAAATGCACGCGCGGTTCCGAGTAATCTTTAGCACTAGACCTGTATTCCGCCTGAAAGATCCCGGCGAGATCATCGAACCGCGTCTGATCGCCAAAATAACGCTGGCCGAGCCACCGCAAGTGAGCCGTGAAATGAGCAACATCGAACAGCGGGTCGTATTGGCGAAATTCGTCGAAATCAAGCCCGGTGATGCAGCCTTCATTGAACAGAAGATGGTCAGGTGAAAAATCGCGGTGAGTAGGGCCCGGCTTCCATCCTGAGAGATCTTTGCCGCGCTCCGCAACTCGCCTCAATAGTGTCTCAATGCGATGACCTGTCTCAGGATAGGCTTTGGCCAACTCCTGCCCATGCGACGTCAGCGCTTCCAGATGATTCTTAAAAGTGTAATGCCGGCCAGTGGTCACGCCAGACTCGTGAAATTTGAGCAGCCAATTGGCGGCTTCGCGCACCCGAGGAAACACTTCCGGGTCATCGTCCAGCACAAGAGAGCGGAGTAACTGACCTTCCGTCCAAGTGTGAACTAATAGCTTCCAGCGAGGATCGTATGCCAGCGGTTGAGGCACCAGGTAGCGGCCTCGGCCGAAGCCGTGGGCCTGGAATTCCCGGAGCATTTCATGGACCCTGGCACCATGATCCTTAGCGTAAATCTTGCTGGCCACCCGTCGCCGCTCAATTGCAGCGCCTGGGGCATTCGATATCAACAACTCAACTTGGAAATTGCAGCGTTTGCCGGGAACATAGCGACACGGCACGGCGAGGCTATCGAGCAGCTTTGCATTCGGGTCCAGCCAAAGATTCAGCAATCCACGCATAACGTCGGTGCGAAGCTTGCCTTGCGACAACAAGGCGCGGCCCGGGAGCGCGGAGTCATCTGGAAGGGGCAATGTGCCTGGAGAGGACATCCCGCTCGGTGCGAGAATGCGCTCAGTGTTTAAAGAGACCTCCGCACTCGGCTCGAACTGATTTCTCGGGCTCATCATCGGACGAGCTCCATTTCAAAAATGCGAAGGCCCTCATCAAGCATCGCTTCGAGTTTTTCGATCCACCGGGGAACTTGGTGCGAAACCAAATAGATCGCCAATGTGTGGCAGGCGGCAGCTTCGAAGAAGCGCAGATTCTCTTCTGTTCCCAAATCTGCTGCGGATTGATAGGTCCTAAGAAATACCTGGCCTGCACCGTCCAAAGCTCTGATTGACCCAAGCTTTCCCATGGCCAGGCGTCGCAGCGCAACGATAAACCTGGCGGCGTCGCGGGTTGGATCCGCCACATCATAATCATCCCAATCAAAAACAACGGTACGTCTATTGGCCAGTATGATCTGCGCAGGGCTATAGCTTGAATGACCCGCGCATGCTTTCACGGGGCGCAATCCAGTGACCGCCTGCTCCAAGGACTCAAGCAGCCGCTCGCCCTTCTCGGCGCATGGCCCTCCTAAACTCGTTATGCGTCGTGTCCGGCCCCTCAGGGCGCTTATGTACTTGCCAGCGTCAAAGATCGGCCCGTTGGTCGGGCCCACTGCTTGGAATCGGGCCAGCCATAATCCGCACCTCTCCGCCGCTGCGACAATGCTGGCCTCATCGCCTGTCTTGAAGATCTCCTTCGCGGACAACCCATCTACTTTTTCCTGGAGCAGGAGGCGCAGCGAGGGCAGGTAGGCGATCGGCGCAGGAATTGAAAACTCATTCCGCGGCCCGAAGCCCGCCAGCTGAATCTGCTTCATGGTCTCAAGGATGTCAGGGCGGTCATTCGCATAGAGCTTCCCTATCAAGGAATATGAGCCGGTTTCCGTTCGCAATCCGATTTCGAGAGTGCAGCGCTGCCCGACATGATGCTTAATCACGCTAACAACCCGAGCCTCCAGAACAACTCCCTCATTCCATCCGGACAAGGAAACCCCGCGCAAATGCTCAGTGAACGCGGCGGGATTGAGAACTGTAGAAAGTGTCTCAATGCCCGGATCGGTTGCCGATTTTAGGCCCTTAGACAAATCGCTGCTCCTTTGCCGAAGCACTGTTCAATTGACAGTCACCCTATCCAAGATTGCAAAGCCCTCGTCCAGCATTGCTTCTGCTTTCTTCCTCTTTTTCTCTCCTTCCACGGGGTCAACCTGGCGGCAAAGACTGTGCTTTGCCAGATTCAAGCAAGTGGCGGCTTCAAAGAAGTGAAGGTCTCTTTCCACTTCCGGGCGACCCGCGGCGAGATATGTCTTAAGAAAAACTTCGGCTGTTCCATCGAATGAACTGACTGAGCCGCTTCGACTAAACGAGGAACGACGCAGAGTACCTAGAAACCTGGCGACGTCGCGCGCCGGATTGGCGACGTCGTAGCCATCCCAATCAAAAACGACTGTGCGACCCTGAACGAGGAGGGCGTGGGAGGCGCTGTAGCTTCCGTGGCCCGCGCACATTTTCACGTGGCTCAACGACGACAATTCATACTCCAGGCGCTGTAGCAACGAAGCCGCTTTTTCGGCGCAAATGCCTCCCCGTTCTGCTATTTCCCGCGAGTATCGCTGCATCGACTTGCTGTTGAGGAAATCGTGGGGATAGGAAACCTCTCCTGCCTTCGGGGCAAGGGCATGGAAGCGTGCCAGCCAAAGGGCGCACCGTTCCGCGGCAGCGGCTTGCATTTGTAAATCATCATTCTTCAGAATCTCATCCACTCTTGACCCATCCACTTTCTCCAGCAACATGCACTGTAATGAGGAAATGTAAGCAACTGGCTGCGGAATCGAAAATTCATCTTGCGGACCGAAGCCTGCTTGTTCAATGCCCTTCATCGCTTCAAAAACGTCGGAGCGATCTTTGTGATAAATTTTGGCGATCAAGGAATGCCATCCCTCGGCTGTCCGCACGCTGACCTCGAGCGCGCAGCGGTTGCCGGGATGGTGCTTGAGCACTCGGGCACTCTCTACTTCCTTTATGCCTCCCTCGCTGTCGCTGAACAACGAAGCGCTGCGTAAATGCTCAGCAAAAGCCCCGGGGTCGAGGACCTCTGAAAGGGTCTCAATGTCGGGATCGGCAAAAGGCTGCGCGCACTCAGACATGGAGTTCCTCCTGAGCTGCGTTTCGTGTAAGCCAAGCTAGGAACACCCGCGCTGCATGGACGCCGAGTGTCAGGTCCGAGTGAACGATGGCGAAAAAATTGGCAGAAGAACTGGCCATCAAATGTTCCCTCCATCCAGAATGGTGAGGCCTTCGTCCAGCATCACTGCGGCCTTGTCTTGTCTTTCCTGCCAAATGAATCCCTCATCGAAAAGATGGCGCACTGCCAAGTTCAAGCAAGTAGTTGCCGCGAAGAATCTGAGGTTTTCTTCCGCCAATGGCGCGCCGACAGTCCGATAGGTGGTGATGAAAATCTTCGCTTCGCGGTCCAGTGATCTGATGGAACCAAGCTGGTCCAAAGCCCAGCGACGGAGAGCGTAGAGAAATCTGGCGACATCCCTTGCCGGATCGGCAATGTCGTGCCAGTCCCAGTCAATGGTCACCGTGCGGTGTTTCGATAGATAGACGTGAGCGGCGTTGTAGCTGCCATGGCCGGCCTTCAATTCGACGTCGGCCAGCGATCCGGATGCATTACTCACACGCTTGAAGAGCTGCGAGGCCCGATCGCCCAAGCGCCCCTCAAGCCTTGCTATCTTGCGCGACCACCGCTCCATGGGCTTGGATGAGACGAAATCTTTCGGATGAGAAATTGGGCCTGCTTTGGGAGCCTGAGCATGGAAGCGAGCCAGCCACAAGGCACATCCCTCTGCAGCACCACTACGAGCCGCATCATTGCCGGTTTTGAAAATGTCGTCCGCAGGAGCTCCCTCCACTTTTTCTTGTAGCAGGCAGCGCAAAGAAGGTGAGTACCCCGCGGGATGGGGTATTGAGAATTCATCTCGCTGACCGAAGCCACTCGCCCGGATCCCCTTCATCGCTTGAAATACATCAGAGCGGTCCTTACGGTAGATCTTGGCGATCAAGGACTGCCAACCGCTATCGGTTCGCAGGGCAACATCCAGTGTGCACCGCTTACCCTCATGGAATTTGAGCATCCCGCGAACTTGCACTTCTCTAATGGCTTCTGAATTGGAATCGTGCAGTGAAATGGCGCTCAGATGTTGCGCGAGGACATTCGGGTCAAGAACTCCGGTCTGAATTACAGTCTCAAGATCTGTGAGCAGCTTGGAGCCTTGATTGGGGACAGAGGTGCCTACCGGCGGAATCACGCCGGGTTTGCTGTTGTGGGCCATTGCCGCTGCATTGCTACCAAAGTTGTTCATAGAACTGAGCCCGCCTCAGCGATGCGAAGGCCCTCGTCCAGCATCGCTTCCATATTTTCCTCCCAGTGAGGACCGCGGTGACGGAGGTTTTGCTTCGCCCGCTTCATGCATGCGGCGGCTTCGAAAAAGGGGAGATTTTTTGTCCACTCCGACTTGCCCGCGGCGCGATAGGTTTTTAGAAAAACATCCGCCGGGCCGTCTAGGGCGCGGATGGAGCCAAGGCGGCTCAGCGCTGAATTGCGTAACGCAGCCAGAAATCTGGCCACGTCACGGGCAGGGTCGGCCACATCATAGGTGTCCAGATCAAAAGTGACTGTGCGACCCGGGCATAGGATTACATGGGATGCACGAAACCCTCCGTGGCCCGCGCGCATTTCTACAGGGGTTAACGAAGTTGCCGCATCTTCCAACTGCTGGAGCAATTGATCCGCTTTGCCTGCTAGCTGGCCGCCCAGCTTGGCAATCTCGTTCGCGCATCGCCGCATCGATTTTGAGTCGAGGTGTTCTTTGGCGATACAAACCTCTCCCATTTTTGGCGCTAGAGAGTGGTATCGGGCCAACCAGCGGGCGCACAGCGCAGCCGCTTCAGTCCGGCTCCGTTCATCACCGGTCTTGAAAATCTCCTCCGCCGCAGTCCCTTCAACCTTTTCCTGAAGATAGAGACGCAGCGATGGCAGATAGGCGATCGGCTGGGGAATCGAAAACTCATCCTTCGCACCGAACCCCACCCGCTGAATTTCTTTCATTGCTTCAAATATGTGCGAGCGGTCTTTGCGAAAAACCTTGCCGATCGCTGAATGCCAGCCATTTCCGGATCGAAAGCCGATCTCCATCGTGACGCGCCGTCCGGGCCAATGCTTTAGAACGAGCACCCGGATTTCCTCGATGGCTCGCCCATTTGTCGAAGAAATGGATGAGGCACGGAGATGCTTTACCAGGGCTATCGGATCAAGAACTTCCGAGAGGGTCTCAATGCCGGGATCGATTAGCATTTGTGCGCACTCAGACATGGTCTCGCTCCTGTGCCCGCAAACGTGGGTCCGCCGGACGGATCATCGCAGCGTCTCCCGATCCAGAATACGAAGGCCTTCATCCAGGAACTGTTCCGACTTCTCCTGCCAGCGAGGAACGGTTCGTGCCAATTTAAGGCAGGCAGCCGCCTCATAAAACCACAGGTTCGTCTTCACTTCCGGATCGCCCGTCGCAAAATAGGTTTCTCGAAAAATCTCCGCCGATCCGTCCAAAGCACCGATGCAGCCAAGCTGGTCCAGCGCCAATCGTCGCGTGGCGTGGAAGAATCTGGCCACGTCCCGGGCTGGGTCGGCCACGTCGTACCCATCCCAATCGAACACCACGGTGCGTCCCTCGGCCAAGACGATTTGAGCAGGACTATAGCTTCCATGGCCTGCGCGCATCTTCACCGGTGTAAGCAATGCCGCCGCATCTTCCAGCCGCCGGAGCAGGCGAGCCGATTTTTCGGCACAACGTCCGCCCAACTTGCCTATCCGGCGCGTCCGATCTCGCAGCACATCGAGGTAGCGGGAGGAGTCAAAGACCAATCCGGCCTTGGGAGCGAGAGCGTGGAATCGCGCTAACCACATTGCGCACCGCTCTGCCGCTGCAGCTCGACTCCAATCATCGCCAGTTATGAAAATTTCCTTCGCCAACGGCCCTTCCACTTTCTCTTGCACGAAGAGACGCAGCGTTTGCAGGTATGCAAGTGGCTGCGGAATCGAAAACTCATCCTGTGCGCCAAAACCGGCTTGCCTGATCCCCTCCATGGCCTGGAAGAGGTCAAAGCGATCGTCGTGAAAGACCTTCCCAATCACGGTATGCCAGCCCTTTCCAGATCGCATCCCGATTTCCAGAGTGCAGCGCTGGCGGAGGTGGTGCCTAAGCACTCGCACCTGGACCTCCTCCGTTGTTCCACCGATTCCAGAAAATAAATAGGACTCACGCAGGTGTTTCACCAAACCAATCGGATCCAGAACCTCAGAGAGGGTGCCGATGTCGGGATCAGAAATCTGTTGAAAGCACTCAGACAATTTGAGTTCCCTCCTCGAATCCGCCGACGTACCCGCCGATTGGGCCTGGTCGCTTTCGCAAACCCAATTTATTTTCGAGGTCATTCATTAAAGCCTGCGCTCGATCGATGAGCTTCTCGGTTCTTCGCGCCCAATCGGGCTCGAACACATACACGCGACGACCAGCCATCTTTGCTAATTTGATCGCTTCGTAAAGACGGGCGCGGACCAAACGCTCCGGAGGAGTGCCCGGACAGTAGTCGGCCAGGAAGGCCTCTTGCGCTTCTTCGACACCGTTGAGGTTGTGGTTGGCAAAGAGCAACTGCAGGTCCGCCAACAACTTCCCCAAGTCTAGAGCGGGGTCGGCCA
>Ga0070733_10000765_pt1 | contig 25087 bp, 20 predicted proteins | sample Coa_R1_9_FD_66450 | JGI IMG/M metagenome (GOLD analysis project Ga0070733, IMG submission 66450) | Surface soil microbial communities from Centralia Pennsylvania, which are recovering from an underground coalmine fire - Coalmine... | ecosystem: Environmental > Terrestrial > Soil > Unclassified ...
GCACGAACACGCCCGCGGGGCCCTTGGTGACTTTGGGCGTCTCGTCCGCGAGAAACTTTACGGTCGCATTCATTTCCGGCCGCAGTTGCACGTCGGGATATTTGCCCGGATTCAGCACCTGTACCTTCACTTGCACCGTCGCCTTCTGGCGGTTGGCTTCCGGTGAAATCTGTGCGATGACGCCGTCATATTCCTTGTCTGGATAGGCGTCCGTCGTTACCTTGCCCTTCTGTGTAGGACCAAGCCGGGCAAAATCTGCCTGCGCGATATCGAGTTCGACCTGAAGATCGTTCAGATCGGCGAGCGACACCACCGACCCCTGCGGCCCGCCCGCGGCTGCGCTGGCGAACTGCGCAGTAATCAGTTCGCCCTTTTCGGCCGTGCGGTCGAGGATGGTGCCCGTCACCGGCGCGCGAATTACAGTGGCATCGAGTTGCGACTTGGCGTAATCGAGCTGGCCTTGCGCTTGCGTTACTGCGCCTTGAGCGCGCGCGATCTCCTCAGCCCGCGGGCCGATCTTCATCAGCTGAAAAGCCTTTTCCAGCGAATTCACCCGCTGCTGATCCGACTCGAATTTTGCGGTCGCATCGTCGAGCGCCTGGCGCGACACCACGCCCGAGCCGGCGAGCTCTTTCGTACGATCAAGCGTCAGCTTATCGTTTACCAGCGTGGCGCGGGCCTCGTCCAGATTGTGCTGCGCCTCTTGAATCTCCTCCGGCCGCGATCCGTGTTGTAACTCGTCGAGATACGCGCGGGCATTTTCGAGCGCTCCCCGAGCCTGCTCATACGATGCACGGAATTCCTGATCCTCCAGGCGAACCAGTTCCTGGCCTTCCTTCACCTTGTCGCCCTTCTCCACCCCGATCCACAAGAGGCGCCCCGTGACTTTGGAATTCACGTTAATAGTGTGATGGGCCACGATGTAACCGGTGGCCGAGAGCACGGTGCCGCCCACATCGCTGCTCTCCGCGGCGGCCCGTGCAACTTCGACCTCGGGCGCGTCGGACGAGAATGCACGGTAGGCCACAGTGATGACGCCCAGCAACGCAACCAGAGCGATACCGCCGAGAATGTAGCGGCGCGCCCAGGCCGGAGGCTCTCCGCCGGAGTCGCCCCGTTGCGAGCGATCGATGCGCAGGCTTTGCAGGTCTTCGTGTTTGGTATCGTGTCCTGTGTCAATCGCCATAAGAATGATTACGCTCTAAGTGTTCAAATAGCTTCCGCCCGGGTCTTATCCCCGCAGCGCGTTGAGAATATTCTGCCGAGCCGCGTGCCACGCCGGGGCCAGTCCGCCCACGAACCCCATGATCAGCGCAAACGCGATGGCTGCCATTGCCACCTGCGGTGTAATTCGCAGGGCGAATACCACTTCGCTGAACGTGACGGCATTCGACGTGCCGGTCTGCATTCCATTGAATGGCAGCATCAGCAGGATTCCGGCAGCGGCGCCCAACAGAGCCAGCAACAGAGACTCCAGTACGAACGAGGTCAGAATCGCCGGACGCGAGAATCCGATCACACGCAGCGTCGCGATCTCACGACCGCGGTACGCCACCGCGGCATACATGGTGTTCATCGCCGCGAAAATTGATCCGATCGCCATGATGAATCCGACAACGATTCCGATCACTTTAATGGGCGCACCGGAACTCGTCTGCTTGGCGTAGTAGTCGGTTTCGTTGAATCCTTCGAGCTTCAAGCGCTGATCGTCGCTCACGCGATTCTTGAGCGCTTCGGCGGCGATGGGATCGGTCGCGCGCAGGTACGCCGACGAGTATCCGCCCTGGCGGTCGAAGTCGGAAGCCATCTGATTCACGTCGCCCCAAACTTCCGATTCGTACGCCGAGCCGCCCGCATCGAACACACCCACAACTTTCCACGATCCTTTGCCAAACTCCATGGTGTCGCCGATGTTGGCGTGGGCGAAGCGATTGCGGATCGAACTGCTCACCACAACTTCGCGCTGCCCGGTGTGAAACCATTCCCCTGCAGCCAGTTTCACGCCCGGATGATCGCCCGGTCCGGAGATCTGGCGCATTTCGAGGCCGTCGGGCATCATGCCACGAACCGTCACATTCACTTCGCCGGTGCCGTCCTTGCGCGGCAGAACGATCACTACCACCCACTCGCCCGACGTCATGGGCTCGCCATGACTGTCTTTCGCGATTCCGGGAAGAGTCTTCAGCGTGGGGTAGAGTGAGGCGTCGAAACCACCCGACAACTCCGCCTCCGAGCCCTTGCGCAGCACCAACACGTTCAAGGGATTTCCGCTGCTGACGAACGCCTTGTTCAGCCCAGCCACCAGCGCCATCAGGAAGATCGCCGTGGTCACGGTGAGCGCGATGCCCAGCGCCGTCATGACCGTGAGCCCTTTGCGAAGAATCAAATTGCGAACGTTGTAACTGATCGGTATTGCCATAAGGAATCTCTATTCGTAAATTCCCAACTCACCCAATATGCCGCAGCCCATCTACAATATTCATGCGCGACGCGTTATGCGCCGGCAAGTATCCGCTCACCAATCCCAGAATCAGCGCGGCAAGCATGGACAATCCGGCCGACTGCGGGTTCACTTTCATGGCGAGCGGTACGCCCAGGGCGATGAAGCCGCGGGTCAGAAGCCAAATCACCGGGATCGCCAACAGAATCCCCAGTACTCCGCCAGACACGGACAAGGCCACCGACTCGCTGACGAACATCGACAGCACGCGTCGCCTCGTGAAGCCCAGCGTTTTCAGCACGGCAACCTCGCGCGTCCGGCTGCGCACCGACATTGCCATGGTGTTCGCAGAAACCAGCATGATGGTGAACACGACCGCACCGCAAATTCCCAGGATGAACGCCTTGATGTTTCCCAGAGACGCGACAAAGCCCAGCTGAAAAGCCTTCTCGCTCTCGGTCTTTGTCTGCCGAGGCGAGTTGCGGAACATGTCATCGATTTCTTTCGACGCAGGCCCGACTTTATCCGCCGATTCGATCTGAGCGGCGTACCACCCCGCCTGCCCCTTGAACCAGGGCACCGCTTCTTCCAGATACTTGGCGTTGAAGTACAGCGCGTTCTGCGGTGGATCGCGGTGATAAATGCCACGGATCGTCAGGTCGAGGTTCGTGGGGAAGATGTTTGCCTGCAAAGTGATGCGATCCCCGATCTTCCATCCATACTTATCTGCCAGCGTCACATCCACCAGCGCGCCAGCGCGATCCTGCTGCCAGGCTTTCAACTGGTCGGGCGGAACGATCTTGTCCGAGGCCACTTTCAGATATTCTTCGGGATCGGTCGCCAGCTGCGCGAAGAAATGCGCGGGCCGGTCATCGATGTAGCGGCCTCCGAACCAGGTGATCGGCGCGATCGCCGTTACGCCGGGAACACTGCGAATCTTATCGCGATAAAACGCGGGCAGAAAAAACGCGAGCGAAACGCGGTCGCGAACAATCAAGCGCCGCGAGGCTTCCGGCGCAACCTGATCGACGTAAAACGACCGCCAGATGCAGATCATGAGCGTCAACAAGAGCAAGGAGAAGCTGATGCTGATCATGGTCAGCAGGCTGCGCCGCTTATTGCGAAACGCGTTGCGTACTACGAAACTGCCCAGCGTCATAAATTCATCTCGGTACGAAGCCGTCAAGCTTTGCTGGACTGGACAGCCGAGGGCGGCTGTCCCCACAGAACTCATCCGATGTGGCGCAGTCCATCTACGATGTTGATCTTCGAAGCGTTGTAAGAAGGCAGAGCGGCGCTCAGCAATCCCACTAGGCCGGAGGTCAGAAGCGCGAGTCCCCAAATTTCCGGCGTCATTCTCAGCGGGAAAAACGTGAGCTGCACCACGTGCCCAAAGCCGAAAACCATCAGCCCTCCCAGGCTCGCTCCTACCAGCCCTCCGACTAGAGCAAGTGCCACCGCCTCACTTACAAACAAACCCAGAACACCGCGCTTGGTAAACCCGAGGGTCTTCAGCACGGCCACTTCCCGGGTCCGTTCGCGGATCGACATCGCGATGGTGTTGGCGGAAACCAGGAGCGTCGTGAACACTACCGCCGAGCAGATGCTCAGGATGAACGCTTTCACGTTGCCCAGCATGGCCACGAACTCCAGCCCAAACGCTTTTTCGCTCTCGGCTTTCGTGGGCTGTGGCGAATTGCGGAACATGTCGTCGATTGCGCTGGCGACCTTGCTCACATCTGCCGGACTAGCCGCCAGTATGCTAAAAGTTCCTGCCTGCCCCTTGAAAAAAGATACGGCTTCCTCCACGTACTTGGCGTTGAAGTAGACCGACTTGTTATCGGGATTCGAATGGAAGATGCCGCGGACGTAGAGTTCCAGCGTTACAGGGTAAATGTCTCCCACGATCACGATCCGGTCGCCCAGCTTCCAGCCGTATTTCTTCGCCAACGTGTCGTCCACAATCACGCCCTGCCGGTCGCGCTGCCAGGCCTTGAGTTGGTCGTCAGGCATTTCCACGTCGCGAAATACCTTGAAGAATTCATCGGGATCGGTGCCAAACCTGGGAAAGAAGTTTTCCGGCTTCTGGTCTTTATAAATTCCTTGAAACCACGACACCGGCACGACCGCGACGACCCCTGGAATGGCTCGAATTTTTTCGCGATAGAAGCCAGGCAGCGTGAATGTAAGCGACACCCGGTGCCGCACTACCAGCCTTTGCGCCGATTCGGCGCTGCCATCGTTGAGCGCGAAGGCGTGCCACAGAGTCATCATGAACGTGAGCAGAAGCAGGGAGACGGCGATGCTGAGCACCGTCAGGATACTGCGGCGCTTGTTGCGGAACGCGTTCTTGGTCACAAACCGGGTCAACGTCACGGGTGAACTCCAGGGAGAACCGGGGGCCGGATAAAGGAGGTCAGCACGTCCAAGCCCCCCAAGAATAGTCGAAGTAGGTCTCTATCGACAACCCGGCCGGATTCGTTTCTTGAATCGCTCAAATGCCCAACTCCGCAGAAGTCTGGTGACTTCTCCATACTTCCGCCAGCGCGCGTTTCGTACAAGTGGAGATCGTCACCGGAGTGGGATGACAAATGTCACACCAGGCTGCACATAACAGTTACAACCGATGCTGCCACCACAAAGTTACGAAAAAAGATCTCAACCACGAAGGACACGAAGTCACACGAAGAAGCCGAAGTCCTTCGTGATACTTCGCGCCCTTCGTGGTTCACGATTTTCTGGTGGGTTCTATGCAACTTTTCCCGCATCCGCCGGCGACCCATACAGCGCAAGCACCGACCCTTCATTCAGTCTCAAATAGACGGTCAGCTGTCCCCGGTGGTGAGCAAGATGGCTGAAGACAGCGTCGGCGATCATGACGTGCCGCGGACTCTCGTCCGCCACTTGCCCGCCGATCACGAATCTCCAGGGGGTCATCAGATGTTCGTCGGTAGCATTCCGGAGCGCCTCGCGTGCTTCGACCAGACCGGTGTCGAGTACGTCCAGGAGTTCGCCGCGTCTGCGCCACTCCAGCGGCTTGAATTTCGCCGCGGCCGGCGATTTGAGATCCAGTTCGTCCTGGGTCACCATGGTGACCACCCATGCCGGCAGGGTCGCTATGAGCGACGCCAGATATCCAAGCGGCATCGAATTGGGATGCGGTTTCCAGTCATTGTGACCCTCCGGCACACGTTGCAGTGCGCTACGCGTGTTGCCGGCCTCCCGTTCCAACTCCGCGAGCAGTAAATCCGCCAGTCTCATGATTTCTTTCTCCGCGGCCAGATGTGGCTCGAAGCCGGCCGCAATCGACAGCGGAACCGTAACAGGCATTGCGGACAGATTCAGTCCTCGATCTGTGGCACAATGCAAATCATGTTGCAGACCTCAGCCCGGCTGCTGCGGCTGTTGTCCCTTTTTCAGGCGCAACGGTATTGGTCCGGTGCCGACCTTTCGGGACGACTGGACATCACCGCGAGAACCCTCCGCCGCGATGTCGACCGCCTGCGCAGCCTGGGATATCCCGTGCATTCGACTTCGGGAACCGCGGGAGGCTACCAGTTGGGAGCGGGAGCGGTGCTGCCTCCGTTGCTGCTTGACGACGAAGAAGCCGTCGCGGTCGCGCTCGGGCTGCGAACTTCCGCCAGCGGCAGCGTGGCCGGAATTGAAGAGGCGTCGGTGCGCGCGCTTCTGAAACTGGAGCAGGTTCTGCCGCCGCGGTTGCGCCACCGCGTCGAAGCCCTGCATTCGTTCATTGTGCCTCTTGGCAATCGCGGCCCTACCGTCGATGCAGAGCGCCTGTCGGCCCTCGCCGGGGCTTGTCGCGATCATGAGGGGATTCGATTTCAGTATCACAATCGCACTGGCGCGCCCAGCGCGCGCGTGGTCGAACCGCACCGGCTCGTTCACACCGGGCGTCGCTGGTATCTCGTGGCGTGGGACTCGATGCGCAAAGACTGGCGAACATTTCGCGTGGACCGCATCGAGGGCAAGCTAATGACTTCGACACGCTTCAAACCGCGCAGGCCACCGGAGGGTGACTTCGCTACTTTTGCTTCGAAATCGCTATCGCAGGTACCATATCCCTACCGCGCCCGCGTGACTCTGCACGCGTCGGTCGAGGCCGTGGCGAAACGCATTCCGTCCTCCGCGGGCGTGCTGGAAGCGATCGACGAGCGCTCTTGCATGCTGCACACTGGGTCGCACTCACTGGAAGGAATTACGATCCACCTTTCGCTGCTCGGCGTTGATTTCCAGGTTCACGAACCGTCGGAACTCATCGACTATATTCACCAGTTGACCGAGCGTTTGGCCCGCGCGGTGGGCTAGCCGGGTGTCTTTTCGAGGGGTGCGCTATTCGTGCCGCAGAGCTTCGATCGGATCCATGCGTGAGGCGCGGAAGGCTGGGATCATTCCGCTGATGAGTCCCACTGCGCCGAGAATGAGCGTGGAGGCAATCAGCGTTCCGGGGGCAATGATCAAGCGGATGTCCCCGGCTTCGCCGTTCTTGGCAAACGCGCTGTACAAAGTGAGCCTGCCCACGGACAGCGCAACCACGTAGGCCAGGACGACTCCGAACACTCCGCCAATAAAGGTAATGGTGAGAGCTTCGGCGAGAAACTGCATCAGGATGTAACGCCGGGGAGCGCCCAGCGCCTTCTGCACGCCAATCTCGCGCGTACGCTGCGTGACAGAAACCAGCATGATGTTCATTAGGCCGACGCCGCCAATCCCCAGCGTGAGCGTGCCAATGAAGCCCATCAGAATCTTCAGCCCAATCGTAATGATTTCGAACTGATGGACCTGTGTCATCAGGTTGAACACTTCCACAGCCTGGCGGTCGGTCTGGTTGAACTTGTGTTCCGTCGCCATGATGGTGCGGACCGATTGTTCCAGGCTCTCGTATTCGGGCGTCTGGTAAGTGAACCAGATGGAGTCCAGATAATGCGTGCTCTTGATGTCGCTGATGGTGCTGAAGGGGATGTAGAGCACGCGATTGATATCATCATTCCCTTCCTGCATCTTCGCGCTCAGCACACCGATGACTTCGAAGCTGAGTCCATTCACGCGAACACGCTCGCCCAGCGCGTTGCGTCCGGAAAACAATTTTTCTTTCGCTTCCGAGCCGAGCACGGCCACGCGAGCGCGCTGAACCTCGTCGTCCGGGTTGTAAAAACGGCCTTGCGCAAGTTTGAGAGAGCGAACGTCGAACACGTTGGGATAGTTGCCGGTGACACTCCAGTTGAAAACCCTGGTGTCGTACTGCACGCTCACCGACTTGTCCACTTCAGGCGTGATGTGCGTGATTTGTGGAAGGTTGGTAGTTAGCGTGTCGATATCGTCCTGTGTAAAGCGCACGAGGACTCCCGCCTTCTGTCCGCCCGCCTGCATGGAAGTGCGGCCCGGCGCCACGATGACGAGCTTGGTCCCGAAGTTGGCGAAGATGTTGGCACAGGCCTGACCAAAACCATCGCCATAGGAGAGCAGCATGACCACGGTGGCAATGCCCCATCCCATGCCCAGCATGGTGAGCGCAGTGCGGCGACGATTATGCCGCATAGCGTTATAGGCTTCCTGGAACAGGTCACGGAACATAGAATGCCTTCTCTAGTATCCCTCCTGCCGCAGCGCTTCCACCGGTTGAAGAAGCGCTGCCTTGCGCGCGGGATAAAGCCCCGCGATTACTCCCGCGACGGTCAGGCTGCCAATCGCCAGCAGAGCCGACATAGGCACCAGTTTGGGCGGATCAAATCCGCCTGGGCCCTGTACCGTCCCCAGCATCGCCATTACTCCTGCCGCCAGACCCATTCCGATTACTCCACTGCCCAGGGTGAGAAGCAGACCCTCCAAAAAGAAATGAAACAGGATGTTGCGGTTGGTGGCGCCCAGGGCCTTGCGCAAGCCAATTTCATGCGTGCGTTCGCTGACCGCGACCAGCATGATGTTGATAACGCCGATGGCGCCCAGAGCCAGCGTGATCATTCCCACCGCCCCCAGGAACATATTCATCACGTCGAAAATCGTACCTACCATTTTTGAAGACTGAATCGAATCCCACTCGTCGAAGGAGTTTTCATCGTTGGCGTCGAATCCGTGGTTGTGGGCGACGATTTTGTTGACTTCCTGCTGCGCCAGCACGTGGTCCGCAGTGGCGAGCGGCTGATATTCGATATAGGAAATGGAGTTCTGGTGATTTTCCCCCTTGATCGGGAAATACGTCGCCATCACCGGGAATGGGATGTAGCCCCTCATATTCAGCCAGGTGTTGTCACCGCGGCCAAGATGTGGCAGGCTGCCAATTACCTCGAACCTCAGGCCGTTAATCAGGACGAACGCGCCCACCGACGGGCGCCCAGGAAAAAGAGTCTTCAGCAGTTCGTTGCCCAGCACGATCACATTGCGTCGCTGCGTGGCGTCCATGTCGTTGAGCCATCGTCCCTCTTTGAGGGGAAGGTAACTGATGTCACTGAGCTGCGGCTCCACGCCCAGGATTTCGACGCTCGCGGTGGCGAACTCGCTTACTTCATGCAAGTCGCCGCGGGAAAGCAAGGGGCAGGCGTTGCGAACGTGCGGGGCTTGCGTGCGGATGTCCGTGTAGTCCTGGTAAGTGAGCAAGTAGTTGCGGGCGGAGCCCATGTTGCCCGTTACCACCGGCGCGCGCCCAGGGAAAATAAACATGATGTCGCGGCCGAACTCGGCCATCTCGCGCTTATTGCCGGAGCGGAAGCCTTCCCCGACGCCCACTAAGAGCAGCAATGATCCCACGCCCCAGGCAATGCCGAACATGGTGAGGAATGAGCGCAATTTGTGCGCCCACAGGTTGCGGAAGATTTGCACGAAGATGCCGAAAATCGTGCGCATAATCGACCTTCATTGTACCCCGTTGAATGTTGGACGCTCACTTGGGCGCTGGGGTTATCGGAGTCCGAGTATTTTCTTGGGCGTCGCACTAGACGATTTCCTGTGCGATTCGGCCAGGTTCTCCGGCCTCCTCACCGTGCAGAGCGGCCTGGGCACGAAGGGATTTGTAGGTTTGCACCGCACCAGGACCGGGCTTCCCGCCAATGCCGCAGCTGTTGGCTTTTGGAGAGAGAAGGACTTGCGGCTCTGCAGCAATAAAGCGCAGCCGCAAGCTTCCGGCGCAGTCGTGCAGTTGGCTGCGGCAGCCGCCACGGTTCAGGAAACGGAGGGCATGATCGGAACCGGTCCGCTGAATTGCATGCTGGTTACGCTGGCTCCGCTGGAAGCTCAGATTCTTGGCCGTTGGGAAGGAAGACCAAACTGCGAGGGAGGATTTTGGAGGCGCGGGTCGGAATCGAACCGACGCATAAAGGTTTTGCAGACCTCTCCCTTACCACTTGGGTACCGCGCCCCTAATGCATACGTTAGCGTTCCGGCGGAAAAAAGTCCATCTGCGAGGATTGCGCCGGCAGGGACTAAAACCTGGAGCGGGAGACGGGGGTCGAACCCGCGACATCGACCTTGGCAAGGTCGCGCTCTACCACTGAGCTACTCCCGCTCGGTCTTTCGATTCTATCGTAGTTGCGTATTTGGTGACAATTCGCTGGCTCCGGCAGCAGGGCCCGAGAAATACGGACCACAGGGGACACAGGGTTGCACAGGAAGCCCTAGATATCGTGGTCTTTCCGTTCCACCGTGTCTCTGTGGCGAACGAATCGAGAGTCAAGGATTGTCACCAAAGGTTATTATGGAACCAACTTCCGCTCCGCCCATCTATTGGAGGATAAGGAGAACTACCTGACATGACTGATACGAACTCCGCCATCATTACCGAGGAGAAAGGCGTGGGAACCGGCAAAGCATTTGCCGCAAAAGCGTATGCCGCACAGAGTGCCGCCTCCCCGCTTGCGCCCGTTTCGATCCAGCGCCGTACGCCGCGGCCGCAGGATGTGCAAATCGAGATTCTATTTTGCGGAGTCTGCCATTCCGACCTCCACCAGGTGAGGAACGAGTGGGAAAACATGATGCCCACGGTGTATCCCTGCGTGCCGGGACACGAAATTGTTGGCCGCGTGGTGAAAGCTGGCAGCGCGGTCACTAAATTCAAAGAGGGCGACCTGGCGGCGGTGGGCTGCATGGTCGATTCGGACCGCGTGTGCCCGAGCTGTCGCGCCGGCAACGAGCAATTCTGCGACAGCATGCCGACCTTCACCTACAACGCTGAAGACAAGCACCTCGGCGGAGTCACCTACGGCGGATATGCCGACAGCATCGTGGTGGACGAAGCCTTCGTACTCCGCGTCCCCAAAGGTCTCGACCTGGCGGCGACTGCGCCCCTGCTGTGTGCAGGCATCACGACCTTTTCGCCGCTCCGCCACTGGAACGTGAAGAAAGGGCAGAAGGTCGGCATCGTGGGACTGGGCGGCCTGGGCCACATGGGAGTGAAGTTCGCCAAAGCCTTCGGCGCGCACGTCGTACTGTTTACGACCTCGGCGCACAAGACCGCGGACGCGTTGCGCCTGGGCGCTCACGAAGTAGTAGTTTCGAAGAATGAAGCAGAGATGCTGAAGCATGCGGGTAGCTTCGACTTCATTCTCGACACGGTTTCCGCCGAACACAACCTGAATGCTTATCTCGATCTGGTCAAGCTCGACGGCACGCTGACGCTGGTCGGAGCGTCGCCGACGCCAATGCCTCTGGCCGTGGGCAGCCTGCTCTTCCGGCGGCGGCAGCTCGCGGGCTCGATTATCGGCGGAATCCGCGAGACGCAGGAGATGCTGGATTTCTGCGCCGAGCACGGCATCACCTCCGACATCGAGCTGATCCGGATTCAGCAGATCAACGACGCCTACGAACGTTTGCTGAGAAGCGACGTGAGGTACCGCTTCGTTATCGACATGGCATCGCTGAAGTAGGCGGTCAAAGCGGTTGCTGAAATCCTCGTTTTTGGGTGGCGCAGCGCTTACAGCGCTGCGATAAGCCTTTCTTTTGGCGAGGGCTTTAACCCTTGTGGCCCCGCAGACTAAACCAGTTCGACTTCGATCTTCTTCATGGCGCGGTCCAGCTTCACGATGCGGAAACTGCGGACCTGCCCCGCGCGGGCGGGCTCCGCTTTCGGCGTGGGGCTGGAACCGCTTTTCCAGCGCGCCTGCAGCATCGAACTGAGCGAAGATAAATCCGTTTTGGATGTTGCCGGTGTGTCAGCTTTCGCCGGAGTCGCTGCTGCCGCAGCCCGGCAGGTAGCATGGATGCCTTCGCCCAGCTCCGCGCGCCCGCCGGCATCGTCCATCAGACGGCCGGTGACCACGTCGCCCTCATTGTGTTCTGCGAGATATTCGTCGATGCCAGTTGGGGCGAGTTGTTTCATGCCCAGACGCATCTGCCGTTTCTCAACATCGATGGCCAGCACCTGCGCCTTCACCACCTGCCCTACCCGCAGCACGTCGTGCGGTGAGTTGATGCGCTTCTCCGCAGTAATATCGCTGATGTGAACCATGCCCTCGATTCCTTCTGATAGCTGGACGAAGGCGCCGAACTTTGTAAGGTTCGTGACCGGTCCTTCGATCGCGGAACCGACCTGAAAGCGCTGTGCGATGTCTGCCCAGGGATCGCCCAGCGCCTGCTTGAGTCCGAGCGAGATGCGCCGCTCCGGCGCCTGCACTTGCAAGATCACGGCTTCGACCGTCTCGCCCTCCTTGACCACGTCGCTGGCTTTTCTTATTTTGCCCCTCGACCACGACATCTCAGAAATGTGGATGAGGCCTTCGATACCGGGCTCGAGTTCCACGAACGCGCCGAAGTCGACGAGACGTGTCACCGTGCCGCGCACGCGATCACCAGCCCTGAATTTCTCCGCGACCGCGTCCCAGGGATGCGGTTGCAGCTGCTTCAGTCCAACGGAAATTCGCCGCTTGTCGGACTCGTTCGCGAGCTTGAGAACTTTCACTTCAACCTGCTGGCCTACGGAGAGCACGTCCGCCGGCTTGTTGACCCGTCCCCATGCGATATCGCCCACATGCAGCAGAGCGTCTACGCCGCCCAGATCGACGAAGGCGCCGTAATCTGTGAGGCTGCGTACAGTGCCGCTCACGGTTTCGCCTTCCTTGATCTGCGAATACAAGCGATCCTTGGTGGATCGCTCTTCTTCTTCCGCGACTGCGCGGCGATCGACCACAACATCCTCATCAGTAACATCAAGCTTGATGATGCGGCAGCGAATTTCCTGCCCCACTAGCTTCTCCATGTCAGCAGCATCGCGCACCCCGCTGCGCGATGCCGGCATGAACGCCCGCACGCCCACGTCGACGCTGAATCCACCTTTGACGACCGCTGTCACGGTGCCGAGCACGGAAGCCTTCTCGGTAAAGGCCTTTTCGAGTGCGGTCCAATCCATGGGCCGCTCGACTTTGAAGAGCGAGAGTTCGTAGTAGCCATCTAGGTCACGCCCTTTGACTGTGACCAGCGCCTTGTCGCCGGGCTTCAGCGTCTCGCCTTGCAACGCCGCCAGCGGCAGGATGCCCTCGGACTTGTATCCAATGTCGAAGAACACCGACTCGGCGTTGGCAGCAATCACGGTAGCCTGCAGTTGCCGGCTGCCCTCAGTCTTGCGCGAACTGCTCTTCTGATACTGCGAGAGAATGTCGCCGAAAGATTCCGTCGTCTCGGCGGCTGGTTGGGTTAATGGAGTCTCTGGTTGGGAAGTCACTGGGTCAGCCATGAAAGGTTACAGCCCTCGTCGCGGGATCGGAATGACTAGGATACCATCGCGAACGCACCACCGGCACAGCCTGATTTCAATGCCCCACCCACTGCGGATCGTCTTCCGGCTCCACGATCTGGCCGTCGCGCATGTGGATGATGCGGTCACCGTACTTCGCGGCCTCGGGATTGTGGGTGATCATCAGCACGGTCTGGCCGAGTTCCTGATTCGAGCGGCGTAGCATGCCCAGCACAACGTCGGAGTTCTTGGAATCCAGGTTGCCCGTGGGTTCGTCGGCCAGCACGACCACCGGTTTATTGATCAGCGCGCGCGCCAGGGCAACTCGCTGCTGCTCGCCTCCGGAAAGTTCGGAGGGGCGATGCATCAGCCGCTTGGTTAAGCCAAGCAGGTCGGCGATGCGATTGAAGTGCGCCCCATCGCGGTCGCCGTTGCCAGAAATTTCCTGCGCCATCATGATGTTCGAGCGCGCGTCGAGCGTGGGCAGCAGGTTGAACTTCTGAAATACGAAGCCGATCTTGCGCTTGCGCATGCGGGTACGTTCGCCGTCGGAGAGCGTAGCCAGGTCGTCGCCGTCGAGCACAACGCTGCCGCCGTTGGCCTTCGTGAGCCCGCCCAAAAGGTAGAAGAGAGTCGATTTGCCGCTGCCTGATGGACCAACAATGCTGACGAATTCGCCCTTCTGCACGCTGAAGGAAATGCCGCGCAGCGCTTCGACCTCAATTTTGCCTACGTGATATGTCTTGCGCAGGTCTTTCGCTTCGATGAATGCCGCTTCGATGATTGCTCCGCCCATGCCTGCATGAATCTTACACGAAGGCCTGCGCCGGGTGCGGACCCGCGCTGTGTCACTTTTTAAACTGTCTTGTAGATGCCTTCAGGCCTAGATGCCTTCAGGCCGCGCCGGCCTGGTTCGAAACTTGTGCAGGCCTTTGCTGCATGCGCTTGGGCCCGCGCTTTCTCACCAGCAACAGCCGGATGCGCTCCAGCAGATCGGCGGGCGCGTACATGCCTTTGGCGAGGAAGACGTCCGCTTTCGATTCATGATCGTAGATGCGGACTTTGCTGGAAATAAGAATCGCCGGCGTATGCGGCGACAAGTCCTTGATCTTGGCGATCAATTGCGGGCCGTCGAGTCCCGGCATCGCCATGTCGGCGATCACCAGGTCGATTCCACCTGCCATGAATCGTGCCAGTCCATCTTCTCCGCGGGCGAAGCAGGCCACGCGGTAGCCGCGCGTTTCCAGCATGATTTTGCGGTGGGAAAGAGATTGCTCGTTGTCGTCCACACACAGGATCGTGCGCTTAGGTTTCATCAGCCTTCCGCAATCTGCCGGGGGCGACCATTAACTGGCGATCGCGAAGCCAACAGAAGCTTTTCTCAATATGAAGAATGTCAGAGCGAAACGAATGCTAACGGGAAGCGGGCTCACTGTAAAGTAGCGTCGATGCTAATGTCACTTTCTGGCCATTGATTTTTTTCTGAGCGAGTGCGCTGCTGTGTTTTCCGCACGTTGCGGCATGCGCGCTAGAGGAAAACCTCGCCGCGCATCACTTCGATTGCGTTGCCACCGACGCGCACGTTAACTACACGGTTATCGTGGCCGGAGGTTTTTGGGTTGTCAGAATAAGCCGCCCGCACGAAAATCCGGCTGGGACGCCCCATTTCCATGCCCTGCTCAATGAGCACGCGTTCGTCGGCCTTGGCCACTCCATGCGCCGCCATCCACGCGGCCGCGCACCCAGCCGCCGACCCGGTTGCCGGATCCTCGCCGTTGTAAAACAACATCCGTGCGTGGAGACGTGCATCGAGATCGACGGTCTCGCGCGCCACGAAATAAAAAAACTTCCCGCCTGTTTTCTCGAGGTACTCGTCGGCGCGGCGGAGGTCCAGCCGTAGCTTCTGAATCACCGCCAGCGATTTCAGGGGCGTAACCGTGTAGGCGAGGCCTGTCGAAATCGTCTCGATCGGGAGCGACGCGTCAAAGTCTTCACCGCGCAGTCCCGTGGCCCGCGCCACAGCTTCGCGGTCATGCTGAATACCAAACACGGGATCGACCTGCGTCATCTCACCGAAGACGGGCTCACCGGCGCTCTCTTCAAATCGTACGGGAACTTTCCCCACGTTCAACTCGAGCACGATCTGCTTCGCGGTCGTCTCTCCGCGCAGCGCGAAAGCCGTCCCTAGCGTTGGGTGTCCTGCGAACGGCAACTCTTCCTGCACAGTGAAAATTCTCACCCGCACGCCGCGCTCGCGCTCGATTTCTGGATCGCGTGGAAAAATGAAAGTCGTTTCCGAAAGATTCATTTCCTTCGCGATCGACTGCATCTCCTCGTCGCTCAGTCCGCGACCGTCAAAGAATACGGCCAGCGAGTTCCCTTCCAGAGGTTTGGAGGTGAAAACGTCCCACTGCGCCATCGCCAGCCGCCGCTTCTGCGTGCTCATCAATCTCTCCCGCGTTAATTGCCGCGTCAGTGAAAGGATGCGCGCGATCTTTGAGCGATGCAGAAAAGATGAGAGAAAAACTTAAATCACGAAGGCCACGAAGAAAGCCGCAATTTGATTTCCTTAGTAAACCTTCGTGCCCTTCAATTTGATTTCCTTAGTAAACCTTCGTGCCCTTCGTGGTTTAGGCCCTGCGCCTTCGCAACCCCGCGTTTGACAGTGCCGTGCCGCGCTTCTATCCTAGAAACATGATTTATCCTTCCATCGCCTGTGCCATGTGTTGTTGTTGCCCGACGCCGGCGCGTGGCTAGGGAGAATCAGCAAGATTTTTCCCAACCCACCCGGCAAAGCGGGTGGGTTTGATTTTCATCCGCTTTTTTGCCAGCCTGGTTTTTAGCGAAGCCGGGAGCCGGTGCGGGCCGACTTTCCGAATTTCGGCGATTTGAAAACTACAAGGAGAAAAAATATGACGACTGAGACCGCAACTGAAACTCACAGCATTCCCCGCATCAACGACACGGCGCCCGATTTCACCGCCGAGACCACACAAGGCACGATCCACTTCCACGAATGGATCGGCGACGGCTGGGCCATCCTGTTCTCGCACCCCAAAGATTTCACGCCGGTGTGCACCACTGAACTCGGCACCATGGCGGGCCTGCAGCCGGAATTCGCCAAGCGCAACGTCAAGATCATCGGCCTGAGTGTCGATCCTGTCACCAATCACAGCAAGTGGGCGGTCGACATCGAGGAGACGCAGGGTCACAAAGTGAATTACCCCATGATCGGCGACCCGCAACTGACGATCGCGAAGCTCTACGGAATGCTGCCGGCCTCGAGCGGAAACACGTCCGAAGGCCGCACCCCCGCCGACAACGCCACTGTGCGCACCGTTTTTGTCGTCGGACCGGACAAGAAGATCAAACTGCAACTCAGCTATCCCATGACCACGGGCCGCAACTTCGACGAGATCCTGCGGGTGATCGATTCGATTCAGCTCACCGCGAAACACAAGGTCGCGACTCCGGCGAACTGGAAGCCGGGCGACGACGTCATCATCACGGGTGCGGTTTCCAACGAAGAAGCAGCGCAGAAGTTTCCTGGCTTCAAGACCATTAAGCCGTACCTGCGAACTACGTCGCAGCCGCAGTAGGACGCAGAACGAGACGAAGAAATAGGCCGGCCACGGATTTTGCGGATCGAACGGGTTGTGCTTTACAAAAGTCCAATGGTGGAAAGAAACACGCCCCACGTACCGCATAACGTACGAACTATTACGTAGTATCCATCATCATGCTCGGGAACGAATAGATGGGCTTGTCTAAAACGCCTGCAAAGGAGCTTTCGGACTTCGGAGACGGCGCACGATTGGCTTTGGAAATCGTCGACAGGTTATCGAGCAATCATGGTTCAAGATAGTTTTATTCCGGTTGCAACCAATGCCAAGTCGCGAAGCGACCTCGTCGAGCGCGGGTTCAGTCGTCAGCCGATCAGGGTTGATGTAGACATCGCGCGCTCGCTGGAAGCGTTATCCCATGCGGCCTGGTCCGTTCCAAAGGACAAATACTACGATGGGGGCGACAGGTATCGTTCCTTAAATCGTGTCAGGGCTGAGATTGTAGAGGGCGGCGTAAAGGTTTGGTTGAGCGACGAGAGCGCGCCCTATGTGCAGCTGAAAAAATACAACACGACAATTGGCGGCCAGCCGCGAGAGTACGCTCCGCTGCCCCCGGCGGTCGCCGGTTCTATAGGCGTTCGCAAGATGATTGCCGACCACCTTCATTACCTACCGCTGTCGAAAGTGGGTACGAAGTACTTGGTCAACGTTCATCTAATAAGGTTCACGGCTACGCCTGGCCGGCCGTGCGACACGAGTCCACCAGGCTTACATAAGGACGGGGAAAAGTACATCGCCACGCATCTCGTGGGCCGCTGTGGCGCTCAGGGTGGCGAAGTCGTTATAACCGACAATCACAAGCAGGAAATGGATCGCTTCACGATGCGCGAAGCGGGTGAGTGTTACGTCTTCGATGATGAGCGCATCTGGCATATGTTGACGCCAGTGGCCGTACTGGAAGGCAATCAGTACGCCTACCGTGACACGCTGGCATTCGATATGCTGCCAGAGGGTTGGGAGCCCGCGAAGTGATCGGAGGGGGAGGAACTCGAACCCCGGCACAGCTGTTCGCCCGTACTTTTTTGTGTAGCCCGCAAAGTGTTTATTTATCAATAGGATGGGAGCGCATGCGGTCCGGTGATCGTCCCGGTCTTCAAAACCGGCGGGCGGCGGGTCACCCCGTCACCGGTGGGTTCGACCCCCACTCGCTTCCGCCATTTGTTTTCATTGACTTACATCGCTAATGTGCTAGAATCTGTGTTAGGAACTCGAATTTGAATGCGGGTTCCGTCTCCCCCAAGGAGGCACATTGAGCGAGCCAGCACAGGAGATTCGGGTCCGGGTCTTCGTTCGGCACAAGACGACATGCGACTATCGCGGCGAGGAAGGGTACGCCAGGTGCCGCTGCGCCAAGTGGCTGCGGTACTCCCGCCACGGGAAACAATTCCGACAGACAGCCAACACTCGGTCGTTTGGTACCGCTGAGGAGAAAGCGCGAGAACTCGAACGTCGTCTCAATTCCGGCGAAGCTGTGGTCCCGGCCAAACCGGACCAGCCAAAGAAAGCAACTGTCGCGGACAAGATTGCCACACACATCCTTGCTAAGCAGAGCGAGGGCCTGAGCAACGCGACTCGCCGGAAATTGAAATACCAACTCGGTCTGTTCGAGCAGTACTTGGCCGACCGCTCGAAGTTCTTTCCGCATGAAATCACGACCGATGATGTCATCCAATTTCGTGCAAGCTGGAAGTGGAAGTCCGGAGTGACCCGCCAGAAGGCCCAACAGAATCTCCGCGGTTTTCTTCGGTCGGCTTGCGAGGGCAAGCAACTCGAAGACATTCTCCGCGTCCTCAAACCCATCAAGTTGACCAAGGAAGATGCCGTCCGGTTGAAGCCGCAGCCATTCAGCGACAAAGAGTTAACGACGCTCATCAGGCAAGTCCCGAAGACTTTCCCCGACGACCCAGAGAAGCAGGCCCGTGTCACTGCACTGATTCACTGCCAGGTAGAGACGGGGCTTGCCATCCGCGACACCGTTCAACTCGAACGCAACCATATCAAAGATGGATGGCTCCGTATCGAGCGCCAGAAGACCGGAAGACCCGTTCGCCAACCGTTGCGTCCGGGCCTTTACGACGAGTTGTTGACCGTGACCAACGGCAATCCGAAGTATGTCTTCTGGAACGGCACGAGCCTGCCAGAATCTGCGACCGGATTGTGGCAGACGGACCTCCGGCAGTTGATGCAGGACGCGGGCGTCTGGATTAAGGGGAATCTGAGTCACCGCTTCCGCGACACGGCTGTCGACTTTTGGTTGAGTGAAGGCCGCAGTGTCGAACAAGTCGCGGCTTATTTGGGCGATACGGTCAGGATTGTCGAACGGCATTATGCCGACCTCATCTCCGAGCGCATGGAGAAGCAACTCGCGTCCGTGCCATTCCGAAGTTGGGAGACGCCTGCAAAGACTGGAGGCCAAAAATGAGCGAGTTACTGACAGCGAGGGATGTCGCACAGATACTCCAGTGTTCGGAGGACAAGGTCATCAGGGTCTTCGCACGGATGGACGGTGTCATCGACCTCGGGCGACCAGAGAACCTCTCGCGCCGTCGTTATCGTGTCCTGAGGATTCCGAGACAAGTTGTCGAACGTTATCTCACACAGAAGGCCGGACGCTCTGTCACGGTTGAAGTTCCCGAACGGGCTGAACGTCGCCGGAGGTCACCGCAGTGGGAATCGCGTGCCGCTCTCAATCTCGCCAAGGCTGGTTTGCAAAATGGCCTGCGACCGGAGAGCGCGGAGGCAAAGAAGATTTATCGACGCGTCGCTGAACAGGCACGGTTGTTGACCTTTGTTCCGCAGAGCCGTTGGCATGAGATTGTGTGGTACGAGGAGGAGGAATGACCCAACGTCGGGAATATCTCACGGAGGCTGCGATGACACAGTATGACGCCCTTATAGCTGATGCTCTGGCTGATGTCGAGGCAGATGAGCGACACCCATGCGGAACCGAACACTGCCAAGAGATGAGTGGGTGCCCACGCTGCTTGGCCGCGTTGATGAAGGGCGACATCGGTGTCCGCAACGTCGCTGTCTTCGTCCACAACCAAATCATTCGCATCCGCACGACGGGGTGCGACGGTAAGCCGTGCGTCATCAGCTTTCACAACGTTCCGCTGACGATTCGAGACTGAGCCATGCGACTAGGAGGGAACCATAGAAGTCCACTGTTGTTGTTACTGCGTGAACCTGGGCCAGTCACGCTGGACGACTGGTTGTCGGCTTCGGACTGTGAGGATGTCTTCTCGGCCGAGTTGCTGGATGTCGTCCCATCTGAGTTCGAGGAAGAATACCGAGACCGATGCCGCCTGTATTCGGAGTATGAGAACAAGTTCGCTGAACAGCAGGGGATGGTTGCTCGAAAGCCTTGAGGTGGGGAGCGTGCAGTGGATGCTGCGCACGGGGAGCGACGCTGCCCGAAGCGAGGGGCGATGACCGACGTGATGTCGTACTACTAGGTGGAGATGACGCGAGATGAGTACGTCAAGACGAATCACATCGGCGAGTTGCACCGGGCTACGCGTTACTTCTTGAGGGTCCGGATATAGGCGACCAGGCCTTTAATGTCTTCGGGCTTCAGAGATGCTCCATACTTCGGCATTTTGTTCTTGCCATTCGTGACGGTGTCCGTGAGTTCCGCGTCGGACATTCCTTGCACCGCCGCAGTGGTGAAATCGTGGGCGCCCATCTTCGTCCCCATCGCGGAACCGGTTCCGTCGGATCCGTGGCACGCAGCACATTTTCCTTTATAGAGTGTTTCTGACCGCGCTTTGCGCTTGCGCCGTCAATGAGAGAAGACACACGACGGCGATGGCCGCCACCGTGGCGAATACTTTCATCCGAATCGTTTTCATTTTCATGCCCTTTGATTGTGGTTACGGTTGCGCTTTCAATTTACAGATCCGGCACCATGAACCGCGTTTCACGATGGCGGTCGCCGCAACCCCCCGGCAACCGAACGCCATCTGCAACATCAGAATGCGTAACGCAGTGACTCAGTTACTGAGTTGGCGTGAAAATAGCGTGGCGCTGTCGGGCCGACGAATGAGCCCTCACCGTACTGGTAATAATTCCAGCCCATGTTGTAAGCCCACTTATGTCCAAGATCGACGCTTAGGCTGGCCACCGGTTGCTCATACTTGTACTGCACCGAGCCGAGAGGCTGCAGTACGTTGAACTGCGGCGTGTTGCCCTCAACGCTGGTGACGCTGTAGCCGACGTTAGCCATCACTCGCTTCGTCGGTTTGAACCTGACAGTGGTCATTCCGAAATTCGTGTGGTTGGTGTAATACGAATTGGCCATCAAGTTGTTCGCCGTGTCGTTCCTTGCGCAATTGTTGTTGGAGGCATTGGCCACGAAGGGAAGGACCACCCCGGTGGGCGGCGTGTCGCTGAAGCAGATCAAGGCATTCTGGATCACGCTGTTGAAGTTGTAGGCCAGGTCCATTCCGAAGCGTTCGCGCGGCGCCAGCGACGCGGTCAACCCGTAGTTCTGGTTATGGCCTACGAACTGAGTTTCTGCGTCGGCGTTAGATCGTTGCAGGATGTTGATCGACCCTCCCAGGGTCGCCCAGGAACGCGGTGTGTAGGTCGTCTGGAAGCGGTAGCGGGCTTCCTTGCGCGGCGACAGGCGAACGAAGACGCCGTTGAAGTTCGTGTGCTCCAGATCGAAATTCAGTCGCAAGGTATGGGTGGGCCGTGCCCAGATCCCGAGGAGCGCGGTTTTTTCCAGACCCACGAAATGGTCCTCGTCTCCGGGAAGATAATCATTGAAGTGGTTGAAGGCCCGGTCCCCGTAGCGGTAACCGATGCGCGCCCCGGCTTTCTTCGAGAAGTCCCAGGCCAGTTCGGTCTGATTTCTCGTCCAGGTCTGGTTGAAGGACGATTGCGCTATGGTCGCCGTCCCACCTGGAGTGTTGGGCGTGGTAAGCGCCGGGCTCAGCAGCGAGCACGGGGGCGTTGCGCAGCTGTAGTCGAGTTCGTTGAGATTTCCATTCTGTGGAATGCGATAGGCCCAGAAATAGAATTTCTCGATCAGGCGAAGATGTTGCGTCAGATGCACAGTGGCCCCGAGATTGGCCACGTCGGAAATACGGTTGGCAGCAGCGGTCCCAGAACTAGTAAAAGCGAGAGTGTTGGTGCGCGTAATCAGGCCGTTGAAAGATTCGTCCAACGGCGTGCTCGAAACCGCCGAACTATAGGAGAAAGAACCGAGCAGCTCTAACTTCCGAAAGTAATTGCTGCGCAGGCTGATGCGCTCGGTAGGCGTGGAAGTGCGAATCCGCTGATTCCGCGAGTAGCTGGAATACGCGCTGCAAAAAACATTGGTCAGAGTCCCATTGACGATCAGGCTGCTTTGGCCGGTCGGCACGGCGCACGGCTCTTTGTTCGCCGTGTCAAAGGATAAGCCCAACGAAACGGAGCTTACAGGCGTCGTCGGCAATAGCGCCTCGTCGATGGCATTCAGTTGGTAGTTGGTATCTCCCTTGTAGTAGTCGAGGAATTGGTCGTAGCTGAGAATGGTTCGCGGTGCAATTCTGACGTCGACTCCTAAGCGGTAGGAGTTCATCGTTGTATTCCAGTCCTGCAGGAGCGAAGCTTCCGTACCCTCGTGGATGCTGCTGTACGAGGGACCGGTCATGTTGTTATGCGAATATCCCAAACGGAAACTCACAACGGACTGCGGAAGCAGCGTGAGGTCAACATCGCTCATGCGTCGTGTGGTAGCAAATTCATGAGGCGAAGTCAGTATCGGAATGGATGGAGTAGAAGTGGGAGGATTCAGTGGGTTCGCCCACAAGTCATAATCCGAGAAATACTGATCGCGACGGAAACTGCTTTGCAGGCTGTACCACTTGTTCTTGTCGGCGCGCAGGCGAAGGTAGTTGTTCGGGTCGCCTCCCCATCCCACGCTGTTGAGGTAGAGATTGTCGAACAGTACGCCCTGGTGACCGAGCGACTGCATCGTAAGTGTCTGGTCAAGTACGCGCGGGCCGCTCTGCAGATTCGACAGAGTGTCGTACATATCGCCGCTGCCGGTCACGTCAGTGGAGCGGTAGCCCATCTCGATTGACGAGTGAATCTGGTACCCATCGCGGGTTATGCCATCGGGTTCAGCGGGCGGGGCTGGAACCGGACTCGCCGTCGGCACTGGGGCTGGGGTCGCGGAGGGAGACTGGGCGACGAGTGACTCAGATGACGAGACGATCATTGCACATAAAAGCACCGCTAGGGCCGTGGCTATTCGACTGTTGCCGGAACTCGAGATGGCTGCCGAACTGCCCTTGCCATGGTCCGGAAGGTATGCCCGCTTCGGTACTGGCGAAGATTGCGGGACTCGGACGAGTTTGGGGGGCGGCTCCATCGATACTCCTATTTGAAAAACACATTGCTGAAATTGGAGCCATGAATCTGCGTGTGACACACGGTGCAGGCTTGATACTTGGCCGATTGATTGTGCGCGGGGCCGATTGGTCCGCCTGCCGTCAATGTGGTCGAGAAAGTATGGCACTGCAGACAAAGCATGTTCACCGGCATCACATTGAGCAGTTTCGGATTGGTAGATCCGTGGGGCGAATGGCAACTGCTGCAGCCTTCGGTCTTCACCGGCACATGCTCGTAGACGAAAGGGCCCTGCTTGTCGACATGGCACTTGTAGCAAATGGCGTCGCCACTGGGCAGGCTGCGTAATTGCCGCACTGTCGCGGTTCCATGCGGGTTGTGGCAGTCGTTGCATTGCACCAAGCCCTCATTGACGCGGTGGTGATACGGTTTGGCGAAATCAGACTTGGCGGAAGTGTGGCATCCGTAACACAACTGGGGTTGCTCCTGGACGAGCAGAAACTCCTTTTCCTTGGCGTGATGAGGCGAATGGCAATCGAGACATCCGACGTCGCTGCTGGAGTGGGCGGACTGGGCGAAATGCGATTGTTCGTGCGCTTCGCCGTGGCAGGTTAGACAGCGGGCGCTTGTCTGCTGCCGTGACTTCCCTTCGAACATGAAGATCTTGGTTTTATCGCCACCGCCTGCCACGTGATCGGCGCCTGGCCCGTGGCAGCCTTCGCAACCTTGATGGGAGGGTCCAGCTTTCGTGTCGAGGGTCGTCTTCCAGTGCGGCGTTTTCTCCCACGCGTTGTAGATCTCTTCGTGGCAAGTTTTGCAGGTGTCCGCTCCCACGTACTTGGAGGCTTCGGAGGAAGGCGCGCTGACTACTGGTGCGCTTGTCGATTGAACACTCTTGACCGCAACTGGCGGAGTAGTCTGGCCCGGGGCAAAGACAACGAAGAGAAACAAAATCGACAGAAGAGTTCGAAAAGCTGCGAGGCCGGGGTGCCTTGATACGCCGACCGGGTACCTGCGGTTCGTGGTGACATGCGGCACGTGATTTTCAAGACCGAGAGTGCCGCCAGAAGAGATCGTGGCGCACGACTCACCGTGCCCTGCTTGCTTGCCTGGACGGGGATGGGTCGCGGCGATCATTGATCCGTGGAACGCATAACTTATAGCGATCCGCGGTGCTCCCGCTGCTCAATATTGCTCACTCTCTTTGATGAGTTTGCAAGAGTGTGAATTGGAGAAACCTTATGCCGCGAATTCAACCCCAATTCCAGTTGGCAAGAGGCGGAAGATCAGCAGGAAGAGATTGCGGGCACTGAGAAGCCCCACGATTAACTGTCTGGTCTGACCTTCTTGCAAAACTGGTCCGGAAGGGTTCTACCCAGGACGATCTCAGTTGTTTCGCTTGAGCTACGGCTGCCGCCGGTCATCACCGTCTGCCACGCTTTTTATCCACAGCCTCGGCGGCGGAGAGTTTCCGGTCTCGATGCGGCTCAGTGCGAGGGGCGCCGGTATGCAGCTCACAAGCTTCCCCGACCTCCGCACCACATGTCGTACAAGGTACGGATAATATCTGTTTTGGGGTGAGTTCCTTGGTTTTCACACGATATAGTGCAACTTTCCGCATCTTGAAGATGCTCAGTATTGCTCAGTTTCATTATGTTAGCCAGGCGCCAGGCCATCTGTTCGGCAGAGAATCTTTCCAACTATGAGCAGGAGTGAACATCTTTGGTGATTACGATTCTGCCAAGATAGTCCGGAGTATGGCCCCGCTGGGGAGAAGCCATTGATGGCCCCGCTAATCGATTTTTCCATGAAACAGTGCGACTTCGACCCGAGGGAATTCCTTGCCACCATCGGCGAGGGCGGAAAAGTCGTGGCCGTTCCCGAGAAACACACAATCTTTGCGCAGGGAGATGCGGCTGACGCGGTCTTCTACACCCAGGCAGGCAAGGTACGACTCACAGTCGTATCCAAGGCCGGCAAGGAAGCAACCCTGGCCATATTGAGCGATGG
>Ga0070733_10000767_pt1 | contig 25078 bp, 15 predicted proteins | sample Coa_R1_9_FD_66450 | JGI IMG/M metagenome (GOLD analysis project Ga0070733, IMG submission 66450) | Surface soil microbial communities from Centralia Pennsylvania, which are recovering from an underground coalmine fire - Coalmine... | ecosystem: Environmental > Terrestrial > Soil > Unclassified ...
CAGGGGTGGTAGATATCGCACTGCATGTTGATGACGGGTATGCTGGCGTGTTCGGCTACATCTCGCAGGTATTTATTGCCATCCCCCCAATCACAATGGCGGATGGCAATGCCGTGTCCATACGAGGAAAGAATCTTGCCAATTTCTTTAGGGGTATCACCGTGCGAAATTTGCATTTTGTCCGGTTCAAGGAAAATAGCGTGCCCTCCCAGGCGAGTCATGCCCGCTTCAAATGAGTTGCGGGTACGAGTGGAGGAGAAGAAGAAGAGCATAAAGAGGGTCTTGTCTTCCAGTAGACGTGTTGGAAGATCAAGCCCCCATTTCATTTTGAGTTCAAGGGCGAGTTGGAGTACGGTTTCGAGTTCTTCCTTGGTCCATTCCTGGGTGCTGATGAAGTCTCGGCCTCGCAAGTTGGTTTTCACGTAATAAGGTCCTTTCTTTTGCTGACGGTGATACATGGAGAAAATGGTCGGTTTGACGAGACGTGATGAATCGCGTCCCTGCATAGGTAAGATCTATTCATCCGGGACAATCCATGTGCCCGTTTGGCCGGCCAAAGCTCTGCCGATGGTGTCGGGTACAGTTATCAGAGCAGCCCGGCCACCATGTTCCAGGTAGTTGATTACGGCCTGGACTTTGGGACCCATGCTGCCTTTGGCAAAGTGTCCTTCCTTATAGTATTGTTTTGCCTCACTCAGGGTGATCCGGTCGAGGTCCCGCTGGTCGGATTTCTTGAAGTTGAGCGCTACCTTCTCTACAGCGGTTGAGATGAGCAGTAGATCGGCTTGCAACTCGACGGCGAGCAGGCTGGAAGCGAAGTCTTTATCAATTACACCCTCAATGCCTGAGAGTTCGCCTGCGCTATTGCGAATGACAGGGATACCACCACCGCCAACGGCAACAACAATAAAGCCACCCTTGATGAGAGTATCGATGGCATCGCGCTCGATAATCTCCTTTGGGATGGGCGAAGGCACGACGCGCCGCCATCCCCGGCCTGCATCCTCGACCATAGCCCAGCCCTCGCGCTTCATTTTAGCGCGGGCCTCCTCCTCTTTGTAGAATGAGCCAATGGGTTTACCGGGGTTATGCATGGCCGGATCGTTACTGTCTACCAGTACCTGTGTTACAACAGTGATGCATTTGCGCTGGATGCCACGACGCAAAAATTCATTATGGAGAGCCTGCTGAATCATGTAGCCGATAGCGCCCTGGGTATCTGCGCCGCAAGAATCGAGCGGAACAGGATGGAGGACGTTATTAGAGAGTTCTGAGCGCAGGAGGATAAAACCTACCTGTGGCCCATTGCCATGCGTGATGACTACATTCCAGCCCTGGGCAATCATCTCAGCAATGTGTACGGACGTTTCTCGTACCGCGTCAAACTGGTCGGGTACCGTTTTATGCGCTTCGTCTTTAATCAATGAGTTGCCACCGATGGCAACAACCGCTAATTTACTCATCTGGCCTCCAGGAATAAAGGAAGCATGGCATAGAAATCGGCGCACTGCACGACTTCGGCGGCAGGCACCTGGTCAAGGGTGGTATGCGCCCAGTGTTCCTCGCCAGGGCCGAAGCCGATAGAGGGGATGCCAGCTTTGCCCATCCAGTACGTGGCATTAGTGGAGAAGACCCATTTACTCGTCTTCGCGGGACGGCCATAGCAGCTTTCAAAGGTTGTCCTGCCAGCCTGTACATATGGATGGTCTTCTGCTAATGACCACGCGGGGAAGATTTTCTCGACTGGAAAGACAAAGCCAGTATAGCTGGGTTCCTCGTACATAGGCACGACGATTTCGGCAAGGTGCGCGTTGGGTAAGGCCCGTAGTTCGTTCAGCACAACCTCTTTCGTCTCGGCAGGATGCATGCGGCGATCAAGATAAAGCGAACATTCGTCAGGGACGGCATTGAGTGAGACACTATGGGTACTGGTACTGGTCACGGTGATAGAGCCAGCTCCCAGAAATGGATCCGGGCGTGTCTTAAGCTCCTGGTGAAGTTGCTCGATTCCTTGAATAAAGGGAATGGCTTTATAGAGGGCATTATCGCCGCGCTCAGGCGCGCTGGCGTGGCAACTGATGCCTTTGAAGGTGACGCTGATCTCGGTGCGCCCGCGATGGCCGCGATAAATCTCCATATTGGTAGATTCACCAATCACGACATAATCGGGGCGAATACCTTCGTGTTCGACAAGAGCGTTGCCAGAGATGCCGTCGCACCATTCTTCCATGTTGCCGAAATAATAGAGCGTCCAATCTTTTGCCAGGCCAAGTTTTTTAAGAGCTGCCAGGGCATAGATCATGGGCGGTGTTGAACATTTCTCATCGCCCGCGCCGAGGCCGTAAATAATGCCATTCTCAAACTTGCCTTTGAAAGGGTCCCATTGCCATTGCGTGGCATCGGCTACACCGACGGTATCGATGTGGCTGTCATACAGCAGCACGCGAGGGCCATTGCCTATACGCCCCAGGATGTTGCCCATGGCATCACGCCGCACCTTGTCGAAGCCGAGATCGGTCATGCGCGCGCCGATAGCATCGCCAACAGGGCCAATCTGGCTGTCAAAACTGGGGATAGCGATCAGTTGACGCAAGAACTGAATCATGGTGTCATGATGTTTTACCAGCTCCTGCTGCACAGCAATTTGTGCTTCACGAATGTTCATATGCATCTCCTTTTTACCTGGCTGGGTTCGAGGACGACCGCAAGGGTCTCCTCCCCTATCCTGCCAGGCTCGTTGTGAGTGAAGTTCGAGGGCGACCGCAAGGGTCTCCTCCCCTCGTCCGCTCCTCACCCGCCTTTACAATGACTACGGTTAAATTCTCTCCCATAAAGCTTGAGATAACTTGTTGGCGCGAGCATGAATTCGCGCTTCATCGACGGTGAGTAACTGGCGATCGCGCATCAGCCAGCGACCTGCCACCATAGTTGAGTTGACGTGCTGTCCATCCATGCCGAAGATCAGATGCCAGGGAAAGTTGCCGCCGCTTATGGGCGTGGGCGGCAGGTAATCAAGCAGCACGATATCGGCAGCCGCGCCGACGCTCAATTCACCAACACGCGGGAAATCGGCGCTGAATGGACTAAAGACGGCATCGATGATACGAGCATTGTTTTGAAATGCCATGTTGATGACGAGATCGCCGGGCATGGCGCGTGGATCCGCCAGCGCGAGTTTATGCAGCAGATAGGCGGCTTTCATTTCCTGCATCATATTCATGCTGAAACCATCATTCCCCAGACCAACATTGATGCCGGCCTTTAGCATCTCTTCGACAGGGGCGCGTCCTACAGCGTTATTCATATTCGAGCGCGGGTTATGCACGCTGTTGGTGTGCGTTTCTGCCAGGCGACCAATTTCGCCGCTATTGACATGCACGCAATGAGCGGCAATGCTGTGAGATCCCAGGATGTGATCTGCTTCGAGGCGTTCAACCACGCGTTTTTGGTAGCGCGTCACACAATCGCTTTCATCCGAGACGTCCTCCGCGACATGAATATGGAAGCCAACGCCCATTTCCGCCCCTTTTGCGGCGCAGCGATCAAGTGTGGCAGGACTCAGGGTGAAGGATGCATGCAGGCCGAAACTGGCGGCAAGCATACCAGCTTCGGCTTGTTTGCCGCGTCTGGCACGCAGCGAGCGAATGAAACGCTCGTTTTCACGGATACCACCGGCGATCACCTCAGGACCATCACGGTCGGAGACCTCGTAAGCGAGACAGGCGCGAATACCCGCCTGTTCGACGGCTTCGGCGATTACGTCCAGGCTTCCCTCGATGGCATTCGGGCTGGCATGGTGATCGACCACGCATGTTACACCGTGTCGAATGGCATCAACCATGAACATGTCCGCGCTGGCACGCGTATCTTCCAGCGTCAGTTGTTTATCCAACCTCCACCACAGGCGTTCGAGGATTTCGGGAAAGTTACGGGGCTGCTCGCCTGGAATCGCCATGCCACGCGCAAGCGCGCTGTAGAAGTGGGTATGGGTACATAGGAAGCCCGGCATGATGACGCCGCCCCTGGCATCCACGTAATCTGCTTCGGGATATTGTTGGCGCAACGCATTATCGTTGTCGATGGCTGCAATGCGAGCACCTTGCACCAGCACTGCGCTGTGCTCGATCAGTTGTTTTTGCGCATCAAGCGCGACCACAGTTCCATTGCCAATGAGGATATCTGACATGTACTACCTCTTATTGTTTCCCATTGTCGCGTAAAATTGCGCAACCATCTCCATCCCCTCACTGCCATTCGCAATCGGCATAACACTTCCTGCTGTCCCGACTACAGCGTCGATGCTCTTCAAGCCGCTGCCAGTCACCAGCAGCACCACTCTTTCATCACGCGCGATTTTTCCTTCATCAAGCAAGCGCAACAGCCCGGCATAGCTGGCCGCGCCCGATGGTTCGGCGAAAACACCCGTCTGCCTGGCAAGTTCTTTCTCCGCGTCGAGTATTTGCTCGTCCGAGACCGTCACGCCAAAGCCCCCGCTAGCGCGGATGTACTTCACCGCCATTGCGCCGTTGCGCGGCAGGCCTACCGAGATGCCATCAGCGATCGTCTGCGCAGGATATTGACGCACAACGCCATCACCTTCGAGCGCGCGCACGATAGCGGGCGACCCTTCGGCCTGCACCGCTATCAGGCGCGGAATGCGCTCGATCATACCCAGGCGATAGAGGTCTTCAAAGCCGCGATAGACGCCGCTAATGATGCAGCCATCACCCGTAGGCACAAGCACGCTATCGGGGACCTGCCATTTGAGTTGCTCAGCAATTTCCAGTCCGACGGTTTTTTTCCCCTCGACAAGATAAGGATTGTAACCAGTATTGCGGTTATACCAGCCAAAGGCGTTACATGCCTCGATGCAGAGGTCAAAGGCATCGTCATAGCTGCCCTGCACTGCAAAGACCGTCGCCCCGCACATTAGCAATTGCACGATCTTGGCGCGCGGAGCATTGTGCGGCACGAAGATATAGCACGGCAAACCTTGCGCTGCCGCTTGCACTGCCAGCGATGAGGCAGCATTGCCAGTCGAGGCGCAGGCCACCGTCCTTCCCTCCGCGCGCATTACCGCAATAATACTGGCCCGATCTTTCAGAGACGCGCTCGGATTGCGGCTATCATCTTTAAGCCAGAGATCACGCATCCCTAATATTGCTCGCAGTCGTTCCACCGCGTATAAAGGCGTTCCACCAATCGCCAGAGGTGGCATAATCTTATGGCTATAAGAAATCGGCAGGAGAGCGCGATAACGCCACATGGTTATATCGCGCTCGGCCTCCAGCGCTGCGCGACTGATGTGCCGCGCGACCTGTTCGTAGTCGTAATGGACTTCCAACACACCCAATGGGCCGCAGGCAGGGCAAGTATAGATGACTTCCGCGGGGTTATAGATGGCCCCGCATAGGACACATTGCAGGTTCTGTATGTGGATCATCATTGTCTCATTAGTGGATCACTTCCAGTTTCACCTTTGCCAGTTTTTCCTTATCGGCGTCGCTGATTGGATGTTCGCGCTCCGGCACTTCCAGATCGGTGTAAACGCCGCATAATTCGGTTGAGAAGTAACGCAGACCGTTGTCAGAGAGAACGGTGACGACCATGCCAATGTCGGGGTAGCGATGCGCTACTTTGATAGCAGCGGCCACGTTGCAGCCGGATGAGATACCGCAGAAGATGCCCTCTTCTCGCGCAAGGCGGCGCGCCATCTCGATGGATTCATCCGAGGTGGTTGTTACCACACCATCAAGATATTCGACGCGCAGCACTTCAGGAATGAAGCCGTCGCCGATACCCTCGATCTTGTGCGGCCCCCAGGAGCCGCCTGAGAGGATGTCGCATTCGGCAGGCTCGACAGCGAATATCTTGATATTGGGGTTGTGTTCTTTCAGATATTTCGCCGCGCCGGTGATGGTACCGCCCGTTCCCTGAGAGAGCACCAGCGCACCAACTTTACCCTCCGTCTGCTCCCAGATTTCCGGTCCGGTGGTGCGATAATGCGCCTCGATGTTATCGGTATTGACGAACTGACCCACCTCCCAATACTTGCCGGGCGAGGCAGCTTTGAGTTCTTTCATTTTCTCAATAACCAGGTCTACATCGCTCTCCGCGCCAGGAGTCAGCACCAGTTCGGCCCCGTAGGCGCGAATGGTTTTCTTGCGTTCCTCGCTCATACCATCGGGCATGACGATCATAACCGGATAACCTCTGGCCGCAGCGACACAGGAGGTGGCAATGCCGGTATTGCCGGTGGTGCCCTCGATAATGGTCATACCAGGACGTAGGTCTCCGCGCCGTTCTGCCTCAGACACCAGGTAATGCAAGATACGGTCTTTAACACTGCCGCTGGGGCTAAAATATTCGACTTTGGCGACGATGGTCGGTTTTACATCACCTACCACACGCCGCAAACGCACCATCGGCGTCATGCCTGCCGTATCAAGGATGCTCTCAGCGATACGCGCGCGACGATTCCAGTCAACCATGAGATAGAACCTCCTGTTATGCAAAGCGATTAAATAAGGGCGACCGCAAGGGTCTCCACCCCTCGTCCGCTCCACTCCCGCCCCTACAATGACTACGAAAAAACGATCTAACTACATTCTAACTATCGTGCGATCAATGCTCGCCAGTGTTGGGCGACCGGAGAGCGCCATCGCCAGCTCCAGTTCTTTGCGCAGCAACTCCAACACGTGATACACGCCATCCGCGCCATTGGCAGCCAGTCCCCACAGAACCGGGCGACCAATCAGCACGGCACGCGCCCCCAGCGCTAGCGCTTTGAGAATATCGGTGCCGCGCCGTATACCCCCATCGAGATAGACTTCACAGTGCCCGGCAACGGTCGTAACGATTTCGGGCAGAGCCTCGATACTGGGAATAGCCGTATCGAGCTGGCGACCGCCGTGATTGGAGACGATGATGCCATCAACCCCATGTTCAACCGCCAGTCGCGCATCTTCCGCCGTCAAGATGCCCTTGAGTATAACCGGCAGCGAAGTGATCGAACGCAGCCAGGCGATAGAGTCCCAGGTGAGCATTACCCACTCCTGTCCCTCCTTTTCTATGCCGGTAAAGTTTGCCTCCTGGTAAGGCAGTGGCGGGATGGTCACGTTATTGCGCCGGTCCCTCTCGCGATTGCCGAGCACGGGCAGGTCCACCGTCAGCACAATGGCGCGAAAGCCCGCGGATTCCGCGCGGCGCACCAGCATCTCCGCAACTCTGAAACTGGGATAGACATAGAGCTGAAACCAGAGCGGGCCACTTGCCTCCTGCGCGATCTCTTCGAGAGTGCGCGTCGCGACGGTGCTGGCGATCATCAGCGTATCCGCTCTGCCCGCAGCCTGCGCCGTCGCGCACTCGCCTTCGGGATGCGCAATGCATTGCAAGGCCGTCGGAGCAATTAACATGGGCATACTGATCGGTATTCCCAGCACGGTGGTGCGCATATCAATTGCACTGATATCTACCAGCACACGTGGACGCACTTTGATACGTTCAAACGCGGCGCGGCAGTCCCGCATGGTTACTTCGTCGTCACTGCCGCCCTGATAGAAGTCCCACAGCGCCGGTTCCATTTTTGCCTGTGCGATTGCTTCGTAGTCAAACACGTTGACCGGTTCCACAAACCTATCCTTTCCCGAAAGTTTCCAGTACTTCAATGTTATCTGTTTATCTCTTGCGCCCGAATAGCCCTCAACACTCGCTCAGGCGTTAAGGGAATCTGGTGGACGCGCACACCGAGCGCGTCGGCAACGGCATTGGCGACGGCGGGCGCCATACCATCGATGGGTATTTCGGCAATGGCTTTCGCGCCAAAGGGACCAAAGGGATCGCTGGTCTCAACAATATACGTCTCCATTTTGGGCATATCGGGCGCGCTGAAGATACGATAATCGCTCAGATTGGTTGTCAATAACGCGCCATTCTGGTCGTAGACCATCTCTTCGCAGACGCCATAGCCCAGCGCCTGAGTTGCGCCGCCCTCAATCTGGCCCTCTGCCGTAATGGGGTTGATGACACGCCCGGCATCCACGGCTGAGACGGCACGCAGGACGCGCACCATGCCTGTTTCCGTGTCGACTTCGACTTCCGCGCCCTGGGCGGCGAAAGGCGGCGGCGATTCGTAACTCATCCACGAGGCAGTCGCCATGATTTGCTGCTGGTTTTCGACGTGAAGCGAGTGCAGCGCGACCTGTGAAATGGTAACGGTATCTCCAGCGGGGGCCATGATGACGCGGTTTTTGATGGTCAAAGTTTCAGGATTAGCCTTGAGCATTTGCCCGGCTACTTCGAGTATTTGCGCACGGACCTGTTCGGCAGCTTTTTTCGCTGCGCCGCCACTGATGTAGGTGGTCGATGAGGCATACGCGCCCGTGTCAAAGGGTGTGAAATCCGTGTCCGAGGAATGCATGATGATATCCTCAACACGCACTCCCAACACCTCGGCAGCAATCTGAGCGATTACAGTGTCGGAACCCGTGCCGATATCGGTCGCGCCCACCAGCAGATTGAACGAGCCATCATCATTGAGCTTGATGCTTGCGCCGGCCATGTCAAGCCCCGCGATAGCCGTGCCATGCATGGCGATAGCCGCGCCAACTCCGCGCCGGTAACGGCCTGTTCCACCCTTTCCGCGTTTCTCCTTCCAACTCAATCGCTCCTCGACGATCTGCAAACATTGGGGCAGGCCACAGCTCTGAATGACCTGGTCATAGCCTTCTTTGCCCTCGCCCAGCGCTTTTGCCAGGGGATTCTCATCGCCTTCCTTAATCCAGTTTTTGCGGCGAAATTCGAGCGCGTCCATGCCCAACTGCTTTGCGACCTCGTCGATGTGACATTCGAGCGCGAAACATCCCTGTGGCACGCCGTAGCCGCGAAAGGCTCCTGCTGGCGGAAGGTTTGTATACACGACCTCGGCCTCGAAACGAATATTGGGGCAGGGATATAGTGGCAGCGTTTTGGAGCCGGTATTGCTCTGTACGGTCATGGAATGCGTACCATAGGCGCCCGTGTTGGCTAGCAGCGTCATCTGGTTGGCAACCATCGTGCCATCGCGCTTCACACCGGTCTTCATACGAAGAATCTGTGGATGGCGCGAACGACTGCTGCGAAACTCTTCGGCGCGCGAAAACTCCAATTTGACCGGTCGATCTGAAGCAATAGTCAACAATGCGCAGATATCTTCAAGCAGCACTTCCTGCTTGACGCCAAAGCCGCCGCCAATACGTGGTTTGATGACACGAATACGGCGCGGCGACAGGCCGATTATGGGCGCGATGATGCGGCGCACATGGTAGGGAACCTGCGTGCTGGTGCGCACCACCAGGCGATCATCCTCATCCCAATAGGTAATCACGATATGGTTTTCGATAGGCGTTTGCTGCACCTGCGGAACGATATATTCTCCCTCGACCACCAGGTCGGATTCAGCAAAGCCGCGTTCCACGTCTCCTACTTCCGCGTGCAGGTGCGCGGCAATGTTGCGCGAAGCATCTTGAATACGATAGGACTCCGGCTCGGGATGGATGCGCGGCGCGTCTGGGTTCATAGACTTGCGTGGGTCTAGCAGCGCGGGCTTGATCTCATAATCGACATGGATCAGTTTCAGGGCCTGCTCCGCGATTTCTGGCGTTTCGGCGGCAACGGCGGCGACGCGATCTCCGACAAAGCGCACCATGTAATCCAGGCTGTACTGGTCATGCGGCCCTGGTTCCGGCCAGGACTGCCCGGCGGTAGTATAAGGAATGCGCTGCACATCTTTATAGGTCAATACCGCATGCACGCCCGGCAAACCGCGCGCCTTCGATACATCAATGTCGCGAATGATGGCATGCGCATGCGGGCTGGTGAGTAAACGCCCGTGCAGCATACCACGCAGTTCGATATCATCTACGTAGGCGGGTTTGCCTGTAACCAGTTTGACAGCATCGACCTTGCGTTCAGCTTTACCCACAATACTCAATTCAGTTGAGACACGGGTACCGGTTAAAGTGGCTACACCGCCGCCGGAATCATCACCCTGCGCGGGAGCATCATGGCTCGCGCCGGACAACCCGCCGTCGTCGGGCGCATTGGACGCGCCGCGCTCAGCGTGTTCGAGCGGGGAACGTCCAGGATTCCAGGGCTGGAAGTTGTCATCCGAGCCTGGACGGCTGATGGGCGCGAAGGTCTCACCGCGCATGACGGCTGCGGCCCGCAAAACGGCTTGCACGGGTTTGACGTAACCGGTGCAGCGACAGAGATTGCCCGAAAGCGCATCACGCACCTGCTCTTCGGTTGGATCGGCATTCTGTTTGAGCAGTGCGTAAGCAGAAAGCACCATACCAGGCGTGCAAAAGCCGCACTGGATCGCTCCAGTATCGATGAAGGCTTCCTGCAAGGGATGCAGCTTACGCGCATTACCCAGGCTCTCCACGGTGGTGAGGGTGCAGCCGCCCACCTGGGCCGCGAATGTGACGCAACTTGGGCGTGGCACACCATCGATCAGTACGGTGCAGGCGCCGCATTCGCCCGTCTCGCAGCCATGTTTAACGCTAAAATATCCCTCCTGGCGCAGCGCTGACATTAAGGACTGGTTGGCAGCCACATCCACGCTTTTAATGACGCCATTGATACGCAGTTCAACTTCCATCGCTATTGCCTCTCCTTCGACGATACCATGCTTCGCCAGCGCGAAATATTAGTTGCCTCCTCGAGCGCGCGAAATGCCAGGTTTACTCCGCTGATCTTCCGGTAGCCACTGCTGGCCCGGAAATCTGCCGGGGGCTGAAAATTCGCCATGCCTGCCTGCAGCGCGGAGACGAGCAGTTGTGTATTGAGTGTCGTATCGCCTGCATTCATCGCCACCTGGCCTTCGAGCTGTCTTTCAACTTCGTGCATGCGTATTGGCTCCATATTGACGCCGCCCAACGCGAGACGCACCTGGGTATAGCTGCCATCGCTGATTTCGACCAGCGCGCATGCATTTAATAAGGCGATATCAGTGAGAGTGCGGCCAATGCGTTGGAAGGATACGCCTGTGCCCGCGCCGGGGCGCGCAATGACGACTTCAATGATGAGCTCGTTGGGACGACGCTCAGAACTCAGGCCAGAGCTTGACACGCGCCGCTCCTGCTTGCCTTTGTAGGTGACGCCGGCCAGCGCGAAACCAGGGCGCTCAACCGTGCCGCCACTTAGATCAACTTTCGTTCTGGAGCCTGAACGCAAGAGCACTTCAGCATTAAGCACAGCCAGAACAGTAAGCACATCAGCCTGCGATACAGCGCCAATCGCCAGCGTGCCGCCAAGCGTGGCGCTGTTGCGCATTACGCGCGAGAACGAAGATGCCTGCGCAGCTTGCACGAGGACACCCGTCGCCAGATTTTGCAACATAGGCGAATCGACCATGCTTTGCAAAGTGGTCATAGCGCCTATATGCACGCCGGCAGCATCCTCATTGATGTAGGCCAGTTCGAGGTCGCGCAGGTCAACTACCGCCTGAATACTCTCGTCATCCAATCCAAGCAGGTGTGTGCCTCCCGCCAGGGGAACGGTTTTTACATCCGGGCGCGCGATCAAGAGCAGCGCATCGTCAATAGCTTCTACCCAGTGATACTCTAGTAAATTCAGCAACATCTGTTTTACCTCTGTCTATCGCAATGTAGGGACATCCCCGTGGATGTCCGGCCCGTTTTACCTTTGCAGTGGGAGCAGAGTGAAGGTTTCAACGTCAATCAATCCCTGATTGGTCAGCTTCAGGGATGGGATAACCGAAAGCGAGAGAAAGCTGAGCGTCATGCAGGGATGTTCCAGCGTGCAGCCAAGCTCAGCGGCAGCGGCATCCAGGGCGCGCAGTTGCCGCACCAGATCTGCTGCAGGCAGTGGCGAGACCAGGCCACCCAGGGGCAACGGTACGCTGGCGCGCACTTCTCCATCTACGACACAGACAAAACCGCCGCCCATCTCCTCCAGCGCTCGCGCCGCCTTGAGGATGTCGCCATCGCTCGCGCCCGCGATCACCAGGTTGTGCGCGTCATGCGCTACACTGGAAGCGATGGCTCCTTTGCGCAGCCCAAAGCCTTTGACAAGCCCCAGACCAACGCTGCCACTGGCATGATGCCGTTCAATCACCACCAGTTTGAGCAGGTCACGCGCGGGATCGGCCACAATCGCGCCATCGATTAAAAGAGCCTCTTCCCGCAGGTGTCTCGTAGTGATCTGTCCCGGTTCAATGCCCACAACTTCGACTTGCCCCACTTTGCCCGGTATGCGCAAGTCCTGCAATGAAATAGTCCCAATATGCACAGTACCGGTTATGCCCGTAAGCTCGACGGAGGGGACGTCGATCAGCAATTCGCCATCCTGGGCCACAAGCTCCCCATCTTTATATACCGACTCTACTTTGAAGGTTTGAAGATCATCCAACACGACAAGGTCGGCCACGAAGTTTGGAGCGATCGCTCCCCGGTTGTAGAGGCGGAAATATTGCGCGGTATTATAGGAAGCGAGACGTACAGCCTCGACCGCGTCAAGACCCAGTTCGATAGCGCGGCGCACCATTGAGTCAATGTGCCCGCGCGTCATCAGGTCCAGCGGGTCGCGGTCATCCGTGACGAAGAAGACGCGTGGGGGATGCAATTCTTTGACCAGTGGCAACAGCGCGTCCAGGTTGCGTGCGGCTGACCCCTCGCGGATCATCAGCCACATGCCCAGTCGAATACGCTGGCGCGCCTCCTCCAACATGGTGCATTCATGATCGGACATCACGCCTGCAGTGGCGTAGGCGCACAGGTCGGACCCTGATAGGCCGGGAGCATGCCCATCGACGACCAGTCCGCTGCGCTGCGTGGCGATGATCTTGGCAAGCACTTGCTCGTCACCTTGCAGCACGCCCGGCATGTTCATCATTTCGGCCAGTCCCAGCACGCGTTCTTCTTGCAGGAGTGGCAGCAAGTCATCGGCCATGAGCACGCGATAAGGACTTTCAAAGGATGAGGCGGGAACACACGACGAGAGCATCACATAAGCGTTAAGCGGCAAACCGCGCCCGGATTCGAGCACATAGCGGATGCCCTCGACGCCCAGCACATTGGCAAACTCATGAGGATCAAGCATCACGGTAGTAACGCCACGCGGGACGACGATACGCGCAAATTCTGCCAGGACAAGCATGGTACTCTCGATATGCATATGCCCATCAATCAGTGCGGGTGCGAGCCAGCGACCTTGCAGGTCGCGCTCCCGATTTCCATGATAGCTGCCGCCAGGCGCGCTGATGCCGACAACCAGTCCATCAGCGAGAGCCACATCGGCGGGATAACATTCGCCGCTACAGACGTTCACAAGCCGGGCATTGCGCAACACCAGGTCGGCAGGCGCCTCACCACGCGCAATGCGAATGCGGCGTTGCAGTTCATCCATAAAAAACATCTCCTCCATATACAACAAGTTTGCCAGAGTTTAAGTCTGCAGCCATTGTCGAACATGGTATCAAAAACTCGCACTGTCATCGAGGGTTTTACGTATGCATGGTTCTTCTGTCTCTATTATGAAGATAAGTATACCTTCCAAAGCAGAGATGTGGAACGCTTTTCCGCTGAGTGGGATATCTGATCACTCCAAATTATCCACCAACCGGCGCGCGACATGCAACCACTCCTCTGGATTATCATCGGGAATTGAACAGCCATTGGCCAGGATCAGCCTGCGCCCTTTGGTCTGCGTGACGGCTGCCATGATCTCGTTATCGATGGCAGCCTCGTCGCCATGCGTCAATGGGCCGCGTTCGTGGAGGCCGCCCATCAGGCACTTCATGGTCATGGTAGCGGCTTCGCTGAGACTCGGACCGGTAAGGCGATCACTCCAGCTCATAACCGAGACAGGATAGTCGGTGAAGAGATCAAAATAGAGCTGGTCATCAGTTTGTGCGGGGTCGGCATGCACATGCACAATATTCAGCCAGCCATCCTTTGCGCCTTGCAAAGCCGTCGCATCATAGGGTAGAGCATATTTGAGATACTCATCGCGCGTAAAGTCTGCTGTGGTCGCGCCCATGCATGAAAAAAAGATGCCGCTGGCTCCTGCTTCAATTGCGCCTTCCATCAAGCGGCGCAGGTTGGCGGCAATGGTGCCGAGACCCTCACCAAAAGCGGCGGGATTTTTTCTGCACTCTGCGAGAGCGCGCTGCTTGCCCATAAAGCGAATTGCACAGGTCATGGGGCCGAAGAGCGTGAGGATCAGGGGATAGTCATTGCCCAGGCGAGCGCGCAGCAAACGAATACAGGTGAGCTGCTCGCGGAACATGGGGCTATCCAGGTCCAGGCGAGGCAAGAAACGCATCTGCTCTGCTTCAGTAAGCGGGTCATCCGGCGCTGGATAGGGCAAATCGGGCATAATCTTGACGATATCGAGGTTAAACTTTTGCACAAAGAACTCCATCGTCAGGTCCGCCATACGTTCGCCCGACCCTTCCGGCTTGAAGTGATGCCAGAAACAAAACGGTACGCGGTCAACTTGTTCGCCCTTTAGCGCGGCGCGCACACGCTCACCTGGTGTCATAGCGTTAGTGCTCATATGTAATATCATTCCTTTGCTTAATTGTTTGGCTATGCGTGGTAGCCTTACCAAGACACGCATTTAACAGGAATTATAGCACTTTTCAAACGCGTCACCTCTTGACAGCGGCGATAGTGATTTATTGCCAGGGCGACCGCAAGGGTACGCTCCTACCATACATGCTTATCGCGTAAAGCAGGTCACGTCCTATAGTAGGGATGTACCCTTGCGGTCGTCCTTTCACTGATAGCAATCATTCACAAGCCATGCAAGTACTATCCATATGATGCCGGGCAAACTTCAACAAGATTGTAAAGAGAGGGATTACCTTTTACAATGCCCTTAGAAAGGGAATTACAAAACTGACTGGAAGCTGACAGGGAGAAAACTATGAGGAGTGATCATTGCCAGACCTGGGCATCACTGAATGAGACGTCCGTTACGTTGTTCACATCCTGTGCGACCACAGCAATCTGACCGTGGGCATAAGTGCTATCGGTAGCCTGGGTCACGAGTTGCCTATTGATGTATATCTCGATGCTGTCACCTCTTGCCACAACTGCAATCAGGTTAGTCTGATTCAATCCAGCACGCATGGCGGAACTAAATCCATGACTTATATCTGACCCCACGATGAAGGAATTTACCACTACCAGCGCATAATTGCCGTGTGTATCGACGTAAAAGTAGTAAAATGTGCCGTTGTCCGCATTGGCGCGAAAGGCGATTCCTCCCAGGTCACCTTTAACGATGTCCATGTTTACCTGGTAAGAAAAATTACTGAAATCGGTATTATGCGCAAAGCAGGCAGAAAAATTGCCGCTCTGTAGCTCTCCGGCATGATAGGTCCCTTGAGTAAAAGCGCAACCTGCGCCGCTGGAAATATCCACCGTATCCCAATTTTCTCCCGCGTTGTTATGTTGCAGCGGGTCAAAAAGTACACGGTGGCCTGACATAATTGCGCCGTTATATGCCGTAGCAGTAGCAGTCGTCGCGGCAATAGCAGTGGCCTGTGCTATCGCCGTGCCAGTAGCTGCTGCCGCCGCTGTAGCAGTTGCAGCAGCCGAGGTTGCGCTGACAGCAATAGCAGTATTCGTCGCGTTTGCAGCAGCCGAGGTTGTAGTGGCAGCGCGCTTGTGAGGCGTCGCGCTGGCCGTCTCAGTTTGTATAGTTGCAGCCGCGACTGTCTGGCGCGGAGCGTTGGTATGGCCGAAAATCGTGGAATACAAAACAATCCCCAGGCCACACACAATCAGCAATATTACGCTTATTAACAGTAGAAGATTTCGAGGATGCTGCTGGTCAAACATTCTTAAGCGTGGTAATTGCTTTGGGCCATAGGCGGGCACAACAAGCTCATCTCTATCAGGCAGGGTCACCATATGCCTGGCACTATTTCGTGCCTTTGACCAGCTACCTGTAGAGGCTGCGGGATCTTTCTTTTTCCGCGCGAGCGCCTGTTGAAATGCTCGCGCAAACCCGTCGATAGACGTATAACGCTGCTCCGGTTCTTTCGCCAGAGCCTTCGTCAATACGATATCAACTTCTCCTGGAATGAGCGCGTTAAGCGCGCTCGGCGGAGGCGGCTCCTCATAGGCGTGCTCGTGGCGTAACAGCGCATAGTTTTCGCCCTGGAAAGGCAGTCTTCCTGTCAGAAACTGGTACATCATGACCGCCAGCGCATACTGATCGGAGGCTGGCACAGCTTCTCCCCTCCATTGTTCGGGAGCCATATATAACGGGGTGCCGCGAATAACGCCTGTTGGCGTGGAAACAGCCTTCATAAACTTGGCAACGCCAAAATCAGTCAATTGCAAGTCAGGGCGTCCAGTATGCTGCTTGTTACTCACAATGAGAAAGTTCGAAGGTTTGACATCGCGGTGAATGATACCGTGATCGTGGGCATATTGCAGCGCATCAGCAGCCTGTAGTAAATAATGCGCGGCTTCATACAACGAGAGCTTACCCGCCTTGCCGCGCCTACTAACCCAGTTAGCAAGCGAGCCTTCCTCACGGTAAGGCATAACGAAATAGGTAAACAGGAAACCGTCCAGGCGCTCCTCACCATAATCATACAGAGGTAAAATATGCGGATGTTCCAGCATAGTCACAGCCTTCGCCTCACGCTGAAAGAGCCGTAGAGCTTCATTGACGGCCTCAGCATCCGCGTGGGAAGAAATGACTGATCTGATTACTTTGATCGCAACATTCCGATGCAGGCGCGTATCTGTAGCAAGATAGATTTCACCCATACCGCCCTGTTCTATCAGATGTTGAAAATAGTAGCGCCCAAATTGTTGCCCGGTAAGGAACATGATATAAACCTCATATCCAATGCAAACAGGCAATAGATTAAATACAAGGCGACAATCGCATGGATAGTATAACATACAAAAAAGAGGGTGATAAGTTAAATACGCTCGAAAAACGCACCTATCACAAATTTGAATACATCAGGTTCTATTTGCAGAGCTATTCTCTTTTTTTGAGACCCCCCCAGGCAGCACGTCTATCTATATAAAGGGAGGGTAGTTCCTGTGAAATCTTTCAGTCTGGCAATCCCGGAGGGGGTGATAATCCTTGAAGATTAATCGCGATTTACCCAATAGACCTGCGCCACCTAATTATGCTCACAGGCGGCCTTCTCACAATAATTGGGGTTGTATGCCTGTAGTGATCCCGCTGGTTATCCTGGTAATAGCCGGCATACTGCTTACTTCCAACTTTTTTGCTCCGTGGTGGGTTGAGTCGCAGCTAGCACGCTACACATCGTTTAACGGCAGCACATTCGCGGCGCAAATTAGCGTTAAGAGAACAGGCACGAATAATACATCGCAATTGTTGTTTTCCATCCCTGTCGGGGCTAACACCATGGGACCTGATACCCAATACCTCTTGCATTGCAAAGAATGGAGGCTGGACGCCAACATCATTACCATAGCATCATGGATAAATATGCCATCGCATACATGGTACCAGCTCACTCAAATTGAGGGAAGCCGGTGCTACAATCAACATGGAAAAGCTATACCTGCTATTGATATTAAACTCCCTGGCAGCAATGACAGCTTTGGAGAAGCTGTGCAAAATCACGAAGAAGTGGCTGGCCTGGTCAGCGCGAAGGACATAGCCTCCAATTTCGTGCAGGCAGATGGTAAGACCTATAATGTAACTGTGTCTCAAAATGCCATATTCCTGACAGCAACAAGTTAATGACTGGCTGAATTAAAATAGCATTTGACTATTACTCATGCTTACTCGTAGCGCAGCACATCCAACGGCCTGACGCGCACCGCGCCCCAGGCGACCAGCATAGCAACCAGCATGGTCACGACGCAGGTGGCAGCAATGATGAGCGAGACCAGGCCGGGGCCTATGCCCAGCGTGGTATGGAAGACGAAAGTGCTGAGGGCGATCACGGCTCCTACCACCAGCAGCATGGCGACCAGCGAGCCGAGCAGCCCGACCAGGCCATTTTCGATCAGCACGGTCGCCAGGATGGACCTGCTGGTGTGACCAACCGACTTGAGGATGCCCATTTCGCGCCGCCGCTCAAGCATGGCCAGCGCGACGGCGTTGGCGATGATGATCAGTCCGGCAATCATCGCCAGCGATGCGACGGTAGTCAGCATGACGATGAGGTTGTTGAGCACCTGGTTGACGAGAGCATCGACATCCACCACGCTCAGTATGATGGCCGATGGCACTGCGGTGAGCAGACTTTTACGCAGCGCGGGAACCTGGTTGGGATCGACTTTGAGCGAGAACACTTCCAGGGTCTGCGAGCCACCAAGTTGTTGGACGATCTGCGAGTCGGCCAGCATGCCTGCAAAATTTGGATTGCCCGATGGTGTAGAGTTATCGTAGAAACCCACCACCTTGAGAATCTTAGTGGTTGAGCCATCGGCGCTCTGAATCACGATAGTATCACCGACATGTAAAAACACCGGGGCCAGTTGCAGTTCCGCGTTGAGGACGACCGCGTTCGTACCAGCATCTGTTGCCAACAAATTGCGACCAGTTTTCATGATAACGGTTGGCGCATTATTCTTCCCAGCGCTCAGGTCAAACCCCTGAATATCGGTGAGGTCGCCAACAATGTCCCGGCTATCGATCTTATCGCTTTTGCTCACGTCTCTTAAAATCGTGTTGATGTCGCGTCCACTGATCAGAATAGGATAGACCTGCGGCACAACCGGATTCTCCTGCGTCTGACCAGCATCGATACCCTTCAGGTGAGCTAGCCGGTTATCAACCATGGTTTTCTGCGCCGGCGATACCACAACGAACACATTGTGCGTAAAGAGCGTGCTCAATGTGCTGTTTACAGCATCTTTTATGCCCTGACCCAGGATGAGAATCAGGCCAATTGCGAAGACACCCACAAAGAGGGCGGTCAGCGTAGTCGTGGTGCGCAGGCGCTGCCTGCCAAGATTGCGATAGGCCAGCATGACGGCGGTTTTCCAGGGACGCGGGGTGAAGACGACCAGGCTGTTTACCAGTGTTGCAAAGAGATAAACCAGCGACCCTCCCACCAGGATGATGCCCATACCGGCCAGCACCACAAATACGTAAGTGCCTGCCAGGCTATTGCCCAGGTGGATGGCCAGCGCGTTTGCAGCCCGGCCAAACAGGAACAGCCCCGCGAAAATGATGATAGAGAGCAGCGTGACGCCCAGCGCGAACAGTATCCATAGCAAGATGCGCGGACGCGGCCTCTCATAGACTGGCAATTTCGATATCGCCAGCACGAGCAGACCAAAACCGAACGCCAGCGAGAAGATCACACCCGCGCCGCCATAGACCGCGATGACCGCCGTCATTACGTCATCAAGAATGCCGGACGCCAGCGCCACAAAGAGCAGGGAGAGCAGGAAAAGCAGCAGCGCGGTGAGCAAGCGTGAAGACAGCCCGCGGCGTTCGCTGATCTCGCGCAGCACAGACAGGGGGCGCACCTGGCTGGCCTGCACGATAGGCAACAGGCCGAAGATCAGCGCGGTTGCAAGGCCGATCAGTGGGCCAGAAACGAGTGTCAGCGTATCCAGCACGATAGGCAGGTGGATAAAGAAGGCGCGCTCAACCACCCCGCGCACCAGGAAATTGACGCCCAGCCCGATGAGCGTGCCAGCAACGCCGCCAATAACGCCCAGCAGGGCCGTTTCAAGTCCAAAGAGCGCGTAGAGGTCTCCCTGTCGATATCCGGTGGTTTTGAGCATGGCAATCTCGACCTGGCGGCGGCGCAAGAGTACCTGCACGGTGTTGATGATGCCTATACCGCCGATGAAAAGCGCCAGCAGCCCTACAATGCGCAGGAAAAGACGAATCTGATCAACCTGGCTCTGGCGCTGCTTCAGCAGATCGGCAGCGGTAATCACGCGGGCAGAGGGAAACTGCTGGCTTAGTTGCGCTTTGACCGTATCCACATTGGCAGCGGGCGCTGTTATGTAGATGACACCATATTGCGCCGGTTCCAGAGAGCCATTAAGGCCCGGAACGGCATCGAGCGTTGCCTGCGAAATGATGACTTGCGGACCGCGAAAGACGCCATCTTCTTGAAATTCGGCGGCAACAGTAATCGGGACAAAACGACCGTCCAGTGTTTTAACGCGGTAAGCGCTGCCGATATGCGCGCCAAGATCGTTGAACACAGTTGAACTCATGGCAACGCTCCGGCCGGTCACGACATTTTGCAGCGTAAGGTTGGTGGATGGCGCTACGAAGTTCGCCTGTCCAACCAGGGGAAAATTGGGCGAGACGGCAACAAAAGAAAAGGTCTCTTCAGCGCCGGATGGCAGCGTAATACTGCCCCCTGGATCATAAGATGTCGCGTAATCGGTGATGCGTCCCCGCTGTTTGAGGGTATTCAAAAAGGCCAGGTCGCGCTGGCGCAGCGGGGCAATATCCGCATTGAGACGAATATCACCGCCGTTAGCCTCTATGATATTGCCAAGCAAGGCCTGGTTGACGCTGAGACCAACCAGTTGCAGGCCAACGATAGCCATCACGCCCACGGCCACACAGAAAATAGCCAGTATCGTCCTCTGTCCCCCACGAATGAGCGAGCGCGTGGCATAGGACCAGTAAAGCCCCAGTTTCATATTGTAAACCATGCTCCCGCCTCTTCTGAAGAGAGGACATCCGTTATATGCACAGACCGTCGCAGTAGCCGCGCCAGTTCTTGTACGCCTTCTCGTCGCTCCAACGTGGCATGTGTCACCAGCACATACACTTTCGCCCTTTCGGGAATACCCTTTAATGCGCCCCATCCACTCGTCATCAACCGTGCGATTACAGTTGGCGTCAACAAATCCCCCAGGTTGATGCCCGTCACCGCCGCGATGCGTTCGGGCCGGTGCGCGATCTCCTCGCTCAAAGGCTGGTTGATGGCTTTCGCACTCATGAGCAACAAGGCCACGTTGGTTTCAAAAGGCACCACCGGCTCGTAATCTGCCGGGGCCTTTATCATACGGTGGCGCGCTCCGTCAGCCTCGCTAATCACGGCGTCTGCGCCGCCCTGCGCTATCAGGAGCGGGAGGATACCGGGCTGTAGCCCGAACAATTTGCCAGTATATTTACCAGCATGTTGGGACTCGCTTAAGCGAGTCCCAATAGCATCATTCATGCTGCCCGCAACGGTGATACGGTGATGTTGCTTCCAGGCTGCTTTTACCATATTCAGTAATATGGGAGTTTCAGCTTCGACAATCAGCTTCTCCGTCTCATCCTGGGTGGGCATGAAGATTTGCGTCGTCGTGGTGGTGACAACCCGCTTGCCCTGACGCGCCAGTTCGCGGGCAAGTGCGTACATGGTAGTAGTTTTGCCACCCGCCCCAACGAGGGAGATGAGTGGTTTGTCTGGCAAATCGATGAGATTAGAGAGCAATGGCATGAGTACTCCATCTAATTCACCTGTTCAAGCAAATTCTCTGCCTGTTGGATTAACTGCTGGGCTTGCTGGACATTGATAGGATGGTTGTTGAATTCAGCGCCTTCCAGCAGGCTGAGCATCTTGCCGGCAATCTCATTGCGCAGGGTAGTGATGATAGAGAGCTTATTTTCAAGCCTGGTATAGGTGCTATCGCCGGGCGAGCTGCTCTCCAGGGCCTTTGTAGAGATGCGCAGGGTATCCAGGCCAAGCTCTCCAACAGGGGCATTGATCTGCTTGAACGACTGGGCCAGGTTGGTCAGCACGTCGCGGTTATCACGCAGCGATGCTGGTACAGCCCAGTTTTCGAGCACCTCGAAGAGCGCGCGGCCTTCGTGCTGGTAATCGTCCTTGAGGCCGAGCAGCACAAGCATAGTGACGCGCGTATCGGTGTGATCCGACCAGACGGAGCCGTCAACGCCGAGGTGGCGCACGCCCGGCCCGACCATGCCCAGCCAGGTGGTGTTTACGTCCGGGGAGACATCGCCGTGATTCCAGGCAAAGCCGGTGTCCAACGATGTACAGGGCGAACTCGAAGTACAACTGGGCGCGCCTGTAAACAGGAAGTAATCGGGATTGGCAAACATGGTGAAGCTCGCAGTCCTGGCCGGGTCCGCGGTAATCATGTGCAGCAACTTCATCTCTACCGGGTCAGCCAGGTAGTCGGTAAGCGTGTCTGTATTTCCCGTGATGACATTCAGCCCGGTCAGTTTACCCACAGCCTGCTCAAGGGCACGCGTGACCGCGGCGTTGCGAGCCGGGTTGCCAGTAATATAGACAACGGGAGCCGAGTCAGCATGCACCTTGAAAGGTGTAGTGACACCTTGCTCGGTCGCCAGCAGTCCCGTCAGGTTCCCATCGACCTCACCGATCTGCTTGTAGGTGCAGGGGACGGTGACGCCGTTGCATCCCGCGGGGCTAGGCGGGCCACCTACGAAGTGATCGCCCTCGTCAGCGGTGAACACGAAGAGGGTGTTGCTCTTATTGATGCCATCGCTCTCCAATCGCTGGAAGAATTTAGCAAAAGCCTGATCGTAAGACTTGAGTTGAGCGACGTAACCGGCTTCGCCAGGGCCAAAGGCGTTGCCAGTAACATGATTATCATGCGCGTCAGAAATGTAGGCATAGGTGACCGGCACGCCGTGCTCCTGCATTGCAGCCACATAGGAGAGCGAGACGGCTGCGGACATGCCATCAAAGCCTGGGAAGCCGACGTTGCCTGTCGAACTCTGAATGACATTGCCGAACAGGTCCTTTATCGGCCCACTCGGGTTGATCTGAGGCACAACATATTTGTTGCCATAGAGCGCATTAAATCCATTGTAGCCGCCCGGTTCATCGGGAAGCAGGTCGGGCTTTCCATTGTTGGCAGCAGCACAGAGCGCATTTCCCCGCGCGCAATGGACAGCTACACCAACGAAATCAGCCGTCGCCTGGTTGGGATTGGATTTGACCTCCGCCGCCTGCGGAGAGTTCGCGCCAAACACGGTCGGGATATCGGTGGCGATATTCTCAAGCTCTATGTTAGCCGTACCAACGCCGCCGACGTTGCAGCCAGCGCGTGTGTATGGCGCCCAGGGAGCAGGAGCGTTGTTACCACTTGCATTGAGCATATTGAAAGTGGTATCTGTCGGCGTTGAAGTTGTCGGGTCGAAAATGGGGTCGGTCCAGTAAGCAAAGGATACGCCGGTATTGCTTGTGCCGTTCGGGTTGAAGTAGCGGAAGCTGTTAGCGACCGGTTGTCCGTGTTGATCTCCATACACACCCGTCAGCGAGGTAAGGATATCGTCTGCGGTGTGAGCAATCAACGGGGTATGCTGATTGGTGAGCATTACGCCATTATTCTCGATGAAATTCAACAGGCTTGGCATCTGCTCAAGATCGGATGGAACATTGGGGTTGTCGCGCGTGAAGTGTACGTTGTCGAACTGGACGTAAATAACATGCTTAATGTTGCCGTTGGCGGAGTTGAGCTGGCAGCTATTGACAGCCAGCGGTGCTGCGCTAATACCTGCGCCTTGCAATGGCAGCCATACCATAGTCAACAACATTACCAGGAGGGTCGACATGGACCAGCTGCGGGTGTAGCGGTTGCGCCAGAATCCTTGCAATCGATGCATAGTTCCTCCTCTGTTTAAATATACGAAAAACACGGCGGGGACGCGATTCATCGCGTCCCTACAACTCCTTTTCCCTGAAATTAATCATACCATATATGAGTTACATAGTTGACCCAGGGCGACCGCAGCTTACACGGTCAGGTGGTTGCCCTGATAATAATTCATAAACCCTGCGAACAAAACAAACATGGCGCCTATCAGGGCGCCATGCGATAAAAGGTACTGATTTACAAACCGTTATTCGGCGTCGCCAAAGATAGTGTAGTGCCAGCTCTTGCGATCTTCGTTGGTCAGTTCGACCATGACATGCTTGATCTGCGTGTACTCGTCAAAGGAATACATGGACATATCTTTGCCCACGCCGCTCTCTTTATAACCGCCGTGTGGCATCTCCGAGGTAAGTGGCAGGTGATCATTGACCCACACCGTACCAAATTGCAGTTCGCTGGCGGCCCGCATAGCTTTGAAGATGTCGGTTGTCCAGACGGAAGCTGCCAATCCATAGACGACATCGTTGCTTTTGCGCAAAACTTCTTCTTCGCTATTGAAGCGGCAGACAACAAGCACCGGGCCAAAGACCTCGTTCTGCACGATGTCGGCATCATTGCGATCTTGCGCGATCACGGTCGGCTCGAAGAAGAAGCCTTTCTCCAACCCCGGCACTTGCGCGCGCCTGCCGCCCGTGACGATATTCGCGCCATCGCGCAGCGCGCGCTCTACGAAGCCCTCGACGGTAGCGCGCTGGTTGGCGGAGATCAATGGCCCCATATCGGTGCTCTCGTCAGCCGGGTTGCCGACGCGCACCTGTCTGACCTTGCTGAGGAACGACTCCATGAACCTGTCATAAATGCTGTCCTGCACATAGATACGCGTGGCGGCGGTGCAGTCCTGGCCGCAGTTGACATAGCCGCCAACGACCGCGCCGTTCGCAGCAGCCTCGATGTTGGCGTCTTCGTAGACGATGAAAGGCGCTTTGCCGCCAAGTTCGAGATGCACATGTTTGACCGTTTCCGCGCCCGCGCGCATGACGTGCTTGCCGCTCTCGGTGCTGCCCGTGATCGAGACCATATTGACCTTCTTGTGGCTTGACAACGCCTGCGCCACGCCGGGGCCGCTGCTAATAATATTCAGCACTCCGGCAGGCAGTCCTGCTTCCAACGCGATTTCGCCAAGTTTGAGCGTGGTCAGCGGCGTCTCAATCGAGGGTTTGAGAACAACGGTGTTGCCAGCCGCCAGGGCGGGACCGATCTTCCAGGCAGCCATCATGAAGGGATAGTTCCAGGGGGCCAGCGATGCAACTACGCCCATAGGCTCGCGGCGGATGATGCTGGTATGCGCGCCTGTGTACTCGCTTGAGGCTGTGCCCGCCAGTTGACGAGCTGCGCCTGCGAAGAAATGCATGTTGTCAATCGCGAATGGGATATCACTGTCGCGTGCTAGCTTAATCGGCTTGCCGGCGTCCTGCGACTCCAGTTCAGCCAACTCAGCAGCG
>Ga0070733_10000768_pt1 | contig 25074 bp, 22 predicted proteins | sample Coa_R1_9_FD_66450 | JGI IMG/M metagenome (GOLD analysis project Ga0070733, IMG submission 66450) | Surface soil microbial communities from Centralia Pennsylvania, which are recovering from an underground coalmine fire - Coalmine... | ecosystem: Environmental > Terrestrial > Soil > Unclassified ...
GAGAAGGAGCACTTCGGCGAAGTAGCCGCCGAGACGTGAACGCGCTTCGTCGTCAGATCCGGGGACAGCGCCCGGTGCACCGACCGCGACGGCCGCCGCCTCCGTGAGCTCCGCCACCGTCGGGTTAAGCCCGTTTCCGATCACATAGATTCCGCGAGCGGATTCGTCCTCGAGCACTCGGCGGAACAAGTCGGCGAGATCCCTTACGTGAACCGTCGCCCAGTGCTGCTGGCCTGAGCCGAGCATGATCAAGTTGCCGTCCGCGTCGCGGGGTGAACCGAGAATGATCCCGGGAATACCCCCTCCGCCGTCTCCGTACGCAGTACCTGACACGACACTGATCCCGCGCATCCCCGTCTGGCTGAGCAGGCGTCGCTTGAGTGGTTCCTTCCATGCCACGAGGGCTGGCGCGTTCTCCGGAGAGTCTTCCGTGATATCGGTGTTGTTCCCATAGATCCACGCACCGCTGATCGGGACGAAGGGCTTTCCGCTCGTGCCGTATGCGTCGATCGCGGCGTCGAACACAGCGGAGTCGAATTCGGCGCTCGTCTCGTCGCCCGGAGTGGCGGTGTGGACGGCGCCGTCCGCGCCAGCGAACAACTTCGCGACAAGAGGTCTGTCGTAGAGGTTAACGACCGTTGGCTTTGCGTTACGGTCGCTAACTGCTTGCGCCTCCTCGTTGTTACGAACAAGTGCGGTCACCTCGTGACCGTGAGAGACGAGCTCGGTCAGGATGTGCGATCCGATGTACCCATTGCCACCCGTGAGTGCGATGTTCATTTATCGGTCCTCCTTATTCGAATGATGCGGGCAGGCGGCATTCGACCGTGAATCAACCTGCACGTTCATCGACGGTGACGCCATTGTGGAAGCGAGCTGACTCGGCTCGCATCTAGGAAACCCATAGTTCCCACCGGCGTCGGACCTGGGTGAGGGCCGCGAGTCGAAGCACCGATCCCTCTCCTCAGCAATCATGTACGCCGAGATGAGTGAATACTCGCGACCCGTCTTTCCGCCAGGACGACAGTTGTTCGGTCGCAAACGCGAACTCGAGGTGCTTGACCGATTGCTGGAAGGCGGACGCGGTGGCGTATTGATCTTGCACGGCGAAGCGGGCGTCGGCAAGACCGCCCTCCTAGAGTACGTGGTCGACAATGCGCGCGAGTTTCAGGTCGCGCGGACGTCTGGCGTAGAAGCGGACATAGAGCTCCCGTTCGCTGGGGTTCAACAGCTCTGTTACGCGTTCCTAGACCTTTTGGACCGTCTCCCGAAGCCCCAGCACGACGCGCTCTCCGTCGCGTTTGGCCTCAGTACCGAGTCGACTCCCGATCCGTTCCTAGTCGGCTTGGCGATCCTCAGCCTGCTGTCCGAAGCCGCCGAGAAGCGGCCGCTGCTCGCCGTTGTTGACGACGCACATTGGTTGGACCACGCGTCGGCGCGGGCGCTTTCGTTCGTAGCTCGCCGCCTGTTGGCAGAGCCGATCACGCTCGTTTTCGCCACTCGTGCGATCGGTGACACGCTCCGCGGCCTTCCGGAGCTCCTCGTCTCGCCCTTGCGCCAACGAGACGCGCGGGCACTCTTGGAGTCGGTGTTGCCCTCTCGGCTCGATGAGCCGGTACTGGAGAGGATCGTTGTCGAGACGCACGGGAATCCGCTCGCGTTGCTCGAGCTGCCGAAGGGACTAAGTCCGACCGAGCTGGCGGGTGGATTTGGCCTGGCGGCCTCGGTGAATCTGTCGGCCAGCATCGAGGAGAGCTTTAGACGGCGACTGGACAGCCTTCCAAACGACGCCCGCCGATTGCTTCTCCTGGCGGCAGCCGATCCGGTCGGTGATCCCGCCCTTCTGTGGCGGGCGGCGGAGCGACTCGGAATCAAAGAGTCGGCTTCTGACGTGGTCGAGTCGGCGGACTTGCTGGTTCTCAGTCCCCGCGTTGTCTTCTGTCACCCATTGGCTCGTTCGGCCATCTACCGCGCGGCCACGACGAATGAGCGGCACGAGATACATCGGGTGCTCGCGGAGGCGACCGATCCGAAACTCGATCCGGATCGCCGCGCCTGGCACCGTGCCGAGGCAACCTCGAAGCCCGACGAAGACCTTGCGGTGGAGCTGGTGGAGTCGGCAGCCCGAGCGCAAGCGCGTGGAGGCTTCGCAGCCGCGGCTGCATTCCTGGAGCGGGCCACGGCCTTGACGCCCGAGGAGTCGCGACGGTCGGGGCGAGCACTCGCCGCGGCCCAAGCAAAGTTGTTGGCCGGTGCGCTGGACGACGCCTTACGCATGGTGGTCACCGCTGAGACAGGAGTTCTCAGCGAGCTCGAGCAAGCAAAGGCAGAGTTGCTGCGCGGCAGGATCTCGTTTCTCGAGACGCGAAGCAGCGGCGCCACCGCCTTGTTGCTCGGTGCCGCCAAGCGGCTTCGAGAAATCGATCCTGAGCTGGCGCGCGAGGCCTATCTCGAGGCATTGACGGCGTCCATCTTCGCTGGACCGCTGGCTGAACCAGGCACAAGCTCGCGTGAGGTAGCGGCAGCTGCGGGCGCTTCGTCGAAGGTACGGAATCCGCGCGTACAGGACCTGCTGCTCGACGGTTTTGTCGCCATTCACAGCGACACCTACCCCGCCGCCGTGCCGATTCTGCGCCAAGCACAGCGCTCAATCGAGGACACGAGGTCCCCGGGCGAGCAGCTGCGCTGGATGTGGGGGGCGACCGTTGCGACACTCCTTATATGGGATGACGAAGGATGGGAGCGGCTGTCGGAACTTCACCTTCAGCTGGTCCGCGAGACCGGAGCGCTCGGCGATCTCGCGATCGCCCTAAGTCACCGGGGTCAGATGCACGTCTTCGCGGGCGAGTTGGCGTTGGCGGCGTCCCTTCAGGAGACACTCAAAGGTGTTACCGAGCTAACGGGGAGCCCTCTCGCCCCGTATGACACGGCGGGACTGGTGGCGATGCGCGGCCGCGAAGCCGAAGCGAGGCAGATCTTCGATTCCGCTCGTGCCGAGGTGATGGGGCGCGGAGAAGGGGCTGGCCTGTCGTTCATTGATTGGGCGGAGTCCGTGCTCTACAACGGCCTCGGGCGCTACTCGGAGGCGCTGGCGGCAGCGCGCCGGGTGGTTGGTTATACCGAGCTCGTCTCCGAGAATTGGGCGATGCCCGAGCTGATCGAGGCAGCCGCGCGCATCGGCGCATTCGAGGTTGCCGCTGAGACGGATCGTCGCCTAGCGGACAGGAGCCGGGCAAGCGGGACGGATTGGGCGTTGGGGATCGCAGCGCGCTCCCACGCTTTGCTAGCAAGCGACGAAGGGGCCAGCGATCTGTTCGTTGAGGCGATCGAAAGACTGGGGCGCACGCGCGTCGCGGTCGACCTTGCCCGTGCTCACCTTCTCTACGGCGAATGGCTCCGACGTCAGCGCCGAAGCTTGGACGCTCGTAGCCAGCTGAGGATCGCTCATGAGATGTTCACCGGCTTTGGAATGGAGGCCTTTGCCGAGCGCGCGCGGGTCGAGTTGCTGGCGGGCGGCGAACGAGCTCGGAAAAGAACGGTCGAGACGATCGATCAACTCACCCCTCAGGAGACACAGGTGGCTCGCCTCGCTGCACGGGGGAACACCAACCGAGAGATCGCTTCTCAGCTTTTCATCAGCCCGAGCACGGTCGAATATCACCTGCACAAGGCGTTTCGCAAGCTCGACGTGAGATCTCGGACGCAGCTTGCGCAACTCGCGTTGTAGTTTTCGATGCGGTCCGCGCGAGAACGCCCGCTCTCACAAGCTGAGGCATGTTTGCATCTTTCGAACCTGTCGAAGAGGTGACGGTCCGTGCGGGCACACTGTCGGGCGTTCCTTCGATCACTGTTCCTTCAAGATCCCTTGTGACGGGGGAGCTAGCTGACGAACCGGAAGGGTCAAGCTTGGCCTGCGTAGGCCAAATTCGCTGCGGTCAGTGACTCGAGCGCCATGCCGACTGCCATGCCCTCTGAGAGCCGGCGGCTGATTCGCTGCCGGAAGATGAGAGCTATGTAGCGGTTGGTTAGCTGGGGTCGAGCGGTCATCTGCTCCGCCAGTTCTTGAGCGCGGGCGAGGACTTGTTCTTGTGAAACGACTTCAGCGACGGCGCCCCAAATCAGTGCCTCCTGCGCAGAGAAGGTCCCTCCGGTGATCTCGAGGTAGCGGGCACGGTTCAGTCCAAGAACCTCCTCCCAGACGACGAAAGGTTCGTCTCCGGGAGCGATCCCGAAGGCGAGATGGGGTACATCGGAGAAGACCGCGGTCTCGCTGGCGATGACGACGTCCGCCAGAAGGGCATACTCGCTGTGGACCGAAACGGCGCCGTTTACCGCCGCGATTATCGGAATCTCGAGATCTACTAAGCGCTGTACGCCCCGGCGGCCCTCGAGGTACAACACGTCTCCAGTCCAAGGCTTGGTTAGGTCGCCGAGGCTCGGGCCGTCGATGTTGTCGATAAAGGCGTTGCCGGTTCCAGTCAGCACGAGCACCTTGTTGTCGCGGTCATAAGCAATGTCCTCGATTAATCGCGGGAAATCGTGATGTGTTGTCCCAGTGAAGGTATGTTCCTTCCCGCCGGTATGAAATCGCACCGTCAGCACTCCGCTTGTCGAGCGAGTTAGCACGAAGTTCTCGTATAGGTCGAAGTAATCGGGAACGTCGCTCATCTTTGGTGCTCCTTAGTCGGTGGCGCCCGTCGGTTGGGTACGGGGGTATCTCCCGCGATCGTGGTGTAAGCACGATCCCCACGCATCTAGGAAACCCTTAGATCCTCGCCATCCCTATCGAGTCGTATAGCGTCGACACGACAAGCACTAGGTGCAACGTTCAAGGTTTACGTGATCGAGACCGGTGAGCAGTCCGGCCGTGCGGAACTCGGTCCTACTCGAGCCAGTTCTTGTTTTGGATCAGAGAACGATCACGGTCTTGCCGTCGGGCACGGATTGCTTCTCGCCGTTGAACACAGCAGGTGCCTCGGCGAGCGAGATGCGGGTGATCGGCGGGGGAACGATCTCATCTTTCGCGAGCGCGTTGGCGACGCGCTCGAGCAACTCTTTTGACGACGGAAGTTGGTAGTTCACCGCGGTCACTCCCTTAGCAGCCAATGCATCGGTGTCCGCGACGTAACGGGTCGTCAGCGCTGTGCCGCCGTCGCGAACCATCTCGGCGAGCTGCGCGAATCCGTCAGCGTCGCTCGCCAGATCGACGAGCACGTCGATACCGTTCGGGTGGGTCCGGCCAACCTGCTCGTGCAGCGGTGCCGTTGTGTGGTCCACGGTCTCCGCTACTCCGTATGTGCGCATGCGCTCAGCCGCCTCGGCGCGAACGTTGGCGATGACCAGAGCGCCGGCCCCGACCGCTAATTGCGTCGCGAACGAGCCGACGCCGCCGGCGGCGCCAACGATGAGGACGGTCTTTCCTTGAAGTGGCGCGACCGTGTCTACGATCGAGAACCCGGTCATGCCCGTCGTCGGCGCAGAAGCGGCCACCACCGAGTCCAGGCCCGATGGGATCCGCACGAGCGTCGAGTCAGCATTTGCAGCGACGTATTCCGCATAGGTCCCGGTCGATCCGAGCGGTGGGGCGAGCAGCTGGCCCATGACCGAATCGCCGGCACTGAAGCCGTTTGATCCGTCCCCGACTGTCTCGACAGTTCCGGCGAGGTCGAATCCAAGAACCATAGGAAACGTCGCCGGCATCAAGGACTGCCAGCCGCCGGCCGCGATCTGGCGATCCATCGGATTCATCCCCGCCGCGAGCACTTTGATGAGGACTTGTCCCGCACCCGCCTCGGGCGTAGGCAGGTCGACCGCTTCGGCTTTTGCCCCGTATTCGGTGACGATCACTGCTTTCATCAGATTCTCCCTTCTTGTTGTCCAACTAACGGATTGCGATGCACAAGCGGGGCCGCTGAAAGCGCAGCGCTCTCACTCTCCGGTCCTCCGACCCCAATCAATGCCATCTGAATGAGGAGTCGCAGCCGTGCGCGAACACCAATCCATTCCGCGGGTCGGCTCCGAGCTTTGCACGGTGGAACGTCCGTTTGCTGTCGGATTCTCGTCGCGAACGAGGAGTCGCCTCGTTGGCATGGGAGGCGAGCTCGGGACATGCGATCCGATGAACCCGTTGTTTCCAATGAATGCGATGATCATTGGCGTTTCATTCGAATTGGGAGGCAGCTGTTCAGGCGGCTGATACACGTTCCGGTGTCGCCGCCTCGCCAGTCGCGCGGGACGGCCCGGTCGCGCGGACCATGGGCCTGCCACGGAGCAGCGCGACACCAATCACGGCGCCCGCGGCGAAGATTCCGGCTGCCCACCAGAACGCCGTGTCGTAGCCGTGAGCCAGCGCCAACCGGGCGAGCGTGTGGCTGGCAACCCCCGCAGCGTGCAGGTGCGCGGCGACCGCGCTCGCGAAGATGGTGTTCAGCAGGGACGTACCGAGCGATGCACCCAGCTGCTGGCCGACGGTGACGGTCGCCGAGGCGACTCCTGCATCTTGGGGTGCTACGCCCAGCGTTCCTATGTTGAACGATGGCGAGAGGGCGGTGAGATGCAGCAGATCCACCATCCACTCTCTGGAGCCAATCTGATCCGACTTCCCGACAACTCCTAATTTCAGCGGCGCGTCAGCTTTCAATGTTCTCAGATACAGGCACGGACACGGCCAACTGCGCCTCCTTGCGTCGACGAGCGACCCCGTCGGACGACAGGGGCCTGGAACTATCATTCGACGCCAGCATGGACTGCTCGAGTTGCGGAGCCGACAACCCGAAGGGTGCGAAGTTCTGCTACGAGTGCGGGAGTCCGCTAGCTCGCGTCTGTACAAATTGTGGCGCGGCGGTGCTTCCGGTCGCCAAGTTCTGCGGCGAGTGCGGAGCGACGCTGACCCTCGTCACTCAGCCGGCACGTTCCGCGCCTGCATCTGAGACCGCATCTACCCCCGAGTCCACGAGCAGTCCGAATGGGGAGCTCCGACACGTCTCTGTACTTTTCTGCGACCTCGTCGGCTTCACGCCATTCTCCGAGAAGCACGATGCAGAGGAGGTGCGCGACCTCCTGTCTGGTTACTTCGAGCTCGCCCGCGCCATTGTCGGGCGTTACGGCGGCGTCGTTGAGAAGTTCATCGGCGACGCGGTGATGGCGGTCTGGGGCGCGCCAATCGCCAAGGAAGACGATGCGGAGCGTGCCGTGCGAGCCGCGCTAGAGCTCGTCTCCGCTGTTGCTACTTATGGTTCAGAGCACAACACCGATCTTCAAGCGAGAGTCGGGATTGTTACCGGCGGTGCGGCGACGACAGAGACCGCCGAGGAGGGGCTCGTCATCGGCGACCGTGTGAACACCGCCGCACGGATCCAGTCGGCGGCCCCGCCGGGAAGCTGTTATGTCGAGGAAGTGACGAGAGCGGCCACCGCGGCCGCGATTGCCTACGTCGACGTTGGCGAGCACGCACTCAAGGGCAAGGCCGAGCCCGTTCGCCTCTTTCAGGCGACTCACATCGTCGCCACCGTCGCAGGCTCGGAACGCTCGGGAGCCATCGAGGCACCGTTCATCGGACGCGATCGCGAGCTTCGCCTGATCAAGGAACTCTTCCATTCCTCGGCTGAGCGGCGCTCCGAGCGGATGGTGCTCGTGTCAGGAGTGGCAGGGATCGGAAAGTCCCGCCTTGCCTGGGAGTTCGAAAAGTACATCGACGGTCTTGCGGGAACCGTGCTGTGGCACGCCGGAAGATGCCTTTCTTACGGGGACGGCGTCAGCTTCTGGGCTCTTTCCGGGATGGTGCGGGCGAGATTCCAGATCGGCGAAGATGACCCGCATGAGGTGATGTCCGAGCGGCTCCGCGCCGGACTCGAGCGTTGGATCGAAGTTCCGGCCGACCGCGAGTTCATCGGACTTCGGCTCGGCCAATTGCTCGGACTCCCGACCGAGAAGGTGCTAGCCAAAGAAGAACTCTTTGCCGGCTGGCGTCTGTTGTTCGAACGACTCGCCGAGCACTTGCCGGTGGTAATGGTCATCGAGGATCTGCAGTGGGCCGATGTTGGCATGCTCGACTTCTTGGACCATCTGCTCGAATGGTCGACTGACCATGCCATCTTCCTCCTCGTGCTATCACGACCCGAAGGGGCGGACGGCAAAGGACTCATGCTTTCTCGCCGATCGGTCACAACGCTCTCACTCGACCCGCTCTCAGAAGAGGTCATGGGCAAGCTGTTGGACAGCCTTGTCGCCGGCCTTCCCGAGACCGCGAGGTCAAGGATCGTCGAGCGTGCTGACGGCATACCGCTGTACGCGATTGAAACGGTGCGCGGATTACTCGACAAGGGCATCGTCGCAAAGTCCGACGACGGTGTCCTGCACCTCGTCCGCGAGCTCGGCGAGCTCGAGATTCCGCCTGGGCTGACCGCACTCATCTCGTCGCGTCTCGATGGCCTCGCCCTCGAGGAACGCCGCCTCGTGAAGGAGTGCTCGGTGCTCGGCGGCAGCTTCCCTCGCCAGGCGGTCGAGGCCATCTCCGACCTCGACCCCTCGTTGCTCGAGGAGTTGTTGAGCTCGCTCGTGCGAAAAGAAGTTCTCACGGTCCGTGCAGACCGGCAGTCGCCCGAGCGGGGACAGTACGTCTTCACTCAGTCGTTGATCAGGTCCGTCGCCTACGACATGTTGACCAGGGCCGAGCGCAAGGCTCACCATCTTCGGGCGGCCGAGCACCTGCGGGTCGCCTTCCCGGACGAAGGCACAGAGGTCTCAGAGGTCATCGCGGCTCACCTCGACGATGCCTATCGCGCTGCCGGAGAAGACGAGGACGCCGACGAATTGCGATCAAAGGCAGAAGACGCCTACCTGTCAGCGGCCGAGCGAGCCGAGTTCGTCGGCAGCCCCGAGGCGGCCGAGTCGGCCTATCTGAAAGCGGTGCATCTCAGCTCGGACGACCTCGAGCGGGCCAACCTCACCGAGATGGCCGGTCGGATGGCTGAATTGGCCGGTTACGACGAGCGGGCGATTGGTCATTACGAGGACGCTGTTGCAGCACACAGAGCCTCGGACAGGGTGATCGACGCGGCGCGGGTGACTGCCCGGCTCGCGCTCCCGCTCCGCATGCTCGGCAAAAGCGAGCTCGCCATCGTTCGGTTGCGCGAGGCTCTCGGGTCCTTCGACCCTGACGACGCGCCGGTCGCGGTCGTCGCCGAGCTTTACGAGGGATTGGGCGGTGCGCTGGCATTCGCCGGCCATCCTCAGGAGGCCGCCGAGCCAATCGATCGGGCGCTCAGGCTCTGTCAGCGATACGAGCTAGCCGAACCGCTGGCGTGGGCGCTGATGTTCAAGGCGATCATCTCTTCGTTCGACGGTCGCCTCGAGGAAGCCCGACTCAACTACGAGGGCAGCATCGCCGTTGCCCGCCGATTCGGAATCACCCGGATCGAGTCGCGAGCCGAGGGGAGTCTCGCCGATCTTTGTATGACGCGGGACCTCCCCGGTGCCGAGGAGCACTGCCGAGCAGGATTGGAACTCGCCCGGCGCTCCGGAGCGCGCACGATGGAAGCGTTCGCTGCCAGCAACCTGATGTACGTCCTCACGATGGCGGGCCGATACGAGGAGGCGTACCAGATCGGCACAGATTTGCTCGGGTCGGGAGAAGTCGTGAGCGCGTGGAAGTGGGGAATCTTCTTCCGTTTGGCGACTTTGGATGCTCTTCGCGGAAACGTCGAGGCCGCCCGGCTGGATCTCTCGAACATTGATAAATGGACAGCGAGTGACGACCCTCAGGATCGGGCGACGTTCGCTGCCGCGCAGAGCGAGGTCGCTATCGGCGAAGGAGACTTTCGTCTCGCACTTGAGGCATCGCTGCGCGCGTTCGACGAGTGCTTCGCAGGGGGCCTTGAGGTTGCCCATGAGGCCATCCGTGCCGCATTTCCGAACGCGATCGATGCGGCGTTTGCCCTCGGCGATCTCGACCAAGCCGAACGACTCGTGGACATGATCGCCAGCCGACCACCCGGCGAGATCCCGCCGTTTTTGCGCGGGCAGATCTCCCGGGCGCAAGCCCTCCTTGAAAATGCCAGAGGTAGTGGTGACGCTTTCGAGCAGCGCCTCTTGGCAGCAGAAGAGGAGTTCCGCGTTTGCGGTTACCCGTACTGGGTGGCACGGGCACAACTAGACCGCGCTGAGTGGCTCGCGCGCCGGGGGAGGCTCGACGAGTCCGAGAGGCTCGCCGCCAACGCCGGCGCCGCTTTCGAGACCCTTGGGGCGGCGCCGATGGCTGCTCGTGTGCGAAGGCTGATCAAGCCCGAGCCCTCTGTCTACTTGAACGACGCAACGCTAGGAAGCTCGGCGCGTTCTGCGACCTAGCGAGCACGGAAAGTCACGACATCGCTTTGGCGAGTTCTTCCCGGGTGTTGATGCCTAACTTCCGATAAATACTTCGGAGGTGGTACTCGACCGTCTTCGGACTGAGAAAAAGTGCCGCCGCCGCTTCTCTAGTCGTGCGTCGCTCGGCCAGCAGCATCGCCACCTGCAGCTCTTGAGGTGTGAGCTGTCGGAGCACGCTCTCGTCGCGCCGACGTGCTCTCTCTCCGCTGGCGTCGAGCTCTGTTCTCGCCATCTCCGCCCATGGAGCCGCTCCGAGCCGATCGAACGCGTCGATCGCGATCCGCAACTCGGCACGCGCTCGGATTCTTTGCCGAGCGCGCCGCAACCGCGAGCCGTAGGCGAGTCGCGTGCGAGCGGCCTCGAAGAGATCGAGCGTCTCTGCGTGATCCGCTAAAGCGTCGGTGAAGTACACCTCGTACGCGTCGTCCGGCGCCACGAGACCTCGTGCCCGGCGAGCCCTTGCCCTCGCCCAGGGCAGGCCCTTGGCGACTGCGTCGTGCCAGTACGACTCAGCAACCTCCCTCGCCTGCTCCGAACGGCCGGTCCGCAGGTACACCTCGACGAGCTCCGGAACAGGAGATAGGTCGACATCGGCGATGTGCTGGGCGCGGATCACCGCCAACTGCTGCTCGTAGCTCGCTTGTGCCGCGTCGAACCGACCCAGTCCGAATTCGAGATCGCCGAGCGCGGCCAGCGCCCAGACTTCGTTCAGCCCGAGACCGAGTCGCCCGCTGAGCCCGATCGACTCGGTTGCGTGTGAGCGACATCCCTTTTCCTCGCCCATGCGTGCCTCGAGAAGCGCGAGCCGGGAGAGCGAAATCGCAAGCTCCGCGTCTTGACCACTCTCTCGTGCCAAGTCAATCGCTTCATAAAATGTCGCCTCTGCTTCCCCCCACCGTTCGCCGGCCGCTAAATCGACCGCGACATGGGAGAGGAGAAAGGGCATCACGCCGACGATCGACCGTTCCCTCGCCACCGAGAGGGCACGAGCAAGAAGTGAGCGACCGCCAGACGCCTCCCTCAGCCACAACGGCCCCATGGCCGCCCAGGCGAGAAGGCGAGGATCGTCTCGCAGTTCGTCGGATCCCTGCAGCAGGTCGACCGCGTGCCTGATCATGCTCGGTCCCATTGAGCCTTCGCCCGAGAAGACCAAAGCCATCCCCTCGCTCATCTCGGCGAAGAACTTCGACCGTGCGTCGCTGCACCTGGCCGCGATGCTCGGGATGCTCGCTGCGATCTCTCGCATCCTCTTCGCGTCACCGGCGTAGAAGCAGGCGTCGACGGCTTCGGCGAGGAGAACGACCGTTCGCGACGGGTCGAGCGCGGCCGCTCTTTCGGCCGCGTTGAACAAAAGCTGCTCTCCCTCACTTAAATGTCCGCGGCGCGTCGCGATATGGCCACGAAGCTGATCCGCTCGTATGCCGAGGTCGGCGTCGTTCGAGTGCCTATCCAATTCATCGAGAAGCGAGACCGCTCGATCGCCGAGTCCGGCGAGCCAGGCGGCGTCTGCAGCGGCGAACAAGAGGTGACCCTGCCGGGTGGCATCTTCGGTCAGTGAGGCGGCCCGCTCGAACGCCCGCGAGGCCACGTCGTAGGCGCTACGCGCTCGAGCGCGCGTCGCAGCCTGCTCGAGTGCCAGCGAAGCCGCTTCATCGAGCCCGAAGGCGGCAAGAGCGAGGTGCCACGCCCGCCTGTCGTCCTCGGCGTCGGGAAGGGCGTCAGCCAACGCACGGTGCGCTGACCGCCTTTCTTTCTCGGTCGCCCGTGCGTAAACGGCTGAGCGCGCCAAGGGATGGTGCCATTCGATCCGCCCTCGCCGAATCTCGACCAAGCCGGCAGCTTCGGCAGCGTCGAGGCTGTCGTCGAGCGGGGGCTGAAACGCCCTTGCCGCGCGCACCAGCGTCTCGAGATCTTCGCTATCGGACGCGGCGAGGAGCACGAGCGATCGGCGAGCTCCAGGATGCAGCGACTCGAACGCTCGGGCGAATTTCTCTGCCACCGAAGTAACGACCGGCACCGGTTCGTGCACCGGAGAATCGTCGAGCGAGGACACCTGACCACCGAGTTCCAACAGCGCCAATGGGTTGCCACCGGTCTCGCGGTACAGCCGGTCGGCCTGATCCTCGGTTATCGCTCCGCCGACCCGTTCGCGTTGCCGGAGCAGCTCGAAGGCGGCCGATCGGTCGAGACCGCCGATCCGCAACCGGGGCAAATCGGTGCCGTCGAGTAACGACGGTTCGCCCTCGCGGACGGCGAGCACAATCGCAACTGGGTCGTCGACGAGGCGCCGAGCGGCGAACCCGATCGCATTTGCGCTCGAGCCGTCCAGCCATTGCGCGTCGTCGATCGTGACGAGCAGAGGACACAGCTCCGCATGCGCCGCAAGGAGGCTCAGCGTTGCTGCGCCGATCGCAAAGCGGTCCTCGCCTCGCGACGGCCGCAGCGCCAGGGCGCCTTCCAATGCCCGCGCTTGTGGCGTCGGGATCCGATCGATGGAGTCGAGTGCCGGGCGTACGAGCTCGAGCAGGCTCGCGAAAGGTATCTGTGCTTCGGATTGCACCCCGCGAGCTCGCAAGAGTCGCATCCCTCCGGAGTGCTCCTCGATATGGGCGACGAGTGCCGACTTGCCGATGCCGGCCTCGCCGACGAGCCCGAGCACCGAGGCACGTCCGGATCGTGCGGTTGTCAGCATCTCGTCCAGGACGGACTGCTCATGGTCCCGCCCGACGAGCACGCGTCGGAGTGTACGACCGGCGCGATGACGACAAGGCGAGATCCTCTCCTCACGACTAGGGGGGTCCCCGGAGGCGATCCTTTGCATCGCCGGCGCATGATGCGGACGAAGCCGCGACGCGAGGAGGCAGCGATGACAGTGAAGGAAGCAGAGCGAGAGCTTGACCCCGACCAGTTAATGGCATTCGTGTTTCGTGCTGTCGGAGAGGTCGGTGCCACGCTGAACACTGCTCTTGTCGTGATGGGAGACAAGCTCGGTCTCTACCGAGCGCTCGCAGAGGGCGGCCCCTTGACGGCCGCCGACCTGGCCGAGCGAACAGGAGTGGCCGAAAGGTATGTCCGCGAGTGGCTCAACGCGCAAGCGGCCGGTGACTTCGTCGCCTACGACCCCGACACCTCTCGCTACAGCCTGCCACCCGAGCAGGCCGTTGCTTTGACCGATGAGTCGAGCCCCGCCTACCTTCCGGGGTTCTTCCAGATTGCTCTCGGATCCGTTCTCGACTCACCCCGAATCGTCGAGGCATCGCGCTCCGGCACCGGGATTGGGTGGCACGATCACGTGAGCGATGTCCACGAGGGTTGCGAACGCTTTTTCCGTCCCGGCTACAACGCCAACCTCATTTCGAGCTGGCTGCCGGCGCTTGACGGAGTCGTCGAAAAACTGGAACGCGGTGCCTTGGTTGCAGACGTCGGCTGCGGTCACGGCGCATCCACAATCTTGATGGCCCAGTCTTTCCCGTCCTCGACCTTCGTTGGTTCGGACTACCACGAAGGCTCGATCGAAGTGGCCGAGGCGCGCGCCAAAGCGGCTGGCGTCAGTGATCGTGTTTCCTTTGAGGTCTCACCTGCCGCTTCTTACTCGGGCGGCAATTACGACCTCGTCACTATGTTCGATTGCCTACACGACATGGGTGACCCCGTTGGCGCGGCGCGTCATGTGCGAACAACGCTTGCTCCCAACGGGACCTGGATGATCGTCGAGCCGGCAGCAGGCGACCGCGTCGAAGACAACTTGAACCCGGTCGGACGTGCCTATTACGCCTTCTCAACGCTGCTGTGCACGCCTTCGTCTCTGTCCCAAGAGGTCGGACTCGCGCTAGGTGCCCAGGCCGGTGAAGCGCGTATCCGAAATGTCGTGACCTCAGCTGGCTATGCGCGCTTCGGCCGGGTGGCAGAGACGCCGTTCAACCTCGTCTTCGAGGCTCGACCGTAGGTGAGCTCTGGCGGCGCCTGCTTTGAGTCGGGAATGACGCCGCAGGAAGCCGCGCCTTTGGGAGATGGAACTCGAATGTGTGACTGATTCGAGCTTCGGGCTAGTTGTCTCACTCGTATCCGCGAGGAGGACACCTAGCCCGGGTCCCAAAGGACTCACGGAATGCGGCCAGACTTCGATTGACCTTCCGCCTGCGGGTACTGCCGCTTGAACAAGGAGCCGTCCGACCATCAGGATTTGGCCGCGATGACGCCACCACCTTGTGGTGCGCCGCCCCAAAGTCTCAACATCGGCTCCGCCTATCGCCGCCGACCTGACTGGCGGAGAGAGGACGAGCAAGGATCGTCGAACCGTATTATCGCCAGCGGTCGAGCCCGCAAGAGCCGACGTGAGGAGGCTGGCGCCGGTGGAGATCTTCAAGGAGTTCCACTTCGAGGCCGCGCACCGACTTCCGCACGTTCCGGCGGATCATAAATGCGGCCGCTTGCACGGCCACTCCTACCGTGTCGCCGTGCATATGGAGGGTCCGGTCGAAGAACAGGCCGGTTGGGTCCGTGACTTCGCCGATCTTTCTAGCGCGATGAGGCCAGTGCTCGAACGGTTGGATCACTATTACCTCAACGACGTGGAGGGTCTCGACAACCCGACGAGCGAGGTGCTCGCAGTCTGGATCTGGGAGCGACTTCAGCCGGCGCTTCCCGGTCTTTCCAAGTTGGTCGTTGGGGAAACGTGCACGACCGGATGCGTCTATCGGGGAGAACGTGACGGCGCGTGACTCGCTCGTCGTCCTCGCGAGCGGCGGTATCGATAGCGCCATCTTGGTAGCGGATGAGGCGTCAAAGGCCCGAGTCGTCCACCCGGTGTACGTCCGATTCGGGCTGGCGTGGGAAATGGTTGAGGAAGAACATCTGCGCCGCTTCCTCGGAGCGCTACCCAAGGGCCGGCGCGCAGAGCCTCTGGTTGTCCTCGACCTTCCCGTCGCCGACGTGTACGGCGCCCATTGGAGTGTCTCTGGGATAGGCGTTCCCGACGAGACGACTGGCGACGAAGCGGTCTACCTGCCGGGGCGCAACTTGCTGCTCCTCGCCAAAACGAGCGTGTGGTGCGCGCTTCACGGCGTCGAGCGGATTGCTCTTGGGACCCTTCACGGCAACCCTTTCGCCGATAGCAGCCACGAGTTCCTCTCCGGTTTCACCGCCTTGGCTGCCGTCGCGCTCGGGAAGGAGGTCGACGTCGTGACACCATTCGCCGGCCTCACGAAGACCGAGGTGCTGGAACTCGGTAACGGGCTGCCCCTCGAGCACACGTTCTCGTGTATAGCTCCATCCGGCCCCGTTCACTGCGGGCGATGCAATAAATGCGCCGAGCGGCGCAAGGCTTTCCGCGACGCCGGGGTTGACGATCTGACTCGGTACTCCAGCGATTGACGATGGGCCGAGTGCTCGTGTTCCCAGTGTCATTCGGGCTGGGAGACCTGGTGGTCTCGCTACCCGCAGTCCAGGCGCTGATTGCCAAGCACGATTCGGTGTGGCTCGTGGCCCGGGCGCCATCTCAGGAAATGCTCGCCGAACGCATCGAAGGCTTGGCGGGAGTGGTCGCAGAGGAAGCCTTGGTAACAGGGCCCGGCGACCGGCTGTTCGATCTCCGTGACCACCCAATCCAGCGCGACTTCTGGTGGGGATCGGCCGCGTTCGAGGCCGCGTACGGCTCTTTGGACATCAACGAGATTCTCGGACGGATTTGCGACGACTTCGGCATCGAGGCGGATTTTGGCTCCCCGACGCCGCTTCTTGCCCACCCGCCTCGAGAGCTCGAGGGCACCATCCTGCTCGTGCACGAGACCGACGTTGCGGACAAGCGCTGGTCGGCGGACCGCTGGGAGATCGTCGCTTCCACACTCCGAGCAGAGGGCCATCGGGTCGCCTGTGTGACACGCGGTGACGGCCCGTCGCCGTTAGGGGCGCTCGGGATCCGAGCAGTGGTGGCGCCGACGCCGGGCGATGCGGTCGACGCGCTGACCTCTTGTTCGGGCGTGATCGGGATCGACACCGGGCTGACCCACATCGCCGTCCAGCAGGGCACACCGACGGTGACCGTCTGCCGGCGCAGTTCTGTGTACTTCAGGCGTTGGCCACATTGTCGGGTGCTGCGAGGCGGCCCTTGCACCGACGCATGTATCGCGGCAGAGGCGAGATACGCCTACCACCACCGTGTCAGTCTGCGCGGGTTCTCTCCGCCGGCGAGGAGTTGTCCCTCAGGCTCTCCCTGTTTAGAGGACGCGAGACCAGAAGAGGCGGTCGTCCTGCTGCGGGAGCTTCTGTGAGGGCGCGGCTCGGTTCCGTCGAGGTCGACGCTGCCGCGGACTACGGAGTTCGCAACAGCCAGTCTGAAGGAATCGGTCGTGTCACCGTCGTCGGCGATCTCGTGTGCTGGAACAACCTCGGCCGCAACGTCGTATTCGCCGACAAAAGGTTTCGCCCGCTCGGAATCTTCGGCTCCACTTTCTTCCCTGGCGAGGACGAGCCCTCCCAGTACGACCTCGACGTTCATGCGATCCTCGACGTGCCGGAACTCGGTTCAGTGGCCGTGCTCAACCATTACGGCACGATCCGGTGCTTCCGAAAAGACGATCTCCTCGGTCGTCACCGCCTCCGAGGAGCGCACCAGGTGGAACCGACGGTGCTGTGGTCGTTCGCCGCCGACGTCGAGCGAACCGTGATCGCCTCGGGACGGTTGGTCGCCTCTCGACCGCGGTCAGAAGGCGCCGAGGGGCTGCTCGTCTCGGCGCCGCTCCGATCGATCGGCGCCGACGCGTGCGTTCCCGTGCAACCGTGCGCCGAAGACTTCGGTGAGGTGACCGCCCTCGGCGTCATCCCGTCCTCGGACCCTCCACTCATCGCCATCGGTGGTGACGGAAGGCTTGCACTCGCACCGCTCGTCGGTGACGTTCTCGCCCCGACTCACTGGGCGGTGGACGTCGCCTTCCGGGTCGCCTTCATCGCATTGCACCGTGATGCGGTGTGGGCCGCTGGGCCCGAGAGGTCAGTCGTAGTCGACGACTACGACTGGGAGCTGCTCGGCGGCGGCAGGTACGCGGTGCTTGACCGGTCGAATGGCGCCCTCGTTGTGGGCGGGTCCCTGCCAGAGGATGTGGCGTGGGGAACCGGGGGCGTGGCTGTGGCGCCATTTGGTCCGCTGCTCGCAGCTGCCGGCCGCACCGGCTGCCTTCATCTGATCGATCCCCGGCGGCGACACGACCGTGCTTCGACGACGCCCCCGCTTGCTGAGTCGTCCCTCGGCATCGCCCATGCGGCCGCGATGGGCAAACAGGTGTTGTTGGGTTTCAACCGAGGCGGCTATCGCCTCCACGCCTTAGGTCAGTCGACGGCGGGCGGGAAGGGCCGAGTCGAGTAGAGCTTGAGGTGTTCGTAGGCGACGAAGCGCCGGGTGCCGACACGGAGCTCGTCTAGGTATCCGTCTAGCGCACCCGAAAGCGACGCGAGCATTGTGTCGAGAGCCGACAAGCGCACCGCGTACGCGTCGTCACGAAAGGAAGCCTCAGCGGTGCGGGCGCGTCGGATCACGAGCACCGATAGTCGATCGAGGACCATGCCGGGACTCTCGGTCGCCAACGCGGCAGTCGGGGATTGGTCGAGTGATCTGGCGATGTGCGCGTCGATCTCCTCGACTAGGCGATGCCGATCCAAGTTGAGACGGTCGATGGTTCGCTTGGCGGTGGCGACCTTCGCGTCGCTGGCGTTCGGGTCGCGGCTTGAGTCCTCGAGATCCCATTGGCGGAGATTGGAGCGGATGAGTTCTACAACAAGTCCCGCGAGTCCGGGATGGTCGCCAACCGAGACACCTCGCACCGCTTGCTCCATCTCGCGCACCAGTTCGGAGGCGGTCAGCGGGAGCGCTCCTTCGGCAACGGTGGGCGGGCCAACGGATCGCCAGGGCGCCGGCTCTCGTTGGTCGGCTCCTTCCAACGATTCGGGTTGCTCGGGTTTTCCCGCCGCGCTGATGGCACGATCTCTTCGCGGTCTGATAGACGCGCTCACGGTGAGGCTTCGAGGTAGCGGAGAATCGAACGAGCAGCGAGGATTCCCTGGCCGAGGGCGTAGGCGATGCGCCAGTACGACCCGGCGACCACGTCACCGGCCGCGAACACGCCAGCCGATGAGGTCCTCAGCTCAGCGTCCGCCAGCACGAACCCGCGGGGGTCGAGGTCGAGTTGGCCACGAAACGCATCCGAGCCTGGCATCCGAGAGATCTTGATGACTAGCCCAGCCGCCACCACTGTCTGACGGTGACCGCTGGCCGGGTGGACGAGAGAGATTTCCTCGACTCTGTTGCCGCCTCGTACGGATTCAATCTCCCACCCAGGCATGTCCACGATCTTCGGTTCGGCGCGGACCTGAGCGACGATGTCATGCCGCGCCGTCAGCAGCTCAGAACGGTGCACGAGTCTCACCGACGAAGCCGTCGCCGCCAGCTCGAGTGCATCGAGGGTGGCGCTGTCACCTCCACCCACGACGACCACCGGCCGGCCGGCGAAGTGTTCGTTCGGTCCCTCCAACTGGTAGGTGACGTCGCCACCAAAGGCACCGTCAGGGGCTGGGGCAAGACGTTGGGGGGCAGAACCGGTGGCGATGAGCAGCGCCTTCGCATGGAAACGGTGACCGCCCGCCTCGACCCAACGGTCGGCGATCGCGGCGGTGTCGACCGGATGGTCGAGCAGCAGGCGGGACCCAAGAAGTTCTGCTGCCCGTTGCATCCCCGCCTGAAGCGTCGGCCCGTCCGCGTACCAGTCAGTTGCAACGTTCCGAACGCTGTGGGATATCTCCGCCAGTTGGCCCCCGAGCGTCGATCGCCGCTCGAGAAGAACGGTGTCGAGTTTCATGTCTACGCACTCGAGCGCAGCGCTCACACCGGCGGGACCACCGCCAACCACCACCACGTCGGATTGTCGCTCCGCCACATCCCGTTGTCCCTCCGTCACTCTGGCCTGCCTTGGGTGCCGAGCTGGCGTGGCCTCCACCTACGACGGCCGCCGGGTGGGACATTGCTCAAATTGCCGGAGGTCGGGGGAGTCAAATCCGCATGACCGGTGAAGGCGACCGAGCGGAATCCAGGTTCACCGGCCCGCTGGCATTTCTGCTCCGTGCAACCGCTGGTAGCGACCAAGGGCCATTCCGTGTTCACGTTGCAGTCCGTAGGCGACACGTCAACATCGTCCCATCTGCGTAAGCCTTGCCGCCTTATTGTCCTGCTGGGGTTGACCTTTGCGTAGTGACTTGATTGTTTTGATTTCCGTGTTCACCGTGACCAGGTCCACTGCTCGGCGGAAACCACCGAGTTGACCCATCCCGATTCGAGTGACGTGAGAGTGAACTGCGCGGCGTCTCTTGTGGTCGGGTGTGCTTGCCCGGACGATCACGCCTGGGCGGATGCGCGTGCTTGGCGAAGTATTCGCCGACCGAGCGAAGCAGCATCCGGGCAAATTCACCGTGACCCGGCAGCAGACACCGACGAGCGACGCTCGTTAGAGGCTTCGGGGGTGTCGGAGCCGGCTGTCCGTGAATCAGCAGGTTTTCGACCTCGTCCTCGCAAGGAAGCAAATGACTTGCTGTCGGGTACTCAGGCAGACCTCGGGGTATACGTCTTTCAGAGATCGCGCGCTCGAAGCGAGGAGCGATGAACGACGACCAATTCCACGAACTTCTCTATCAGGCTTTAGAAACTGAGCCCGGTGGAGTGCAGGTCGACGAAGCCGCCCTTCCAGGTGTTGCTCGTCTTCCAACTGTTCGCCGTCTCCCGCCGACCGGAGAGCCGAAGGAAGTCGCGACCGTGATCGGCGCAGCGAGAGCCGAGCAGGTTTGTAGCCATATATGACTCCCTCACGTCGATCGCGGCCCACCAGACGACGACGACGAACAACGATGAACGCTCGCGTCCGGCGCATTGGTGCACTCGCAATCTGGGTCTTCGCTGGATGGGTGTTGCTCACCTGGACGAGAACCTGGGGCCAACTGCTCGTTGGAGTCGTTCTGTCGCTTGGGATCGCTCTTGCCTGCGCGCCCCTCGGTGACGTCGCCGAACCATGGCAGATCCTTCGACCGCGAAGGCTGGTGGGGCTGTTACTTCTCGGAGGCGAGGCATTGATTCGGATCGTCCGAGCCAATGTCTCATTGGCGCGTCGCATCTGGCTTCCGAGTCGACCGCTGCGCAGTGGAATGATCATTCTTCCCACCGCGATGCGAAGCGAGGGAGGTCTCACGGCCGTCGGTCTAATCACGTCCGTCATCGTCGACAACCAAGTGATCGACCTCGATCTTCACAAGCATGAACTGCAGTACCACGCCGTATGGATCGATTCGGACACGCCGGAAAAGAATCGAGAGAACGTTAACGGTCCGATTGAAAAGCGTCTGAAGGCAGCGGGCGTGCGATGAGCACAGTGTACGGCATCGGTTGCATTGTCGAACTCGCACTCGCGGCCATCGTTTTGGTGCGTCTCGTCATTGGACCAACTATCTCGGACCGGCTCGTCGCGCTCAATACCATGTCGACCCAGGCAACGTTGGCGGTCATATTCTTTGCAGCTTTCGCGGAGCGCTCGATCTATCTCGATGTCTCACTGTGGCTTGCGTCATTCAGCTACCTCGCGACGATCGTGTGGTCACGCTTTTTGGAACGCGGGTTGCTATGACTGAATGGGCGCGCTGATTCGTATGGACGCCCGGGAGACGGCCGTTATCGCACTGCTGGTCATCGGTGCAGTGTTCTCCCTGAGTGGTGTCGTCGGGATCCTGCGGATGCCCGACCTCTACAGCCGGATCCAGTGCTCCTCGAAAACGATCACCATGGGCGCGCTGCCGGTACTCGGAGCGGTCGTGGTGGGCGAAAACCCCATAAGTGTCTACGGCTCGCGAGCGCTGATCGTCGCACTGCTACTTCTTGTCGCTAACCCGGTTGCCTCGCATGGTCTTGCGCGTGCCGCCTACAAGAGCGGTGTGCCGATGTGGAACAGGGCGGTCATGGATCAAGTCGCAGAGCGTGTCTCCGAACGGGACTCGTGATGTTCTGGGTCATTGACTATGGCTGTCTCATGCTCATCTTGGCGAGTGGTGTGCTCGTGATTCGTCTCGGCAATCTCAACGGCGCGGTACTCGCACTGTCTGCTGTCGGAACGGTGTTATCCCTGCTCTTCGTCGTCCTCGGCGCGCCGGACGATGCACACTCCGAGATTGTCGTCGGCGCCATCGCCCTGCCAACGCTCTACCTCGTTGCGATCGGCAAGGTTCGAGCGGTCGTAGAGGTGAGTGAGGAGTCAGATCTCGGGGAACGGACCTCGGGCGGCCGTCGTGGCAACGCGTAAGAAGCTATCGCGTCGGGACCGTCGCGATGAACGTGCGATACGTGATCGCGAACCAACGCACCGTCGGGGTGTCGGCGCGGTGTTGGCGCTCGCTCTTGCCGCCGTGCTCGGAGTCACGGTGTGGCATTTGCCGCGTGAACACGCCTCGTTGTCGGTGGTGGCTCGCGAGGCAATGACCGTTGCCATTCCGAAGTGGCACATCCTCGAGCCCGTCAATGAAGTCGTCTACGGCACCCGAGGCTTCGACACGTTCGGCGAGACCTTCCTGCTCCTCGCGGCCGTGATCGGGATCGGGCTCATCGTCCGTTCCAAAGAGCCGCGCGATGAGTTCCTCGGTGAGGAACTTGCTGCTGCTCGAGAGCAGCACGCGGAAGTCACCCGGGCCGCCAATGCCGGGACCGAACAAGTCGCTCGGTCCGCTGAGGCCGCCGAGCAGGGACAACGTCGCGGTCCGCCCACTCCCGACGAAGAAGGCCTCGGGGCGCCATGGCCCGAACGGTCGGACGCAATGACGGTCATCGTGCGCGGGGCAGTACGCCTGCTGGCACCTTTGCTCGCGATCTGTGGCTGCTATCTCGTGGCGTGGGGATACTCCCCCGGAGGCGGCTTTCCCGGGGGTGCGGTGATCGTGGGTGTCGTTCTGCTCGCTTATGTCTCTCTCGGACACCGCCGCGTTGTACGCGTCATCCGTCCCGGTCTCGTGGAACTGCTTGAAATGATCGGTGCCCTGTTGATCATCGTTGTCGAACTGGGCGGTTTTGTGTTCAAAGGATCGTTCTCGGCGAATTTCCTCCCACTCAGCCAGCTGGCAACGATTCCAAGCGGCGGCATCCTCCAGGCCTTCTCCGGCAGCGAATTCATCGAAGTGGCCACCGGCCTCACGCTGGCGATCTTTGGGCTTCTTGGGATGGCACATGATTGGGCCAACGAGGAAGAAACACAAAAGAGCAACAAACCCATACGTTCATCACCTTCGCGTCGCGGTAGGGCGACTCAACAATGATCGTTGTCAACTACCTCGCGGCCGTTTCGCTCTTCAGCATGGGCCTTTATGCGGTGCTGACGAAGCGGAACCTGCTGAAGATCGTGATGGGGCTCTCCCTCATGGAAAGTTCGACCTATCTCTTCTTACTTTCCCTCGCCTATCGAGCACGGTCGACGGCACCGGTCTTGCTTAACCCACCGCACGGCGAGAGCGCCTCCGCGCTGGCGCGTGGTGATGTTGCCGACCCGGTGCTCCAAAACTTCTGCCTGACGGCCATCGTCATCGGCGTCGCCGTCACCGGTGTTTTCCTCGCCGTTGCCGTTCGCCTCGTCCAGCACTATCGAACGCTCGATGCCGACAAAGTGCGCGAATTACGCGGCTGAGCCCGCATGAGCCGAGCGTTGTTGTCCTCATTGCTGCCGCTGACCGTGGCGATCCCGATTACTGGGGCAGTGCTCTGTCCGCTGGCGGCACGTATCTCGCGCTTTGCGCCGATGGTCCTGTCGGTCATCGCGCTCCTCAGCTCAGGCGCTTTGCTCGTTTGCATGGCTCCCAAGGTCTATTCCGGCCGTGTGCTTAGTCACTTCATGGGCCATTGGAGGCCGATCAGCAGCCACGCGCTAGGGATCTCGTTTGCTGCCGATGCCTGGGGTCTCTCCTTCGCGCTCATTACCGCATTTTTAGGAGCACTTCTCATTCTGTACACCTTGTCCGAATTGGGTGAGCTTGGACCGAAGGAACTCGGTGGTTACAGCTGTCTTTTTCTTCTGTTGTGCGCCGCGCTGATCGGATCGGGTCTCACGGGTGATCTATTCAACCTCTTTGTCTGGTTCGAAGTCGCCGCACTGGCGAGCTACGCGCTCACTGCCTTTTTTCTCGAGCGACCCATCGCGCTCGAGGCCGCGTTCAAAATCCTCGTGCTGACGACGATCGCCAGCTTCGCGATCTTTCTCGGCGCAGCCTTGATCTACGGCAGTACCGGTGCGCTCGACTTTGGCCAGATCGAGCGATCACTCGCGAATCGCACCCCGGCGGTCGCGCTGGTTGCTCTCGGCCTTCTCGTAGGCGGGTTTGCAACGAAAGCCGGGATCGTCCCTTTTCACGGCTGGCTACCAGATGCCCATGAGGCCGCACCGGGTCCGGTCTCAGCACTGTTCTCCGGTTTGATGGTGAACCTTGGCATCGTTGCGATCGCGCGCATTGTCTTCGAGGTGTTCACGACGAGTCACGGACACGACGTTCTCGGGCTCCTCATGGTGCTGGGACTTGTTTCCGCGCTCGGCGGGGCACTCTTTGCGCTCGTGCAAGACGATCTCAAGCGGTTGCTTGCCTACGACACCATCTCCCAGATGGGCGTGCTCCTGGTCGGACTCTCCACCGGAACCAGCTCAGGGCTCGCTGGAGCGAGCTATCACCTCATCGACCACGCCCTTTTCAAAGCGCTGCTGTTCTTGTGCGCCGGATCAATCGTGCACATGACCGGCGCGACCAAGCTCTCGGAGATGGGTGGACTGGCGCGTCGCTATCCCTCTCTGGCCGGTGCCTTCGTGGTTGGCGTCGCGTCAATCTCCGGTATTCCGCCGTTCAACGGCTACGTCTCACTCGGTCTCATTCATGATGCACTGCGCTCGTCAGGTCAATTCCTCCCGTTTGCCGTAATGCTGATTGCCCAGATTGTCACGATGGCCGCACTCGGTAGGGCGGCGTGGCAGGCATTTGTTGCTCACCCCTCCAATGAAGAGCTAGCCCACAACGAGGATCTCCGACCGGGAATGATCGTCGCGCTCACGGCTCTGGCGCTCGGCTGTCTCGCTTTCGGCATCTTTCCGACCTTCGCTCTCTCGCACTTCGCCGCGCCGGCCGCATCGGCGCTCCTCCATCCCGGTGACTACGGTCGCGCCGTCCTTGCAAGCGGCGGTGCCATCCCGAAGCTACGAGTGAGTTTTGATTACTGGAACCCAGGCGACCTCGTCGCTGTCGCCAGCACGATCCTTCTGGCAATTCCGTGCGCGATGCTGGCGGTTTCAAAAGGCCATACGACTATGGCGGTGAGACGGAGAATTCAAGATGGCTCGGTGAACGACTACGCCAGCTATCTCGTTTCCGGCATGCTGATAATGCTCGTCGTCCTCGCTCGTTGACGTTCGGTTCGGTGGACTTGGCGAGGACAAGGGACGCGGCTCGACTTGTAGCGAAACGGCGGCACCCTGTCGCCGTGGTTTGGCTACCTGGCTCATATGCCACTTATGTGGCATGGGAGCTACGAGGCGAGCTTTGGGCGTATCTCGTTATTGAAGAACTCGAAAAAGCCGCGAGCATCGTTACCGATCTGACCGATGTACAGCTCGTCGAAGCCCGCATCGACGTACTGACGAAGAGCCTCGAGATGCCGTTCGGGGT
>Ga0070733_10000770_pt1 | contig 25051 bp, 18 predicted proteins | sample Coa_R1_9_FD_66450 | JGI IMG/M metagenome (GOLD analysis project Ga0070733, IMG submission 66450) | Surface soil microbial communities from Centralia Pennsylvania, which are recovering from an underground coalmine fire - Coalmine... | ecosystem: Environmental > Terrestrial > Soil > Unclassified ...
TTCATGTAAATCTACCCCCATTGGTACGCAAGGTTTTCGTCGTGCGCGTCACTTAAGGCAAACCAATAACCAAACCCAGGAAAGTTGAAGAAACGCGCATTTACAACAACTTCCAAGCCGCATAGGCAATGACTTCGAGGTGTCAAATGTCCCAAAGTTCTGGATTTGAGACCACGCCTCGGGACCGCGGAATCCTCACCGCGACGCTCCGACGGTCTGCTGGGCGATCTTCGCCTCGGGCAGGTTCGGATTCAACTTCAGTGCCGCCGCCAGCGTAGACTGGCTACGCGCGGTGTCTCCCGCCTTGCTGTACGCCATTGCGAGATGATACTTCCACACTACATTGTCCCGGTCGGTATTGTTGGCGCTCGCCCGCTCCAGATACGGAAGCGCTGCGTTGTAAACCCCTTTTTTATAGAGAATCCAGCCCAATGTATCGCAATATGCAGGCCGCTCGGGAACAAGCTGAACCGCCTGTTGCGCGTACTTCAACGCCTCGTCCGGTTTGTTGGCGACCTCGGAGAGTAAATAGGCGAGATTGTTCATCGCCTGCGCGCTGCCGGGGTTAGCTTGAGCAACTTTTCGGTACATCTCGATGGCGCTGTTGCGGTCACCTGTCTTTTCCTGCAGAATCCCTAACCACAACTCGGCTGTCGAATTGCCGGCATCGGCTGCAAGAATCCCATCAAGTCTTTTTTTTGCATCACTTACGTTGCCTTGAGCGACATCCAGTTGCGTCAGAGACAAATCCGCCTGAACATATTTCGGGTCGGCGGCTCTCGACGCCGCAAAGGCTGTCCGAGCACCATTTGCGTCTCCTTGCCCCAGTAGTGTCAAGCCGAGAAAATCCTGGATGGGTGCGGACTTCGGCTGACCGGCCGCATATTCCTTCACTTTTTGTAAAGCCATGGGCGCATTCTTTTGTGCGATGTAGGTGCTCCTGAGAGCCTGCAGAGCGCGCAGATCCGATGGATCGATTTTTGACGCCTCCTCGACGGACCTGCGCGCGCCCACGGGATCGCCGGATCGCAGCTTCCACAAACCATCCTGAATCAACAGGTCCTCCGACCTTTCGCCCGTCAGTCCCTGGTCGATTCCCTGCCTCATTTTCGCCAAGTCGCCCAGAATCCAGAAAGCCCAGTTGCGCTGCACCAGAACCGGAGTCGATTGCCTTTGAGATTGGGGCGTTTGATTCAGAACGTCCAGGGCGGCCTGTGCGTTTTTCGCCGCCAACAGACCCTGAACCAGTTCCAGCCGGACCGGCAACAAGTAGGAGTTCAGTTCCAGCGCCTTCGCCAGATCCTGTCTATAACTCAATTCCGCGCCGCGCGCTCGATGGAGCTTAGCCAGAACGTAATGAACCTCCGGCGCGGACGGCTGCAAATGAAGTACTTGGTTGAGATCTATTTCCGCTTGTTTAAAGTTCCCCGCGCTCAGATAGAGCTCGCCCCGTTGCAGGAGGGCGTCCAGATCGTTGGGATTCTTCTTCAAGGCCTGGTTCAGTATCTTTTCAGCCTCCGCCTCCCAATTCAGACTTCGATACACCGCGACCAGTCGCGTCCGCGCCGAGCGGTCTTCGGGGTCCGCTTTCGCCAAGCGTTCAAACTCCCGGACAGCTTCATCCTTCCTGCCGGCCTGGACCAAAAAAGTCCCATACACGGGTTTGAATCCGGGCAGCCCGGATAGCCTCTTGAAACTCTGTTCGGCTTCCGGTATCTTTCCCCCGAGGTATTGGAGCTTCGCCAGATTGAAGAGGGCCACGCCACTGCGTGGGTCTGCCGTGAGAGCCCGCTCGAACTGCTGCTCGGCTTCGGCTGCTCTGTGCTGCGAAAGGTAGAACTGGCCCAGGATCACCACGGCATCCGCAGGTGTCGAAGATTCCTCACAGGCCTTCTTCAGGATGTCCTCTGCGCCTTTTGCGTCTTTTTGCTGCAACTTCGCCTGCGCCAGCGTGATGGCGATGGTGAGTTCCTGAGCCTTATTGGAGTCCGCCAGCGCCAGCTCGAGGTGTTGCATGGCATCCGGCGCATCACCCAGCTTGAACTCCGTAAGCGCCAGAGCGTGTAGTGCATCCGGATTGCCGGCATCTCCTTCGAGCAGGTCTTCCAGCCGCTGCTGCGCATCCTTCAGCACCCCCGGGTCGGTGACGCTGGCCATCAATTCGGCCAACCGGAGCTTTGCCGCTTTGTGCTTCGGATCCAACGCGATCGCCTTCCGCAGGCCCGCCACGGCGTCGCGATAATCCCGTTGCGCCAGATACGCGAGTCCCAACTGGTAATAGGCCTCAGCGTTTTTTGGCGCCGCTTGGGCGGCATTGCGGAACTGAAGGGCAGCCCGTATCGGGTCGTGCTTCTGCATCAACGCCTTGCCGGCGTCGATATAACGGGCGCTCCTGGTCTCAGCCGACGTTACACAACCAGTAAACGCCAAACTCATCACGACAAGGGAAACGAACTCCCATTTCCGATTCGCGAAAAAGCTGAACTCCATTCTCGTTCCGTCTTTCCGGCGTTTCATCTTCCGCCGTGGCCGCCAGCCACTATCTTGATGGTTTTCAGGATGATCGCCAAGTCGAATGTGAGTGACATGTTCTTCAAATAGAACAGGTCATACTCCAGCTTGTTGTACGCATCCTCCACGCTCGAACCGTAGCTGTATTGGACCTGCGCCCAACCGGTCAGCCCGGGCCGCACCGAGTGCCGCTCATCGTAGTAAGGGACTCTCTTCCGCAGATCCTCGACGAAGTTCGGCCGTTCCGGCCGCGGTCCTACAAAACTCATGTCGCCCCGGATCACATTCACAAACTGCGGAAGCTCATCCAGCCGATACTTCCTGAGGAACGCGCCAATGCGGGTAACACGCGGGTCGTTGGGGCTCGCCCACTGCGCGCCGCCGGCTTTTTCGGCGTCCACACACATGGAACGGAACTTCAAGACTTCAAAGCACTTGTCCATCCGGCCGACCCGCGTCTGCTTGTAGATCACCGCTCCCTTGGACTCAAGACGAACAGCTATCGCCACCAAAATCATCAGCGGGGCCGCCACCAGGAGACCCACGATTCCAGCTGCCAGGTCGAGGGCGCGCTTCAGGACTTCGGTCCACTTCGACCTGTGGAATCCTTCCGAAAAAACGAACCAGCTCGGCTTCACCACATGCAGAGAAATTCGCCCGGTGAGGGCGGAAAGCGCGGTTGGAGCGTCGTCTATTCGCAGCCCTTTCACCCGCAGGGTCACCAACTCGCGGGTGGGGAGCGTTCCGCGGCGGTCCTCCAAAGCGACGATAATTCTCGAAAGAGCCCGGTCGCTGGCGATTGTCTCCATCTCCGCAGTCGACCCCAGCACTGGAAATCCGAAGATTTTTTCTCCCTCGCGGGACGTCGGGCCTGTGCTCAGGAATCCTTCTACCCGCATGCTCAGATCGCCCCGGCGGGTCAACTCGCGGGCAAGTTCCAGTGCCAGTGGCCCCGTGCCAAGGATCGCCACCCGCTGCACAGGCGCACTCAGTTGCCAAGCCTTGTCAAGTACCCTTCTGCCCAGTCCGAGGAACACCCCGATCAGAAGCATCCCGATCAGGAATACATATCGGGACAGCAGCATGCCCGGAAACAGGAAATAAAACAAACCCAGCAGCAGACTCGCCGCCCCCAGGGATTGCTCCACCCGCAGGATGCGCTCCACCGGATTGTTGCTCGTCTTGAGATTGTAGAGATCGTTGAAATAGAAGCAGACCGTGCACGCCACCACCACCAGCGCGATTTGCACTTCAAAGTTCGGCCAGACTTCGTACTGTGCCAACTGGGTTGGATCGTTCCAAAACCGCAGCTTAACGGCAGAGATCAGGCACAGCACCATTACGAGGCTTTCCAGAATCAGCAGCAGGAGGCTCTTGGCGGAAACGTACTGGTTAAAGATCCGAAACATTCGAGTAAGTATGCGTAGCTTGTTTGGAGCTGTTGTGATACGCAATTTTTCGGCCAGGATCCGCACAGTGCCTGGAACACCAAGATGGCCGAGTGGAGGGGAAAATTTTATGTCGAGATTGTGGCTTCTTGGCCCCGCCGAAAGGTCGCTCGTAGGGGATCTCGGCGAGTTGTAACCCGTGACGGCCACGCCGCTTGTCTGCATCAGGTAGACATAAATATCGCTCCGGATTATCGCTGCCCAGCAGGTCCCGGCGGCAGGCGATGGCAGTAAAGGCAATTTTTTGCAAATAAGACCAAAGTTTTGCGTTCGGTCCGGGCCCTCAGCTTTTCTTGCGGCGATAGACCGATGGAAGCCGACATGCTACGCTGGCAGGATTAAATGGCAACGGATTGGACCGCGAGCCCTCACCTCGATTGTAGTCAAGCCGCGGATAGCCCGCCAACTTATATGCCAGCTTTGCAGGTTGGCATCGTTGTCGCGTTGATAGGGGTGCTTTTTGCCGCCGTATTGGCCGACATGGCCCACGATTGGTGGACCGAGCCTGCCTGGTCTCAAGGGATGCTACTACCTCCCTTGGCGTTGTATATCGCCTGGATGCAGCGCAGCCATATTCTCAGTGGTGCCGCGACTCCCGATCGACGCGGTCTCATTTTGACTGCGCTGGCCTGCGTGACATATGTCCTGGGCCGGTTGGCGTCGGAGTTTTTCCTGACGCGAATCTCTTTCGTCATTCTCATAGCGGGCCTGATCTGGACGTTTTGGGGCCTTAGCCGTCTGCGGAAGCTCGGTTTGCCGGTATTATTGCTGGCCAGCATGGTTCCTCTGCCGGCGATGATCTACAATTCTCTGGCGGGACCGCTGCAATTGCTGGCATCCGACGGCGCCGCACGAATTGCGCAGGGCGTGGGAGTTTCAGTATTCCGGGATGGTAATGTCATCCAACTGGCCGACGTCACGCTTGGAGTTGCCGAGGCCTGCAGCGGATTGAATTCGCTCTCGGCTCTGATCGTGGGTAGCCTTCTGCTCGGCTACCTGTTCTGCTCCGGTTGGGGCGCGCGCGTCGTGTTGATCCTGGTATCGGTTCCGTTGGCGATCGGCGTCAACGTGATCCGGGTCGCCGGCACGGCAATTCTGGCAGATTTCGATCGGGAATTTGCGTTGGGATTTTATCATGCCTTTTCCGGGTGGCTGGTTTTTGTGGTCGGCCTGGGGCTTCTTTACCTGACTGCGCGCGCGCTGCATGCCACGCTGGATTCCAAGCGGTTACCATCATGAGGATACGAGTGTCGGCTCCGTTCGTCTGCACCGCGGCGCTTTTGACCGGTACGCTTGTCGCCAGCGGATTGACGGCCCGCCGAATCTCGCAACCGCTTGCCCTTCCCCTGGAGCGAATCGATTCCAGTATCGTCGGGTGGTCGGCCGCCGGGGAAAAAACGCTGCCGCCCGAAACCCTGAAGACTCTCGACGCGACGACCTACCTGGTGAGGAACTATCGTAAGGGAGACACGCAATTGGAACTGTTCGTCGCGTTTTACGCGCAACAGCGTGCTGGCGAAAGCATGCACTCCCCCAAGCATTGCCTTCCCGGCGCGGGTTGGGAAATCTGGCAGCAGGGATCTACGCTGGTTACGGTGAACGGAGAAGAGATCGCAATCAATCAGGACCGGATCGAAAATCTTAGCTCCCGCGAACTGATGTTTTACTGGTATCAATCGAGGAACAGGATAGTTGCCAGCGAATACCTGGGCAAGCTCTTCCTGGCCCGGGACACGCTGGTTAGCGGCGAAACGGCCGGCTCCATAGTGCGAATTATTTTGCCTGACACCCCTGGGGCAAGCCAAGAGGGTATGGCATTCGCAGCCAAACTAATTCCCGCCGTTTGGCGCTCCTTTGGGCGCGCATCAAGCTAAGACCGGGAACTATGGTCTTGGGACGCAGCCGTCCTCTCCGGCCCGTATACCGAATATATCGAATAATTCCTTATGAACCATAAGGCGCTTCCTGGCGTTGCATCGGCGTAACATGCAACCAAACTCCCATTCGGCGGCCCAGCACGCGATATCCTCGGGGTTCATGGCCCTGAAGGGGACCGCATCTCTCTCAGGGCACCTCGATCGCTGAGATCCGCATTCGTCCTGGTCGATCCAGGGCACCGAAGGCTTTCTCATGAGTCGAAAAAGGGCCGGACCCTGATCGAATTCTCCGGGTAACTCCATATGACTGCTGCCATTTGATAACAACGGCTGCGTCAAAGAAAGTTCGCAATAAAGCTTTGCCTCTCGACAACCTTGTTCAGTCCTGTGGGACGAAGTACACTTTGGTTCTCCGGGATTGATCTGAGTTGTTCAAGCGGCCTCAACGGACACTCTTCAGAACTTTGTCACAGCTTGGGCTAAGCAAATATTGCTGTTCATCCGATAAGTATCGTGAGTCAGGAGATAAATTTGGTTTCACATTTGCAGCGGCATTCTGTCTTCGTCTTTTTGTCCCTTTCTTTTCATTGTCTTGCCCTCGGCCAAACGGTTAGCCTCTCCGTAGGATCCGCCACCGTTGCCGCAGGTGGTTCGACGTCGCTGAATCTTTCCATGGCGGCGTCCACGGTTACGCACCCAGCGGCGATCGAGTGGACCATGAGCTATTCCCCAACGGACGTTTCGAGTATTGCGATTACGCCGGGCGCCGCGGCGACCAGTGCCGGGAAAACGGTAGCCTGTTCGACCTTGACCGGCAATATGAGGTGTCTGCTTTACGGGATCAATTCGGCGCCGATTTCCAACGGTGTCGTCGCTCAAATCGCGGTGAAGCTTTTGTCCACTAGCAAATCCAGTTCGACAGCTATCCAAATTAGCGGTACGGCTACCGCCAGCGGAACGGGAAGCGTCATCCTGACAACCGGCTCAGGGGGCGACATCACCATCCTTCCGTCAACAACAACTCCAACCGGCCTCACGTGCTCACCGGCAACCTTCGCCGCGCCCGGCAATTTCTCCTGCGCCATTACGCTGAGCGCAGCGGCGCCCGCGGGGGGGCTCTTGGTCGACCTCTCCAGCAGCAACGCGCAGGTTACGGCTCCGACCAGCGTATCCATTCCGACCGGATCCGCCACGGGGAGCTTTAAGGGCACGATTTCATCGGTCTCCGCGCCTGGAACCGCGGCGATCACAGCTTCGGCCGGAGGTGTTACGAAATCGGCATCGATCATTTTGGCTCCACCTCAAATATCTTCGTTAGCCTGCAGCGATGCAAGAGTGGCCAGCGGTAATTCCACGACCTGTACCGTTACGCTGGTCAGCGCGGCGCCTGGAAGTGGAGCAACGGTGTCGTTGTCCAGCGGCAATCCCGCTATTACCCTTCCGGCCAGCGTGACGGTCGTCTCCAACGCCACAAGTAGCACCTTCACCGCAGAGGCCACGGGAACGCTGGTTCAGGAGGTGTGGGTTACCGGCTCCTTGAATGGATCCTCCGCTGCAACTGGTTTGACGGTTTCCGCGCTTCAGATTCAAGGAGATCCGTCCGAACTCTCGGGATGGTCAAATGGTGCGATCGTTACTCCTAAAGTAGCTCTGAGCGGATTCGCGGGGCAGCTTGTGGTTGCGGGCAACGGAGTGGCCAAGTTCGCGCCAGTGGAGGCGGGAAATGGGGTCTCTTTCCTCAACTGTTGTTCCAATACCAACACTGCGCATTACAAGTTCACCGGGGTCGAATTGGGCGACATATTCAGCGTTAATCAGGGCCAGATCTCGTTTTGCCTGAAATCGAATTACAGCTTTGCTCAGCGGCAGACAACCGCGGCGTCCCCACGATTCGCCTTCGACGTTCAAGACAACGTGGCTACGCACCATCACCTTTTCTATTTTTTGACCGAATACACGTCGAACTACTTGATCTTCAGCTACTCGCCGGGGGGTAGTGCGCTTTTTTATTACGTTCCGCACGGGACCGAGGACACGCTGTTCGGCAACGGCGTGACACTCCACGTTACGATCGCGTGGGACGGGAGTATAAGCAAGTTGTATCTCAACGGCGCCCTGGTGCAGTCGAAGTCCTATACTCAACCTGCGGCAACATGGACGGCCGGTTCGGTATTCGATCTGGGGGCCACCGAGTATTTGACCTTTGGCGGATATAATAGCAGCGACGACCTAATCAGTGGGTTCACGGTAGGCGTTCCAAACCAGTCCGTGGGCGTTCCAAACCAGCCCGTAGGCGTTCCAAATCAGCCATGACGGTGGACGAGTGCGATCGGTCCGGGGAGTTGGGATCGGGATGACGCCGACTGCAATCCGGGATGAGCGGCGATTCCCGGATTGGATCAGATTTATCGCAAAACGGCTCCCCAAGCCCGCCCCTTGCCGACCGCGAAGAATGCCGTCAGTCCCAAAGCTTGGCAACAAATCCGGAACGTCGGGAAATTGACGAGTCGAGCCACATCCCCGCGCAGCTTAGTACCGATATAAATGCCATCTTTCCCGGTTCGCTCCCCGTTCGCTGAGTTTGGTTGTCGATTTGCGAGTAACCGCACACAGCACAATGAATGCCCCCGCGATGAATACGGATGAATCCGCCTTAACGATCGCCGCCATAACGGTTGCCCCAGACGCTGGTTTTGGGGCGGTGGCGGCGGCGAGTTCCGTTTCTGACTTTAGAATCATTGATTCACTGGTTCTCGCAGCTTTTTCAGTTGTTTACGAGGGCGCGGTGATTCTCTTGCGAATTCGGTCCCGGCTATCGGCCAACTCTCCGGAATGACAAATGCTCTGAGCATCGATCTCGAGGAGTACTTTCACCCGAGCGAGTTGGGCATTTCTCCGGACGCGGGTCGGTGGGGCGCGATGCCTTCCAGGGTGGAGAGGCAGACTCACGAAGTCCTGGCGCTTCTGAATCGCCATTCTGTGTCGGCTACATTTTTCGTTCTGGGCTGGGTTGCCGAGAGACATCCGGGTTTGGTGCTCCAGATCCGCAACGCCGGGCACGAAATAGCTTGCCATAGCTATGCCCACAGGCTGATCTACGATTTAACTCCCGCTGCTTTTCGGGAGGACACGAAAAAGGCCGTTACCGCCATCGAAGACGCTTGCGGTGTCAGGCCAACCGCCTATCGCGCGCCGAGTTATTCGATTACAGACCGGTCCCTCTGGGCATTGGAAGTTCTTGTGGAATGCGGATTCACCCGTGATTCGAGCATTTATCCCATTGCTCACGATCGGTATGGCATTCGCGGCTTCAACCGCTTCGCCCACGAAATTCGCACGCCCTCCGGGACGATTTATGAGATTCCCATGGCAACTGCCCGGCTGAACAAGAGAAGAGTCGCTCCGGTGGCGGGTGGGGGATATCTGCGGTTGCTTCCCTACCGTTACGCGGCAGCGGGCATTCGGCGGCTCAATCTTCAGGAGCAGCAGCCCGCGTGTTGCTACTTCCATCCTTGGGAAATCGATCCGGGCGTGCCTTGCCTGACCAACAGCCGGATCTCCCGCTGGCGTACTTATTCCGGCCTTTCGGGAATGCGCGAAAAGCTCGGGCGCCTGCTGACGGATTTTCGATTTTCCACGTTGAGCGCCGCTTTTCCATGGAAGCCGGAAGACGCTAATAGCTGAAGGCGCCTGCGGAAACACCCTCAAAAACCGGTACACAACAGCTTTTGTTATTGCTGGGCAAGAGCCGCGCGCGCCAAAGCCGCTTCCGGAGACTGAGGATCCAAGGTAACCGCGTTGAACAGATCCCGGCGAGCCTCGTCCTGATTTCCGAGTTTCCGTTCCGCCATTCCCAATTGGTATTGAAAAGTGGCGTTCCTCTGGTCTTTATCGACGGATTGCTTCAGGTAGTCGCGAGCTGTCTTGTAAACGCCCTTTTTGTAATAAACCCAGCCGATCGTGTCGGTGACCTGCGGGTTGTCATACAATTTTTCCTTGGCCTCCTGGGCCAGCTTCAACGCAAGGTCGATATTGCCCCCGTGTTCTACAAGCAGCCAGGCCAAATTGTTTTTCGCCAGCGCATTGTCCCCGTCGAGTTGCAATGCGCGCTCATAGAATCCCCGCGCATCGTCCCACCGCTGGAGTTTTTCGTAGATCATCCCGCTCTGAAACATGAGACCGGCGTCCTTGGGGTGCTGCTGCGTCGCTTGTGAGATCAGCCGAACGGATTCATCCGATTTCTTCTCCGCGGCAAAGGAATCCGCCAGCAAAATGGTGCTGTCGGCATCGGCCGGCGCCAGACTGAGAGCTTTCTGCAAAACTGGAATCGCCGCCGTACGCTTTTTCTCCCACAAGTAAACCTGGCCCAGTTCCCGGTAAAGAAGAGCATCGCCCGGCCTGCTTTTGATCTCGTCCTGCAGGAAGTCCACGGCCGCTTCCGGCTGCTTCGCCACAAAATAGCCCAATACAACGCTTTCGAGGAGCGATTTCGATTGCGGCTGGAGATCCCAGGCCTGTTTGAACTCTTTCCGCGCCCCGCTCAGGTTTTGATGGGCCAGAAAGAGGACACCCGAGAGTTGATGCGCCTCCGCGTTGCCGGGTGCGTGTTCCAAAAGCGCTTTAACAACCTTCTCCGCGCCCGCATAGTCGCCTTTCTTAAGCAGGGACTGGCAATACAGCAACATAGAATCAACATCCCCGGGTTTGTTCATAGCCAGTTTCCTCGACTCCGCCAAGGCCCGGTCGACCATGCCGGTGGAACTGTCGAGCTTCGCGAGGCTGAGGAGTGCGGTCTGATAATTGGGGTCGTACCGGAGAGCCGTCTCCAGTTCTTGTTTGGCTTGCTGAAGTTCGCCCTTCTGAATGCGCGCCTGCGCCAGCCAGTAGTGCAGGGCGGCCGAATCGGGTTGGTATTTCGCGGTTTCGTTGAACTCCGCCATGGCTTTGTCGGCGTCCCCGTCCGCAAGGTACAGCCGGCCCCTGAACAGGTGCCCATAGCTGTCCTTTGGATTCTTCTTCAGCAGGACTTCGTTCAGACTTTCAGCCGTCTTCCGGTCATTGAGCGTCAGTTGAACCTCAATGAGTTTGTGCAGAGAGGCCGGATCGTCCTTGTGCTGTTGGTAGACGCGCTCGAACTCGCTTTTTGCCCGCGGCCAATCGCCGATCCTGACGTAATAATCCCCCAAAGCTCCCCAATATTTGGGATCGTTCGGACGAGACGACTGGATCGTTTTGGCGACGGCCTCCGCCTCCGTGTACTTCTTCAGGCCCTCGTAATAGCCCGCTTGCGCTTCCAAAACTACAACATCGTTATTGCTCATTCGGAGCGCTTGAGAAAACAACGGCTCCGCCTCGGCCGCCCTGCCCGTAGTGATATAGAACTTGATCAAAGTCAGTTGGGCCGGAACAGATCGGGGATTTTTGTCGACTGTCAGTCTCAGGTAACGCTCCGCGGCCGGCAGATCGTGGGCATCCCTCTTGAGCGATGCCAACGCAACCAAGGCACCGACGTGATTGGGCTGAAGCTCCAGCACTCGGTTCAGCGTGCCTTCCGCATCCGCAAGCTTCTTCTGCTGCGTCTGCAGCACTCCGAGATTAAGCAGGGTTTCGACATCGTCGGGGGAATGGTTCAGGATGAATTGGAGTTCTTTTTCCGCATCGGCGGGTTTACCGCTGAGCCGATAGATTTGCGCCAGACCCTTGTGGGACGGCAGGTAATCGGGCTTGGCCGCGATAGCCTGCTGCAGAAGCGAATAGGCTTGGCGATAATTCTTTTGGCGAAACTGGATTTCCGCCAGAATATTGGCGGCTTCGGCGAACTTGGGATCGATCTGAAGGGCGTTCATGAACTGGAGCGCCGCTTTTTTGGAATCGCCCTTGTTGAGATATTCGATCCCGGCTTTGTAGAACTTCTGCTTCCGGACTTGGGGGTCCCTGCTGCAAGCCGATAGAAAAATGCCGCAGAGGAGAACAACCAGCGCCTTTCCCAAGCGCGCGCCACGGAAGGAGGTATGTATCATTTCTCCCACTCGAAATGCACGTTGGAGACCAAAATGAAGCGCTTCCATCAAAAGCAAAAACCGGAGCGTCCCTATCGGGAATACGCTCCGATTTGACCCTACAGTGAAACAGACTGGCCCGAAACTCAGACCTTGCGCAGCTTCTTCGTCACGAAGAAAACGAGCGTGCCCAACAGGATGATACTGGTCGGTTCCGGAACAGGAGATCCGCCTGCGGAACCAAGAGCTCCGAAATCGACTTTCAGGTTGTCGATTCCAATGGTGGCGGGCCAATCGATGAAGTCGAGTTCGGAGTTACCGCTAAGTGCGAGTCCCGAGGACCAGGTTCCGATATACTGCGGACTGGTTTCGTTGGTGAATCGGCCGCTATTTGTTGAGTGGGTTTCGCCACCATCCCCGCTGCCAGGCGTCACACCAACCTGAGTCCCGCCCGTTCCGAAGGTGCTGACGGCTGTGTCCGAGCCAGTCGTGTTGCTACCCGCCTCGAAGGTCAAATCGTTTGCACCGCCGGCGTCAGGAAATATCTCGTAATCGAAGCTTTTGACATTAAGCGTTCGCGTAGCGAAACCCATGAACTGGAGAGTGATTTCACTTGAGAGCGAGGTGCTGCCGTCGGTGGTATTCGCGATGAATGTATCGTATGACGAATTTGGCGTCACCGAGTTGCTCGTGGCGCCATCGGTGGTGCCGAGGGTGACCGGTTTGACGACTCCTCCTATCACGGGACCCACGACGTGGTTTTCTCCGGTGTAGGTCTGATCAGCCACCGCGCCCATCGTATTGCTTCCCGAGGCGCCGGTTGCTACGACAACGCTGCAGCCGCTACAGCCAGCCGTGGTAAGCACGCCCGTCATGTAATTCGCGATCGCGAGCGAGGTCATTTGCACTTGAGTTCCGGACCCGCTTTCGGCTCCGGAGCTCAACGAATTGAAATCGAAATTCACGCTCGTCGCGTATGCGGATACAGAGGCACCGAAGAATAACCCAATCGCCAGAAATATTGCCTTTGACCGTCTCAACATTTTCCTCCTGAAAATCGCGCCACGTGCTTATCCGCACTAAAACGCACGCTCCTCCGGTGCATTTCCTTGGCCAAAGCTTAAGCATTGAAAATAAAGCAGTATGCTGGCAGACTTCCAGCCTCTCACCTCCCAAATCCGGGGACTTCGGGACAAACTGTTTCGCTTGATGCCAATGACATGTCGCCGGCACGCCGCGTGATCGCGACAAAACGATTTGCCGCGCCGCGAGCTGGCACGTTGCCGGAAATCTCTCAAGAGAGACAATGCCAATCAATGGCTACAAACCCCAAAACTTTGTCCCGGTACCTGGCTGGGGTTGTTTGTTTTCCAGGATCTGGCCAATCGACCCGAAATCTTTAATACGCCGCACAAGCCTTCGAACTGGTCCTACGTCAGCGTCGCAGAGTACATTCCAAATCGAGGCAATTCGGTGGAATGGCTTCAAGTATCTGAAACAAAACGGTTAACCGGTAGATAAGTGTGCTGGCGGGAGCCGTTTCGTGCCCTCTTTCAAGAGGCACGAAAGGAGTATGGGGTCTGAATTGCCTTGGGTTGCTGCGTTCCGGAGGGGGCCAGTGAAATTATTAAAGCGTTTTGGATTTGGACTTTCGATTTTGACCTTTGGCACGGTATTGGCCGGCAGCAATGCTCTTGCGGCGTGTTCGAGTAACAGCCCCGGGCAGATCAGCGAGTTAACCACAATGAGTGCGACCTGCGGAAGCTTAGCACTGGGCGACACCTACAACACATTTACGATTGACGAAAACGGTTCCCCTGCGGGAAGTTTCGGGGGTGGCTCGGTTTTGCCCAGTTCCCTGAACGGGGCCAGCTTGGCGTGGGTCTATTGCGTCGGCCTTTTTACCGACGTAGGAGTACCCTCGACGTATGACGATACGCCTGTCTCGTCGACGGGCATGGTGTACGGTATGCTTCCGAGTTCAAACGCCGTGACGGAAGTGAACAATGCAAAGGCAATCGCTTTCCTGCTGGGGAACTTTGCCACAGCCGCTATCGGGAATCCCACCGCGCAGGAAGCCCTGCAGGCGGCTATCTGGACCGAAGAATTCAATGGCGCCGCTTCTGTCTCGAGCGAACCGATAGTCTCCGGGACTCCGGGCACAGCTTACTACGGCCAGTACCAGACCGACTTGGCCGTGCTGAGTGCCAATCCAGCCGCTGTGGCAAGTACCTCTCTGTCGACTATCGACTGGTTTTCCCCGAGCACCAATATGGGTGCCAACATTAATCAGCCTCTCGTCGGCGCGAGCGCGACGTTCGGCAATACCGGATTCTTAGCGACGCCTGAACCAGCCAGCATCCTGCTCTTCGGGACGATTATGCTCGTTGCCGGCGGCTTGGCCAAACGGAAGTATTCGCGAGCCAGCCGGTAAGCAGCACAAGCCTGCAGCGGTCGCTGGTACCCGGTGTCCCTGACACCAGTACCGGGTCGCTTGCGCGGAGCGCCTGTACCAGACAATAGTGAAAACAGCCGCGCCCCCGGATTTTCGGTGGGACGCGGCTGTTTTTAGTTTCCAATCATGCCTTCCAGTTGCTTCCCATGCCGGTAAAACCCACGCGCAAACTGCTCCTGTTTCTTCTCCTCCTGGCCGCGGCACTCGCCATATGCGCCTGTGCGCGCTCCCCACAGGCTAAAGCCGCCCGTTTCATGAGCCGCGGCAAAGAGGCCATGAAAAAGAAGGAATACAACCGGGCATCGCTGGAATTCCTGAATGCCGTACAAGTCATGCCGCGGGATGCCGAAGCATATTACCAGTTGGGTGAGGCCTATCTGGCAAAAGGGGCGGTCACGCCTGCCGCGAATGCCCTGTTTAAGGCTACCCAGATCGACCCGAATCACGTCCCGGCGCAACTTGCCCTCTCGACCTTGATGGCTGGCAGCGGAGATCTCCGGGCGGTTGACGAAGCCCAAAAACGCCTGAGCGCAGCTCACGATCGGGAGCCCGACAATCCCGACATTCTGGATGTCCTTGCGCTGGCCCGGTTCCGGCAGGGAAAGCCCGGGGAAGCGGAAGACGAACTGGAGCAGGCACTGCAAAAGCTCCCTTCGCATCTGAGCGCATCCGTCGATCTTGCAAGGATCAGGCTGGAGCGCAAGGATCTGGCCGGGGCACAGGAAGTGCTTCAGAATGCCGCAAGAGCGAATCCGCAGTCCGCTGAGGCGGCACTGGTGCTGGGCCGGTTTTACCTGGTTTCAGGAAAGCCGGAGTTGGGCGAAGTCGAGTTGCGCCGGTCGTTGCAGATCGATCCGAAGAATGGACCCGCCCTACTGACGCTGGCGGAGCATCAGTTCGATTCGGGGCGCACCGGCGAGGCCGAACGGACATACCGGCAACTCTCCGGGCTACCGGAGGGAACCTACTCATCCCTGCACGCGGCCTTTCTCTTCAAGACGGGCCGGCGTGACGCGGCGATTGCGGAATTCGAAGCCCTGGCCCGCCAGGCTCCAAACGACCGCGCGGCCCGAACGAGGCTCATCGCGGCCTATTCCGCTTCGGGAAGGACTGCCGACGCCGAGAGCGTACTCAAGGTGGCCCTGCGGAAAAACCCCAAAGACACAGAAGCGCTGCTGCAGAGAAGCCGGATGCGCGTGGTTTCCGGGAAATACAGCGACGCGGAAAGCGACGTCAGGCAGGTGTTGAATTTCAAACCCGAATCCGCGGACGCGCACTACTACCTTTCAAAGGTTTATCAGGCAAGCCACTCCAGCCGGAACGAGCAACAGGAACTGACGGAAGCCCTGCGCTACGATCCCGGCTTCCTGGCGGCCCGGGTGGAACTGGCGCAATTGCTGATCGCTTCCCGGAATCCCGGCGCCGCGCTGCAGGTAATGAACGAGACGCCGAAGGCGCAACGGAACACGCTGCAGGCGCTTGCCGCGCGTAACTGGGCGCTGATGGCCTCAGGCGATGACGCGGCCGCCCGCGAGGGAGTAAATGCGGGGCTGGCGCGGGCGCGCGTGCCCGAATTGCTGCTGCAGGACGGGGCGTTGAAGATGACGGCTAAGGATCCGGCCGGCGCACAGGTCTCAATCGACGAGGCTTTGAAACTGGTCCCGGCTTCCGTTCAAGCCTGGCAGTTTCTGGGAATGAGTTACAGCACCCGAAAAGAACCGCAAAAGGCGATCGAAAGGCTCCAGGCGGCTATCGTCACGATGCCGCAGGCCGCGGGGCTGCAGTTGCTGCTGGGGCAATGGCTGGCCCAGACCGGCAGGACGACGGAAGCGAGAGCGGCGTTCGAGGCCGCCCGCAAGGCCGACCCGAAGTTGTCCGAGGCGGATCTGTCTCTGGCGCAACTGGACATGCGGGAGGGCAACAAGGACCGGTCCCGCCAGGATCTGGCGGCGGTCCTTGCCATTCAGCCGCAGAACACCACGGCGCGGGTGCTTCTGGGGGAGATCGACCAAAAGGCCGGCGACTGGAACCGAGCCATTGCCGAATACAGAGCCGTCCTGGACCTTGAGCAGACCAACGTTGTGGCGCTGAACCAGCTGGCGTTCATGCTCTCCAGAGACAAGCCGGGAGAAGCCATGAAGTTCGCGCAGCGTGCCGGGGAACTGGCGCCCGATAACCCCGCCATCGAGGACACGCTGGGCTGGGTGTACTACCGCAACGGAATCTACGCTTCGGCTGTCGGTTATTTGAAGAATGCGGTGGCAAAACAGGGGACGCCCCAGCGGAAATATCATCTTGGCCTGGCGCTGCTGAAATCAGGCCGGCGGGATGAGGGTCAGACGATGCTGAACGCGGCGCTGTCGGCCGACCCGACCTTGGCCACGACTCAAGGCTGGTAGTTCGGATAGGAATCAATCCGCTGACGCGCGATCCAAGTCCGGTAGATACTCGAATAATAACCATTTTCAACATTGTCCAAGCCTGCGCCTGGCCGTAGACTGACTTTTCGCCAACCGGTTTCTTCCCGGGAACGGCGGTGGGGGCAAATGATGGGAAATCGCAACCTGGTCCTGGAAATGAAACTGCGCGGCGATGCCGGCCTCAAAGTCGTCGGCGCAGAGCGGATTCAAGTGGATGGATGCGGCAGGCTGTTGCTCTATGATCGTCGCGGCGCCGCCCCTTCGCAAATCTGGCTCAGAGAACTGCAGTCTTTCGCCATTCGCCGCGCACCCCACTTTCCCGCGGAGACTGCGGCATAGCCGCGTCAAGAATCGGCAGGTGTGGGGCGGATCCCCTGATCCGCGCCGGCCCCCCCGGTCCGGCTCTTCTGGAATCGACACACTTCGCGGAAGCCGACGAGGGCGTCGCCTGCGGGCCGGGGGCCCGCCCCACAAAAGCCAAAGGTGTTACCTGCTGGAATCGCACCATACCTAAATCCAGCCTCGCATGCGATACCAGACAAGGCCGAGCATTTCGTGAAGCGTATCCTCATTTCGCCGAACGCCTCTCCAGTTCGGCACTAAGTCGTCCTGCCACGACGCCCACGACCCAAAAGTGTGAAAATTGCAGGGCGCCGGCAAAACGTCGATTCGCAGCTTCCGGAAACACGCTGCCGCTCGCGTCATGCTGGTCGCGTCTACCACCAAGGCCACCCGCGAAACTCCATGTTCGCGTAGAACTTGAGTGCTGTCGACGGCGTTCTCGTATGTCGAACGCGACCGGTCTTCAGTCCAGATCATGTTCTCCGGGATGCCATCGCTGAGCAACAATTCACGCATAGTGGACGAGACGGGCGGGCCCGCCTGAGAATTCCGGCCGCCGGAAACCAATATCGGCAATGGTCCGTATTGCCGATAGATCCAGGCCGCATACTCGCAGCGGCGGTACGTGCCGCTTCCGGCCAGCGGGTACGGCTCTTCGAATTGCGGGGGCGTTACGGCCTCCCCGAGCACCACGATTGCCTGAATCGGTGAGGCCGGTTTGAACGGGCGTACGGGGTATTGACCCTCGAGCGGCCGTGAAAACAGCCAGTCGGCTGGTGGCCAGGACGTAAGGAAGATGCCGGCGACTCCGACGATCGCAAGCCATTTCCCCCTGGTGCGCGGAATGCGGAGCAGTCCAATTGCCGCGATGGCCAGAAATACAACGAGAAGCGGCTGTGTATAAGTCATGGAATCCAAGTCGTCTTCAAGCAGCGAGTTCGGCTGAACTGGGTCCCTAAGGGAGGTCGCCTTGGAATTCCGCCAGGCCAGTTCTTCCGTTCGCCAGCATATCTTATGGCCGGGCATGGCTGGAATGACGTCGATTGACCCCCGGGAGCTTGCGGCGACGCGGCGCAAAAACCTGGTCGAAATCGCGGCGGCTTAGTGCTGTGCAAATCGTTTTCGGAAGCCAAAACGGAAATCCTGGCTTAATCGAGGCGCATAGCATCAACACACGCCAGTTTCGGTACTTGGCAGACAAATTGCTTTAGCGGTGCTCTATTATGCCACGATGTTCCAGGATAATACTCTGTTTGAGCTTAGCCTCTACTTTGTTGGTGAGCTGCGCCCGGACTCCCCAGCAGAAAGAAGCTGCCTTCCTCGAAGCTGGCAAGAAGCACCTTCAGGCAAAGGATTTCGGGCGCGCCGAGATCGATTTCAGGAACGCGATACAGGCCATGCCTAAGGATGCCGAGCCGCATTACCAGCTCGGGCTCACCTATTCGGCGGCCGGCAACCTGCCGGCGGCGGCAAGCGAGTTCCTGAACGCCGTCAAGCTGGACCCGAAAAACCTTGCGGCTGAGTTGAAAGTGGCTGAATTCATGGCGGCGGACAGGAATCCCGACGTAATGAAAATGGGTCGCGATAAAGCCCAGGAGTTGCTTGCCGCCTCGCCGAATAACGCGGATGCCCTGCGGACGCTGGCCGTGACCGACTTGCGGCTGGAGGATGCCGGCGATGCCGTCGAGCATCTCGAGCAGGCTCTCGCGACAGCTCCTCAGGACTTGAACTCATCGATCCTGCTCGCAAGAGTGAAGCTTCAGGCTAACGACGCCGCCGGCGCCGAGGAAGTGCTGGTGAAGAGTGTCGCCGACGCGCCGCGCTCGCCGGAGCGCCCCTTGATACTGGGGCGGTTCTATCAATTTATTCATAAGCCGGCCGATGCCGAAAAGCAGTTCCGGCACGCCCTGGAACTCGATCCCAAATACGGACCGGCGTTGGTCGCTCTCGGCCCCCTTCTTTACGCCGATGGCAGGCGCGACGAGGCGGAACGGATATTCCAGCGCGCCTCCGCCCTTCCGGATAAGCAGTACCGCCCGCTGCACGCTATTTTCCTTTTGCAGTCCGGAAAGACCGAGGCTGGGATTCGTGAGCTTTACCAGCAGTACAAGGCGGATGTTCAGGAGCGCGGTCCACGGTCGCGCCTGGTCGCGGCGTATTTGACATTAGGTCGAAACGCCGATGCGGAGAAGGTTCTCGCCGACGCTCTCAAACGAAATTCCAACGACGCCGACGCCTTGATGCAGCGCGGATATATGAGCTTGTCCGCGGGGAAGCTCCAGGACGCTCAGCGCGATCTCACCGAAGCCGTCCGTATGCGTCCGGATTCTTACCAGGCTCATTTCTTCCTCGCAAGAGTTCATCGGGCTCGTGGAGCTTCCCAGAACCAAATCCACGAGTTGACGGAAGTACTCCGGCTCAATCCCAATCTTCTGGCAGCTCGGATTGAATTGGCCCATGCGTTCACGCTGAACAAGTCTCCCAAATCGGCGATGGAAGTTCTCGATCAGGTAGCACCGCAGTATCGCCAGAGCATTCCTTTCCTTGCCGAACGAAACATTGCGCTGAACGGCCTCAAAGACTACACGCAATTGCAAAAGGGCATCGATCAAGGACTCGCCAATTCGCGCGATCCGAGGCTTCTCAAGCAGGAGGGTTTGCTCAAAATGGAGCAAAAGGACTATCGTGGCGGCCGGGCTTCGCTCGAAGAACTACTGAAGCAACGGCCTCAGGACTGGCAAGCAGTAGAAGCGGTGGCGCTGAGCTATCAAGCGGAAAACAAAAAGACTGAAGCCTCCTCGGTAATCCGGCAGTACACTTCCGCGGCGCCCAACTCCGCCGGCGGTCAAAACATGCTTGGCGGGTGGTTGTTGCGGACCGGGGATCTGGCCGGCGCGCGGGCGGCTTTCCAGGCGGCGAAGCGAATAAACGCGAACTCGACTGACGCCGACTTCGGTTTGGCCGAGGTCGCGGTTACGGAGGGGAAGCTCGATGCAGCTCGCGATCTGTTGACCGGAATCGTGAATCGTGAGCCTCGAAACGTGCTCGTGCTCTTCTATCTGGGCGTGGTTGAGGCCAAAACGGGTCATACCGACGCGGCTATCGACGATTACAACCGAGTCCTCCAGGAAGACTCCAACAATGTGTCTGCCTTGAATAACCTGGCTTATCTCCTCGCCGACACCCGGACAGATCCCGACAAGGCCTTGGCCTTGGCCCAAAAGGTGAAAGAATTGGCTCCCGACAACGCAGCGATCGACGACACCATCGGTTGGGCTTACTACAATAAGGGACTCTTCAAGCTCGCCTCGGACTATCTGGCGAAAGCGGGAAACGGCGCAACTCCGCAGAGGAAGTGCCACCTGGCGATGGCCTACATCAAGCTCGGAAACCTTCAGCAGGCCGCGACTCTGTTGCAGGCCGCGCTGAAGGAAGAGCCGTCCTCGCCCGACGCAAAAAAGGCGCTTCAACTCCTGGCCCAAGCCCGCTGATCGTCGCCCTGCAAGACTCGCGAAGCGGCGAGTCCAACAAATCACACGCGTGGGGCAGGCCATCGTTATCCGGTGGCCTGCCCTTTTCTGGTTATGAAGCAAACGTGGACGATGGAGCATGATCGTCCGCGCCACGCCAGCGTCCACATATTTCCTGGACGCTGCTCTGGAAACCCATCTCGTTTACAAGTCTTTTGGACAGATGGTAAATAGTTTGGACAGTTCGTTTCCGGCGTTCTTATTTGTTTTCTATTACATAACGCCTGGCATTAAACCTGCTCCAAGCCACGCCCGGAAGTTGATATCAGTCCTGGAGGAATTTTCGATGACGTTTACGAAAAGTTGTTTTACGGCGTTTGCAGCTCTGGCGGTTACGGCCTTTTGTCTCCCTTCAACGATGCGGGCAGGCACGGTCATCCTGGAGGGAAGCGACGCCATCGATTTTCACGGTCTCGCCTCATACACGGCCCAAGTGTGGACGGCTCTGGACGGCTCGTCAGCTCTGCCCATCGCTGTGATCGTGGGGAGCGGCGGGCATGCTGTGGGTTCGGATGGAAGCGGAGTCACTATCGACAATTTCAGTTCGGTGGCCGCTGCCGGTACGCTCAGCAATTACGCGGCTCTTTATTTCGAGGGCGATGGTGGCGACAACGAAGGGCCAGAGGGTGATTCCGCAATTACGGCAGCGGGTGCCTCAAGCGCCGTTTCGTCGTACTTGGCGGGCGGTGGAACCGTCATGATCGAGGATTATAGCGGCGGCGCCGCTTGGGACCCGATCGTTGGTACAAGCGGAGGCGCCAACGCAGACGTTTCGGGAGCCTACGGCGGTGCGGGTGGCAATGCCTGCTCCGACGGCGAGACGGTAACGCCAGTCGGCACGGCGAACGGCTTCACGCAGCCACCGGTGATCGGTTGCTGGGAGCACCAATCCTACAACGAAGCCTTTTTTAGCACCCTCGGCTTCACCAAGAGCTTCTACGACGCCGCGCCCGATATGGGCGGCGCCGGATGGTCCGGTCTGCTGTCGAGCGGCGTGACGCTGACGGGAGCAACACCCGAGCCAACCTCGATAATCCTTCTGTCAACTCTGCTGCTCGCAGTAGCTTGGTTGGCACGGAAGAGATTACCGCAGGGCGCGTCCAAGACCAACTAACTGAGCTCCTGGATACCGCTCAGCACCTACGCCTTTAAGCGTCGAACATTTCCCCAATGCGCCGCCGGATTTCCTCCGGCGGCGCATCTTTGCTTTTTTGTAAGGTCGGACGACGCGTTTCTGAACTGCTTCTATCCCGATGAGATCCGGCGACTACTCGGAGTCGGACGCTACGACGCCTTGCGTAAACGCGACTGAGTCTTTATATTCGGCGCCGATAGATTACCAGAGAATCTTGCGTAAGGCCGTCCAGGAAGTTTGACGCCGCGCGGCCCAGAGTTTAATGACGGAGTGGCACAACCGCGACCGTCGCCTTGGAATCAAGATCTAACTCGAACGTCGCGAGGAAATCCGTTTGCTCCTAATTGTTTCTCAGCGACACGCCGGCCCTTGAGGCCAAATCCAGGTGGCGCCGGGCCGTAATCGAAAAACGCGCAGCCGAACGGGGCGATTTCGTGGATATCGCAGCGCTCGTCGGCTGTCAGGTGAATGCAGCGCGGTGCGGCTTCACGGCCGGCACCGGGGTGGGAATGCGAAAGATCCAGCCTGTGGCCGTGTCTCTCATAGGAGTTCCGATTGATGCCAGCAGATTGTTTTCCGCCCATGCGCGGACATCCGTAACACCTTGCGTCATACGATCCCGGAAGGAATCAAGAGCCCGGGAGCATAGCCGCAATCCAGTACACTCCGGTTAGCTGCAATCGCTTCGGCGCACGCCAAATTCAATTCTTTCCATGTTCACCTAAACTTCTCTCGTAGCCCGCCCTCAGACTACTCCGGCGGATGACCGAGTCCGCCGCTCGGTAAGGGAGCTGCCCATCCTCCGCGGCATCCATGATATTGAGCAAAATCGCGAAAATTCGGGACTTGGAAGAATGCAGGCTACCATCCTTTGTCCTTCTTGGGCAGGCTTGGGTCTTTTTGTATCGCGGCCAGCAATATCTGCTGCCCGAGCGAAGTCTCGCCGCTTTTCATGTAGGACAGAGCCAAATGATATTGGCGGAGTGGCGTGGGGTTTTTACTGGCGGCCCTTTTGAGGTAATCGATAGCGCTCCGGTAAATGCCTTTGCGATAGTATACCCAAGCCAGCGTATCCTGCGCTCGCGGGTTATCGGGCGCGAGTTCCACGGCTTGCTGGGCGAGTTTCAGGGCCTCCTCGAGCTGACTGTCGAGCACCAACAGGCCGGCAGCGCTGATCAACACCGGAACATTTGATTCGTCGACGGCGAGAACCGATCGATATTTCTCCAGAGCAGCGGCGTTGGAACCGGCGCGCAATTCGATATCGCCGGCTGCCGAGAGAGCCGTCACATTCGTCGGCTCGGCAGTCAACAGCGCCGCCACCCGCCGCCGCGCGGAGTCGAGTTGATTTTCCTCGAAATCGAGATGTGCCAGACCTAACTGTGCCGGCGAGAACGCCGGTTCAGCGGATACAGCGGCGTTGAAAGCCTTTCGCGCTTCGGAGCGGTTTCCCAAGCTCAGCAAAACCTCTCCTATCGCAGCCTGAACAGGCGCCGATTGAGGATGGCCGGCGGCTATCGCGCGCAGCTTGTCGACGGCAGCGGGCAACTGCTTGTTTGCCCCGTAGCTGTCTACCAGCAGGCGGATGCCTCTCTGGTTCGATGGATCCTGTGCCAGGATCTCTTCGGCGTCCATCCGTGCTCCGCCAAAGTCGCGCTCTGTCATCCTGAAGAAGCCGTCCTGTTCGAGCACATCGGGAGAACGCGAGGCCCGGAGGATCTTGTCGATCCCGGCGCGCGCCGCTTTGCGGTCGTTCACACCCAACAGGGCCCAGTTCCGCTCGATCCATACCTCGCGGGTATCCTGCTGTGCCGGCGGCGCCGTGTCCAGCAGCTCCAGCGCGGATTTGGCTTGATTGGCGGAAAGGTAATTCCGAACCAGCGCCAACCGCGCCGGCAGGTAGTTCGGATCATGCACGAGGCTCTCGGCCAACTCCTCATGCTCGCTCTTGGGAAGGCCTCGCATACGCTTGACGGCGGCCAGTTCAAAATGGGCTGGCGCGGAGTCCCTCTGCATGCTGATGACTTGGTCGAGATCCTTCTCGGCCGACGCCAAATCCCCCGATCGTAAATAGATGGCCGCGCTCTGCAACAGCGCCTCCCAATCCTGCCCATTGCGGTCCAAAGCATCGGCGAGAACTTTCCGGGCCTCGGGAACTCGATGCAGGGTTACGTATGCCGCGACCAAACGTGTACGCGCCGCCCGATTATCCGGGTCCCGCTTCGCAAGCCGCCGAAACTCGGCCAATGCGGCATCTGTTTTGCCGTGTTGGAACAAAAACAGGCCGTAAACCTGGTTGTAGTCCCGGTCGGGCACGGTGGAAATCCGCTGGTAAGTCTGCTCCGCCTGATCCGCCCGGCCGCTGTTCGCCTGAATGATCCCCAAGCTCAACAACGCGGGAGCAAACTGGGGATTCAACACCAGGGCGCGATGAAATTCCGCCTCGGCCTGATCCTGGCGCTGCGTTCGCATGTAGAAGCGACCCAGAGCCAACGCCGCTTCCGGCGAATTCGCCGACTTCCGTGCCAAGTCGTTCAATATCTTTTCGGCGCCCGCGAGATCATTCTGTTTCATCTTGATTTGCGCGAGTAAGACCGCGGAGCGAATCTCTCCCGAGAAGGTCCCGATCGCTTGCTCAAGAATCCTTGTGGCATCTTCAGGCTTGCCTAACCGGGCCTCTGCAACAGCGAGCGAATCCAATGCCTCGGCATCCTTCTGGGGTTCTTGTAACAATCCCTGCAGACGTTTTTCCGCCTCTACCAGTACCTCCTGATCGCCGTTTTTCGCCATTATCTCGGCAAGCTTCAGCTGCGCCCCAAGGTGCCCGGGGTTTCGCTGGAGCGCTTGACGGAGGGCGACGACCGATCCCCGCGGGTTGCCCACCCTAAGGTAAGCCAAGCCCAGCCTGTAAAGAGGCTCGGCATCGCCGGGCCGCAATTGGGCGGCGTTTCGGTATTCCAGCATCGCGCGCGCGTAGTCCTTTTGCCCGAGATATACGTCGCCTCGCTTGAGAAAGGCCGCTTCCTTTTTTTCCGGAGAGCTGCCGCATCCCACCAACCCAGCGACCAGACAGGCGGTTCCCGCCAGCAAAAGGCAATCTCGTAGACTAGACTCAGGCATCAACGATGGGTGGAGAAGTGAGCACACCACCTTCCATCCAGCAACGTAAGGTGTTTGTGAGGATTCCTGAAGCGGCGTTTCCGCTTCCAACGCCCTTAGCCGAACCTTCGCAGTTGAGGACATCTGAAGCCGGAATGTCTTTTGTTTTCAACGAAGGCATCCCGAAGGTCTCCACTACATTTTGAGTTGGGGAAAGGGCACTGTCGAGGCGGCT
>Ga0070733_10000772_pt1 | contig 25034 bp, 16 predicted proteins | sample Coa_R1_9_FD_66450 | JGI IMG/M metagenome (GOLD analysis project Ga0070733, IMG submission 66450) | Surface soil microbial communities from Centralia Pennsylvania, which are recovering from an underground coalmine fire - Coalmine... | ecosystem: Environmental > Terrestrial > Soil > Unclassified ...
ATCGTCATCATCAGACCGAAACCGATTCCGCCGAGCAGAGAGTTGCCCAGCTGGACGGCCATATCGCCGATCGGTGCGCTGGAGGCCGCGGCGGCCGCCATGCCGGCGACCTGCGTGGTCTTACCGTCGGCGGTGACGGTGCCGACGAGTTTCTCGCTGACCATGTACCCGGCCGCGAAATACTCAAAAAGATAGGCGAGGAGCCCCTGGATCACCAGTGAAAGAATCACGGCTTTGGGGATGTGGCGCTTCGGGTCGGTACATTCGGCCGCAAAGGCGGTGCAGCTTTCAAACCCGACCAAGATCAGGATCGCGATGGTCGATTGGATGAGGACTCCCTGGAAGGAGTGGCCCTTAACCACGTCCCAGCCCCCGGAGTAGGCCCACTGGGCCGCCCCTTCGGGGTTCTTCATCCGGTACGCGATCGCCAGGACGCTAAACCCGACCAGCGAGCTCAACTGGATGATGTTGATGACGAGCGCCGTGAAGGTTGAGCCATTCACCCCGCGGAAGGCGATATACCCGACCATAAAGGCGAAGAGGACGGCGATGACCACCAGGGCGGTATTTGACAGGGTGGCGCCGGTGATGGCGTTGTACATGTAGCCGATCAAGGTGGCCATCATCGCGACCATCACCCCTGGGTAGACCCAGTAATAGAGATGGGCGGCCCACCCGGTCACGAGCTTGGCCAGACGAGCGAACTTGTGGTGCGCCTTATTTTCGTGTTCGAGAAACGCCCTCTCGGCGAAGTAATAGCAGCTGCCGAAACCGGCCTCGGGATAAAGCCTGGCGAGCTCCGCATAGGAGATCGCTGTGAGGAAGGCAATGACCAAGGCCAGGAGAATCCCGGACCAGATGTCCGCGCTGACCGAGGTGCCGTCCGGCGCCGCCGCCGATGCCTGGAGCTGATAGGTGATCCACAGGAACGCGCCGGGCGCAATGAGCGCCATCGCGTTCACCGTGACACCGGTCAAACCCAACGTTGCCTTAACCGGGGATGTATTCGACCTCTCTTGCTTCATGAGTGCCTCCTATCTGTCAAGATTTTGCAATGATCTCGGAACGATGTTAAATCCTCGACTTAAAAATTGATGTCGAGCTGCGTGGTCCACTTCCACGCGCCATTGATAACGTGGTCATTGAACCACACCGGACCCGTGAGGACGTCGATATTGGGCGTAAAGTTAAATCCCGCGCCCACTGCTGCTCCTCCGATGTAGTTTTTCCCGGTAGCATAGTCCGCCAAGAGGCTGACCTTGCTGTATTCCGTGCCGTCCTTTTCCTTGACAGTCCAGAAGCCTCGGTCAAAAGCCACGATCCCGCCCGCGTTTTGGGTTGAACCCGAGCGAATCCCCGCCTCATGCATGAGGGCCGACCCGGCATTGCCGATATAGGCCCCCCCGTGGATCCGGCCCAGGACCGGGATCGTCTTCCCGACGATCAGGTCGAGGATGTCCATGTCGGTCACATTTTTGACGGTGCCGACATTGAAGATTCCGATGTTGACCCCGGGCTGTTGGCCGAAGAAGGTTCCCTCTGGGATTCCGATCTTTGCATTAAAGGAGAGCCCATCCCAGACGGAAGGACAGGCGGTTGGACCGGCCCCATTGCCGGTTAAAAAGACTCCGGGGCTCTTCTGCGCCCCGCCGCAGACAAATTCAATGGGTTCTAGCAGATCGATTCCCACCTCCGCGTTCAGCTTGGTGAACGGAAGGACGCCCACCGTCATCCCAACATCGGTGGGAAAGGCCCCGGAGGTAGCGGGATTTCTCCCGACGGTAAAATAGTTATCGATTCCAAGGTGCCAGACTCCAAACGGTTGCACATCCATAATCGCTGGGGTCCACAATTCGGTCGAGGGTGTTGCATGCGCAGTGGGAGTGGTCGGATCCAGAAAGATGAAAGCTGCGAACCATAGTAGTGCAAGAAGTTTGCCGGTCTGTCTCAATTTTTTCTCCTCCTTATGTAAGATCCGGTGTGATGTTCATTGACTTTCGCCATGTTTTCGGCCGGGTTGCGCCTTTTTGGGTCTATCGAAGCCCCCAAAAAAAAAGGCGCCTGCAGCCCCAGGGTTGCCAGGCACCTTCGCCTTGACGGGTTCTTAATTACACCTTTGTAATTAATATCGGTTTCTCTGGAGGTGCAAGGCTTGTGCCGACCCCTTGTATGGAGGCGCTTAGGAGGGCATGATCTGGGAATCTGGCGAGGAGCGAGTTGATTTGATGTGGATTTTTGGGAACCTTGTTTCAAAGGTCCCCAAAACGGTCGCGGAGCGGGTGTTTCCCAAGGGATAAAGCGCGACACGCCGAAATTGTTTGAAATCCGACAATCCTGTCTGGGTGGGATGGAGGCTGGTCACGGGCTCGATTTTGGCCGGCGATGGGGGGAGGGCGATCAAAGCAGATCTCCTGTAAATAAAGATTTGACTCTCCGCCCAATTCAGGCCCTTCGTAAAGCGCCATCCCGTTTCCGCTGGCACCATCTTCGGCCTGGACTCGACCATTCGGTGGGCCGTTTGACTGATCCGGTGCCTTAGGATCGGGTCGTCTCCTTCTCCCGCCTCTTCGTCTAGTTCAAGGGATCCGGATCCCCGGAGACCGGGGGGTGGACCGAGGTCAGCGCGCCGTCCCTCTGCGCCGAAATGGCCGCCATCCGCGCTATTGACGGCCCTCGATGACTTCGATATAGTGCGACAGCCCACCCGGCGAGTCCCTCTCGTTCATTCTTGGTTCCGGGTTTAGAAGTCAATCGGCGGCTTGCCTTCTCCAGGGAGATATGCCGCAATGCTGTGCCGGTGCTTCTGCGCACAGGAGACTCGGGTCCCTCTTGACCGCGTTGACGAGAAGCGGAGACTCTGCGGGTATTTAAAGGGATTCCACGTTTTTTTCTAAACGATTCGTTGCGGCTCAATGTGACACCGCGAATAGGACGGCAAATAGGGCTCTTTTTTTGACGAGGGCCGAAGAGCGCTCGAAGCGTGGGCCGCACTTTTTAACCAGAGAGGAGCCTCAAAGGACGATGGAGGAGATTGAAGTCCCCAGATTGGATGAGCTCAGGGAACAGAAAACGAGGACATTTGAGCGTCGTGTGGCGCTGACCACGTCAATCTATGCGATGATCTTGGCGGTGACCAGTTTAGGGGGCAATAACGCGACCAAGGAGATGTTGCTGGCCCAGCAGAAGGCCTCGGATCAGTGGGCGTTCTACCAAGCCAAGTCGATTAAGGAGCATCAGACCCGGGGGCACCGGAATCAGCTCGAGCTGGCCCTTGAAGAGCGCGGTTCCAACCCGTCCGCCGTCCCGAGAACACGGACCGAGTCCGCGATCGCGCAGGGCTTGGACGAGGAGAAGCGCTATCATGCCGAGGAAGAAGAGATTCAAAGAGAGGCCAAAGAATGGGAGAAGGAGCGCGACCGGAACCAAAGGAAGGACGCCTACTTCGATTTTGCGGAGGTCCTGCTGCAGATCGCCATCGTCATGGCTTCTGTCTCGATCCTGGCGGATACCCCCGCCGTCTTTCATTTAAGCCTGATTCTCGCCGCGGCGGGGGGCCTCCTTTCGATCAACGGTTACTGGGTTCTTGTGAAAATCCCGCTCCTGCTCTCCGGCCATTAGTTCCATGCGATGTGCTTCAGCGACCCGCGGAGTCTTGATCCAAGAAGCATGCGGAAAGCCCGGGCCTCTTGCCGGCCGGTGTGGGTCTGATGGTCCGAGTCGGACTCCTCGAATTCCCGTCGGCGGTGGCCGCGAGGTCGGTCTGAAAATTTTGAAAAGAGCCCCACAGCTTTGTAATCGTCTGGGAAAGATAGGACCCTGAGCCCTTTTGTAGCTCGGTGGTGCTCGGCGGGTGGCCCAGTCTGGCGCTGAAATGAGCGTATTTCTCTACACAGACCTGTTTTCGGCCCTCATAGCGAACCTGCTCAAGATCATTCTGGGTAATTCCATAGAGCTTTCTCAAATTCTTCAGCTGGACCGTCGAAATATTGTTGGCGCGTGCCACCAGATAGAGCTTCAGAAATTTTCGATAATCGCTTAAGAGCTTCTCTTTGGGAACGCTGGGCCTGGTGTTGCGAAGGGATTGGTAACGAAACAGGCCGATCTTCGACCCTTTCACCAGAAGCTGGCGAACCCGTTCGCGCGTGAGCCCGATTTTCTCCCCGACCGCCTCAAGACTCCGTTCCTGATGGTAAAGATGAAAAATTTCGATCAGCCTCTCGAGTTTCGCGGAGGCAAAGGTGGTGGAGGCTGAAAGCGCTCCCGCTCTGAGGGAGGCGTCGATCTTGCGCTCGACGACCTTGGAGAGGGTGCGCCCATCGAGGATCTTACGAATGGTCGAGGGTCGGACCCCGAGTTTGGATGCGACGAGGAAGAGGCCGACTTCGCTTCGCACAGCCGGCAGGAGCTGCCTGCTCAGGCGGGTGCCGAGCAGGGTGCCGGCGGCCGCGGATTTCAAGCTTTCCTTCGGTTCGGGTTCGACGGGGACGTCTGTTTTCCTGATGGTGAGGCCCGGTAACGCTAACTTTGGGTATGTAAGCACTCTAGACTCCTGGATGAAAATGTGAGGCGCTTGACACCGAACCGAAGTGCAGAATTTGACCGTGGTGCAATGGGTCTAAACCCGTCCCCGCCGGGATGTGAACCTCGGATTGCGGCCCCTTCAAACCAGTATCAGAAACAGAGCGAAGAGCACGAATCCACTGAGCGCGAGAAAAGGTCCAAACCAGACCATCGGGTTCGGCCCTGGATCAGGGCCCGCCGGATCCTCCTTGTTAAGGGTCTTCGGGAGATTCACTTCGCGCTTTGTGGCCATTACACGACCCCCTTTTTTGATTCGAGCCGATACATCTGCGCCGATGAGGAGCCCTTTTTGCGAAGAAGCGGACCTGCACTCGCCGTATCGTCTTAGATTGATTCAGGATGCAACCACCGTGCCAAACAGCCGTCGAATGACCGCCGGATAGAACCCCGCCTAATCGAGTGCCTTGGACATCGTCCTTCGGACCGGCGCAGGCCTTTCCCTTAATGACTGCGCCACATTTTTGTTGAGTATCCCACAAAATTATATCCGTTGACCGCCTGCACCGAGGCCGAGTCTCGGCCGGCCGTCTGTCCCGCATCGGTTTGGACAAAGAGAGGCCCTGGCGCATTCCTTGACAGATCGTGCTCTTCTCAGGGCTGAAGAGTCATGAGGGGGCAGCGCTGCCCGCCGGATCTGTGCAGCCGGCTAAGGACGCCGTGTCAAATTCATATTTCTGCCGATCGCCGGAATTTTTTTTCTTTCCCGGAGGGCCGATGGCGCGAGCTATTTTTTATGCCGTTTTTATGCGATTGTTGGTAAAGTGGAGTCACTGAAACTCAACTCAAAGGGGATCGGATGTGTTAAACGATGTCTTCAATCTAGGGGGTGTGATTCTCTTTTTCTGGATCACCGCCGGTTTTGAACGGATCTTGAGCAAGTTTTTAGCCAAGCAGCAGGGGGGTTGATCAGACCATGTATGCGTTAGGGGGGATTCTCGCCGGATGCCTGCTCATATATCTGTTTTATGCCCTTTTTTACCCTGAGAGGTTTTGATGAGCGCGAATGGGATTGCACAGATTGTCGTTTATTTTCTCGTCCTGCTCGTCCTGGTTAAGCCGCTGGGCTGGTATATGGCCCGGGTCTTCCAAGGAAAGCCGGCGGGTCTGAACGGTTTTTTAGGGCCCGTCGAGCGGCTGATCTACCGCGTCTGCGGCATTGTTCCCGACGAGGACATGGGCTGGCAGCATTACACGATGGCGATGCTGTTATTTAACGCGGTCTCCCTCGTCGTGCTTTATTTTCAAATGCGTTTCCAAAATGTCTTGCCGCTCAATCCCCAGGGATTCCCTGCCGTACCGTCCGATTTGGCCCTGAATACGGCGGCCAGCTTCACAACGAATACGAACTGGCAAAATTATGTTGGTGAATCGACCATGAGCCATTTGACTCAAATGATGGGATTGGCGGTTCACAACTTTGTCTCCGCGGCGAGCGGCATCGCGGTTCTTCTGGCCTTAATTCGCGGATTCGTGCGCCGGTCTGCAAACGGAATCGGAAACTTCTGGACCGATGTCACCCGGGCGATCCTTTACGTGCTCTTGCCTCTGTCGTTCGTCCTTGCGCTGGTGCTGGTTTCTCAAGGAATTCCGCAGACTCTGAGCGGTTATCAGAACGTCACCCTGCTTCAGCCGACGAAATATGACCAGCCGGCGGTTGATGCGAGCGGAAAGCCTCTTCTGGATCAACAGGGCCAACCCAAGATGGAGTCCGTCCCGCTCGCCGAGCAGGCCGTGGCCCTCGGCCCGGTGGCCTCTCAGGTGGCCATCAAGCACCTCGGCACCAACGGGGGAGGTTTTTACAATGCCAATTCAGCGCATCCGCTCGAGAATCCGACGCCGCTAAGCGACTTTCTCCTGATTCTAGCGCAGACGTTGATCGCCGCCGCTCTGACCTATACATTTGGCGTCTTGGTGGAGGACACCCGTCAGGGATGGGCGCTCTTGGCGGCGATGATGGTGGTTCTGGCCGTGGGGATCTTCGGGGCTTACCGCGCGGAGTCCGGCGGAAATGCAGCCCTCGCTTCTCTGGGCATCGATCAATCGGCCTCGGATCTTCAGGCCGGAGGAAACATGGAGGGCAAGGAGGTTCGCTTCGGGATCGCGTCCTCGGCGCTCTTCGCGGTGACGACGACGGCGACCTCGAACGGGGCGGTGAACGCCATGCACGATTCTTTCCTTCCCATCGGGGGAATGGTTCTCTTGATGATGATGCAGTTTGGTGAGGTGATCCTGGGAGGAGTCGGATCGGGTCTTTATGGGATGCTGGTCTTCGCGCTGATCGCGGTCTTTGTTGCAGGACTGATGGTGGGCCGGACCCCGGAGTACCTGGGAAAGAAGATCGAGGCATTTGAAATGAAGATGTCATCGATTCTCATTCTGATCATGCCGATCGCCGTCCTGGGGTTCACGGCGCTCGCGGTGGTCACGGAAAGCGGGAGGTCCTCGATGGGCAATCCCGGTATTCATGGCTTCAGCGAGGTGCTTTATGCCTTTACCTCCATGGGCAACAACAACGGAAGCGCCTTCGCCGGACTCAATGGGAACACGCGGTTCTATAACCTGCTCGGGGCCCTGGTCATGCTAATCGGCCGATTCTGGCTGGCGGTGCCGACCCTGGCGCTCGCGGGCTCGCTTGCGCACAAAAACCGGGTTCCAGTCGGAGCAGGCACACTGCCGACCCACACGCCTCTGTTTGTCGTGTGGTTGATCAGCGTGGTCATTATCGTCGGAGCGCTGACGTTTTTCCCCGCGCTTGCCCTGGGGCCGATCGCAGAGCACTTTCAGTCTGCTTTACGCTGATCTTCACGGAAGGGTAGGGACAAGGCCAATGAACGGCACAAAGAAAATTCGATCGCTTTGGGATGGCACGATCGCGCGGCAAGCAGCGCTCGAGGCCTTTTACAGGCTCGATCCGCGCCAGCAGATCCGCAACCCCGTGATGTTTGTGGTCGAAGTCGGAAGTATGCTGACCACGGTCCTCTTTTTTCAGGCTTTGATCCGGGGTGGAGAGCTCTCGGCGGGTTATATCCTGACGATTTCAATCTGGCTCTGGTTTACTGTGATCTTCGCCAATTTCGCCGAGGCGGTCGCCGAGGGCCGGGGAAAGGCACAGGCGGCGGCACTTCGGCAGTCGCGCCGGGAACTGAGCGCCAAGAAGCTGCTGCGGCCCGATGACCGGACTCAGGCCTCCGAGGTCTCGGCGGGCACCCTGCGCAAAGGGGATGTCGTCCTGATTGAGGCCGGAGAATTCATCCCGGCGGACGGCGAGGTGATCGATGGAATCGCCTCCGTGGATGAAAGCGCAATCACCGGGGAGAGCGCTCCCGTGATCCGGGATACCGCGGATCGCAGCGCCGTCACGGGAGGAACCCGCGTTCTTTCCGATTGGCTCGTCGTGCGGGTCACGACCAACCCCGGCGAGATGTTCATCGACCGGATGATCGGGATGGTCGAAGGGGCGAAGCGCCAGAAGACCCCCAACGAAATTGCGTTAAACATTCTTCTGGCGGCCCTCACGATTATCTTCCTTTTGGTCTGCGTGACGCTCCTCCCCTTCTCTCTTTACGGCGTTCAGGCCGCCGGGACGGGCACGCCCGTGAGCGTCACCGTCCTGGTGGCGCTGCTGGTTTGTCTCATCCCGACCACGATTGGAGGGCTGCTCTCCTCGATCCGAATCGCGGGGATGGACCGGATGGTCCAGGCCAATGTGATTGCCACGTCCGGACAGGCCGTCGAGGCGGCGGGAGACGTCGATGTTCTGCTCTTGGATAAGACGGGGACCATCACGCTCGGCAACCGCCAGGCGATCGAGTTTGTCCCGGTTCAAGGAATCGGCACGGATCAACTGGCGGGGGCCGCTCAACTCGCCTCTCTCGCAGACGAAACCCCGGAAGGAAGAAGTATTGTCGTGCTGGCCAAGCAGCGCTACAAGATTCGGGAACGTCAAATCCATGAGCTGGGCGCGACCTTTGTCCCCTTTTCGGCCCAGACCCGTATGAGTGGAGTGAACCTTCCGAACGGGCAGCAGATCCGTAAGGGAGCGGCGGAAGCGATCGAGAACTGGGTCAAAGGGAAGGGAGGGAAAATTCCCCCCGAAATAAAAGCCGTGGTGGAACACGTTTGCAACCAGGGAAGTACGCCTCTGGTCGTGGCCGATGGCCCGAAGGTCCTGGGGGTGATCCACCTGAAGGACATCGTCAAGGGGGGGATCAAGGAGCGCTTTGCGGAGCTCCGACGGGCGGGCATTAAGACGATCATGATTACGGGGGACAATCCCCTCACGGCCGCGGCGGTTGCGGCGGAGGCCGGTGTGGACGACTTTCTGGCCGACGCAACGCCGGAGGCCAAGCTGAAATTGATCCGGCAGCTCCAAACGGGCGGGCGTTTGGTCGCGATGACCGGGGACGGCACCAATGATGCGCCGGCATTGGCGCAGGCCGATGTGGCGGTGGCGATGAATACCGGGACGCAGGCGGCCAAGGAGGCTGGGAACTTGGTCGACCTCGATTCCAATCCGACGAAGCTGATCGAAATCGTCGTGGTCGGGAAGCAGCTCCTGATGACCCGGGGCGCCCTCACCACCTTCAGCATCGCGAATGATGTCTCAAAATATTTTGCGATCATCCCCGCCGCGTTTGCCGGGACCTATTCAGGTCTGGCGGCGCTCAATGTGATGCATTTGGCGACGCCCCAAAGCGCGGTCCTCTCGGCGGTCATCTTTAACGCGCTGATTATTGTTGCGCTGATCCCCTTATGCCTTCGCGGTGTCGGGTATCAAGCCGTGGGCGCGATGGCGTTGTTTCGCCGAAATCTGCTCGTTTACGGCCTCGGGGGCGTCATTGTTCCTTTTATCGGAATCAAGCTGATCGATTTAATATTGGTCGCTCTGCACTGGGTGTAGGAGGTCGTCGATGTGGTTCCGCCATTTTCGGATTGCCGCTCTTTTGTTCCTGGTCCTCATGGGGATTACGGGGCTCCTCTATCCTTTAGCGGTCACGGAACTCTCGGCGCTGATCTTCTCGGACCCGGCCGGGGGCAGCCTCCTCCAGAAGGGCGGCCGGCTGGTCGGATCCCGCCTCGTCGGCCAGCCGTTCGACGATCCAAGGTATTTCTGGGGTCGCCCTTCCGCGACGAGTCCCTTTCCCTATAATGCCACCTCTTCATCAGGGTCGAACCTCGGGCCCACGAACGAGGCACTCAAAAAAGCGGTTTCCGACCGGATCGCGTCGCTTAAGGCGGCCGATCCGGAGAACAAGCTCCCGGTTCCCGCCGATTTGGTCTTCGCCTCGGGAAGCGGGCTCGACCCGCATATCACTCCGGCGGCCGCCCTGTATCAGGCTCACCGAGTGGCCCGGTCGCGCCACCTCAACGAGGATGCGATTCGCGCGCTCGTTGAGCAGCACACGGAGGGGCGTCAACTCGGTCTCCTTGGCGAACCCCGCGTCAATGTGTTAGAGTTAAATCTGGCGCTGGACGCCATGAACCCCTAACGGAACCTCCTTTAACGGAACCTCCTTTCCGGCGTCGTCATCAGAGTTATTTTATGGACGATCAACGGCCTGATCCCGAGGCTCTTTTAAAGAGGGCCCAGGAAGAACAGATCCGCGAGTCGCGCGGAAAGCTTAAAATCTTCTTTGGCGCCACGGCCGGGGTCGGCAAAACTTATTCGATGCTGCAAGCGGCGCACGAGCAGCTGCTCGACGGCGTGGACGCCGTGATCGGGTGGGTCGAGACCCATAATCGTGCGGAGACCCGCGCCCTGCTGCAGGGCCTTGAAATCCTTCCTCCCCGGACGGTCGAATACCACGGTGTGACCCTTCGCGAATTCGATCTGGACGCGGCCCTGACCCGTCGTCCGCAACTGATCCTGATGGATGAACTTGCCCATTCAAATTCACCCGGTTCGCGCCATCCGAAACGCTGGCAGGATGTCCAGGAGCTCCTGGGTGCGGGGATCAACGTCTATACGACGGTGAATGTTCAGCACCTGGAAAGCTTGAACGATGTCGTTGCCCAGATTACCGGTATCGTGGTCCGAGAGACCATTCCGGATTCGATCTTGGAGCAAGCGGACGATGTGGAGTTGGTCGACCTTTCGCCCGACGACCTATTGGCGCGTCTTAAAGAGGGAAAAGTCTATGTTCCCGAGCAAGCCAAGGAGGCGAGCCAGAATTTCTTCAAAAAGGGGAATCTGATCGCCCTGCGAGAGCTGGCTCTGCGGCGAACGGCCGATCGGGTCGACGCGGAGATGCAGACCTATCGGCGTGACCATTCCGTGGCGCGCACCTGGCCGGCGGCGGAGTGCATTCTGGTCTGCGTCAACTTGAAGCCGCGGGGACCCCGATTGGTGCGCACGGCGAGGCGCATGGCGGCGAGCCTGCACGCAAAATGGATCGCCGTCTATGTGCAGACCTCACGCCATCTGCACCTGCCCGGTCCGGAGCGCGAACGGGTGGCCCAGACGCTTCGATTGGCCGAACGCCTTGGCGCGGAAACGCTGACCTTGAGCGGTGACCATGTCAGCCAGGAAATCCTCAACTATGCCCGAAAGCGCAACGTCACCAAGATCATTGTGGGGAAACCCGTTCGAGCACGCTGGAGGGAATGGGTCTTCGGTTCCGTCGTCTCCGATCTGGTCAGAAACAGCGGAGAGATCGACGTCTATGTGATTACCGGCGAGGCCGGTGAGACCCGGGCCCTGGCATCCGGGGTTTGGCAGCGCTCGAGCAATCCGAGGGAGTACGGTCGCGCGGCCCTGGTGGTGGCGGCTTGCTCCGCGCTGGCCTGGGTGATGTTTCCCTATTTTGCCCAGTCCAACCTGGTGATGGTTTACCTGTTGGGGATCGTTGTGGTGGCGATCCGATACGGTCACGGGCCTTCGGTCCTCGCCTCGGTCCTGAGCGTGGTCGCCTTCGATTTCTTTTTTGTTCCGCCCTTTTTTACATTTGCCTTTTCCAACCCTCAGTACCTGCTGACATTCGGCGTGATGCTTGTGATTGCACTGCAGATCAGCCGTCTGACCGGGCGCATCCGCCAGCAGGCGGAGGTCGCCCGCCAGCGGGCCTGGCGCACCGAAGTCCTTTACTCAATGAGCCGTGAGCTTGCGACGACGCGCTTGGTCGAGAATTTGACCCGGGTGGCGTCGCGGCACATCCGGGAAGTCTTCGACAGCCAGGTGGCGGTGCTCCTCCCCGATCCCGCCCGTCACCTGGTTTTGGGGTCGGGGGAGGAGAACGCCTTCACCGTCGAGGAGAGGGAGCGGGGGGTGGCCCAGTGGGCCTTTGAGCATCACGAAATGGCGGGGCTCGGGACTGAAACCCTTCGGGGGGCGGGAGCGCTCTATCTTCCGCTGCTGGGCTCGCGGGGAACCGTGGGTGTACTGGCGGTCAAGCCGGATCAGCCCAATGGCCTCCAATCCCCGGAGCAGCTTCATCTCCTGGAGACCTTTGCGGGCCAGTTCGCGTTGGCGATCGAGCGCGCGCTGCTGGCCCGGGATGCGGAGCGCTCACAAGTCCAGGCGGAAACCGAGCGGATGCGCAACATGATTCTCAGCTCGGTATCGCACGATCTGAGGACCCCTTTGGCGACCATTACGGGCGCGGCGAGCAGCCTCCTGGACGGCGGGGAAGGGATCGGTCCCGGTCCGCGCCAAGAGCTGGTCCAGGCCATTTACGATGAAGCCCACCGCCTGGATCGACAAGTCAAGAACCTCCTCGACATGACACGCCTTGAAGCGGGCGCGGTTCGGATCCAGAAAGAGTGGCATCCGATCGAGGAGGTGGTGGGCGCCGCCCTGACCCGGTTGGAGGCGAGGCTTCGCGGCCACCCCGTCACCACCCAGTTTCCGCCGGATCTGCCATTGGTGCGAATCGATGGCGTCTTGATCGAGCAGGTCCTCATCAACCTCTTGGAGAACGCGCTGAGGTATACCCCGGCCAACAGTCCGATCGAGCTCTCTGCGTCGGAGGTTGATCGAGCGATTCTATTCGATGTGGCCGATCGGGGTCCGGGCCTCCCTCAGGGAGAGGAGCAGCGCATTTTTGACAAGTTCTACCGCGTAGGAACCGCCCGCGAAGGGGGAGTCGGTCTGGGCCTCACGATCTGTCGGGGGATCATCGACGCCCATGGAGGGCGTATCTGGGCCGAGAACCGCCCCTCGGGAGGAGCGCTCTTTCGGTTCACATTGCCCCTGGATGAAAGTCCTCCCGCGGTCGGGACCGAAGAGTCCGATCTGCACGACGTCAAATCAAGAAGCGGACCCTCTCCTCATTAAGAGGGTGGATGCGAGGTCCGCCCTCCCCTTTCGAAAAAGCCGTCTTCGACTCCAGGATTCAAGAGAGAATCTTTTCTCAGGCCGCCGCCGAAGCGCGCTGGTTCTCCTCTTTCCGGCGCGATGAATTTTACTTCCCACGAAGCGGGCCAAGAGCGGGCGACGCGGAGAGTTTCGTTGTCTCGCGCATTCCGCGGAAAAACCGTGCGGGGCGATCCGGGCGCCGGTCCCGCGGTCCGCGAAAGCTTGGAAGCCGAGAGCTCAGAGATTTCCCGGTTTTTCCCCGACTTGAAACACTCCCTGGGGGAATCGCTTCCTCCTCGATTTGAACCGCTCGACGGTCCTCCAGGAAGCGTTGAGGTTCCACTTGCAGCGGGTCGGCCCCGGATCGATCGCATCCCGCGCCCTGCGCTCGGCGCGTTTTCTCGCCCGAGCGCAAGAGGCCTTCTTTCGGTTCTTTCGGTGCAGGTTTTGAGAACGTTCGATCGGTTATGTTAGAGTGGATGCGCGGTATCGCGTCTTCAGTGATGTAGGTTCCGAGAGAGGAAATTCAAGATGGACGATCAACGGCCGGATCCCGAGGAACTCCTGAAGCGGGTTCAGGAGGAGGAGATCCGGCAAGAACGCGGAAAGTTGAAGGTCTTTTTCGGGGCCACCGCCGGAGTGGGTAAGACATTCGCGATGCTCCAGGCCGCTCACGAGCAAATGGACGAGGGCGCGGATATTGTGGTGGGATGGATCGAGACCCATCGGCGTCCCGAAACCGAGGGCCTTTTGTCCGGACTGGAGATTCTTCCGCCCCGAAAATTTGAGTACCGGGGTGTGGTGCTGCGCGAATTTGATCTGGATGCGGCCATTTTGCGCCGGCCCCATCTGATTCTGGTGGATGAGCTCGCGCATACGAATGCGCCCGGCTCCAGACATTTGAAGCGCTGGCAGGATGTACAGGAGCTCTTGGCCGCGGGCATCGGTGTCTTCACGACCCTCAATGTCCAGCACCTTGAGAGCCTGAACGATGTGGTCGCGCAGATTACGGGCGTCGTGGTTCGTGAGACGGTGCCGGATTCAATTCTGGAGCAGGCCGATGCCGTGGAGCTCATCGACCTTCCGCCGGACGAATTGCTCCAGCGCCTGCAGGAGGGGAAGGTTTATCTTCCCGAACAGGCGAGGGAGGCGGCCGAGCATTTTTTTAAAAAGGGAAACTTGATTGCCCTTCGTGAGCTTGCCTTGCGCCGCACGGCGGACCGCGTCGACGCGGAGATGCAAATCTATCGGCGCGATCATGCCGTTGATCGGACCTGGCCCGCGGCCGAGAGCATCATCGTCTGTGTCGATTGGGGGCCTCGGAGTCCGCGACTCGTGCGGGCAGGACGGCGCATGGCGGCGAGCCTCCACGCCAAATGGATCGCCGTCTACGTGCAGACCTCGCGCGATCTGCGGCGCCCGGAGGCCCACCGCGGGCGTGTGGCCGAGACGTTTCGGCTGGCGGAGCGGCTGGGGGCGGAGACGGTGACGCTGAGCGGTGACGATGTGGCTCGGGAGATTCTGGACTACGCCCGCATGCGAAATGTCACCAAGATCATCGTCGGCAAGCCGCTGGGGGCCCGCTGGAGGGAATGGGTGTTCCGTTCTTTGGTCTCGGATCTGGTTCGAAATAGCGGCGAAATCGATGTTTATGTGATTACCGGCGAGGCGGGGGAGGCCCGCCCTTTCGTACGCACGGCATGGAGGCGGGGAAGAAATCTCTGGGAGTACGGCCAGGCGTGCTTAGTGGTCGGTATCTGTTCGGCACTGGCCTGGTTGATGTTTCCTCATTTCCTCCAGGCGAATCTCGTGATGGTCTACCTTCTGGGTATCTTTATCGTAGCCATCCGTCATGGACAGGGTCCTTCGGTCCTGGCGGCCATCCTGAGCGTAGCCGCTTTCGACTTTTTCTTTGTTCCCCCTTTTTTTTCCTTTGCCGTTCAGGATAGTCAATATCTGGTGACCTTCGTCGTCATGCTGGCGATTTCGCTTCAAATAGGGCGGCTGACCGGGCGCATGCGCCAGCAGGCGGACGTCGCCCGCCAGAGGGCATGGAGAACGGAAGTCCTCTACTCCATGAGCCGGGAACTGGCGACGACCCGTCTCGTGGAGAATCTGACGAGGGTTGCCGCGCGCCATATCCGGGAGGTATTCCACTGCGAAGTGGGACTGCTCCTGCCGGATTCAGCACGTCATCTGGTCCTTTTTCAATCTGAACCTCCCGGTTTCAATATTTCCGAAGGGGAGAAGGGGGTGGCCCGATGGGCCTTCGACCATGAAGAGGCGGCCGGCCTGGGGACGGAAACCCTTCCGGGAGCGGGGGCCCTTTACGTTCCCTTGGTCGGCTCTCAGGGTACGGTGGGGGTCCTATCGGTGCGGCCCGATGAGCCGAAGGGTCTGGCCTTTCCGGAGCAGATGCGCCTCCTAGAGACCTTCGCCGGCCAGTTTGCTCTCGCAATCGAACGCGCCTTGCTCGCCCGTGACGCGCAGGCCGCGCAGGTGCAGGCTGAAACCGAGCGAATGCGCAACATGATTTTGAGCTCGATTTCCCACGATCTGAGGACCCCTTTGGCCACGATCACGGGCGCCGCGAGCAGCCTGCTGGAAGCGAAGGACATCATCGGCCCCGCATCGTGCAAGGAACTGATTCGCGCCATCTTTGATGAAGCGCGCCGGTTGGATCTCCAGGTCAAAAACCTGCTCGACATGACCCGCCTGGAGTCCGGGGCGGTCCGCCTCCAAAAGGAGCGACACCCCCTGGAGGAGGTGGCCGCATCCGCGCTCAAGCGGATCGAGGCAAGACTGCAGGCCCGTCCGGTAACGACCCACTTTCCTCCGGAGCTCCCGCCGGTCCTGATCGACCGCGTTCTGATAGAGCAGGTCCTGATCAACCTGCTCGAGAATGCCTTGAAATACACCCCGCCGAAGAGCCCGATCGACCTCTCCGCTTCCCAAATCGATGGGGCCGTTCTCTTCCAGATCGCGGATCGCGGGCCGGGAATACCGAAGGGCGAAGAGCAGCTGATCTTTGACAAGTTCTACCGAGCGGGACCTGCCCGGGAGGGAGGAGTCGGCCTCGGCCTGACGATCTGCCGCGGAGTGATCGAGGCCCATGGAGGGCGCATCTGGGCGGAGAATCGCCCGGACGGCGGCGCCGTATTTCGTTTCACGCTCCCGCTCCGGGCGGAGCCCGTGGAAAATCCTGAAAACAGAGGTCGACCCGATGCCGAGCCAAGAAATCAGCGTTCTCATTATTGAAGATGAGCCGCAGATCCGTCGCTTTCTCCAGACGACGCTCCCGCCTCAGGGATATCGCCTGCATGAGGCAACGACGGGCATGGAAGGGCTCGCGCAGGCGGCGGCCCGAAACCCCGACCTCGTTTTGCTTGACCTCGGCCTGCCGGACCTCGAGGGATTGGAGGTGATCAAGCGATTACGGGAGTGGACCAAACTCCCGATCATCGTGCTGTCTGCCAGAGACCAGGAAAAGACCAAAGTCGACGCCTTGGATTTGGGCGCCGACGACTACCTGACCAAGCCATTTGGGATCGATGAGCTCTTGGCCCGGATGCGGGTGGTCCTTCGGCATGCGGCCCGGACCTCATCGGAGAAGGCGGAGTCGGTCTTTACGTTGGGCGCTCTGCGCGTTGATTTAGAACGAAGACAGGTCTTCTTGGCGAAGAAGGAGGTTCGGTTGACGCCGATCGAGTACAAGCTCCTGGTGGTCCTGGTGAGATCGGCTGGAAAGGTCCTGACCCATCGCCAGCTCCTCAAGGAGGTCTGGGGACCGCTCCACGTGGATGAGGCGCAATATTTACGCGTCTATATGCGGCAGTTACGAAATAAGCTGGAACCGAACCCGGCCCGGCCCCGCTACCTCGTCACAGAACTCGGGGTGGGGTATCGGCTGCGAGTCGATTGATTGGGGGCCCCGGCGCTCTGCTTAGAGCGGTGCTCGATTTTTGAGGAACCGATTCCGAGCGCTCCGCCGCCTAAATGGTCTTATCGATCCCGCCTCGATCCTCGAGCGCCGCGATCCGGAGTTGCTCCGCACGGGAGGCTCCGGGCCGAGGCTTCGGACCTCCTAGGACGCAGATCGTCCGGACAGTGGAAGATCGTCGGGCGAGCTTTCAGTCGTTTCGATGCGCGCGCAGAATCGCGCGGCCGGGGCGAGGCGCCTTCTTTTTAGAAAACCGCTTTCTTTGTCAAGCGCGATGAATCGCCCCAGCCGAGCCATTCAGAGATCAGCTACTCGGTTTCCGCGGCCGCTGTACCGGGAAGCGGCTGGGTGTGCTCCAGCCGTACCGCATCAAGCTGATGGGGATCCAGGTCGAGCGCCTGGAGGATCGTCGGTGCGATCTGGGCGGTTTCGACGGGGCTCGAGACCGTCTTGGCTCCGAACAGTGGATTGGAAACGAGCAGCATGACATTGGTGTCGTCATGCGCAAATCCGCCGTGCTCCATCAGTTTCTTGCTGCTACCCGTGTAGACCACCCCAACCTGGGGCGCCACGATGATGTCCGGGGTGCGGGGGTCTCCTTGGGGGGGCAGTCCCGGGAGTTTGTACATGAGGCCGATCGCCGGGCCTGAAAATATCTCTCCAATTCCCGCTGCGGCGGCATTGGCTTCGAGCATTTTGACCGCGTTGCCGGTCTGTGTCGAATCCGCCAGCCACAGAAGCGAGATGTCGTCCTCCGTCGGTCCGATCCCGTTGGGATTCAGCGGCGACTCGGAGAAGGGCAAGAGCGACGCTATAATGTTCGCGGGCGACTGCCCGTTGGTCCCGCTGGGGCCGGGGATCGGGAAGAAACGCTGCGGGTCGATCGGTGACTGACCATGTTTCGCACTGATGACGATCAGGGTTGACCCGAAAAGGCCATTTTTCTTTAATTCCGAGACCATCTGGCCGATCGAGGCATCGACGAACTGGATCTCCCCGAGGAGCGAATGCGTGGGTGTTCCGATCGAGTCCTGGTAGCCCCCGACGGCGACGTGCTTCTCGATGAGTTTCTGTCCAACGCTGACGGCCTGAAAATTCATCCCAAAAAGGGTGGGCACCCGAGGCGCCGGTTTGCCGTCATGTTTCTTCCCGCCGATTTGATTGAGGATCGCATTGACCTTGAGGGTGTCATAGCACTGAATGTTCTGGAAACTGTCGGTCCAGGCTCCCGTCTGGGAAGGATCGGGGATCGTCGAGCAGGAGAGCCCGGTGGGGGTGGTGACTCCCGGGAGGTTCACGACGGTTGAGTTGACCTCGGGGGAATAGTAGTCATCGAGGTTCGTTCCGTCTCCCGGTCCGGAGACCGAGGAATAGGAAGGGTGCTTATCGGTCCATGCGGTGTAACCTCCCGCGGCATGGATCACCCCGAAGATCGTGTTGGTTCTGACGAAGTTCCATGGAAAAACCGGTGCGCACCCCTGGTTCGGATCGCGGGGTAAACGCTTTGGGTCGATGGAATTGATTCCCCCATCGCCGCTCGGCGCGCCGCCATTGAGCAGTGCCTGATTCAGATCGATTCCTTCATCGAATTCCGTGGTCGTTCCGGTCGGGGCCGCTCCCGCGGTACAGGAACCTCCTGCCACCCCGTTGCCGGTCGTCTTCGCGGGCGGATCGAGAGAGCGATCGTAAGCGACGTCATAAAAGGCACCGAAGGTGCGCGGAGAGCCGCCGGTCACGATGGCCATGAGCCCAGGAAAGGAATCGGAAGGCTTAGAGGTGGACGCCGAGAGGTAATTGACGCCATGCTCCGAGAGCTCGGCGATGTTCGGGCAGTAGGGGAGCCCGCCATTGACGCCACTGATCCCGTTTGCGCAATGCGCAAAATCAAGCGCGTGCATCCCGTCGATGCTGATCAAGAGGACCCGATCGGCTTCGGCGGCTTGGGCAGAGACCGGCCCGCCGGCCCCGAGAGCACACCATAAAGCGGAAAGGGCCAAGAGGATACGTTGACCTTTCATTCTTTTTCCTCCTTTTCGAAAGGTGAGTAAACCCCTTAACGGTAGCCCCCCGCTGTTAAGGAGAGATCAAGCCGTCGTGAAAAACCTGTTAACGTGGGAGAGGAGGAGGGAACAGGTCGCGGGGACCCAGCCTCCTCTCGCCCTGAAACCCGCTCGGCTTGACGCGCGTCCTTGAATTGACGGGATAAGGGGCCGGCGGTATAGTTCAGGTCGGAATCGGTGATGACCGAGGAGGTGATTCAGGGTCCCCGACCGATGCGCAGGGTGATCCCTTACGGGGATCGCATGATTCCGGTGATCGCGAGGAGCGGGTCGGCAGGCCCGGAGGATCCCATGGAGCGAAAGGGCCGGACGTATGGCTCTTTCCAACATCGCTTTCAATGAACCCGACCGCTCCAGCGGCCTGTTCACTCCCTCTCAAAAAAGGGGGAGAGCCTTGCGGGCCCCGGATGTTCGCCGTCCGGTGTGAAGGAGTCCTCGGTCGATCGCCCGCCCGATTGACCGAATCCCACGCGGTGTGGGTCTGACCCTTTTTTCTGGGAGCATCTTGTGGCTCAAATTGACCTCCTCTTTAAAGTGCTGAAGGAAAAAGGGGGCTCCGATCTGCACCTCTCCCCCGAAAATCCCCCGATGATGCGGGCGGCCGGCGATCTGGTCCCCATCACTCCCCAGCGACTCACCCATGAGCAGAATAAAGCGCTTCTTTACGAAATTATGACCGATCTGCAAAGAAAACATTTCGAGCAGACCCACGATATCGACTTTGCCTATGAAGTTCCGGCACTTGAGGCCCGGTTCCGGGCAAACCTCTTCTGCGGCCGACTCGGGGCCAGCGCCGTTTTCCGGATAATCCCCGAGAAGATCTTGACCGTGGAGCAACTGGGCCTTCCCCAGGCCGTCTTGAAATTTACCCGGTTCAAGAAGGGCCTGATTCTGGTCACGGGGGCGACCGGAAGCGGGAAATCGACCACCCTCGCCGCCATGATCGACTATATTAATCAGACACAGAAGGAGCATATTCTGACGATCGAGGATCCGATCGAATTCGTCCACCGAAGCCGGGGATGTCTGATCAATCAAAGGGAGGTGGGCCGCCATACAGAGTCCTTTTCAGCTGCCCTCAGGGCTGCGCTTCGGGAGGATCCGGACATCATTCTCGTTGGAGAGATGCGCGATCTTGAGACGATTGAGCTCGCCATCACGGCCGCCGAGACCGGTCATCTGGTTTTCGGAACCCTTCATACCAGCAGCGCTGCGAAAACGGTCGATCGGATCATCAATGTCTTCCCGACCCATCAACAGGAGCAGATCCGCACCATGTTGGCCGAATCTCTCAAAGGGGTTGTGGCTCAACAGCTCCTGAAGACGGTCGACGGCAAGAGGTGCGCGGCCCTGGAAATTCTTTCGGTCACGGTCGCCGTCTCGAACCTGATCCGCGAGGGAAAGACCTTTCAGATACCGTCCGTCATCCAGACCGGAAGGGGGGAGGGAATGCAGCTCATGGACCAGGCGATCCAGACCCTCCTCGCCGCGAAGAGGATTACTGCGGAGGAAGCCCAGAAATATGCTGTAAACAAATCCCTTTTCGCATCGGCATCAGGGAGCGGGTCGGCGCATGGATGAACATCGGATAGAAAAAGAGAGTCGAGAGGTCTTCTTTAGGCTTTCGGACCGCAGTGAAATCCAGGGAGAGGTGTTTCTCCGGCTCTATGAAGCGCACCACTCCGGACCTCAGCGTGTGAGAGATCTTTTGAACGAGGAGAGGGCGTTTATTCCGGTGAAGACCGCCCGCGGGACCCTCCTTCTCAACAAGGCACAGATCGTTTCAGGCAACATCTCCGAGGAGTGGGAGGGAGATACCCTGACGACGATCGGGAAAAAACAATCGATCCAGATCCGAATCGCCGGGGAGGGGGAAATCAACGGGAACATCTTCATCGATCTTCCTGAGGGATTTAATCGGGTCAAAGACTATTTTAACCAGCCTATTTGTTTCTTTCCCGTATTTCTGCCGGGGCGCATTCTTTATGTCAATCAAAGATTTATCCTCTCCGTTCACGATTAAACTGGCTGGACCCCTCTCCCGTCTGTCAGCGCGCCGAGACCTCGGTCGCTACCTCGGTCCAGACGCTCGTTGACAAACCGCGATATTCTGCTACCTTCCTTGAGTGGTGACGGATCCCGGAATCCGGTCGGAGATCCCACAGGATTCAATCTGGAAAATGCCTGTGAAATCGGGCCTGAACATCTGCTTCACGTGCCTCACGCCCCCAGCGGGAATCCATCCCGGTCCGACCCGACATCGGAAAGGCTCTCACGGGATTTACTGAAAATCGAATCCGCATCCGCCAGCCCCTCGGCCGCGCCAGCCTGGCGGACGAGCAGAGGGCAGTCTTTCTGATCAGTCGGGCTCTTTGTCGCCTAGAACGCGCTCCCCAGAGCGGATGGATCGCGGTTTCCTCGAGAGGTTTCCTTCGTGCCTGAGAACCATCCGGTGATGAGCCCCTTTCCCCCTTCGATGTCCGCCTGGTGCTCTGGCGATCTCAGCGCGCGACCCGGTCCTCGGAACTTGAATCGCAGGTCGGTCAGTGTGCCGCCCAAAACACACTCGGGTTCGGCGCTGTTTCGATGGGAGTCTGGCGGGGCAAATTGGAAGGCCCTCAGAGTGTCTTCATGAGGCTTCGGGAGAAGGTGCTGGTGTTTTTTCTGGTCGGGGCGCTCTTCTCGGGGGGATCGGTGACGCTTCTCACGAAGCGGGTCATCCACGATGTTCTGGTCGAAGAGTTCGGACAGAGAAGCCTCCTAAAACTAACCGATCTTCCCATGTTGGTTCTTCCCATTTTCAAACCAAGGAATGAGCGCGAGCTCCTTGTCGTGCTCAGGCAAGTCATAGAGCGCACCGGTGCGCTCTATGCGATGGTGCTCGACAACAACGGCAAAGTGATCGTCCAGGTGAACCCGCTTGTCAAGGGAAAAATTGATGACGACCCCAAGCCCCAAGAACTGGCCGGGATCCAGCCGCCTTCGTATCGTCAGAGGACGATAGACGGTCAGATCTTCCTGGAAATCTCTGTTCCCGTGTGGGTGGCTCAGGGCTCAGGCGGGGAATCGCGCCCCTTCGAGGCCACGAGGGGGCGGAGCGAGCCTCTCGGGACGGTTCGAGTCGGCTTCTCTTTGGGTGAGGTGCTGGCGACGGTCGACCGGATTGCGGACCAGGTGATTTGGATCGTGGTCTTGACGATGGGGGCGGTGTTAGGTTCGGTCTTGTTTTTAATCCGAGGGCACCTTAAGCGGATTCGCTCCCTTGCGGAAGGGACGGAACGGGTCAGCCGAGGCGAGTATGGAGCGGTCGTCCCGGTCTGTTTGAACGACGAGCTGGGAAATTTGGCCCATTGTTTTAATCAAATGAGCGAACGACTCGCCCGCCGGGACGAGCTGATCCTCAGTTCGGCGGGTGAGGGCATCTTCGGCCTGAACGGGGAGGGGAACGCGACCTTCGTGAATCCGACCGGAGCCCGAATTTTAGGCTATCGGATGGATGAGCTCATCGGAAAACCGATGCATCTGATGATCCATCACTTCAGATCGGAGGGTGCCTCTGTCCCGGTTGACCCGTGTCCCATCGCCGCAACGTTCACGGATGGAACGGTCCATCACGTGACCGATGAGGTCTTTTGGAGACAGGATGGGACCAACTTCCCCGTCGAGTACGTCAGCACCCCGATTCGAGAACGGGATCAGGTCGTCGGCGCGGTCGTCGTCTTTAAGGACATCACGGAACGCAAGGCGCAGGCGGCTGTTTTGGAGTTTCAAGCGACACACGACGCCCTGACCGGGCTCCCTAATCGAACGCTGCTGGCGGACCATATCGGCCAGGCGATTTCCCGGGCGCGGTTGCATAAGCGCCTGGTGGCGGTGCTCGTTTTGGACCTGGATAATTTCAAAAAGATCAATGACACCGTGGGTCACGATTTCGGGGATCTGCTCCTTAAAGACGTCGGCGCGCGCCTCTGCGAAGGCCTCAGAAAGGGAGACTCCGTCGCCCGCTTGGGAGGTGACGAGTTTGTGCTCGTCCTAACGGATTTGACGCAAGAAGAAGATGTTGCCAAGATCGCTGGAAAGGTTCTCAAGGGTATTTCACAACCGTTCGATGTTGCGGGGGTCGAGGTGGTTCTTACCGCCAGCATCGGTATTAGCCTCTATCCTTCGGATGGAATCAATGTCGAGACCTTGTTGAAAAATGCCGACACCGCGATGTACAGGGCCAAGGAGCAAGGGAAAAACCATTACCGCCTCTTTTCCGCTGCCATGAATGTTCGAGTCTTAGAGCGGCTGGTCTTGGAAACGGAGCTGCATCGGGCGCTGGAAAAGGAAGAATTCCTTCTCTATTATCAGCCCCAGGTGGAGCTCCGATCGGGACGGATCGTCGGGATGGAGGCACTTCTACGTTGGAACAGACCCCGGGGAGCGCTCGTCGCTCCAAACAGCTTCATCGGTTTGGCGGAGGAGACCGGTCTGATCATCCCGATCGGCGAATGGGCGCTACGCGCCGCATGCCAGGAACTGAAGATCTGGCAAGAGCTGGGTGTTTCCTCGGTCCATATTGCCGTAAACCTATCGGCCCGGCAATTCCAACAGGGAAACCTGTTGGAGATGGTTTCACGGGTTCTCGCGGAGACCGGTCTGCTTCCCGAATTTTTAGAGCTCGAGCTGACCGAGAGCATCCTCGTTCAACGGGAGGAGGAAACCATTTCGGCCCTGAACGGCCTTAAGGAGATCGGTGTCCAACTTTCGATTGACGATTTCGGGACCGGCTATTCTTCCCTGAGTTATCTAAAACGATTCCCCATCGACTCGCTCAAGGTCGACCAATCGTTTGTCCGCGGAATTCCGACCGACCCCGAGAATGTCGCCATCGTCCGGGCAATCGTCACTCTGGCGCACAGCCTGAGACTGAAAGTGATTGCCGAGGCGGTGGAATCGCTCCCCCAACTGAAATTTCTCCAAGAACTCAACTGTGACGAGGTCCAAGGCTTTTTCTTCAGCGAACCCCTTCCGTCCGAGCAGGCCCGGAAGCTGCTGTCCAGGAATGTCCCCTTTCTAGAAACAGGGCTCCCCGGTCCCTTGCGAAAGAGCGTTGTCCGTCCAACGGGCCCCCGATCGCGACCGGAGAAGCGGATGTCTTAACTGAGGCGCTTATCCTTGATCAAACTGAGTTTCGATGATGATTTTTTTGAAATTGACATTGCTTTTTCCGGCGAGGTAGAATGCGACTTCGGTTCTGCTCCCTAAAATCACCTTCCCCGGTAGCTCAGTGGCAGAGCGGTCGGCTGTTAACCGATTGGTCGCTGGTTCGAATCCGGCCCGGGGAGCCAGGCTGATGGGGCAACTTCTTTTGCCGAAGCCGGACGCCTCTTTTCCCGCCGGTCGGATCATCCCCAGTGGCATCAGGATCTGAATCGTACCAAACCCCTCCGTGGATTCTATACACCGCGCTTCCTCATTAGAATGAAGGTGGAATGGCGGAGCCGTCCACGATTCGAAGCAGAAGAACCGCATTTTCAGGCCCAAGCGCGTCTCACTTCCGTGGAAGAGAGGATTCCGCCCCCTCGGAGGAGGAGCCTCGATAAGCTCGGGGCCCGTCGGTCCAAGGGTCGAAATGATTGGGCCGCGATCTTTCCTTTTTGCGAAGTCACGGACCGAACCGCCGTCTATCGCCCCGAGAACCGGGAGGAGGTTCGTACTCCCTCCCGCGGTCCGCATCTCCTCTTCAAGGAAGACGATCGATTCTGTATTCCTGTTCGCGTCCGATGGTTTTTTTCAGCATCCGTCCTCTTTTTATCGGCATGCCGATGCGACCGGGGGGTTTTTTTCTATTAATGATCAATCTATCTCGACCCGCCAGTGACAGGATGGGGCCATGGGAGAGATGGGATTCAGCAGCGCAAGCTGATCAAGCGAAAAGCGAGCCGCCGATCAGCCGCCCAGCGGCGCAGGGCGGCCGTGATGTTTGGATAGCGACGCAACCGTCCGATAGCGAAGTGACGCAAGGTGGCCATCACCCGCGGGCCGTTTCTTCGGCGGATCTGCTGCGTACCCAGTGGGAGCGGTTCTCGATGGCCACTGGGGCCCAGCAGCTTTAGCGCGCCGGCGAGCTCAGGCTGGTGAGGCCGTAGAGCACTTCGAGTTCGGGTTTGCCGCC
>Ga0070733_10000774_pt1 | contig 25001 bp, 17 predicted proteins | sample Coa_R1_9_FD_66450 | JGI IMG/M metagenome (GOLD analysis project Ga0070733, IMG submission 66450) | Surface soil microbial communities from Centralia Pennsylvania, which are recovering from an underground coalmine fire - Coalmine... | ecosystem: Environmental > Terrestrial > Soil > Unclassified ...
TCGCCAACCGGCGTCCAACCTTGCAGTTTGATCTCCCCAAGGCTGTGGATCACTCGCTCGCGGATTGGCAAAAAACCACGGGTGTCGCGATCGCGCCCGATGCTCAACAGGCCATCGGCAAGTCGGTCGCGGACACACGCAACGCGCTGGATGATTTCCTGCGCGGCCAGGAGTCGTACCGAGGTGACCCGGCCTCGATCACCGACGCGATCGTGCGCAGCTATTGTTTCGAATTGCGGGATACGAAGAAACCTCTCCCTGTGCCGGCCACACTCAGAAGGATAGCTTTCCTGCCTCAGCAGCGGGCCTCAGCGCCTTCCACGACAATCACCAGCGACGATGTAAACCGTAACCGCTTCGGGCAGTTCCTTTCGAAGTTGCTGAGCCGGCTGTCGCCCAATCAGCCCATCGCTTATCTTCTGGTGAGTTCCACTCCGGAGCAGGCTCCCATCTCGATCGACAATCAGCCGGGGCCGAACTGGACCAACCGCAAATTCATGGTCTCGGTCGGCACGCACCTTGTGGTGGTAACCATGCCGTCGAAGATGTGCAGAAACAATGTGGAAGTTCAGCCGTTCCAGACCGGCAATGTTACATGTCAATAGGCGGCTCGGGAGACACCTGCCTGAAACAATTCCTGCCCGGATTGGCGGTGCGGGCCGGACCCATTCCGCTTATGCTACGCTTCAAGATGAATTCGAGGTAACAACGCTATGAAGCTGGTACGGCCCGTCTCCGCCGTTCTCCTCTTGTTTGGACTCAGCCTCGGGCTGTTCGCATTCCAACGGGGAGGCCGCCGCCAGCAATCCTACTACTCGGGCGGACCCAGCGTGCCCTCGGAGTTTTATTTCAGCCGGCTCCAGTACAACTCCATCTATGGCGGCGGGTTTCGCGGCGAGACGTGGTCGCAAGATTGGCCCAAGGCCGACAACGATTGTTTGATCGCTCTGCGGCGTTTGACCCGCATCAACTCGCCCTCGCCGCTCAACGTCGCCGATCTCGATAGCGACCATCTCTTCGACTACCCCTGGATCTACGCCATCAATCCGGAATATTGGTCGTTCACCGATGAGGAAGCGAAACGCCTGCACGACTATCTTTTGAAGGGCGGCTTCCTGATGGTCGACCACTTCCACGGCACCGACGATTGGGAGCGTTTCATGGCGGCCATACGCCAGGTGCTGCCCGACGCACAAGTGGAAGATCTCAACGATCCCGACGAGATTTACCACGTGCTGTACGACATCAACGAAAGATTTCAAATCCCCGGCGAGCAATACGTCGGCACCGGCCGCACCTATGAGTGCGGTGGAGGGAACAACTGCGGCTACGTGGCCAAGTGGCGCGCCATCCGCAATAGCCATGGGCGCATCATGGTGGCGATCTGCCATAATATGCATCTCGGCGACGCCTGGGAACACTCGGATGAGGCATCGTACCCAGAGAAGTTTTCGGGACTTGCATTTCGCATCGTCCTTAACTACATCACCTACTCCATGACCCACTAGGCATGAACGCACGCCTCTTCTTTCGATCCTCAATCAGTCAGTCCTCAATTAGCCCAGGGGTCCATGTTCGAGTTCTTTTTTAAATACCCACGTCTGGTATATACGCGCGGCCAATTTGCCCTTTTGGGGGCTTGGCCAAAGTGGATACTCGTGCTGCTGATCCTGGCCGCGGCCGCCGGTCTGGCTTGGCTGATTCGCTCCCGCATGAAGGAGGCCGCGCCGGTCATGCGCGGTTGGCGAGCCGGCATAATCTGGGGCTTGCAAACGCTGCTGGCCGCGATGGTGCTCACCCTGCTGTGGCAGCCGGCGATCACGGTCTCGGAGTTGAAGCCGCAGCAGAACATCATCGCCGTGCTGGTGGACGACTCCCGCAGCATGGGCATTTCCGAGGACGGCTCTACTCGCCAGGCTCAAGCCGTGAAGGCGCTTCAGGGCGTCCTGGACAGCCTCAACCGTGTGTTTCAAACGCGCCTGTACCGCGTCGATGACGTGCCCGCGCGCATCGACAGCCTCAAGGATCTGCAACCCAACGCGCCCTCGACCCGCCTCGGCGACAGCCTCAAGCAATTGAGCGAGGAGACTTCCGACCTGCCTATCGGCGCAGTTGTGCTGCTCAGCGACGGCGACGATAACGCTGGAGGCATTAGCGCGGACGCCATCAGTTCGCTTCGCGCCCGCCATATTCCGGTTCACACCGTGGGCTTCGGTCGCGAGCGCGCCGTACATGACGTGGAGCTGGATGAAGCCATCGTTGCTCCGCGCGCCTTGGCCAACTCCCGCCTCGCCGCCAAGATCACCTTTCATCAACGCGGATACGCGGGCGGCAAAATCAACCTGACGGTTCACGACATTTCGAGCGACGCCGGCGCCGGCGCGGGCAAGCCCAAGCTGCTGGCTTCGCGCACCATCACTTTAGGGCCCGACGGCAACCTCCAGACCGAGACCCTGATGTTCGATATCGGCGGCGCCGCCGCGAGAACACTGCAAATCGCCGCTGCTCCACTCCCAGGCGAGGAGAACACGGCCAACAATACTTTGACCCGTGTGGTGAACGTTGGCGCCGCGCCGCGCCGCATCCTCTACATCGAGGGCGAACCACGCTGGGAGTTCCATTTTATCCGCCAGGCGGAGGAGGACGACCGCATGGTGCAGATCACCTCCATGGTTCGCACCAGCGAAAACAAGATCTTGCGCCAGGGAGTCGTCGATTCCAAAGAACTCGCCGACGGCTTTCCCTCCCGCGCGGAGGATCTTTTCGCGTATGACGGATTGGTCATCGGGTCGGTGGAAGCCGGCTACTTTACTCCCGGTCAGCAGGAATTAATTCGCGAGTTCGTGGATCGCCGCGGCGGAGGCCTGCTGCTGCTCGGCGGCCAGTTCGCGCTGGCGGACGGCGGCTGGAATACATCGAGCCTTGCCGACCTTCTACCGACGGTGCTGCCAACCCAGACCGGCACTTTTCATCGCGAGCAGGATCCGAGGAACGGCACCACGCATACGACGGCCGAACTGGCGGACGCCGGTGTGGATAGCATCATCACCCGCCTCGTCGACGACCCCGCCGCGAATGCTGCGAAGTGGAAGACGCTTCCCTACCTGATGGACTATGAAGATCCCGGCGCGGCCAAGCCGGGGGCGGCTGTTCTCGCCAAGATGATTACGCCCGAAGGCCGAAAATTAAATCTGCTCGTGACCGAGAATTTCGGTCATGGCCGCACCGCGATTATGGCAACCGGAGGCAGTTGGCGCTGGCAGATGAGTTTGCCTCTGGGCGACACCGCGCATGATTTGTTCTGGCAGCAACTTCTGCGCTGGGTGGTTTCAGATACTCCTGGCCACCTGGCTGCTTCCGTGCCGGCGCAGATGCTGCTCGATAATGGCGCTGTCACTCTCACCGCCGACGTTCGCGATAAGCAGTACAACCCCGCTCCCGACGCTAAGGTCGAAGCCCATATCCTGGGCCCCAGCGGCGTCAGCGCCCTGGTGGAGATGACGCCGGTGCCCGATAATCCCGGCCAGTTCCAAGCGGCGTGGTCCGCTCCCAAGACCGGTGCTTATCTGACGGAATTCACGGCCCAGCGCGCGGATCCCAGCACCGGCAAGGTCAGCGAAATAGGCCGCGACGTTTTGACCTTTCAACGCATGGACGGCGTCGCCGAGAATTTCCACACGGAACAGAACCGCGAACTGCTGGAACGCCTCTCCAGCCAGACCGGTGGACAGTATTGGAAGCCCGCCGATCTCGGCAAGCTTGCGAAAGGCATTCCTTTTTCCGAAGGCGGCGTGACCAGCCGCGAGACCAAGGACCTGTGGAATCTCCCGGCGGTTTTCCTGGCGCTGATCCTGCTGCGCTTCTCCGAGTGGTGGCTGCGCCGCAAGTGGGGCATCGTCTAAACGCGGGCCGTTTCTCACGCTAAGAAAAGATTTCCGCATCAAATCAGCGCCACGGCCTGTTCACGCAAGGGCGCAAGGCGGGTCTGCTCAAGTTCATCGCGATAGAACATATTGAAGGTATCGAACGGGATCAGCCGTTGGGCATCGGGATGCGCGATATGGATGCAAGTCTTGCGAATGGAGCGCAGGTCGAAGCTGTCCGCGTCGATGAATTGCACGATCAGCACGCGAAACAGGTTCTGATAGGAAAGATCCGCCGGCGCGAGCATTTGCGGCAGGCAGCACAACAAATCGCGCAGCGTGGTGGCTTGCGACTGTGGGGAGTGATTGGTGGAGAACAATTTGAATAAGCCCTCCTTTACCGGGTTTGCCGCGGCCTTGATCAGCAACTGCGGATGCTGCGCGAGATGCGCGCGTATCCCGCTGTCTTGTTCATAGATGATTGTGTTTGCCGCGCCGTTGATGAGCACCTCCGGCGGAATCATGCTCGTGAGCGGCGTGACCCTGCCCGCCAGCTTCAACGCGTACGCCATGGCGAGCGAGTCAGGATGGCACGGCACTGGAAGAATGTCTTCCGTCTTAAAGACTGAGGTCTGTTCCAGAATCCGCCGGCGCACCTCAGTCAAGGTCAGGCGATGCTCGAACGAGTCGTATCCGCCGAGCCGTCCCGCCTGTTGCACCGGCTGGAAGGTCACGCCGCGAACGCAGGGCTGTTTCAGCGCGAATTCGATAATCTCGCCAAGTTCGCCGTCGTTCACTCCGCGCTCGACGGTTACGACCAGTGTCGTCGATATACCCAGATCATTCAACCGCTCCAGCGCACGCCGGCGAACGCCGCGAAGGTCCGCGCCCCGAAGCTGCAACAGTGGATCGCGCCGCAGCGAGTCGAATTGCAGATACAGTTCGAAATCCGGCATATACTCGGCGAGCCTTTTCGCGAACGTTTCATCGGCAGCGATCCGCACGCCATTTGTGTTGACCATCAGGTGTTTGATCGGCCGCAGCTTTGCAGCGTCCAGAATTTCGAAGAACTGCGGATGCACCGTCGGCTCTCCGCCTGAGATTTGGACAATGTCCGGTTCCTTTTCATTGCTTACGATCAGGTCCAGCATCCGCTCAATCTGCTCGAACGGCCGGTGGGTGGTGCGATGCGTCCCGCTGTTCGCGTAGCAGATGGGGCAATTCAGGTTGCAGACGTCCGTGATCTCCAGAAGCGAAAGGCAGGAGTGCTGTTCGTGGTCGGGGCAAAGGCCGCAATCGTAGGGACAGCCGTACTTGACCTGGGTGTTCCAGTGCCGAGGCATCTCCGGCGGCTTGATGAAGACTTCGCGGCAGCGGCGGTAGTAATCGACGTCGTCGGCGAGGAGCACGCGTTGAAATCCATGCTCCCGGCAGCGCTTCAGCATATAGACGCAATCGTTCTCGAATACGATTTTCGCGTCGACACGCCGGTAGCAGGTCCCGCACAGGGAGACAGCCGTGTCGTAAAAGAGGTATGGCCGGGTCGGAGCGCTCATCTCTTGAAACTCTCCTTTATCATCCGGCCGACAATAATCAGTAGTGAGATGCTAATGCCGACGAAGCACACCATGAAGAGCGCTGCTCCCGCCACTGCGAACGCTACCGCCGCGGCCGTCGCGGTTCTGTCGCCGAACATCGCTGCGGACCCGCACAAACCAAGGCTGAGCAGCAACCCTGCCGCGAAAATCGTGAGCGCTTTCGCGGCGCCGCTCCTCTCCTTCTGCTCAAACATATTGTCTTCTTGCGGCCAGCAAAACAGCCAATCCCCCAAGACACGCCCACTGAATGACGTTCATCCCCGCGATCAGCGGCTCCGGCTTTAGAAAATCGATAAGCAGCCTCCAGCTCAAGTAAGCACCCATGAAGCAGCGAAAGAGAAAGCCATTCTCGCGCGGGCGCTTCTTCAGATACAGCAAGGCCCCGGCGAGTGCCGCCAGAAACAGGATCTCGTACGCTTGCGTGGGATGACGCGCGATCCCGTCCCCGAAGTTCACTCCCCACGGCAGCAGGGTCGGTTTGCCGTACGTATCGTCCTGGAGCCCGGCCAACAAGCAGCCCACTCGCCCCACGGCGATACCAAGGCAAAGAGGAATCGCGAAGAGATCGCCGGTGCGGCTCCGAATTCCCGCAAACTTCTTCGCGATCTCAACGCTCAGCCATCCGCCGAGCAGCCCACCGACAATCGTCTTTCCGCCGCCGGGAGTTACAAGTTGGGAGACTGAAATGTCCACTCGTGGAGCCTGCTCCAGTACCTCAAGTACGCGGCTCCCGAGAAGAGCGCCCAACGCCGCGGCGGCAATTATGCTCCACCGTTGCTGGTCGTTCAGAATGTCGCCCGATCCTCGACGCGTCCGCCGATACGCGGCAAATCCGAGCGCGTACCCCAGCGTCTCAAAGAGCGGGTGCAGCTCGGGATGTGCGATTAGCTGGAGCACGAGACCGGCGTACAGTTCAGAGCGTATCACCAAATAGGTTTATAATCGGAGTTCTCTTGAGACCGAAAGTGATGGGAGTCATCTAGATGGGACTCTTCGCGCCCTGGTTCCTCGCCGCCCTGGCGGGGGTCGCGCTTCCGCTCTACCTGCATTTGTTGAAGCGGCAAAACAATCCGCCCACCCAGGTGCCCTCATTGATGTTCTGGGAATCGCGCACGCAAAGCTCCACCCGTCACCGCCGGCTGAATTATTTAGTGCTTCTGTCGCTGCGGCTGGCGGTGCTGCTGCTGTTGATTCTCACCTTCGCAAATCCCTTCGTCAACCGTGACGCGGCCAGCCTTGCCAGCAACCGGCTGGTGCTGCTGGTGGTCGACAACTCCTTTAGCATGCGCGCCGGAACCCGGCTGGCCGACGCCAAGGACGCGGCTATGAGCGTGTTATCGGGAAAGGGCGCCGCTCGGGCTCAGGTGGCGGCCTTTGGCTCGCAACTGCGGCTGATGAGCCAGCCCATTGAGGATCAATCGGCGTTGCGCGCCGCCGTCCAGGCCATTCAACCGGGCGACGGCCACGGGACTTTCGGCGAGCTTTCGCGCGCCGTGCGGACCATGGCCGAGTCGGTCCGCACGCCCATCGAGTTTCATCTGTTCAGCGATATGCAGCGCGGCGACTTGGCCGCCACCTTCTCCGACATGGCCCTGCCCGACAACGTCAAATTGGTGACGCATGCCGTGGTCACCAAGGCCCAACCCAACTGGACCGTCGAATCGGTGGATGCGCCGGGACAAGTGTGGGGCAGGGACGCCAAGCCGGTTCACGCGCAAGCCGTGATTGCCGGCTTCGGCACGCCCGCCGTTCAACGCACCGTGTCGCTGGTTGTGAACGGCAAGACCACCGCCACCAAGACAGTGATGGTCCCCGCCAACGGACGCGGCACCGTCGACTTCCCCGCGCTTGAAGTGCCCTACGGCTTCAACCGCTGCGAGATCAAGATCGATCACGACGCCTCTTCCGACGGCTTCCCCGCCGACGATCTGCGCCGCTTCGCCGTCGAGCGTTCCGACCCGCAGCGCGCCCTGCTGATCCATAATTATGGCGACGCACGTTCGCCGCTGTACGTCGGCGCCGCGCTCTCCGCGGCCGCGCAATCGGCCTTTATCCTCGAATCGATCAGCGTCAACGAGGCTGCCGACCGTAAGCCGTCCAACTACGCTTTCATCATTCTCTCCGATCTCAATACGCTGCCTTCGCTCCTCGAAAACTCGCTCACCGAGTATGTGCGCTCCGGAGGCAGTCTCCTCATCGCCGCCGGCACCTCCGCCGGGGCCCGCTCGCAGATTCCAATTTTCGGCGCGCACATCGTCGAGACCCGTGACTACAACCGCGTTCCCGATCGTTTCATGACGGTCGGCTCCAGCGACTCCTCCTACCCCGCCGTGGCCAAGGCTAACGGCTGGACGGGCGTGAAGTTTTTCTATGCTGTGGATGTCGATCCCGGATCCGGTCCGGCGGCCGCTCGTGTGATCGTTCGCTTAAGCGACCAGACGCCGCTCTTGCTGGAGAAACGCATCGGCGAAGGGCGGGTCGTGCTGCTGGCGTCCGGGCTCGAGAACCTCACCAACGATTTTCCGTTGCACCCGGCCTTCGTCCCCTTCATCGAGCAGATGGCGCGCTACCTCGCGGGCAGCGAACGGCAAGGCGGCGCCCGCACGGTGGACGCCTACCTGGAGCTCCGCAATGCCAAGGAACAAGCTCAGGGTGTCGAGGTCACCAACCCCGAAGGGAAGCGCCCGCTCACCTTGGGCGAGGCCGCCTCCGCCCAGTCGTTCCAGCTTACCGAGGCCGGTTACTACCAGCTCCGTCTCGCCGATGGGCGCCAGGATCTGATCGGCGTCAATCCGGATCCCAAGGAATCGAACCTCGACGTGATTCCCGACGACGCCCTGGCCCTGTGGGCGGGCAAGGGCGGTGCATCGTCACAGGAAGCTTCGGCGTCGCCCGGCGCCGCAGCGCCAAAGTCCACTAAGACGCCGCAAACATTGTGGTGGTACGTCATGCTGCTGGTGCTGGCTTCCGCCGTCGCCGAGTCAGTCCTGGCCAGCCGCTACCTCGGCACCCAGCGCGAAGAAGAGTAGAGGGCTGCTGAAGTGACTTGAGACGATATGCGCGAGCTCGGCCAATAAGCTCTTCCCGCTGTTTCCCCTGTTACGGTTGTGAGGAAGAGGCGCCGGCTTGACGGAATCGTTGAACGCCCTTGCGCAGATCGTGTCGGCCATCGTCCACAAACCCGCATTACGACCGCTTGAACTAGCCGCCCGTGAAACGGCAACCCAATCACGGGGATCAAGCCGCGGTCAATTTCTGAACATGAAGCCGGCTCTTGTTTCGTTCCGCGTGCCACAGATCATACTGAAGCTGTTGGGTGAGCCAGCTTTCGGCGGTGGTGTCGAAAGCGATTGAGAGACGGACCGCCATCTCGGGGCTGATACCGGCCCGCCCGTTCAGAATGGCAGACAGGGTCTTGCGGCTCACTCCCAGCGACTTCGCAGCCTCTGTTACGGTCAGATTGAGCGGTTCCAGGCACAGCGCCTTGAGCACCTCGCCTGGGTGCGGTGGATGATGCATCTTCATAGTGACCTCAATGGTAGTCCTCATAGTCGACTTGCTCCACGTCCTTGCCCGCGGAGGTGAACGTGACTCGCCAATTGCCGCTTACCTTCACGGCCCAGGTGCCCTTTCTGGTGCCACGAAGCCGGTGCAGGTCCAGGCCGGGCAAATTCATATCGCGCACATTTGTTGACGCGTTCAGACGGCCTAGGATCAGGCGAAGACGGTCCGCGTGTTGGGCTTGGATCCCGGACTTGATGCCGGTGGTGAAGAACCGTTCCAGTCCTCTGTGCCGGAATCCCTGGATCGCCACGCCCACCAGTGTAACCCATCCCGTTACAGGTTGCGTCGCGCCTCCGCCTTGACGGCCGCTCCCCTGCCGATCGGCAGCCGCGCCCCTGCCACTACGATGCGATATGCTTTATTTAGCATTTCGACGGCGCCGTTGGAGGTTCGATGAATTTCCGCGAACAGCTTCACGCATACATTGCGCAACTGGAACAACGTCTGCGCTGGAGCACCTTTCTCCGCGGCCTGGCGATTTTCACCGGCAGCGCCCTGGTCGCGACGCTGGTGCTGGTCGCGATCGCCAATGCGCTCGCGTTTTCGAAGGGAAGCGTCACCGCCGCCCGCTTCGGATTGATCTTTGTGCTCGCCATTGCCGCTGCCGCCGGACTCGCGCTGCCCTTACGCCGCCTGACCCGCCGCCGCGCCGTTGGAACCGCGGAAGCCGCCTTCCCGCAATTCGAGCAGCGCCTCACTACCTTCACGGAACGCGACGGCAGCGATCCCTTTATTGAACTCCTCGCCGGGGACACCCTCGAAGTCGCCCAGTCCGCCGAGCCCAAGCAGTTCGTCACCGACCGCCGCCTTTGGATCTCGCTGGCCACCTCGGTCGCCTCCTGCGCTGTGCTGGTCTGGATGATCGCCGCCGGCCCCGGTTTTCTCGGGTATGGAGCCTCGCTGCTTTGGACCGGTCCGCACCACGACAAGCCTGCCCTTTACGAACTGCGCGTGACCCCCGGCGATGCTGTCGTGCGCCGCCACGCCGACCAGATGGTGTCGGCGCTCCCCACCGGCCTCCAGTCACCTAGCGTAAAGCTGTACGCCCGCTTTCAGAACTCCTCCAAGTGGGAAGAGATTGCGATGCAGCCCCAGGCCGTCGCCAGTTTCGCCGGCGGTTATCAATATCTATTTGCGGGTTTGCCCGAGAACGTCGAATACTATGTCACCGCCGGAGCGATGACGTCGAAGCACTATAACATTCGTGTCACCGATTTGCCTTCGGTGAAGCAGATCAAGGTCACCTACCATTACCCCGCCTGGACCGGCATGCCTTCTGACACGGAAGAGCGCGGCGGCGATCTGCGCGCGGTTACCGGCACCGAGGCTGAACTCGAGATCTCCACGGACCGGCCCCTTCCGGGCGGCCAGATCCAGCTTGACGACGGGCAACAGATCCAGCTCGCTGCCGTTCAGCCGGCAGGGGGCCAGAATAGCGTCTATCGGGGCACCGTCAAAATGGATAAGGACGGCGTGTATCACGTGGCTGGCGTCGAGGACGGCCAGCGCGTTCGCGTCAGCGAGGATTTTTACATCGAGGCCCGCAAAGCCAACCCTCCTCAGATTGCGTTAGTGCGTCCCCGGGCCGACTACCACGCCCTCCCCATCGAGGAGGTGACCATTGCGGCCAAGGCCACCGATGAGTATGGACTCAGCGGCGTCGCCCTGCATTACTCGATCAACGGCGGCCCTGAGAAAACGGTGGATCTGCTCAAGAAAAAGGGCGAAAAGGAAACCGACGGCTCGACCACGCTTTCGCTCGAGGATTTCAAGCTCTCTCCCGGCGATCTGGTGAGCGTCTACGCCACCGCTAAGGACGCCAACGCCGAATCCCACTCCGACATGATGTTCATCCAGGCCGACCCGTACGAGCGGAACTTCACGCAGTCGCAGCAAGGCGGCGGTGGTGGCGGAGGCGGCGGGGGAGGAGGCCAACAACCGGCGCAGATCACGCAGCGGGAGAAGGAGATTATCTCCGGCACCTTCAGACAGGAAACGGACAAGAACGCAACGGCGCAGCAGGCCGCCGAAATCTCCAAGCTGCTGTCCCAATCCCAGGCCACCCTGCGCGACCAGGCCATGACGCTTTCCGGGCGCTTGCAGGCTCGCGAGTTGACCGACGAAGTGAAGGCGATCAGCGACTTCCAGAAAGATATGATCGCTGCGTCCGATGCCATGACGCCGGCCGCGCAGCAATTGCAGCAACAGAAGTGGAAGGACGCCATTCCGAACGAGCAAAAGGCGCTGCAGTTCCTGCAACGCGCCGAAGCCACCTACCGCGACATTCAGGTTGCGTTTGGAGCGCGCGGCGGGGGTGGAGGCGGTGGCGGAGGCGGCGGCGCAGCGCGCGATTTGGCTGCGCTTTTCGATCTCGAGCTCGATACCGAGAAGAATCAATACGAGACCCAGCAATCCGCGGCTACCACCGAGCAACAAAAGCAGCAGGCGATCGACGACGCGCTGAAAAAGCTCGATGAGCTGTACAAGCGCGAGGAGGCGCTCGCTCAGCAGCAGCGCAATGGCCAGCAGACGGCCGAGCAAAAATGGCAACAGGAGATGTTGCAACGTGAGGCGCAGCAGCTCCAGCAACAGATGGAGCAACAGCTTGGTCAGCAGGGCCAACAGGGTCAACAAGGCCAGCAGGGGCAACAAGGCCAGAGTGCTTCGGGGCAATCCAGCGGAAAGGCGGGTCGCGGCGGGCAGACAGGCCGGGGGCAAGCGGGCAGCGCTTCTGACAGCAACGGCGCAGCCAATTCCCAGCAGTCTCCGAACCAGGCCGACGGCCGCAAGCAGGCTGCGCAACAGGCCCTCGACCGCTTGCGCCAAGCCAACGAAGACATGAAGCGAGCCGCTTCCTCGAATGCCAGCGCGGCGGATTCCCGGCGCGCCGCCGACCGCTTGCGCGAGGCCACCGGCCTGCTTGGCGGAGCGCAGCAGCAGGACGCCGCCGGCCGCCTAAACTCGATGGCCCAAACCGCCGATCAACTGGCGGCCGAACAAAAGAAACAAGCGGATCATGTGCGCGACTTGATGGCTCAGCAGAATGCCGCCCGCACCTCGGGACAACCGCAGAAATACCCCACCGCCCAGGAACTCGACAAAATGGTCAATGATCGTCAGGCCGTGACCGATGACCTGGCGCGCCTAACCCAGCAAATGCGCACTTCGGCGCGCGAGCTCGCTTCCACGCAACCGGCGGCTTCCAACAAGCTGCGCGGCGCGCTCGACGGCTTGGACGAAAACGGTCTCGGCACGCGTATGCAACGCAGCTCGGACCGGTTGCGGAGCGGCCAGTTCTCCGATCCCGAGGAAACCGGAATCACCGGCGATCTGCAAAAGCTCGGCCAGCAGGTTAGCGAAGCGGCTCGTGCGCTTGGCAATGGCCAAGTCACCTCCAGGGACGCCGAAATCAACCGCGCCATGGATCAACTCTCCCGTGTGCGCGACCAACTCGGAAATCTGGGAGGGCAACCCAACCGTCAGGGCGCTCGGCAGCCAGGACAGGGCCGTGGCGGTCAGCCCGGTGAGGGCCAGCAGCAATCAAAAGATGGCCAGCCTGGTCAAGGTCAAGGTCAAGGTCAAGGGAAGGGTGGTCAGGGGAAGGGTGGTCAGGGCGGGCAAGCCGGTCAGGGCGGAGGACGCCAGGGTGGCCCGGCTGGCGACCGCATCGCGGACACGCAGCCAGGTGGCGGGGGTCGCGGCGGTGCCGCGATTGGCAACATTGACACCGGCAATAACAGCATCCCCGGTCAGTCCGCGGTGCCGCGGCCGCAAGGTCCCACTCCGGCCGATACTCAGGCCGAGATTAACCAGGCGCTGAACGCTCTCAACCAGGTTCGCTCTGCCGTGCAGGATAGTCCCGAGGCGCGCCAGGAGTTGCAGTCCCTGATCGATGAAATGCGCAATCTGGACCCCAGCCGTTTCCCGGGGAACCAGGAGCTGATGGAACAGATACATCAGCAGCTTGTCAGCAACGTAGACGCTCTAGAATTGCAACTGCGCCGTGAGCTCGATCAAAACCGTGGCGGCACGATTCGCAACACCGACCCGACCAAGGTTCCCCCCGGTTATAAAGATTCGGTTGCCGAATACTACCGCAAACTCTCCGGCGGTGGGCGCTAGCCCGGTTGTCGGAGCTGTTTTTTGGTTGCGGGGGAAGGATTTGAACCTTCGACCATTGGGTGCAAAACCTCAATCGACATTGACCACCTGGGCTGACTGTCGAGATCCGCACTTTGTCAATCCGGCGGAACTGGAATTCGCAGCGGGCAAAGCTCCCCAGCCATTTCATCATGCTGGCCCGCCAGGGCGATTACGATGACAGCGCGTTCCAATGCCCCATCGCCAATCGGATCATCCAGGGCGGCGATCTACTCTTAAAAAATCCTTGGACTCCCGAAACCTGTGGAGCATGGCCGGATTGAACCTGCGCAAAGCCGAATTCAGCGACATGAAGCACCAACATGGAGTGGTCTCGGCGGCGCGCATCCCCGGCAAAGACTGTAGCGGCGGCGCCCAGTTCTTCGTGTGCGTAAGTCCGCAGCGTCGCTCGACGGCCAGCATTCGGCTTTCGGCCGTGTCACCGAACGTCCGCCGGTTCCTGACGCTGATCGCGACAGGCTGGTTCGACGGGACCGCGTTTCATCGGGTGGTGAAGGGTTTCGTGGCGCAGGGAGTCTCGAGGGCGAAGCGCTCAAGCTGGCCGAATCACGCGGCGGACCGATGGGTAGGTCCACTGAAGGGCGAGTTCCGCGCCGAGGTCGCCGCCGGGCCGGAAGTGCTAGACGCGTTTGACAAAGAAGAGATGGACGGGGAGACGCCAAAGCGACGGCTGGAAATCATCGCGGCTAGCATCGATCCGCAATGACGCTGGATCGATTCTGACTGCAACGCTCCGGCCGGATCGCGTTAAACTATTAGTCTCTGCTAGTGCCACGCTAACCCAGTCGTTAGACGCAACCAAAAAAACGACAGGGGATTCATCCACATGAGCCAACCCGTGAGTGCATTCGACGCGAACTTCGTTCTGACCTTGGAGGAGGTTGGGACGCTAGCGGCCGAAGCCGGAAAACCGGCCGAGACGCTGATGAACGTAGTGGCTCTGATTGCCAGGCACTTCAAGACCGACGTGTGCTCCGCGTATCTGCTGGAGCCGGACCGCGCCAATCTGGTTCTGGCAGCCACTGTGGGCCTGCGCCCCGAATGCATCGGCACTCTGCGCATGGGCCTGCATGAAGGCCTGGCCGGGCTGGTGGCGGAGCAGGTGCATCCCATTGCGGTGGAGAATGCGATGAATCATCCGCGCTTCAAATACTTCCGCGAAGCCGGCGAGGACCCCTACCACTCTTTTCTGGGGGTGCCCCTTATCGACCGCGGCGTGTTGCAGGGCGTGCTCATCGTGCAGACCATCGAGGCGCGCGCGTTCAGCCCGGAGGAGATCCGCACCCTGGCCGCGGCCGCGGCGCAGGTGGCGCCGGTGGTGAACGAGGCCCGCACGCTGGCCCGCTTCATCGCGCCCGCGCAGGAACGCCTGTGGGCGCTGGCCCGCAATCTGTGGTGGAGCTGGGACAACGACACCAACGGCCTGTTCCGCGATCTGGATCCGGCGCGGTGGCGCGAGCTCAATCACAATCCGGTATCGCTGCTGACGGAAATCCCCCTAGCCAAGCTGGAGCAGCGCGCGGGCGAGCTGGTGCTGCACGGCCGCATCAATTACGCTTACCGCCGCCTGCAAGAGTATCTTCAGGCGGACCGCACCTGGGGCGCTGCCAACGCGGGCATTCTGCGGCCCCGGCCGGTGGGATATTTCTCGGCTGAGTTCGGGCTGCATGAGTCGCTGCCGATTTACTCGGGCGGCTTGGGAGTCCTGGCCGGCGATCATATCAAGAGCGCGTCCGATCTGGGCATTCCATTGGTAGGCGTGGGATTGTTTTACGGCCAGGGCTACTTTCGCCAGCGCCTGGATTTGAACGGCTGGCAGCAGGAGGAGTATTCGATCACGGACGTAAATCAGCTCTCCCGCGAACCGGCCATCGGCAAGAGCGGCGGTCCCGTGACGGTACAGATCGAGATGCGCGGCGGGGCCATCCACGCCAAGGTCTGGCGCGTGAAGGTGGGACGCTGCGACCTGCTGCTGCTGGACTCCGATGTGGACGGCAACACGCCCGAGGATCGCGAGCTGACGTCGCGGCTGTACGGCGGCGACGCGCGCGTGCGCATCCGCCAGGAGCTGCTGCTGGGAGTGGGCGGCTTCCGCGCGCTGAAGGCCTTGGGAATCACGCCCGGTGTGCTGCATTTGAACGAAGGGCACTCCGGGTTCGCGGTGCTGGAGGCGATCCGGTCGCGCATGCAGGAAGAGGGGACCAACTTCGACCAGGCCGCTTCGCACGTCGCCCGCGAGGTGGTGTTCACCACGCACACTCCCGTGCCCGCCGGCCATGATCGCTTCCACGCCGGCCTGATCGAAGAACACCTCGGGCCATTGCGGGACGCGCTGGGGATTTCCCACGAGCGGCTGATGTCCCTGGGCCGCGAAAATCCGAGCAATTATCAGGAAGATTTCTGCATGACCGTGATCGGATTGAAGCTTTCGCGGCGCTCCAACGCGGTCTCCGCATTGCACGGAGAAGTGTCGCGCGCGATGTGGACCGGCCTCTATCCAGGGAAGACGGAAGAAGAGGTTCCCATCGGCCATATCACCAATGGCGTGCATGTGCCCAGCTGGCTGGCGCCGCAGATGTCCGTACTCTACGACCGCCACCTGGGCAGCGACTGGCGCGAGCGCGCCGGACAGATCCATACCTGGGACGGCATCGAGAACGTAGAGGACGGCGAGCTGTGGGAGACGCACCTGGCGCTCAAATCGCGTCTGCTGGAGTTCGTACGCCGGCGCGCCGTGCAACAGGCCGATCGCCGCGGCGAGCCACACACGACGCTACAGCGCCTGAGCCGGCTGCTCAGTCCCGACGCGCTGACGATCGGGTTCGCGCGCCGCTTTGCCACCTACAAGCGCGCCAACCTGATGCTGGCCGATATCGAAAAGCTGGCCGCCATGATCAATGACCCCAAGCGGCCGGTGCAGTTCGTCTTCGCCGGCAAGGCTCACCCGCACGACGAACCGGGCAAGCGCGTATTGCAGGAGATCGCGGAGCTGATGCGCAACCCGCGCTTCGCCGACAAGTTCGTCTTCGTGGAGGATTACGACATCAACGTCGGGCGACATTTTGTGCAGGGCGTGGATGTGTGGCTGAACAATCCGCGGCGGCCTTTGGAGGCGTCCGGCACCAGCGGCCAGAAGGTGGTGCTGAACGGTGGACTGAATCTTTCCGTGCCGGATGGATGGTGGGCCGAAGCCTATGACGGCTTGAACGGCTTCACCATCGGAACCGGGCGCACGCATTCCAACATGGACGTTCACGACAATCGCGACCGCGAAGATCTGTACCGCGTACTGCGCGAGGAAGTGATCCCGCTGTATTACGAGCGCGACCGGGACGGCCTGCCTCGCGGCTGGATCAAGCGCATGAAGCGCACGATCCGGACCCTGGGCTGGCGCTTCAGCGCGGACCGCATGGTGATGGATTACGCGCTCAAGTGCTATGTTCCGGCGGCTGGTGGCACGTCCAGCGCTATGAAATAGGGTCGCGCGCGCTTACGCGCAGTAGCGGTCGAACGCTTCGGTGAGCAGCTTGGCGATCTGCTCCGGGTCGCGGCGCTCGATGTCGGAGCGGTGAATCATGTGTACCGGCTTGCCGTCGCGAAACAGAGCCATCGAAGGCGACGACGGCGGGTAAGGGGCGAGGATCGCGCGCAGGTGTGCGACCGCGGCTTCATCGCCGCCCGCGAATACCGTGGCCACTTTGGCGGGCTTCACGGAATGCTGCAATGCCATTCCGATGGCCGGCCGGGCCCTGCCCGCCGCGCATCCGCACACCGAGTTCACTACCATCAGCACGGTCCCGTTGCCGGGCTCGAGCATGCGGTCGACCTCGGCGGGGGTTCTGGCTTCTTCGACGCCGTGGCGGGTCAGATCCGCCCGCATGGGAATCAGGAATTGTTCTGGGTAAGGCACGCTTCGATTGTAGCAGCGGAGGCCGATGGGGCAGACCCAGGGGTGCGGCGACGCTGTCTCCTCATGGCCGCAAGGCTGCAAGTCATGGCCGCAAGGCTGCAAGCGCCAGAATCGGGAAATAGTGCCGATAGAGGTGGTAGGTCAAATAGAACACTCCCGGAAAACCAGTACCAGTCGCTAGTCGTTCGTCCCAACTCCCGTCTGGCTTCTGCGTTGCGATCAGATAGCGGACCCCCTTCACCACCGGCTCTGAGGAACCCTCACCGCCTGCCACCAGCGTGAGCAGCGCCCAGGCGGTCTGCGACGCGGTACTCTCGGCCGCAACGAAATGGCGCTTTTCGTAACCAGCGCAGGATTCGCCCCATCCACCGTCGCCATTCTGAATCGACCTGATCCATTCCAAAGCCTTCATCGTCGCCGCACGGGCCGTGGGCGCGTGGGAAGACTGGAGTCCGCGCACGGCCAGGAAAGTGCCGTAAATATAGTTCACGCCCCAACGTCCGTACCAGCTTCCGTTGCCTTCCTGATGCTCCAGCAGGTACTGCACACCACGCTGAATCGCGGCGTGCTCCATGGTGTAGCCGCGGCGGCACAAGGATTCGATCACGCGGCCCGTAATATCGGGACACGTCGGGTCCAGCATCGCGTTGTGATCGGCGAAGGGGACATTGTCCAGCAGCTTCCAGTTGCAATCCACATCGAAAGCCGCCCATCCTCCGTCACTGGATTGCATGCCCAGCAGCCAGTTGATTGCCCTCTTCTCCACGCGCTGCTGGCGGGCGGGATCGGATGCCTTGGCATGCAGCAGGGCCAGCAGCACCATGGCGGTATCGTCAATATCCGGATAATGTTCATTGGCGAACTCAAACGCCCAGCCGCTTGGCTCCAAGCCGGGGCGCTTCACCGACCAGTCGCCCTTCCGCCGGCACTCGCGATCCAGCATCCAGTCCGCGGATCTTCGCATCGCATCCGGATCGGCGCTTCCCATCTCTCCCAGCGCGAAGGCGGCATAGGAGGTGTCCCAGATAGGCGAAACAGCCGGTTGAAACTGGAATCGATCCTCCCTTTCGATAAGCAGCTCCTCGAACAACTTGATCGCATCGACGCGATCCGGATGGTCATCGGCGTAGTGCAGGGAATCGAGCGCCATGATCAGATACATCATCGACGGATAGATGGCTCCCAGTCCGTCCGCATAGCGTGTCCGGTCCAGCATCCAATGTTCGGCCTGCCGCAGAGCCGCCTGCCGCACATTCTTCGGCCCTCGCCGTTCCCAGAGCTTTAGAGCTTTATCGAGCTGCGAGAACAGTACGCCAAGCTTGCCGCGCGACGGCAGTTTAAGTTTGACGCCCGGCTTGTACAATTCCTCGATGGCAAGCCCGTGTGGCGCCGGGCGCTGCAACCCGATGGCTTGCACTATCGAGAGGGGAACCACAATCGCCCGCGCCCAAGACGACATCTCATAAAGCACCGGCAGCATTACGACTTCCGGAGGCACGCTCGGCGCGAACTTTTTCGGGAACAGATCAAACAGGCTGAAATTGATCTTGGTGTAGCTGTTGCACGCCTGCAGTCCGCCCAATGCCAGGGCTCGCTCGCGAGCCTTTGCCATGTAGGGCGCCGTCGGAGAATGGCCTCCCAGCTTTAATGCCGTGTACGCGCGTACCGTGGCGTTTACTTCGGCGGGCCCCAGCGGATATATGTTCCAACCGCCGTCGGCGAGCTGGCGGTCGAGCACGGCTCTGCAAGCCTTCTCGATTCGTCCTCGGGACGGCGGCGACCAAAGGCCATCGACCGGCGGGTGCAACCATAGTTGCAGAAGCACGTAGTCGGACTCCAAGGTGCTATCCGCTGTCAGTTCCGCGCACCAATAGCCGTCACCGCTCTGTAGGCGCGTAAGCGTCTCCGCCGACGATGCCAGAGCAGCGTCCATGGCCGGGCGAAGTTCATTCATCTGTTGACGGGAAGAAAGATGCAAGCCTCGCTTGCGGTTTGGTGCAGGCATTGAATAATACGACCCCATAGTCTTACATGGTAACGCCGGGGATCCTGCTCCAGCACCTCTTGGCTGGCGCTCCTTGACGCCGAGGCCAGTCAAAAGAGCTCCAGAAATTCACCGAGTTTTGACTTAGTCGTAACGAAGGAGATATTATCCGCTTGCTATATTCACCTGAGCTACCCACATCGCATATAAAGCTGCACGCGGTGTTTGAGCATTTCTCAGAAAGAGGAAAGAACACAGTGAAGACAAGTATCGCGCTTTTGGGCTTTTGGGGTGTTGTAACCGCGGCGTCCGGGCTCGCTGCGGAGGGGCCCGTACCCACGGGCATGCCGACTCTGGACCATGTATATGTCATCATGATGGAGAATCACGGTTATGGTCAGGTTGTAAATAATCCAAACCTCCCGTATATCAATACACTCATCGGCCTCGCGAATACCGCAACCAACTATTTCGCGATTGCTCATCCGAGCTCGACCAACTACCTCGAGATCGTGGGCGGGTCGAATTTCGGTGTCCATAGCGACAATTATCCGGACTGGCACAATTTCTACTGCACCCCCAACCTGCTTTCAGGCCTGGTCTCAACCGACAATCCTACGTCCCCCGCCGTTTGCCCCATCTCAGGCGTGGGGACGGATGCTGCGACGCCTGCCATCGATACGACCAATGAAACCACCGGGCCTCCCGGCGTAAACAACATTGACGGGATTCAATCCATTCCGGCAGCCACCAACACGTCCGGAAAGACCATCGCCGATCAGCTCGCGGAAATTGGAGGCACATGGAAAAGCTATCAGGAAAGCCTGTCGCCGGCTGGCGCCAACAACGTGAACTACAGTGACGGGTTCTATGACAGCAACACGAATTTCAGTTTAATTACGCCAGCACTGACGCCGCCACTGTCGCCGTCCGACGTCGTGCTCCTCTATGCCGCCAAGCACAACCCCTTCGTCTACTTTCGCAGTATTCAAGAAGGCGAACAGCCGGGCAGCGACCTGACGAACGTGGTCGGTTTCGACGGTTGGAATGGCCTCTACGCCGACCTTCGCTCCGGCTCTGTTCCAACGTTTTCTTTCATCGCGCCCAATCAGTGCAACGATCAGCATGGACGCGGGAACGCCGGCCCGTACTGCAACTTTGACCCCAATGACAACGGCACCCAGGCGGGTCTCAACCCGGCGCTGATGCAGCGCGGCGACATCGCCCTGAAGCAAATCGTCACGGCGATCAAGGAATCTCCGGTATGGAAACAAAGCAGGAATGCGATTGTCGTTGTGTGGGATGAAGACGACTACAGCGTATCGCCGACGACGAATAAGGTGCTGGTGATTGTGGATACCAGCTACGGTACTCATGGATTGCAGAGCTCGGCGCCTTACAATCACTTCTCTTTGACGAAATCGATCGAGGGAGCACTGGGACTTCCGTGCCTGAACCACGCCTGCGACAGCAATGTGAACGTGATGTCCGACCTTTTCAGCACGTTCTTTAACCCAAGCCCGTCCACACCCAGTGTGGTTTCCTCACATCTTGGAATGGAGCGCCGGTAAAAGGCGGCAGGCGTAGCTCGGCGCGCAAAACTGGTCGCGCCGAGCGCCGGGTCCTGGCACCGTGCGTTACAATTAGGACGTTCGCCATGGTTGAGATTCAGCCGATTCGCGTTGAACTGGAGCGGGAGGAGGACGGACGATTCCTGGCTTCGGTGCCGGACCTTCCCGGAGTGATGGCCTATGGCTCCAGCGAAGAAGAGGCAAAGCGAAAGGTCAAGTCGATAGCTCTTCAGGTATTGGCTGACATGATCGAAAGCGGTGAGGATGTTCCCGAACCGCTGAAGGTCCTCTTCGCTGCGTGAGTGTTTGGCGCGCGACGAAGGCCAGGCGGGTGTACGCGGCTCTTCTTCGCCTCGGATGGACCCTCAAGAAGCAGGTCGGCTCCCATCGAAAGTTGCAGCGGACGGGCTGGTCCAATTTCACGTTCTGTTTTCACGACGGCGAAGAAGTCGGCCCAGCCGCGCTCTCCAAGATCGATAAGGATACGGGGCTCCGGCCGCACATCCCCCTAGACCGCCGAATCCAGCCCCTGTGCGCTCACGTCCACTGACACGCTGATGACCTGCTCGCCGCCGCCGAGCGCAACGCCCTTGACCGGCGACACGTCCGAATAATCGCGGCCCCACGCAAGAGTCACGTGCTCGTCCTGCGGCATCACGTTGTTGGTGGGATCGAAATCCTGCCATCCGAACATGGGGCACCATGCCGAGACCCAGGCGTGCGACGCCTCCCCGCCCACGAATTTGTTGCCGGTGCGCACGTAACCGCTGACGTACCGCGCGGGCAGCTGAAGCGAGCGCAGGCACGCGATCATCAGATGCGCGAAATCCTGGCACACACCGCGCTTGCAACCGAGCACCTCATCGACGGGCGTAGCAACAGTGGTGGCGCGCGGGTCGTACTTGAACCCCTTGTAAATTCGATGCGAAAGGTCGTTGACGCCGTCCAGAAAGCGCCGGCCGGGAGCGAAGGATTCCGCCGCAAACTCGGCGAACGCCGCGCCGACCTGGATGTGTGGCGATTCGTAGATGAACTGCGTGGCCTCGAAAGATTCGGGCGACGCGTATTGAATCGCTGCCTCGCGAACTTCCTCCCACGGCGGCGATAGATCCAGATTGGGTGGCGGAGCCGGAGCCAATTCGACCAATCCGCGCGAGGTGATGATCAGCTCGCGATGCCGTTCGTGAATGGAAAAGAACGTCACGGGATTGCCGAAGTAGTCTTCGCGCGGAAAAATGGCTTCGGGCGTGGGCACGACGGTTAACTCATGCTCGAGAACGGTTTGGCTCTTGCGCGCGCGCGGCGCGAGATAGACTTCGGTGTGGCACAGCGAGACCGGCTCGCTGTACCAGTAGCGCGTGATGTGAGTGGTCAGCAGCTTCATGGGTTGCTTCGATCTCAGGGCGTGGCGAGTTGCCGCGACTGCGCGGCGTGTGTGAAGTAAGCGCGCGAGATGGTCTCAGAAAGCACGCCCAGGTCGGCTGCCAGGCGCTCCAGCAGCGCATCGCGAGACGCGGCGGCGGCGATATCCTCGGTCCGTCCCAGCTCCCGGACGTCGGCAAGCTGAACTGCGGTCAGCAGCGCCAGCGCCTGCCTCGCTTCCTGAGGTCGGCGAATTGAGACCTGGCTGTTGGGAAGCTGATCCATGTGCTCCTTCAAACGCGCCAGTTGGAACGCGACCGAGCGTGGATTGGCTTCGTCAGCAAGCAGAAGATCCAGCACCAGGTCGGTTTGCAGCGACGTCAGATAGCGGGAGCGGTAGGTGATGGAGCTGTCGGCAATCTCCAGAATCGCTTCCAGCACGCCCACGCCCGGTGACTCGGGACGCAGGCCGTGGCGCAGCATGTCGGTCATCTGCACGGCGCGTTCCAGACGCCGGCCGATGTCGAGGAAGCGCCAACCGTCGCCGCGCGTCATGCTTTCCATAACGATTCCGGAAAACGCCGAAAGCGTGATGATGACGTGATTCAGGCGGTCCTGGGCAGCGCTGACGCGGAAGGCCTCGGCGGGAGCGGCTTGGGAGAATTGCTGATCGAGCTGATTGAGGATGAGCCATGCGTCCACCGAAATGCGATCGCGCAGCAGCCACGCGACGCGGCGCACGCGATGGATCCCGCTCACCAGGCCGTTGGGCGCGGCGGGGTCGTAGATCATGGCCAGCACCTCGCGCTCTGGCGTGGTGGGGCCGGATGCCTTCGCGGCCTCGCGCTCGGGCAGATGGCCGAGCTCGGTAAGGATCTCGAGGCCGGCGTTGAGGCCGGCGGTGCGCGCGGCGTCACCTTCCTGGAAGCGCGCCAGGATCGCCCGCGTCAATCGCACCACCGATTCCATCCGGTCCGTGTAGCGGCCCAGCCAGAACAGGTTGTCGGCCACGCGGCTGGGCAAGTCGAAGGTGGCGCGGCTGACCTCCAGCGGATGCGCCGCGGGGCGAAGCAAGGTGAAGGGCGGAGCCGGCGCATCGCCCAGCACCCAGGTATCCTTGCTGCCGCCGCCGCTCTGCATGGATACCACCATGTTGTCGAGCGAGTTGGAGATGCGCGTGAGTCCGCCGGGCATCACCACGTAGCTATTGCCGGAGGGCACCGCATACACGCGCAGCACCAGATGGCGCGGCTCGATGCGGTGGTCGTCCCACACCGGCACGGTCGAAAGAGCCACCTTTTCCTGGGCCACGTAGCGGCCGGGATTGGCGCGCACCTTGTCCAGCACCGCGGTTTTTTCCTCGCCGCTGAGGCGCGCGCCGAAGATCGGTTCGATGCGTGTCCCCGGAAACGTAGGCTTGAGCACCAGGCTGTCCAGGTGATCGAGAACATACTGAAGCGGACCTTCCTGCCCGCACCACCACGTAGCCACGGTAGGAATCTTCAGCTCTTCATCGAGGAGATGCTGGCACAAGCCCGGAAGAAAAGCGGCATAGGCGGGCGATTCGGCGAGGCCGGAGCCGAGCGCGTTGGCGATGGCCACGTTGCCCATGCGCACCGCTTGGACCAATCCGGGCACGCCCAGCATGGAATCGCCGCGCAGCTCCAGCGGATCGCAGAAGTGATCGTCCTGCCGCCGCACGATCACGTCCACCGGCAGCAGCCCGCCCAGCGTCTTCAGGAACACTCGGCAATCGCGCACCGTCAGGTCGCCGCCTTCCACCAGCGTGTAGCCCAGGTAGCGAGCCAGAAACGCGTGCTCGAAATAAGTTTCGTTATAAGGCCCAGGTGTAAGCAGCACAATGCGCGGATTCTCGCGCTGCGCCGGAACCAGCCGCTGCAGCGCGTCGCGATACGCCTGAAAGAAATTGGCGAGCCGCCGCACATGGGCGCTCCGAAAGACATCCGGTAGCACGCGCGTCGTCACCAGGCGATTTTCGAGCGCGTAGCCCGCGCCCGAGGGCGTCTGCGTGCGATCCGACAGCACCCACCATTGCCCGTCGGGCGACCGCGCCAGATCCGCCGAATACATGTGCAGATAGGTGCCGCCGGGAGGCTCAATGCCCCAGCAGGTGCGCAAAAAAGCGGGGTTCGGAAACACCAGCTCGGGCGGAAGCCGGTTCTCGCGCAGCAGTTCCTGCGGTCCATACAGATCCGCCAGCATCGCATTGAACAACATGGCGCGCTGGATGGTGGCGGCCTCGATGGCCTTCCATTCGGACTGCTCCATCACCAGAGGAACGGGATCGAGCGGCCAGGGGCGGGAAGTGGTCAGCGGATCGCCGTAGACGTTGTACGTGATCGCGTTGTCCTGGATCATCCGCAAACCCTGCTGCCAGCGCTTGGCCAGTCCCGCGTGGCCCATCGACGTCAACGACTCGGTCAGCGGCAGCCAATGCGGCCGCACCTTGCCGGAGCCGAGCACTTCATCGTAAAAGCCGGGGTTGGCTTCATAGCTCCAGGCCGGATCTAATTGAGTCGGATCCGGCTGGGATGGCGTGGATGTGGTTGGGTGCTTCATCCGCCTAATTTCAGGAGACTATTTCTGTAGTGTGGCACAACATCGTTGAGCACCACCGTTGCCGGTCCACGACCACAGGGAGCGGATGATTCTCATCTTCGCCCTCCCGGTCTGCGCAGATCCAGCGTCATCGGAAAATCCAGGTTCTCCTCCGGCTGCGGAGCTCCCATCGCTCCCGGAGTGTGCCCGAACGCAAAGAATCTCGACACGCGGCGAGCTTCGGCTTCGTTGGCGTTGACCGGGAAGGTCGCGAAATTGCGCCCGCCCGGATGCGCGACGTGATAGGAGCAGCCGCCAACGCTCCGTCCGCTCCACAGATCCACGACATCGAAGATCAGCGGCGTGTGCACCGGAATGGTCGGATGCAGGCACGAGGGAGGCTGCCAGGCGCGATAGCGAACGCCCGCC
>Ga0070733_10000775_pt1 | contig 24983 bp, 21 predicted proteins | sample Coa_R1_9_FD_66450 | JGI IMG/M metagenome (GOLD analysis project Ga0070733, IMG submission 66450) | Surface soil microbial communities from Centralia Pennsylvania, which are recovering from an underground coalmine fire - Coalmine... | ecosystem: Environmental > Terrestrial > Soil > Unclassified ...
TATCCGCAGCGCGGCCTTCAACCCGCTCGGGGAGCCCTCACTTCCGCCGAGTTCGTGAAACAACTCGCCGCCGTTCCGCTCGTGCGCGAACCCGGAACCGCCTGGGACTACGGGTTCGGAACGGACGTGCTGGGACGGATCGTGGAAATCATCTCCGGCCAGACGCTCTCCGAGTTCTTCGCCGAACGAATATTTCAACCGCTGCGCATGGTGGATACCGCTTTCCACGTTCCCGAAGCCAGGTGGGAAAGGCTCGCGCCGATCTATTCCCCAACACCGGCGGGGACGATCCAGCGCATGAGCGGCCCCGTCCAGGATGGCTTTCGGCACCCTCCCGAGATGTATAACGGCGGCGCGGGTCTTACCTCAACCGTCCTCGATTACCTCAGCTTCGTAAAAATGCTGCTCAACCGCGGCGAGCTCGACGGCGAGCGCCTGTTGAGCCCTCTCACGGTGGATCTCATGCGCTCGGACGTGCTGGGCGATCTGCCTGTGGCCAGTCCGCTGCTTGCCCCGGGGCACGGCTTCGGCCTGACCTTCGCTGTCAGCAGGGGTCCGAGCCGAACCGCCACGCTCCCCCCGGCAGGCCAATACCGATGGGGCGGCGCGGCAGGCACTGCGTTCTGGATCGACCCCAGCCAGGACATGATCGGAATATTCATGATCCAGACCATGCTCGACCTGGCCAAACGAGGCGAGTTCATGCAATTGGCGTATCAATCCGTCGTTGACTGAAAGAGCCGATTAAAAGGTTTGATAGGATCTAAGTGGCGTGCGCTCTCTGGTCTTGGTTCTCGGCGTTTGCGTGTTGGCGCTGGTTCTCTATCCGGCGCCCCAACAACCTTCAGGACCCCCTCCCGCCGCTGTCTTGTCCCCTGCCGCCGAACGCGCGCTGCTCGATCAATACTGCGTAACCTGCCATAACCAAAAACTGAAAACCGCCGGGCTGATGCTCGACAAGGCGGACGTGGACCATATCGGCGACGGCGCGGAAGTATGGGAAAAAGTCGTCCGCAAGATCCACGGAGGCACCATGCCTCCTCTCGGCATGCCGCGGCCGGATCAGGCCACTCTCGATTCCTTTGCCTCTTCGCTGGAAACGTCGCTCGACCGGGCAGCCATTTCGCGGCCGGAGCCGGGCCGGGCCGGCATGCATCGGCTCAATCGCGCCGAATATCAGAATGCGATTCGGGACCTGCTCGCGCTCAAGATCGACGTAGCTTCGCTGCTGCCCGCCGACGACGAAAGCAACGGGTTCGATAATATGGCCGACGTTCTCCGGGTCTCGCCGTCGCTGCTCGAACAATACCTGTCGGCGTCGAGAACCGTCAGCAGCCTGGCAATCGGCGATCGCGGCATCGGTCCGGTGGCGCAGGTTTATCAGCTGCCGCCGATTCTCGCCCAGGGCGAACACATCGAAGGCCTGCCGCTCGGAACCCGCGGCGGAATCCTGATTCACCAGAATTTCCCGCTCGACGGCGAATACGAATTCAGCACCTTTCTGCTGCGCAACATCGTCGGGTACATGCCTGGCCTCGAGTATCCTCACCAGTTCGAAATTGCGGTGGATGGCGTCCGCATTTTCCTCTCCCATGTGGGGGGCGAGGAAGACAACAAAATGATGGACACCAACTTGGGACTCGCCGGCAACACGATTGATGCGCGCCTCAGAGTGCGTGTTCCCCTGAAGGCGGGACCGCATGAGGTCGCCGTCGACTTTATTGCGAAGAACCACGCGGAGTCCGTCGAGCCTTTGCAGCCGTTCACGCGCAATCTGGATTTGCAGGACATGAACGGGATTCCGATCATCAATCGCGTGCAGATCACGGGGCCGTTCGCTGCCACCGGCTCCGGCGACACTCCCAGCCGGCGACGCATTTTTGTGTGCCAGCCGTCCAGCGAGAGCGACGAACTGCCTTGCGCGAAGAAAATCATTTCGACGCTCGCCCGCCGCGCGTACCGGCGCCCGGTGAACGATGCCGATCTCGAAATTCTGCTCAGCTTCTATCAGAAAGGCCGGAATAAAGGGAGTTTCGACGCGGGAATCGAAACCGCGATGCGGCTGATCCTGAGCGATCCGAAATTTATTTACCGCATCGAATCGGATCCGGCGAACGCGGTTCCGGGGACCATCAATCGCATCAGCGATCTGGAACTGGCTTCGCGGCTCTCGTTCTTCCTCTGGAGCACCATCCCCGACGACGAGCTTCTGACAGTGGCGGCGCAAGGCAAGCTGAAAGATCCCGTTATTCTCGCGCAACAGGTCAAGCGGATGTTGGCCGATCCGAAAGCGGAGGCTCTGGTCACTAACTTCGCTTCCGAATGGCTCTTCCTGCGCAATCTGCAGAGCGTGAATCCGGCGAGCGACGATTTTCCGAACTTCGACGAAAATCTGCGTCAGGCCTTCCGCACGGAGACCGAGATGTTTGTCGGCAGCGTGATGCGGGAGGACCGGAATGTGACCGACCTTCTCACCGCCAACTACACGTTCGTCAACGAGCGCCTGGCTAAACACTACGGAATTCCCAACATCTACGGAAGCCAGTTCCGGCGCGTCCCCGTGACCGACGATGCGCGCAGAGGACTGCTGGGCCAGGGCAGCATCCTGACCGTTACGTCTTATCCCACGCGAACTTCCCCTGTGCTGCGCGGCAAATGGATTCTGGAAAACATTCTTGGAACCCCGCCGCCCGCGCCACCGCCTAATGTACCGGCGCTGAAAGAGAGCGATGAAGGCGGCAAAGTCACAACCGTGCGTGAGCGCATGGAAGAGCATCGCAGAAATCCGGCCTGTGCGACATGCCATCGCGTAATGGACCCGCTCGGTTTCTCGCTCGACAACTTCGATGCGATCGGCCAGTGGCGTTCGAAAGAAGCGGGCCTGCCCATCGATGCGTCCGGCCAGCTTGCGGACGGCACGAAAGTCAACGGTGTGGTGGATCTGCGAAGAGCGCTGCTGCTGCATCCGGAACGCTTCGTCGGCACCATGACGGAGAAGCTGATGACCTACGCGCTGGGCCGCGGCCTGGAGTATTACGACATGCCGGTGGTGCGCTCCATCGCCAGAGACGCCGCGCACAACGATTATCGTTTTTCGTCGCTCGTGATGGGCATCGTGAAAAGCACGCCCTTCCAAATGAGAAGGGCGCGCGAAGCCGAGACGCCCATAACGACAGCTGCAAATCGTCCGTAGTTGTAGAAATGAAATCCGCGTTCTCATTGTTAGCGGCGGTGTTCGCCGTTGCTTCCCCGGGTCTCGCACAGAGCCATCGTGATTTCGAGGGGCCGCTCTTCTGCGAGGTAGTGTGGAACCAGAACCGTGCGCGGTGGTTCGGGATCGCGCAGAGTCCGTTGGATTTCATTGACCGAAGTCTGGGGGACCTTCCGGGTTTCGCCAGGAAGATCCGCACCGAAGCGAAGTGGGACGACACAAGGCTGGTTACGCTGACAGCTCACTTTTCGGAGACTGCCGAGGCCGTGAGCGGCGGAGTCACCGGAGTGCTGAAGACGCGGAGCCGGTCATTCCGCGAATCCTGCATCACGGCCGCATGGAAGACGATCTGATTTACGCCAAAGACAAAGCCCTATATATAGAGATGGGGCGACAGTGATACTCTGCAGACGCTTCGCCGTTCTTCTGTTGACCCTGGCGGCGACGGGCGATCTGTTTGCCCAGACACAGTCATTGGCAGGGCTTGTACTTTCCGAGACGCCCGCGTTGGACACGGCGCCGGATCTCGCTCGATGGCGCACGACGCACCCAGACGAGCGCCTAAGGCCCGCCGCTTACGATAACGAGTACGAATCGCAAGGCCTCTGGTGCGCGGCCAGCGTTGCGGAAGTCGCGTTGCCCGGCGGTCTCAAAGCAACGCGGCAAGCGTTCTTTTACATTCCGCCGGCGAAACCCGCCGATGCTTTGCCTGCCCGGCAGGACGCAGGTCTCGTGCGGCAGTGCCGGTTGCTCGCGGTGTGGTACGAAGTTCATGACCCGGCCGATCCGGCTGGCCTTGTAAGCGCAGTTTCCGCCGAACTCGCCGCATCGCTCGGATCCGCCCACGAGCTTTCCCAATTCAAAAGACCCATGGGTGACTGGGGCTCTGGATACTGGAACCCCTATTTGATCTGGGAGCGCCCGAATCGAAGTGTGGTACTGGCATTCGATCCGGGAGGCAACATCTACGTTCCGACCAGGCGAACCCGCCTGCTCGTCATCGCGCGCGCTTCGCAGGCGCCGCGCGGATTCCCGTTCGACTGGGTGGGTGAATTTCCTAAAGACCAGCCTTCATTCAAAGAAGCCGCCGCGCGCGTTGCGGCGCAGGGCTCGCCTGCCGAACGTAAGGCGGCCGCGGTCGTTCTGGCCGACGTTACCCGCAAACGCCTGGTGGAGCCCGGACAAGGGCCGACCGCCTATCGATCCCGTGCCGAACAAATGGATCCCAACGGCGCCGGGGGAGAGATTGCCCGTGTCGCTCACGCGGAAAGCCCGTGCGCTTTTGACGATGGCAGCAACAACTGGCAGGGTGGGCTGATTCGATTTGGGGAAAAGCTGCTGCGCGATTTTCCCGCAAGCCCCTGGAAACCTTATATCCATCTGACGATGGCCCGTACGTATGCGGCCGAATTGGCCCTGACCTATCCCGACGTCGACCTCAACGGCGCCAACAGACCAACCGATCCCGATGCGCTGCGGCGCAACGCCATCGCCCATTTCCGCGTTTTTCTTGCCGAGGCCCCGAATTCGCCCGAATCCGCCGCTACGTTGAGCAAAGCCCGGCGGGAAGCGTGGCGGCTGCTTGCCGGATTGCCGCCGACACGCTACCCTTTCGCCTGCACCGATTGACTCCAAACGCAGTAAAGTAGTGCGGAGGAGGCCGCGTATGAAATCCCGCATTCTCGCCGGCATCGCGTTCGGCATCGCTTTTTTCGTGCTCGCCTTTGCCGCATTTCCGCAGAGCGTACCGAAGTTCGAACCCGATCCCTACTGGCCGAAACCGCTGCCGAACAACTGGATGCTGGGCCAGGTGGGCGGCATCTACGTGGATTCGCACGATCATATCTGGGTCAACAGCCGCCCCAGAACTCTCGACAACAACGATAAATACCTCGCCCTCACCCCGCCGCAGGCCGATTGCTGCATCCCCTCGCCGCCCGTCCTCGAGTTCGATATGGCGGGGAACCTCATTCAAGGCTGGGGCGGACCGGGTGCCGGATATGAGTGGCCCGACAACGAACACGGCATGTTCGTCGATTACAAAGACAACGTCTGGATCGGCGGCAACAGCGCGAAAGACACCAACATCCTGAAGTTCTCGAAATCCGGCAAGTTTCTCCTCCAGATCGGCCACCACGGCACAACCGGTGGCAGCAACGACACGGAAAACCTGAACCGTCCGGCGGGAATTTACGTGTACCAGAAGACCAACGAGGTCTTCGTGGCCGATGGCTACGGTAACCGGCGCGTCATCGTCTTCGATGCCGATACCGGCGCATACAAGCGCCACTGGGGTGCCTACGGGAATAAGCCCGACGACAGCGTACCCCGCACGCGAACGTTCGACGGGCCGGGTCCGACGCAGTTCAATACTGTGCATGGTATTCGTATATCGAACGACGGGCTGGTCTACGTGGGGGACCGCGTCAATAACCGGGTTCAGGTCTTCACTCCCGAAGGCAAGTTCGTAAAAGAGGGATTCATCGAGCGCAAAACATCCACGCCGGAAGGCACGGCGTTCGATGTCGCCTTTTCACCGGACAAAGGGCAGCAGTTCCTCTATGTGTCGGACGGCAGCAATAAGAAGGTGCAGATTCTGAATCGAGAGACGCTCCAGGTGGTCGGGTTCTTCGGTGGAAGCGGCGGGCATGGCACGGGTCAGTTCTACCACCTGCACAGCATTGCGACCGACTCGAAAGGGAACGTCTACGTGGGCGAGTCGTTCGGCGAACGCGTTCTGCGATGGAATGTGAAGAGCCGCTGAAGGGCTTGGGGGGCCCTCCCCGATCTGATGCTTGGTTCCGGGATTTGGGGAACATGGCCCACGGATCGTGGCTTCGGAACTTTCTGTCGGTGGTTTGACCCGACCTCGATCCGAATCCGATATATACTCAGTTCGAGGAATTTTAACCATGTTTCGACTCGGCTTGGGAATCGCGGTACTCATTGCAACTTGTTCTCCGGCGGGATGGGCCCAGCAGGCCTCCGCGACGGGACCCTATAAAGTCCTGAAGACAGCCAAAGTCGGCGGCGACGGGGGTTGGGACTATGTGAACGTGGACGTCGCAAATCGCCGGCTGTATATCGCGCGCACCGGCAGGACTCCGCGCATCAACGTCTACAATCTGGATACGCTGGAGCCCGTCGGCGAAGTCAAAACCACCAACGCTCATGGCGCCGTTATCGATCCGAAAACCAACCATGGCTTTGCGACGACCAAGCCGGTGACGATGTTCGATTCGAAGACGCTGGCTGTCATCAAGACCATCGATGTGCAGGGGAACCCCGACGGCGCTTACTTCGATGCGCCGGAGCAGCGCGCCTACATCCTCAGCCACTCTTCGCCGCACGTGACCGTGATCGACACGAAAGACGGCTCAATCGTTAAAACGTTCGACATCGGAGGCATGCCGGAACAGGCGGCTGGGGACGGCAAAGGCCATTTATATATCGATGTGGAAGACAAGGACAACGTCGCGGTGGTGGACACGAAGACGCTCGAAGTAACCGGGCACTACGATGTCACTGGTAAAGGCGGCACGTGCGCCGGCCTCGCGATGGACGCGAAGAATCGCATTCTCTTTGCGGCGTGCCGGAATCCGTCCAACATGGTCATCCTCGATGCTGCCGACGGCAAAATCGTCACCACGCTGGAGATCGGGAAGGGAACGGACGGCGCCTTGTTCAATCCGAAGACGATGGAAGCATTCAGTTCGCAGGGCGCCGACGGCACGCTGACGGTCGTTAAGGAAAACAGCCCCACGAGCTTCACGGTGGAGCAGACTCTGCCGACCATGAACGGCGCGCGGACAAGCGCGCTCGACACCAAAACCAACCACATCATCCTGATTACCGCTGAAATCGGGCCACCAACCGCGCCCGCTCAACCGGGTGGACGCGCCGGACGAGGCGCGGTGGTTCCCGACTCCTTCACCATCCTGATGGTGGGAAAGTAAGCGTCAGTTCTTCGTCCTGGTCAGACCCGCGACCGTGACTTCGGTGTCGTGCGCGAAGGGTACCTGTTCAGGTTCATGCACGTCGGCTCCGTGAACGTCGCCCTGTGTGAGAAGTAACTCGGGGCTGCGACAGCCCTATCGGATGCGGGGAAAGTTCCGGTCGCTTTCATTCCAGTGCTGGATCATGCCCGTGACCTTCCCCTGGGCGTCCTTCAGGAACTCCACACCGGTGCCTTCCATCGTGAAGCTGTTCTCCGAATGAGCCACGAGCGGGGTCTTTCCCGACCCCGTGTCGATCATCAGCCGGCCATTTTCCACCGAGACAATCGCGGGGACGCGCCCGGTTCCGTATGTCCCGGCATACAGAGCCAGGACCTCCGCCGGAACGTGGAATTCCTCACCGCTCTTCCCGATCAGGTGTGGTTTGTCGCGCTCGTTTTCACACACATATTCGATCAGGTCGCCGTCCGGCATCAGATCGATCTTCACCGCCTGCGTCCATGGCCGCGTGTAGGCCTTGGGGTCGTCGAACGTCACGTGGAGGTCGATGTGGCCGTAGTCGACGCGGCGATAGCGTTCGGTCATGCGCAAGGCTTCGGTATGGGGGTGACCGGCCAGGTCGAGCGATGTCCGGTCGTTGTAACCGATGGTCGTGACCACGAGTTCGTCTCCGTTCCAACTCCCGGTCGAGTAGCCCATCCAGGTCGGATTGGGATCCTTCGGAAGCGCGCGTCCATTGGTGAAAATCTGCCGATAAATAGTCTGGTATTCATACAGAACGGCAATCAGCGAGGGCGTCTGGATAATTCTGAAGGGGAGGTTGCCGACCCCGATGCCGGCTTTCGGACCGGGCGGGAGACAATTGATTCCGTCCGTGTCGTTGCGGTAATTCTGCTCGCGCTGTTTGAGGAGTGCGGCTGCCCAGGGCTGCATCTCTTCGGGTTTCAGATCCCCGGCGAAGTAGAATAACGATCCCGAGTTCTCTACCATCCAGACTCCGGACAGATCCGGTTTGCCATCGGCGGACCGCGGAGCGGGGGCTGCCAGATCGGGCGTTCCGTCCGGTGTTCGCGGAACTCCGGAGGTCGGGTTCCTGGGCCACTGCGCCGTGAGCGCGCCGCTCAACATGCAGAGAGTTATCGCGAGCTTCAACATGCTCTTATCGCTTTCAGCCGTGCATTTCTCACGGACAGTCTATCAGAATCTCCCTCATCTCCCTGTGTTAAGGGCTTCCCGAGGCATGCGACATGAATTGGCCTGTAATTGGGGTACTGCACTGATCCGCCGGTGGTCTTTCCGCTATACTGGCTCACGAAGAGATGAGAGCCTCCGTCACAGCGTTACTGGCGCTCGCCCTCATCGCTATATGCCTGTCGGCGGGCCAGCAATCCCCGCCCCCCGATGCCAATGCGCCCGAAGTGACTTCTCACGAAGGAACTGTCACCTTCAGCAGCAAAGTGAATCTGGTCTCCGTGCCGGTAGTGGTCCGCGACGCCCAGGGCCGGCCCGTTGGAAACCTCAAGCAGGAAGACTTCCAGCTCTTCGACAAGGGCAAGCTCCAGACCATCACCAGGTTTTCGATCGAAACAAGCGAAACCCAGCCGATCGCGCCCGACGCTCCCACCCCCGCGAAGGCACAAGCCAAGCCGACTTCCGCAAAGCCCGCGCTTCCCGAGCGCTACGTCGCCTACCTGGTCGATGACATCCATCTGCAGCGCGGAGATCTGATGCAGACGCGGCGGGCCGTCGATCGGCATCTCGACGAAGCGCTCGAGCCCAACAGCCGCGCAGCGATTTTCACCACCAGCGGCCGCATGATGTCCGACTTTACCGGCGACCGCGAGAAACTGCACAAGGCCGTCGACAGTATTCTGCCGTGGTCGAGCGGGCCGGACGCCAAACAGGACTGCCCGAGCGTCACCTACTATCAGGCCGACCATCTCGCCAACAAGAACCAATACTTCTCGGGCTTTTTATTCACGGACGTCCAGATTTCCGGTTTCGCTATGAATGGCACGGACCAGATCCTGACGGCCGTTGTCAACGAAGCGCAAGTCTGCACTGGCCTGCCGCTGGTAACCGGCGCCGCCGACCCCACTCCCTCCCAAGCGCATACGCTTCCTCCCGATGTGCCGCTGATCAGAGCCGTGAGAGCGGCGGTCCATCAGGCCCTCGAATGGGGTAACCGCGACACCTCCTTCTCGCTCGGAGCTCTAAAGGACATCGTGCGCAAGATGTCGGTCATGCCGGGCACGCGGACTATCGTTCTGGTTTCGCCGGGGTTCATTATGACCAGCGATTATCGCACCGCTGAAAACGATGTCTTCGACAGCGCGATCCGCGCGAATGTCACCATCAACACCATCGATATGCGCGGCCTCTACGCCCTGCCCGGCTTCGATGCAAGCGAGCGCGGATTTCAAGGCCAAAACGGCGGAACCCTGACGCAGGCCGCGATCGCCGAAGCATCGCAGGCCGACGACGTACTGGGCGAGCTCGCCGACGCCACCGGCGGCACGTTCTTCCACAATGACAACGGACTCAAGGCAGGCTTGAACCTGCTCGCGGCGCGTCCGGAAATAATCTACGTGCTCGGCTTCTCGCCGCAGGACCTGAAGTACGACGGCAGTTTTCACACCCTCAAAGTCAAGGCCGGGAATCTGCGAAACGTGAGTTTGCAGGTACGCCGCGGCTATTGGGCCCCCAATCACGCCGAGAACGCGGCCGAGCAGGCGCGGGACGAGATCCGCGAAGCTGTCTTCTCAAGCGAGGAGATCCAGGACATTCCGGTGAAAGTCGAGACCGAATTCTTCCGTCTGACCGATGAAAAAACAGAGCTCACCGTAACCGGGCATGTGGACGGCAGTACCCTGCAGTTCAAGAGGGCGGGGGAGCGAAACAACGACACCGTGACCGTCGTCGCCGGATTGTTCGACTCGAGCGGAAACTACGTTTCGGGGATCCAGCGGGTAGTGGAACTGCGTCTTCGCGACCAAACCCTGGCAGGGTTGCAGCGTTCCGGAATCACCGTCAAAGAAGTTTTCAACGTGGCGCCCGGCCGCTATATCGTGCGCATGGTGGTCCGCGACGGTGAAGGAAAAACGATGGCCGCGCGCAACCAGGGCGTGGAAATCCCCTGACACTATTCTCTTTGCAGCCTGTGGGGCGGACCCCCGGTCCGCGGTCGACGCCCTCGTCGGCCCCTCCCCTACTCCTTATCCCCGTCAAACCGAATCGTGGCATCGGCGCCGAACCGGCGGCATCCCGAATATCGCCCATCGTTTGTATGCTGGCGATCCTCCCGCGAATCCATATAATGCGGCACAAAATGGGAAGGCAGGGTGAAGTGCCGGCCACTCACCTGCGTCGTCCCGTAGTCCAGCGTGAGATCGAAAGTCCGGATGGCCGATTTATCGGGAATCGTGGTGCATTTCATCTGGATCCTGGAGTGCGGATGCCGGCAGTGCCCAGGACTTGTTAGAATCCCAGCGTATGCCGGAAATGCGAGTACCCTGGTGTCATTTGGCGCTTGGCTGCTGGATAACATTCGTTCCGTGCCATGCGGGGGTTGCGCAGTCGAGCGCTCCGGCCAGGGACGCCACTCCGCTGGAGCCGGTCACCGCTGTTCTGGACGCGTTTCGCACTCATCGACTGGTCGCGCTCGACGAGGGAGATCACAACAACCTGCAGGGCTATGCGTTTCGAATGGCTCTGATTGACCATCCGGAGTTCGCGGGGTTAGTCAACGACATTGTGGTCGAGGCGGGGAATTCGCTCTACCAGGACGTAATGGACAAGTTCGTGGCAGGCGAGGACGTGCCTTACGACGCTCTCCGGCGTATTTGGCAGGACACGACTCAGCCAAATGACGTTTGGGACAAACCGATCTACGAAGCGTTCTATCGAGCGGTGCGGGCGCTGAACAGCGGACTGCCCAAAGAACGCCGGCTGCGTGTGCTGCTGGGTGATCCCCCGGTCGATTGGGCCGCGGTGCATACAATCTCCGATTTCCCCGGACGCCCCGACGGCTTTCCACCGGAGTTGATACGCCGCGAGGTTCTGGCCAGGGGCCGGCGCGCGCTGATCGTCTATGGAGGCATGCATCTCCAGCGGCACGAATACGCTACCAACTACGAGCCCGCTCACGGGATCGTCGAAGTTTTGGAGCGTGACGCTCCCGGCGCCGTGTTTTCCATCTGGACAAGCACGCTCACCGATTTGCAGCAGGCGCAGCCCAGCGTTTCGTCGTGGCCCAAGCCCAGCCTGACGATCCTGCGGGGCACTGTGCTGGGCGCGAAAGATTTTGCCGTTTATTATCCGTTTGCAATCTACGTCAAAGATAAGGACGGCAAGTTTGCCGCCATAAAGGCAACGCGCCCGCTTCGCATGGAGGATCAGTTCGACGCCATTCTTTATGTCGGACCAAAATCCTCGATAACGTATTCGAGTTTGTCTCCGGAGCTTTGCCGCGACCAAGCCTACATCAGGATGCGCACGGCGCGACTGGAGTTGTTCTCAGGCTCGCCGCAAGGATCCGCCGCCTTCAAAAAAGAGTGCGAAGACGCTGTGGCGCACGGCTGGAGTCCGAGAACCGCCGGTAAATGAACCAGCTACGGTCCAGAGTATTCCCGGCGAGCGCGAACTGTCGCTCCGGAGCGGCGGACTTCGACCTTCAGCGAGTGATGCCGGGTACCTCGCCCCGTCCAGCCATTTGGTGTTTGCGGCACGCGTGTCCAAATGGCGACAACGACGCCTTAACGGGCGACCTGATCGAGAGGTTTCGCGAAGGACAAACGCGCAGGTGGTTCTGGAGGCAGGTATTCATCGCCTTGGGCGAGATCCGGCGGCACTGGCCGCATTTCTGCTACGCGATTGTCGGAACTGTAGTGACTTTGTTTTTCTGGGATGCCCGCGCGCTGAGACACGTGCCGGGCTGGCTTCATTGGAACGAGCTGCCTTGGCCGTTGAGCCAACTTGCTTTCGAATTGAGCCGCCCCGCGCTGCTTGCCTTGGCATCATTATCCATTTTGGCGGCTGGACTCGCGATAGAGCGGCCGTTTCGCTGGGTCAGCTTGCTTCGCACCGGGCTGATCAACCTGGCACTGATCACGCTGGTCCACTATTCGATCGAACCCTGGTTACTCGGCGGCCACGCCGTGGGGTGGTGGTGCATGTTTTTTTCCACATTCCTCGTCGCAGCATGGCTGGAATGCCTGTCGTCGTCACGCGATGTTGCGCCCGGCTATCGTGTTTCGTCCTCGAACTGAACTGTCGTATCGGCGCTGAACCGCCGATAAGCCGTGTACTCGGCTTCGTTCGTGGCGAATCCGCTGACCATTTCAAAGTGCAGCAGGTAATGAGCGGGGAGGATAAACTCGCGGCCAGCCACTTTCACGGTTTTGTAGTCCAGCGTCAGGCCCGCGCTTGTGTATTCGGAGTCGCGGGGAATATCGGTGCATTTCATTTCGATGCGAACCACGGCCCTGGTTTCGTAATCGGCGTATACCAGTCCCTCAAAGGGCACCTGTATCCTGCGCTTGGCCTCCGTGAGTATGTAACCGCTGGATTGGGGAACGCGAAAGGCGAACACATACACCGGACGGCGATTCAGCATCGCCAGCCGGTCCCACCGAATATCCGCGCCCGTCGCCGGCTCGAAGATGACGTCGAGAAGGTTTCCGAACTCGCCGTGCGAGAAATTCCCCCGGAGCTGATCGGCGCCTTCAGGAGCAGCCGGGCGGCCATCGATCCTCGTGACCTTTCGAATTTCCTTGTGATCGACGAAGCTGAGTTGTTCTTCGATCGCGTTCGTCTTCGGCCGAGGTATGAGGCCGAACTCCTAGCGACAGTCTGCCGCGTGGTTTGAGTGCATGTATAGTTCGGCAGGTTCCTGGTATAGCTCAGCGCATATTCGCGGATCGCCTGGAGCGCCGCCGATTGTTCCGCGGCCGTGAGCGGGGCTTGCCGGGTTTGACTCAGCGCACAGCCAGCCACAAACAAGAGCGCACAGGCTGTACATGTTGCCATACGTTTACTTTCCGCCCAGCGGAACTCTGATGGACCCGACCGCTCCGGTAGCCCGGTCCTGCGCGACAATACGGAGCACGACACGAAGCCCTGCCGCCTGGCTGTCCGCTTCGATCGAATCGTTCACCTCGATGCCTTTTTCCAGAGCGCCGGCGAGCAGCGAATCGGGAATCCTGACCTTGGTGGTGATTGTCCGGGCAGTTCGGGAACCCTCGACGGAGAGGGAAACATCGACCCCTCCTACCCACATGTTGTCCTGTTTGTCGAGGTGAATGTCGTGGAGATCGACGGACACATGCACATGCCGGAAACCCGGCTTCGCGGGATCGGGCATGGTCTCGGCGACCAGCCTCACCTGGGTGGCGTCCAGCGGGTCCCTGATCAGCGCCTCCAACGTCGGATGGTCGTTTGCCGCGGGCGCGGGCACCTGCGGTGCCGGCGTTGTCTTCGCAGCGAAGTAAGTCTGGCGGTAACGCACGCTAACGCCTGGTTTCGCCACTTCGACCTTCAGATTGTGCCACTCTCCGTCCTGTGCCTCGTCCGTCGGATAGAAACCCAGCGTGTAGGTGAATTCGCCGTCGGCAATTGCGGTTTGGATCAGGTCTTCGATACCGTTGTCGTTCATGAACAACAGGCCTCCGGTCAGTCCTGCCAGCTTGGCCATCGTGTCGAGACCGGCGGGATAACCATCTCTCCGCATCGACGCCAACTCCAGAGTCCCCTGCAGGCCGCGCGCGTCCACCGCGTAGAGCGCCACGTTGGCGTCGTTGAGCAAACGGGCGGTCTTGTCCGTGTCCGGGTTGTAGTCGAGATCGGGTGAAAGCGCCGGCGGCGGCGGCCAGGTAAGCGGGAACCCGACACTCACCCAGATCAGGCTCTTGCGGCCGGGCACGCTCGCCAAATGGTTGACGACCGCCTCCAACACCTGCCTGGTATCCATCGCCCGCTCGCGGATCAAGAGCTCTATGTGTTCGGTAGCCGCTCTGTCGGGCAATCCGGTGACGTCGGGAGACCGGTAGCTCGGATCCTGCGCCTTGAGGCTGTTTGCGGCCCGGCTCAGCAGTTCGCCATCGTCGGTGAGATCCTGCACGATCTGCAGCTTGCCGTCTTTCCCGAACGTGTATATGCCAATCCGATCCGACTTGTTCCGGCGCGTCTGCACAAACTTCACGATTCGCTGGATGGCAAAAGCCTGGTTGGCCTGCAGCGTGTTCTTCTGGTCGATCAGCAGAACCGCAGCGTGCGGGGACCCCTCGTCGTCGCGCTCGGTTCGATTCGATACCGCCCCCGCGGGAAGCGGAACGGCGACCGATCCTGTAGTGCGATTCGATCGGACGGAAAAGAACGAGATCTTCTGCCTTTTCCCGTTATCGAGTACGGTGAAGTCTTCCTTCCTCAACCCGGCTGCGGGACCATCCTTGCTTCTCGCGACCACATCCACCTGCACCAGCTTCGTTCCTGCGCTGAACGTCGGCGTGTCTTGCTGAGCCGCGGCAATCGCAGCGGCGAGAAACGCGAGGCTCATCCGTTTCATAAACGCACTCTGACCGACCCCGCCGCTCCGCTGGCCTGATCCTGTGCAACTATACGAAGCACGCCTGTCTGGCCATCCATTGCGATTGAATCGTTGACCACAATACCCTTCTCCAGAGTCTCGGCGAGCAGTTTATCCGGAATCCTGACCTTCGTGGCGACCGTCCGGGCGGATCGCGAACCCTCGATCATGAATGACACATCGACCGCGCCCACCCAAATATTGTCCTGCTTTTCGAGCTGCACACCGTGAAGATCGACGGTCACCCGCACATGGCGATCCTGCGTGATTTCCGCGACCAGCGCCAATTGAGTTGCGTCCAGAGGATCTCTCAGCAACTGTTCCATTGTCGGATAATCGTTCGGCGCCGTCTTCGAAGCAAAGTAATTCGCGCGATAACGCACGCGGACGCCGCGCCGATCCACAGCGACTTTCAGATCGTGAACCGTTGCGTCCATTTCCTCCTGCAAAGGATAGAAGCCCAGCGTGTAAACGAGTTCGCCGTCGTCCACCGCGGTTTGAATCGATTCCTCGATAGCGTTGCTCTTGTTAAAGAAAACCAGACCACCGGTCAAGTCCGCAAACATGTTTTCGGTATCGAGGCCGCGCGGATTCGGGCGTTCCCCGCGGCCCATCTGCATCCGGAGTTGCCGTGGAGAGCCTGGCCCGCCCGCCTCGGCATTGGGAATCGCGGTGAGCCCCTGCAAAGCGCCGATCAGGCCGCGCGCATCCACCATGTAGAGAGCGATATTCGCGTCGTTGAGCGCCCTGGCAGCCTGCTCCACGTCCGGCTTGAAGTCGGCGCCTTCGACGGCGAGCGGGAAAGCGGTTGTGATCCAGATCAGGTTCTTCCGGCCAGGCACCTTCGCCAGGCGCCGGGCGATGGCGGTCAGCACGCGTTTGGTAACGGCGACCTGCTCGATTACGGTTTCTGTAGAGTACGCCTGAGCCGCATGATCCGACATCCCCGTGAGGTCCTGCGTTCGGTAGTCGGGATCCATTGCCTTCAGGGTGTTTGCCGCCCTGAGGAGCAACTCGCGATCGTCGGTGAGTTCCTGCGCGGCGTGGAGCTCGCCATCCCTGCCGAATGAATAGATACCGAACCGGTCCTTGTTCCGGCTCGTTCGCACGAATGTTTTGATTCGCTGAATGGCGAAAGCCTGAGTATCCGGCGCCGTGTTCTTCTGATCGACGAGCAGTATCGTTGCCCGCGACGCCAACGGGCCGTCGCGTTCCAGCCTGTTCGAGACCGCGCCCGAGGGAAGCGGGGGCGCGGCCTGCACCGATGTTCGCGCCGATCGAACGGAAAAGAATGCGATCTTTCGCGGCTTTCCGTTATCGAACAGGGTGAAATCGTCCTTCGTCAACCCTGTCGCGGGACCACCCTTGCTTCTCGCAACCACATCCACCTCGACCAGCTTTGTCGCGGCGCGAAAGGTTGGCGCGGGCGCGTCCTGCTGCGCAGCCGTAGTGGCTGCCATTAAGAGGAGTAAGCTGATCCGGTGGCGCGTCATCATAACCGGCGGCCGTACTGCAGGCGATACTCGACCTTGGCGAGAACGTGCTTTCGCAGGGCGTTATCCAGCGCGTCCCGCCCTTTACCCTCCTTCAGATCGATCGACTCCGTGTCGACCGCAAACAACCGGAACACGTAGCGGTGAGTGCCGGCCGGTGGGCATGGGCCTCCATAGCCGCGGTCCGAAAAATCGTTGGTGCCGGAAATCCCCTCCGCCTTCGCGCCTTCCGCCAGCGAATGAACAGAAGCCGGAATATCCCACAGAAGCCAGTGATTAAAGTTGCGCGCATCCGGGTCCTCTACGATGAGAGCAAAACTCCGCGTGCCCTCGGGTTCCCCCGACCAGCTCAGGGCCGGCGATGTGTTCCTGCCGTCACAGGTGAAACGCGGCGGCAGCGAGCCTCCGTCGGGGACGCCGGCCACGGTGAGATGGAATGCAGGGTTGTTTTTGTTCTGGGCGGGCGTGGAGACCGTCAGGACAAGGAGCGCGCAGATTGCGATTCGTGTCATAGGCGCGACATGTGATTATTGTGATAAGTGTATCGAGGTCCGACGATTTTCCGAACCGCGCTCCTTTGCCTGGTCTCCGCCGCGGGATACGCGCAGATCCGGACGGAGACTCGCGTTGTTCTCGTCGACACGATCGTCACCGACAAGCAGGGAGAATACGTCCACAACCTGACCGCCAAAGATTTTCGCGTTTGGGAAGACAACAAAGAGCAGACAATCAAAAGCGTTTCATTGGAACGTGGCGCAGCCGCCGGGAAAGGACCGGCCGCGGCGACATCGCGGCAGCGATATCTGGTCCTGTTCTTCGCCGGCATTGACGCCTCGGATCGCATCGCGGCGCGGCAGGCCGTCGCCGGTTTCATCGACGCCTATGCGCAGGAGAGCCGTTTGATGTCTGTCGTGAGTTACAACGGCGGGCTGCGTATCGGCCAGAACTTCACCGACGACGCGACAAAGCTGAAGGCGGCCGTGAATGCGGCGAATACGGGCGATGCGGGGGCGGTTGACACGATACGAGCGCTGGGTAGTCTGGCGAGCAATCTGGGCGTCCTGCCCGGCCGCAAGATGATCGTTTTTGTAAGCGGAGGGCTCCCACAGTCGTCCGCCCAGAGGGCCGAATTGACGACCGCTATCGACGCCTGCAACAAATCCGACGTGGCCGTTTATCCCATCGACGTGCGGCCCCTGGCCTCGGGGTTGAGAACCGACAAGCCGGTTGATCCGTTCGACGATCCAGGCGCCTTTACCCCGGTGCCACGACGGGGCGGCCTGACCGGACCCCAGGGGCAGAACGCGGATTCCGAGACGAGTCTTCCGGGCGCCGGAACGCCGGATCAGCAGCTTCTGTTCCGCCTCGCCACGGGTACAGGAGGGTTCGTCGTGTCCAACGCCGGCGAGTTGCAGGCGGGGTTGCAGAAAGTCGGCGAGGAACAAAGCGAATACTACGTGCTCAGTTACACGCCGGCCGAGCTGAAGGAAGGGAGTTGCCACAACCTCCGCGTCAAGGTGGATCGCGGCGGAACCGCGGTCCGCGCCCGCGCCAATTACTGCGAATCGAAGCCGCAGGATCTTCTCGCCGGAACCATCGCGGGACAGGATCTGGAACGGCGGGCGGCTGCCGCCCAGACAAGCGGCATCGGCGCATTGATGCAGCTCTCGTATGTCTACCTGTCACCCGGCGTGGCCCGTGTGAATCTCGCGATGGAGATCCCGGCGGACGCTTTGAAGTTCGAGAGCCAGAAAGGCAAGCTGCACGCCGATATCAATTTCCTCGGCATTGCATCCGCCGCGGATGGAACCGTGGGAGCGCGTTTCAGCGACTCGCTCAAGCTCGATCCCGATGCAAGGGGGAAGGCTCTGCATTACGAGAAGGAGTTCAAGATCGTTCCCGGCAGCTACAACTTCACGATGGCATTCAGCTCGGGCGGCGAGAGTTTCGGGAAGCTGGAGATGCCGCTCACCGTGGATACCCGCCAGCCGGGGCAACTGGCGTTGAGCGGCTTGGTTCTGAGCAAGGAGACGCATCCCGCCGCAGAGTTGGGACTTGGTATGGCCGGCCTGATCGAGAACCGCACGCCGCTGATCGCGGACGGCGTGCAGATTGTTCCCTCCGGATCCAGTCAATTCACGAAATCGGAACCGGGTTTCTTTTACTTTGAGGTTTACGCAGCCGATCCGGCATCGGTGCGCGCGAGGATCAGAGTGCTTGACAAGAAGACCGGCGAGCCGAAGGTCGACGCGGGACTTCTGAAGCTGAGTCCTCCGAAGAATGGGGGCGACGCGATTCCTGGCGGCGCCAAACTGCCGGTCGAGGGGCTTGCGGCCGGATCCTACGAGCTTGAAGTGACTGCTGTCGATGCGTCGGGCAAGCAGGCCAAACGCACCGCGGATTTCGAAGTCAAATAAAGCGCGGGTCTGTGATTCGGCCTTTGACGGCGGATGCCGCGACCGTGAGTGTCGATCCCAGATAGTGGCGGGCGTTGGGGTGACCGTTGCGGCCGGGGAAATTGCGCGCCTGCGTGGAGATCATGACTTCGTCCTCCGCCATGGCTCCCATATTGAAGGCCTGGTTGGAGCCCGCGCTCGGCGGGAAAATATTCGCGCCGGCATCATGCAGGATCTGGAACAGGCCTTCGCGGAGAGCGGCGCTGTATGCGCCGCGCGAGACGGGAACCACCTGCAGGCGGACATCGGGATGCACCTTCCGATTGGCGAAGCAGCGGGCGAGAATGCGGATGTCCTCGATGCGTCCGCCTGTGCTGCCACCCACTTCCGCGATGTTGACCGGAATGCCGACGGCTTCCTGCACCGGCTTCACATTGCCGACCGTCGGCGGACAAGCCACCTGCGGCTCGATCTTGCCGACGTCGATGTCGAGAACGTCTTTGTATGCGAGGCCGGGATCGTTGACGGGCATTTCGAAGTTCTTCGAGCCTGAGAACGATTTTGCGAAGGCTATGGTCTTGTCGTCGGGATTGATGAAGCCGCATTTTCCGCCGACGTCGATTGACATCAGCGGGAACAGCATCCGGTCTTCCACGGGCAGGGCTTGCATGTAAGGGCCAGCGTATTCGATGGCTTTGTAGACGGCTCCGTCCTCGCCGATTCTGCCGACCAGGTATTGCGAGATGTCGCGAGGCGTTACGGCCGGGGCCGTTTCGCCGTGGAAGAATACCTGGATGGTTTCAGGAACGCGGAACCATCCGAGGCTGTATTGAAAGCCGAGAGCCGCCATGGAGTTGTTGCCGACGCCGGTGGCGAAGGCGCCGAGCGCGCCATATATCGGCGTGTGGGAGTCGCAGCCGATGATGACCTGGCCGGGCTTCCAAAGTCCGCTTTCGATGATGGCGTGGTGCACGCTGCCGCAGCCGCAGTCGAGTACGTGGCGGATGCCGTGTTTTGCGGCGAACTTCCGGACGGCGGCGAGAGCTTCGGCGGCTTGCTGGGTGGCGGGAGCGAAGTTGTGGTCGAAGGCGAAGACGATGCGGGAGGGGTCCTTGATCCTGGCGTTCTCCATTTCGTTTTCGAAGACCTTCATGACGAAGTTGGAGCTTAGGTCGTGCATGACCATGAGGTCGACGTTGGCGACCACGACATCGCCGGGGCGTACTTCTTTGTTGCCGCTGGCTTTGGCCAGGATTTTTTCGATTACGTTCATAGGAGCTCTTGTCCATTCGGGCCAAGCCTGTAGGTGCCGCCTTGGAATATGCGTTTGCCATTGACCGCGGACTCGGTTACGGCCGCGAATATGGCACCGGGTTTTAGGTCGGGGGAGTGGCAATATTCATATGGATAAGGGCCGGAGAGAAGTTGGACGCCGGCCAGAAGGCCGGCGGCAGGCTGAAAGCCCGGCCCCACAATTTTGACCCAGTGTCCGCGGTATTCCATCGCTATCGATATAGATGAGGCCGGACCAAGAATCAGGCCTTTCGGCGGTTGCGGCGGCGTATCGCCGTTGGTCACGAGGATCACCAGATCTTCGGCGCCGGCTCTGCGGTACTTCCGCTCCAGGCGTCCTACGAATTCGTGATCGAAGCCAGATGGGGATTCTTCAGCGAGGATCTCGCGAGCCATCTTCGCGGCTCGGCGGTACATGGAGAGTTCAGCTTCGTCCGGCTCGGGGTGAATGGCGCTCCACGGGACGTCGACGCCGTCCGGCACGGAGAGATCGCAGGGAAACTGCGGCAGATCCAGGACACCGATTTTTGTCCAGCCGTTCTCGTCGCACATTTTGGCGAGGTTCATGTTCGGGCGGATGTCTTCGAGAATCGTCACCGAGCGGATCCATGGATAGACTCTGGGCGATAATCCGCAGAGCAGCACCGGAGCGCTGTCGCGTGGGATCACCAGCAGCGCGCGGTTCCAGTAGGGCATGAAGTTTGCAAGATAGCGGCCCTGATTGGATCGCCAGACATCGGTGTAGACCACGAGCGCGGGCAGGTCCTTATGGGAAAGGTGCAGGCGCACTGCGGCCAGGCGCGTTTCGAAAACGGATGGCGGGAGTTCCGTTTTGTCCCAGGTAATCCAGCCTCGCTTCATTTCCGGAACAGTTTCCTTTCGGCTGTGTTGAGCGAGGTGCAGCCATTGGCGGTTACGAGAAGCGTGTCGCCGAAGACCATGTATCCGGATAGGGGAAGGTAGGTGTTGGGGTGCGCTATCACCACCATACCTTCTTTCACGATGTAGTCGACGTCTTCGAGAACGTAGGGGTTTTCGTCGGGATGCAGACCGAGATTATGTCCGCGCACGCGCGTGTATTTCGGGCCTGTGTATTCGCCATAGCCGAACTTACGGAAGACGTCGTTCTGCACGCGCGCGACATCGGCGATGTTGACGCCGGGTTTGAGTAAATCCTCCGCTGCCTGGCGGGCTTCCGCAAAGATGGCAAAAGCCTCGCGCTGTTTGGCGTTGGGCTCTCCGATGACGAGCGTCCGACATATCTGCGCCCAGTAGCCGTCGATTTGCGGGGTTAGTTCGGTTGTTACGGAATCGCCGGGTTGTAATTTGCGCCCGGTGGGAGGCTTCATTCCGACTACCTCGGTACCGCCTGAAGCGATCAGCATGAAGTTGTCTTCGGCTCCGTTGGATTTCAGAAAGGCTTCTACTTCCGCTACTAATTCGTACTCGGTCATTCCAGGCTCGGCGACCTGGGCGAAGTACTGGTAACCGCGGTCGGAGAGCTCGGCTGCCTGCCGGATGCGGATGAGTTCGTCTTCACTTTTGACTCGGCGTAACTCATCGACCATGTATGTTGCCGATACATGGGCGGGGCTGGTGAAGCGGGCCTGCATGATCTCCCTGCCCGCGATCGCGACCGTGCTTGCTTTCGGCAAGGCGGCGGCGAAATCGGGCGCGAAGGTCGCTCCCGGGATCGCCTCGGCATCCCAGGGATCGGACACGATGATACGAACGTCACCCGACCGATCGACCGCGGCTACGGCATGAGGTCCGGAGAAATTGAAGTTCACAAGACAACGGAAGTAGTCTTTGCGCCAGGTGTGGCCGTATAAGAGCAGTAAGTCCCAGCCGTGCTCGGCCATGAGTCCGGTTAACTGTTTAAGACGAGCCTGATTAATCAAGGAGAAACGTCCTCCAGGAACCACTCAGTGGGGACTACCCGTCCAAGGCCCATGGAACGCGCACGCTTCAATACGGCGGCTCCGACCGCGGCAAATTGCGTACCCGCTCCGGTGTTGTTATTGAAAACCGTGATTTGATCGGCGGACGTGCGGCCTTTGATCTTACCCGCGACCAGGTCCTGCACCTCCTGAATCGAGTCCCACGATTTGATGCCTTTTTGCGCTACCTCCCAAACATCGGGAGACTGATCGAGCCTGGCCACTTCCCTGGAATGGACGACGTACAAGTCGGCGCGACGAATGGTTTCATCGTCGATTTCGCGGCGCTTGTTGCTGGCATCCGATCCACCGATAGAAGCCACGTACATTCCTTTTTCGACCCAGTGCCCGTCGAAAACGGCGTCCCACGCGGCCGTCGCAGCCTGCACGACATCGCTGCCTTCGACGGCCTTTTTCGGGGAGTCGACCGCCTCGATTTCATGGCCCAGTTGTGCGGTCATTTTGCGGCAGAATTCCCGGCAGTGGTCCTGGTTCGGGCTGTAGACTTTCACCTTATCGAAGCGGAATTGGCTGCACAGAAACTCGAGATGCGCGCCGGCCTGCCATCCGCTGCCGAATAGTCCCAGAACCTTCGGATTCTCCGGAGCAAGATACTTCGCGCCAACCACGCTCAGCGCGGCGACGCGAACCTTCTGGATGACTCCGTCCGGCATGATGGCGATGGGTTCGATGCGTTCGAGGTCGAACAGGATGACCAGGCCGCAGTAGCGGTTTCCTGTTGCTACGGGGAGAATTCGCCGACGCTTGACGCCTGCTGTATAAGAGAAGCCGGCCATGTCGGATGTAATGCGCAACGCCCACACGCCGCTCGCAACGCCACTGCCTTCCTGGGACTTGAAACGATAACGAAACCCGGGGTGCTCTTTGGATTCGACAGGCATGTAGGTCTGGCTGCGCGGCCGGTTGATGGCTTTACCTTCGGCCAACTCTCGATAGATGGTTTCGGTGGAGGCGATGGCGTCCCGCGGAGTGAGCGCCTGCTCCACTTCGTCGTTAGTGAGAAGGATCATTGGTGAACACTGCCGAAGAATTTCGAGCCGGATTTCAAGAGCGGGATGAGGCCCCCTGCCTGCACCATTTCCAGCAGGAATGCGGGTGGTGGAGTGCCCTGGAGAGACTTACCTGCGGTCAGGTTTTCGACGGTGGCCTGCTCGAGATCTACTCGGATGCGGTCTCCGGTTTCCACTAAGGCGTGTACGCCGCTTACTTCCAGTATCGGGAGACCGATCTCGTGGCCGTTGCGATAGAAGGTGCGGGAAAACAGCTCGGCGACTATGGCTCCGATTCCAGTGGCCTTGAGCGCCTTAGCGGCGAGAGCGCGTCCGGACGAGCATCCGAAATTGCGGCCGGCCACAAGGATGTCGCCGGGCTTTACATTCACCGGGAAATCGGGATTGGCGGTTTCGAGAACGTGCTTTGCCATCTCGCCCACGCCCTTGAACATGACGTGCGTGGGGGTGATGAGGTCCGTGGGAATATTGTGGCCGAATTTCCAACAATTCCCTTCGAAGATCAGTTTGTTTTTCATGTTGGGGAGAGTGCGGGGCTGGCGGAAACGGCGGCGGCGCGGGTCTGGCGGGCACTGACGAGCAGAAGCAGCAGTCCGGTGCAGGCAAGCGCGAGATCGACAGTGAACGGTACTGACCAGCGGCGGGTCTCGTCGAACAAATAGCCCGCCAGTTCTCCTCCGCTTGCGGTGCCGAGCCCGAAGAACACATAGAACAATCCCAGAGCTTTGCCCACCTGATGGGTCCCGAAATATTCGAAGATGATGGTCGGCGCGGCGTTGAAGATGCCGCCGTAACCGAGGCCGAAAACGATCGCGAGCGAATAGATCAGGTTCGAGTTCGGCGGGGTGTTGAGCAGCGCCAGAACTCCCAAAGCCACGCAGATAACGCTGAAGATCATGCCCGCGCGGGCGTTGACACGGTCGGCCAGGACGCCGCTGATGAGTTTGCCGGGCGCGGCGGCGGCGAGGGCGATCGCCAGGATCAGCGCGGCTTCTCTCGCGGAAACGTGCGCGCCGGTGAGGTACGAGATCAGGTTTTGCTGCACTCCGAGCATGGCATGCGCGCTGAAGAACAAGGCGATGCCGAAGATCCAGAACATGGGCATGCGGGCGAGTTCGGACATGGCCGGGACTGGCATCCTCAGGGGTGGGGCCGCGGTGGTTTGGACGCGTGGGGTTGCATTATTGTCGACGATTATCAGGGTGAGCAGGAAGGGAATCGACATACAGGCGGCCAGCACAAGGAAGGTTCCGGAAAGGCCTCGCTGCGCTATTTGCGCCGTGGCGAGGCGTGGGGCAATAAAGCCGCCGAGTCCGATTCCCGCATTAATGAAGCCAACCGCAAGGCCGCGCCAGCGTGAGAAGAACGGTCCAATCAGGATGGACGTCGGCAGGATGGAAACGGCCGAAGCACCGATGCCGAGCAGGAAGCAGAAGGCGTAGTATTGCGGCCGAGGCCCCCATAAAGGGGACCCGTCAGGCCGGGAATGGATGGTTGAGAGGAGTGCGAGGGCAAGGGCGATGATGAAGGTGCCGCCAAGAATTATACGCTTGGGTTTGAATTTGTCGACTAATGTCCCGACGAACGGCGAGAGGATGCCGATGAGAAAAAGGATTATGGAGCCGCCTGCGTTGGCTTGGGCGAAGGTCCAGCCGTAGGCACGGGTCAACGGCCGGTAAATCGCGGGCCAGCAGAACAGGCCGAAGGCGAAGGCTACGGTAAGGATGACGAAAGACGTGAATAGGGTGAGCCAGGTGCGGATGGTTAATGGCTTCGCCGGCACGTGCGACCTCCTTTCCCGGAATAGCGGATTCTATCAAACGCGCGGTGAAAAGCCTCTTTGAAGATCATTCGCAAATTCAAAGCCATTTTGGCGGGCCACAGACGCGGACAACGATCGTCGGCGCCACAGGGTGTTACAGATCGATAAGAAAAAATGGGGCCCCTTTGCCAGTTTGGTTTCGCAGTCTGGCCTGCGGCAACACCATACGGGAGCTCCTGCCGCCTATTGTTTCGACATTTACACGCTCAGAGCCTCGAGGAAGTGAGCGGCTTAGTGCCCCGGAACATCATAGGTACGT
>Ga0070733_10000776_pt1 | contig 24960 bp, 22 predicted proteins | sample Coa_R1_9_FD_66450 | JGI IMG/M metagenome (GOLD analysis project Ga0070733, IMG submission 66450) | Surface soil microbial communities from Centralia Pennsylvania, which are recovering from an underground coalmine fire - Coalmine... | ecosystem: Environmental > Terrestrial > Soil > Unclassified ...
TTGACCTGCTGGTATGTAGCTCAATCGGGGGGTTCTGAATAAGCCTCTAAGCTGGCCCTATGCCCGACGTAAAACAGGCCGCCGCTCCGGTGCTGGCCGAACTCCCAGGTCTGGCCGCCATCACCGGACGGCTCGGCAAGGCTGCCGGCCACCGGGCCGGCCCGCTGATCCTCGAGCTCGACCTGACCGACGGCCTGGCCGAGGAACCCGCGGCCGACCCGGTCTCCGCCCTGCTGAGCATGCGCCGCACCCGGCTGGGCGATGTGCTCGACGGCCTGCGCCGGGCGCACACCGACGACCGCGTCAAGGCGCTGCTGGTCAAGATCGGCGGCCGCGGTATCGGTCTCGGCCTGGTGCAGGAGCTGCGGGACGCGGTCACCGAGTTCGGCCGCAGCGGCAAGCTGACCATCGCCTGGACCGAGACGTTCGGTGACTTCTCCGCGGGCAACCTGCCGTACTACCTGGCCACCGCGTTCGGCCGGATCGTCATGCAGCCATCCGGCGACCTGGGCCTGACCGGCATCGCGGTGGAGCATGTGTTCCTGCGCTCGGCCATGGACAAGCTCGGCGTCGGCTACGAGGTCGGCAAGCGGCACGAGTACAAGAACGCGCCCGACCAGCTCACCGAGCACGGTTTCACCGGCCCGGCCAGGGAGGCCAACGAGCGGCTCGCCGCCTCGATCACCGGCCAGATCGTCGCGGCCATCGCGGCCCGGCTCGGCATCGGGGAAGCCGAGGCCAGGGCGCTCATCGACCGTGGCCCGTTCCTCGCCGGCGAGGCGCTCGACCTGCGGCTGGTCGACGCGCTCGGCTACCGGGACGAGGTGTACGCATGGGTCCGCAAGCGGGCCGGGCGGGACGCCACACTGCAGTACATCGGCCGCTACCGGCGCTCGCAGGCCATGGCCAAGCGGGTGCGCACGCTGCCAAGCCCCAGGGAGCGGTTCGTCGCGCTCATCCATGCCTCCGGGTCCATCGTCGGTGGCCGCAGCGGCCGGGGACCGATGTCGGCCACGATGGGCGCGGACACCGTGACGGCCGCGCTGCGCACCGCGGCCAAGGACGAGCGGGTCAAGGCGATCCTGCTCCGGGTGAACAGCCCAGGCGGCTCCTATGTCGCCTCGGACGCCATCTGGCGCGAGGTGGTGCGGGCCCGCGGCGCGGGCAAGCCGGTCGTGGTGTCCATGGGCGACGTCGCCGCGTCCGGCGGCTACTTCATCTCGATGGCCGCCGACGTCATCGTGGCCCAGCCGGGCACGCTGACCGGCTCGATCGGCGTGTTCATGGCCAAGCCCGTGGTGCGCGAGCTGCTCGACCGCGCGGGCATCAGCACGGACTCGGTGGCCGAGGGCGCGCACGCGACGATGTTCGCGCCCACCCGGCCGTTCAGCGAGGACGAGTGGGACCGGGTCAACAGCTGGCTGGACCGGATCTACGCCGACTTCACCGGCAAGGTCGCGGCAGGCCGCGGGCTGACCGCCGCCCAGGTGGAGGAGGTGGCCAGGGGCCGGGTCTGGACCGGCGCCGACGCCAGGGACCGCGGGCTGGTGGACGAGCTCGGCGGCCTCGAGGTCGCGGCCGGGCATGCCCGCAGCCGGGCCGGCCTGCCCGACGGCGCACCGCTGCGCGTCTACCCCCGGATCAGCCCGCTGGACCGGCTGCGCCCACCCGGCTCGAGCGACCACGTGTCCGCCGCGTCGCCGCGCCCGCTGACCGCATCGCTGCTGGCTGAGACCTGGGGCCCGGTGGCTGCCATCGCCGCCCGGGCTGGTTTCCCGCCGCAGGGCCCACTGATGATGCCCGGCATTATTTGGAAGATTGGTTAAAGTTTACGGATGTGGCCGGCCCCCTCGTGATCGGCGATGCGCTCGCGGGCTATGCCAGTAACGTCACCCTGGTCACCATCGCCGACGGCCGGGATGACATCGGGCTGACCGTGACCGCGTTCTGCCCGGTGTCGCTGGATCCGCCCCTGGTGCTGGTGTCGCTGCGGGCGCAGTCCTATCCGGCCGAGGTGCTGCGCCGCGACGACGGCCCGGGCGCCTTCGCGGTCACGCTGCTGGCGGCTGGGCAGCGGGCGCTGGCGGGCAGGTTCGCGGCGGCCGGCCGGCCCGGGGCACGGCTGCTGCTCGACGGCGTGCCGGTCCTGCGCGGCGCCAGGTCGGCGGCGCTGATCCCGGAGGGCGGCCTGGCCGCGCTGGACTGCCAGACCGAGAACCTGGTCCAGGCGGGAGATCACCTGCTGGTCATCGGCCGGGTTTTGGACATTCCTTATGTGTCAGACTCAGTGGCCCCTCTGGTCCGGTTCCGCGGCAGATATCCCGCTCTGGGCCCATGACCTGCGGGTCTACCGAACGGCGTTCGCAAGAGAGGCCGAAACCCCTCGACACACCCGGCAAAGAGCCGTTTCGCCTGGACTCTTCGGCTACCCTCACGGACATCGCGGGCGGCGATCATCATTTCCCAGTGCGTTTTGCGTGTCTCGCGCGGCGTGCCAAACTGTGACCTGTGCCATCGTTGGAGGGTGAGTTGATGACCGAGGCAGAGGAGGCGCCACCAGGAGTGGACACGTCCACACCGAGCGCCGCCCGGCTGTACGACTACTACCTCGGCGGTACCAACAACTTTCCGGTGGATCAGGCCGCGGGCGACCAGCTCAAGGCCGCGCTGCCGGATCTCTACGACGCCGCCTGGGCCAACCGCGGCTTCCATCAGCGCTCGGCCATCTGGATGGCCAAGGAACGCGGCATCCGCCAGTTCATCGACATCGGATCGGGTCTGCCGACCCAGGGCAACACGCATCAGGCCGTCAAGAAGGCGATCGCCGACCCGCTGGTCGTGTACGTGGACAAGGACCCGATGGTGCGGGCCATGGCCGACGGGCTGCTGGCCGACGAACGGCGGACCAGGCTCGTCGTCGCCGACATGCGCGATCCCGGCGAGGTGCTCGGCAACCCGGAACTGCGGTCCCTGATCGACTTCAGTCAGCCGGTGGGGCTGCTGATGACCGCCGTGCTGCACTTCGTCGCCGACGGTTCCGACCCGTGGGGCCTGGTCAAGCGGTACACCGACGCCCTGGCGCCAGACAGCTACCTAGCCCTCTCGCACGCGACCGGCGACGGGCTGCCGGCCCGCTCGGTGCAGGCGATGTACGAGACGTACCAGAACGCCCAGGATCAGCTCTATCTGCGCACCCGCGAGGAGGTCCTGCGGTTCTTCGACGGCCTGGAACTGGTGCCGCCCTACGGCAACGCGAACCCTGACATCAGCTATGTGGGCGTGTGGGCGGCCGAAGACCCGGAAGAGGCGGACACCGAGGGATCGCGGATCCTCTACTGCGGCGTCGCCAGGCGCCCGTAGGGAGCCGGCATGAACACGGGGCAGCAGTCCGGAAAGCCCATACCCGCCAAGCCCACGGTGGAAGATCTCGGCATCGATGTCGAGGCGCTGCGGTGGCAGCGGCCGGCCGGGGGTACCGGCTCCATCGAGATCGCGTTCGCCGGTATCCAGTCCCCAGGTGCGGCGGATGGCGGCGAGTGGGTGCTCATGCGGGTCGCCGATGACCCGGCCCGGCGCGTACTCGTCTACAACCGGTTCGAGTGGGAGTGCTTCGTCGACGGCGTGAAGCACGGCGAGTTCGACGACGCCGAGTGACGGCCGGGGAGATCCAGCAGGATAACAGCGGCAGTCTCGCTAAATTTCCTGGTAGAAAAATTTTGGTTACCAAAGCATCCAGTCCGCCGAAAAGGACATAACGGTTCATGTTGCCCTGAGCCCGACGTTCACCCCGCATACTCGGCGTAACACCTCTGGCCTGTGGACGCAAATGCGTAGCAGGAGCTTGCGGATGCGTAAGCATACGGTGGGTAGCACTACGCCTGCCCACCGCTCACCAGCAGACCCATACCCTGGCGAAACGCCACACAATGACCGCTCTGGCCGGCACGCCACTAACGGCACAATTTTTGTGATTCACAACTTAGGCACCGCTATACTGAAACCCTAACCCTGTCAAGGAGGAATGCGATGAGCGACGAGGCTTATGGTGCCACAGTCGCGAAGCGCAGGCTGTCCCGCCGCCTCGCGGAGCTCCGCAAGGGAAGCGGACACACGGCGAACCAGATCTGTGACCTCCTTGACTGGGGCCGGGGCAAGGTCGGCCGGATGGAGGCCAACCAGTGGAAACGCCCCGAGATGAGCGACATCCGGGATCTGCTGCGGATCTATGGTGTGACCGAGGCGGTACACGACGAGATCATGGACCTCGCCCAGCGAGCCCGCGTGCGAGCCTGGTGGCGCGAGTACGGTGACATCTTCGAGAACGAGTTTCCCGGGTTCGAGAACGATGCCACCCGGATCCGCGTCTTCTTGCCGCTGGTCATCCCGGGTCTGCTGCAGACCCAGGACTACACCGAGGCGTTCCTGCGGACCGGCTCCAGGCCGCCGGCGTGGCGCCGGAAAGCACTGGAAACCAGGCAGCGGCGGCAGGAGATCCTCGGCCGCACCGACGGCACCGCGCCCACGCTGATCGCCCTGATCACCGAGGCGTCCCTGTTCTACCGCTGGGGGACCAGGGAGGACCGGAGGGAGCAGGTCGAGCACCTCGTCGAGCTGAGCCGCCGGCCCAACATCGAGTTGCACATCCAGCGGTTCACTGACGGGCCGTCACCTGGGCTGATTTCGCCGGTCAACATATTCGACCTGCCGGACGGTGAGCCAAGCGCCGTCTTCTTCGAGACCGACTACACGATGGAGGAGGTGACCAGCCCGGCGCGCGTCGACGCCTACGTCCGGTCCTTCGCCCAAGCGGTTGACGCATCGCTGGAGCCCGCCGATACGACCGTCTACCTCAGAGATCTTGCCGAACGACTGGAGTAACCAATGACCGACCTGTCTCAAGCAATCTGGCGGAAGGCCCGCCGCAGCGCGCAGAACGGTGGCTGCGTGGAGATCGCAGCCAATCTTCCCAACATCGTCGCCATCCGTGACAGCAAGCGCCCCGAAGGGGGGGCACACGTCGTCGAGCGTGACGTGTTCGCGGCGTTCCTGGCCGATGTGAAGAAGGGGCGCTACGACATTTAGTACTAAGTCAATAAGTAGTGAATTAGCACTAAACAACGAAGTAGCGCTTCGCAGAGGGATCCCCCGGGGATGCAGCCCGGGGGATCCCTCTATATCTGCGCCTGTCTCAAGGCTGGCGTTCACCATGGGATTCCGCCGTATATGTCACCTTACACGTGGTTGTATGGCCTGCCAGGTGGCGCCGCGCAACCTCTCCGCTACATCCCTGTTACCCGGGTCCAGTTGACGGACTGTCACGACGGTCATGGGATTCAGTGGATGGCATTGCGCGGAGGGGTTCAGGACTCATAATCTGTGTTTCACAGATCATTGACTCGTGAAGGCTGAGCATCATGTTGCCGAGTCGGCAGTCGCTGCTCATCGGCCGGAGGCCGATTTCGCTGCGGACCGCTGTATCTTTCCGGGGGCCGAGCCCCCGGACCCCCACGGCGGTGGTTGCGGTGGGGGAGGGCGGCTCCTCGGCGGGGCTTACGGTAGGTGGGGTTGGCGCCACGGCGGGGCTTACGGTAGGTGGGGTCGGCTCCACCGGGGGTGCTTGGGTGGGTGGGATCGGCTCCACGGCGGGTGCTTCGGCGGGTGGGATCGACTCCACGGCGGGTGCTTCGGCGGGTGGGATCGGCTCCACGGGGGGGGCTTCGGCGGGTGGGGTCAGTGGCGTGGCGGACGTTCTTCGTCAGGCAGGGGCGGGCGGCTGGGTGACGGCTGGGGCGACCGGCTGATGGCGATGCTTGCGGGGGCAACTGTGCCTGGCGCCCAAGGGAATGTGAGACCCGCCGGCTGCATGGCCTGGCCGCTCCCGCTCGACGCGACATGCGCGGGCGTGGCCCGCAAGCTCTTCCGCGAGTCCGCCGCCGACCTGGACCTGTCCGCGGACGCGATCCACGATGGTGTCACGATGATCAGCGAACTGGCCGCCAACACCCTGCATGCTCAGGGCAACGTCGAGTTCGACGGCAGCAGGCAGCGCCCGGTCACCGGGTCCCCGGAGATGTGGTCCTACGTCCGGGTGTGCCCCACCGGCTACGAGCTGGTCTGCAAGGTCTTCGACTCCCAGCGCGGCTGGAAGGCGGGCGCTCCGCCGGACCCCGCCAGGGTCACCCTGGAGTCGATCAACGGCCGCGGGCTGCGGGTCGTCTCGGAACTGTCCGGCGGGCGCTGGGGACACCACCTGACCCGGGGCAGGCTGGGCCGGTGGAAGGTCCAGGGCAAGGTCGTCTGGTTCGCCCTCCCGCTGTCCGAGGCACGCGGCGCCGCCCGCCTGGGCAGGTACCAGGTAACCGCCTGCCAGGCCGCCAAGGAACTCGAGGAGCTCCTGGTCGAGCGCGGCATCGGCCATCGGCTGGTCCGTTCCGAGGCGGCAGTGTCTGACATCGCGGTCCTGTCCATCCGCGCCGACCTCACCGTCTGGTGCCGCGGCGGCACCGTCTTCTGGACCGCCCACGATGGCAGCTCCGAGCGCCGGGTCTTCGCCGACATGACCGAGGTGACCGAGCAACTCGTCCGCCTCCACGAGGAACTGGACCGGCCGGCCGACGTGATGGACCCCGTCATCGCCGAGCCACCCATCGAAGAGGACACCCCGCCGGATTAACCCAGCCCGTCCACGGACGGCCCCGGTGGCACCGTCGCCCAACGTTTCCTGGGCTGAATCATTCTTTCGCTCTGGCGGAGAGCTTGGCGTCGCGCCAGACGGCGGTGACCAGCGGGACGCCGGGGCGGTAGGCGAGGTAGGCGTGCGAGGGGGCGTCGAGCATGAGCAGGTCGGCGCGGGCGCCGGCGGACAGGTGACCGACGTCGGGGCGGTGCAGGGCACGGGCGCCGCCTGCGGTGGCCGACCAGACCGCTTCCTCGGTGGTCATGTGCATTTCGCGGACGGCCAGGGCGATACAGAAGGGCATGCTGGAGGTGAAGCAGGAGCCCGGATTGCAGTCGGTGGCCAGGGCGACGGTGGCGCCTGCGGCCAGCAGCCCGCGCGCGTCGGGGTAGGGCTGCCTGGTGGAGAACTCGACGCCGGGCAGCAAAGTGGCGACCGTTGCGGATCCGGCCAGCGCGGCCACGTCGGCGCCGGTCAGGTGGGTGCAATGGTCGGCAGAGGCGGCGCCCGATTCCACCGCTACCTGTACGCCAGGGCCGGGGCCTAGCTGGTTGGCGTGGACGCGGGGGATCAGGCCCTTGGCGCGGCCGGCTGCGAGGATGGCGACGGTCTCGTCGGCGGTGAAGGCGCCACGCTCGCAGAAGACGTCCACCCAGCGGGCATACGGAGCGCAGGCCTCCAGCATCTCCCCGCGGACCAGGTCGACATATGCGGCCCTGTCCCCGGCGAACTCCGGCGGGATGATGTGCGCGCCGAGGTAGGTGACTTCGGGGGTGACCTCGGCGGCGAGGCTCAGGCTGCGGGCCTCGTCGGCGACGGTCAGGCCATAGCCTGACTTGCACTCGAACGTCGTCGTGCCCTGGCGGAGCATCTCGCCGGCCAGGCGGCTGAGGCCGGCCCGCAGTTCCGGATCGGTGGCGTGGCGGGTCGCGGCCACGGTCGAGGCGATGCCGCCTGCCTGGTAGGGGGCACCGGCCATCCTGGCCGCGAACTCGGCGCCACGCTCTCCTGCGAAGACCAGGTGGGCGTGGGAGTCCACGAAGCCTGGCAGGACGGCCCGGCCCCTCGCGTCGATGATCTCGTCGGCGGCCGGCGCCTTTGACGCGGGCCCGGTCCAGGCAACCAGGCCGTTGTCCATGACGAGCGCCGCGCCGGTAAGCGCCGCGAACCCGCTGCCGCCCTGCTCCGGCGCATTGGTGACGAGTTCACCGATGTTCGTGATCAGTGTGCTCATGGTCTCATCGCGGCTATCGTGACCGCCCGCCCGCCGGAGGGGACTTATTCAAACTAGCCCCCGGGTCTGACGTTCTGGTCTGTGAACTGCAGTAACTATCTAACCACTCGAAGTTCTGAACAAGCCTCCCAGGCCATGCTCAGATCATTTCCAGCCGGCCGCCCCTCATGCCACCCGGGACGGGCACGGCAATGACCATGATGGCGAGCTGGTTCGCGCAGATCCCGATGTCCATCCGTGTCCATCCGTGTCCATCCTGCGCTATGGCACCGGCGAGGCCGGTGGATCCTGGCCCAGTCCGGCCCGGGCAGTGGCTGCCTCCCGGGAGACAACCCAATCGCAGGACGGGAGATACGAATGCGAACAGGACTTCGATTAGGTCGGCTTCGCCTGGGATTGCTGAGCCTCGCGGTGGTGACCGGCGCGTTGATGCCGGCCGCCGCGCAGGCGGCAACCAGCCAGGGATCGCATGTCACACACGCCTCCCACATGGTCGTGCTGCAGGTGAGGGGCGCCAAGGGTACGCGGCCTGATTCAAGCTGCACCGTCGGCCTCTGGAACGGATCGAGTTACGGGCCGCCATGGGGTGCCGCCATCTGCGGCACCACCGAGGTGAGCTTCTACAACTCGGGCACTGGCCACTGGGAGTCGTTCGTCATCGGCACGAACTACTCCATATGGCACACCTGGACGACCCAGAGCACCTGGTACAGCCTGGGCGGAGGCTTCTGTGGAGCCTCGTCGTGCGGCGTCTACGGGAGCGGCGGCTATCCGAATATCACCGTTGCGGGTTACGGCCCGCAGGGAACGCAGCTCTGGTGCGACACCAGGACCAACTCCGGAACCTGGCCAGGCTGGTACAAGTGCTGATGAACTGAGGCAGCGCATCCCTGGCAGCCGGCAGCATGGTACGCGGGCATCAGCCAGGTAAGCGGGTCGAAGATGAACGGGCAGGCACGCCGCGGTTCGCCGGCAGCGTGCCTGCCTGCCTTCGCCTGATGGGGAGACGACGTGACCCGGATTGTCACTCGCGCGGCGGAATGGCCTCGGGCTTTCCTGCCGGAGGCTGACTGGAGAGCTGGCTTCCTGGGCAGGTGCCAAGGCAGCGCCGCACGGTTTCCGCGCGTGGATCATTGAGCTCGGCGAAGATCTCCAGAGCCTGCTCCCATGACCGGCGCGCCTCGGTCCCGTTTCCCAGGGCGAGCTGTATCCCGCCGATCAAGCGCAGGCTCTCGGCTTCACCCTGTCTGTCCCCGATGCCGCCCCGCAGCCTGACAGCCGTGCGCAGGTGTGTAAGCGCCTCTACGGGCTGGCTCAGCCCGTTCGCGGTCACGCCCAGGTTGTGCAGGGCCGTCGCCTCGCCGTACCGGTAGGCGATGCCACGGCACATGGTGAGCGCTTCGCGCAGTTGCTGGTCGGCCACGGCGAACTGGCCGAGCCGGGAATGGGTTTCGGCGATGTTGATGATCGTTTGGACCTGGCCCTGCTCGTCGCCGATCCGGCAGCGGATGTCGAGCGCCCGGCGGAATTCGGTGAGCGCCCCGGCCGGCTGCCCGGCTTCACTGTGCGCGGTGGCCAGGTTGTTCAGCGTCATGGCGGCCCCCCATTGATGGCCGATCTTCTGCCAGCAGGTCAGTGCCTGCCGGTAGCAATCCATGGCATGCCGGTGCTGGCGGATGCTCCAGTGCGCGACTCCCAGGCCGTTCAGCATCCAGGCTTCGCCGTAGAGATCGCTGTCTCGTCTGGCAGCCGCAAGGCCCAGCTCGTGGCTGCGGATCCAGTCAGCCGATGGCTTGCGCAGGTACAGGAAGCCCCACATCGCGGCAGGCAGCTTCCACGCCGTCGAGTGCCGCCCCAGGCCCGCTGCCTGCTGAATGACCGCCAGCAGATTGGCCCGTTCCGATTCAAACCACTCGATCGCTTTGCTGCGTGACTCGGCTTGACTGCCGCTGTCGAACGACAACGCTGACAGCGGGGCGATTTCCTGGCCGAGCGGTACATGCAGTCCGCGCGGCATGATCAGGCGATCGGCGGCGTCGGCGGTGTGGAGGTACCAGGAATGCAGACGCTCAATGCTGCCGCAACGGTCTTGTCCGTCCTCCTCGCATCTGGCCCGTTCGGCCGCATACAGGCGAAGGAGGTCGTGGAACGCATACCGGCGACCGGAGCGCTTCTCTAAGAGATTGGCCTGGACAAGTTCGTCAAGCACATCCATGGCCTCCCCGCCGGGGATGCCGGCCAGGCTGGCCACGGCTGGTTCGGTCAGATCCGGACCGGGGTGCAAGCCGAGCAGGCGGAACATTCTGCGTGCCGGCTCGCTGACGTATGCATACGACCAGGCCAGCGCCTCACGGACGGTGCCATACGGCTCTGTGCACTCCGGTGCACCCGGGGAGTACGCCAGTTCCTCGGCGAGGTCACCGAGGTTGAGGCGTGGCAGGGCGGCCGCCCTCGCCGCGATCACAGTCAGGGCCAATGGCAGCCGTGCGGACAGGCCGATGAGCCGGTCCACTGCGGCCGGCTCACGGTTGACTCGCTCGGACCCGAGGTAGCGGTACAGCAGCTCCCGTGCCTCGCCAGCAGTCAAGAGTTCGAGGCGGGCGACGTCTGCTCCCGCGGCTACAAGCCCATCGAGCTGGTTGCGGCTCGTCGCTATGACGGCACATGCGGGACTGCCTGGCAGCAGGGGAAGCAGTTCAGCGGTGTCGTAGGCGTTGTCCACCACTACGAGGACACATCTGCCATCCAGCTCACTGCGGTATCTCGCAACTCTGGCCTCGGCATCGGGCGGCATACTGGCAGGCGGAACGCCGAGCGCGTACAGAAACCCGGTCACCGCCTCGCCGGCCGTCATCCGGTGCCTGGAATCGGGGGTGAACCCCCGCATGTCGACGTACAGGCATCCGCCGGGAAAGTGGTCCTGAACGGCATGGCCCAGATGAACCGCCAGGGCCGTCTTTCCGACGCCGGCGGTGCCGATCAGCAGGACCACGCCGGTCTCGGTAGCCGAGGCTGTGGGGCTCAGCCGGTCGCTCAGTGCCTTGATTTCCGTTGCCCGGCCGGTGAACCGGGGATTCGCCCACGGCAACTGGCGAGGCGGCCTTGCCTTGCCAGCAGCGGCCGGGCCGTGGAGTGGAGCCCGGGCCAATGACATCCGGCGACGTTCCTCGATCGCGTCGCGGGCCGTAGCGAGCGCTCTTTGCTCGGCCGGTGTCGCCCCTAGAGCGATCAGTATGTCCTCGAGCCGGTCGGCCGCTGGCAGCGATCTCCCTTCCAGCCAGTTGTTGATGGAGCTGTGCCCGTAACCGGTCTCGCCGGCCAGCTTCCGGCAGGTCACCTTCCGGCCGGTCGTATCGCGGGTCCGCCGTAGTAAACGGCGAAGCGCTCTGCCCAGAGCTTCGGCGGTCTCGATGTCCTCAATACGGTCGGCGGCCGGGCTGAACGGCGGCCTGTCGCCATCGCTTCCAGTACCCATGCCTGCCTCCGGTGGAGTAAGGCCAGGTACAAACCTATCCACTCGGACCTACATGCGTAATGAAAACGTGATTACGTAATCACATCCAATCAAAAGGCGGGCGATCCGCGATGCTGGCACCGGCAGAAGTAATTGGCGCGTGCTTCAGCCTGGTTGCCACCCGCGGGGGTCCGGCCTCGCCGCGAGCGGGGAGGCCGGACCGTACGGCTGCCGGGTGAAAACAAAGTTGCCCACGTCGATGTGGCCGATCTCGCCGCCGGGGCCGGGTACCAGGCGGAGCGTCTCGCCGGCGTAGTAGCCGTCCAGCCCGGTCCAGGTGCCGTCGGCCTCGGCGCGGAAGCGCGAGCTGCGTCCCCGGCCGCTGACCGGAACCAGATCCAGCCCCCGGCCGGCCAGCAGTCGCAGCGCGAACGGCCGTGGTCCCCAGTACCACAGGCCGGTCAGCGCGAGCAGCGCCTGGTCGGCCTCGGCCAGCGGCCGCCAGGGCGCGGGCATCGGCGGCTCGTACTCCGCCACGATCTTGATCAGGTCGGCGGCGACCCCGTTGGTGTCCGGGCCGGACGTGGCGTTGGCCAGGGCGACCCCGCCGAGCCCGTCGGCCGGGCTCACCCACAGCCCGCAGACGAAGCCGGGCATCGAGCCGAGGTGGCCGTAGAGCGTGCGGCCGCCGGAGTGCAGGATCTGGAGGCCGAGCCCGTACCCGAAGTCCGGGGGACCGTCCTGCCCGGAGGCGCAGACCCGCATCTCGGCCAGCGTCCCGGCGGACAGCACCCGGTCGTCGCCGTCGATGAGGAACGCGGCGAACCGGCACAGGTCGGCCGCGGTCGACCACAGATCGGCGGCCGGCCTCATCCGGCCGGTGTCCATGGCGGGCTCGGGCTGGAGCAGGTCCGCCCACGGGTGCACGGCCCAGCCGCGTTCGTGCGGCGGCTGGGGCAGGACGCTGGTGCGGGTCATGCCGAGCGGCTCGAGGATCTCCTGCCGCAGCACCTGCTCCCAGTCCTGGCCGCGAAGCTGGGCGACGAGCGCGCCGAGCAGGGCGTAGCCGGGGTTGGAGTAGTGGAAGATCCGGCCGGCCGGGTGTGGCCGGGGCCGCTCGCCGAAGACGTCGGCCAGTTCGGGCCGCAGGCCGGCCGGGGTGCGCTCCCACCACGGGCCGTCCGCCTCCGCGGCCAGCCCCGAGGTGTGTGACAGCAACTGGGCTATGGTCGCGTCCTGCGCCTGCGGGGCATCCAGGTGCTTGCCCAGCGGATCGGCAAGATCCAGCAGGCCCTCGTCGCGCAGCCGCATCACCAGGACGGCGGCGAACGTCTTGGTCAGCGAGCCGATGCGGTACTGGATGCCGTCGCCGGGCTCGTCGCCACCGGACATCCGGCGCACGCCGCACCAGGCCATCCGGCCCGATCTGAGCACGGCCGCGGTCAGCGAGGGCGCCCGGCCGTCGGCCTGCCCCACGGCCACCCGGTGCATGAGCGCCCGCCGCGTGGCGGGCAGCAACTCTTGGCCAGGTTCGGCCGTAGAGTGTCTTTCCGGCTCAGAAAGCTCGCCATCCGACAGCCCAGACATGGCGCAACCCTACTGGGGCCGGCCGACCCGCCCGGCGGCTGGGCCGGCGGCGCTCTCAGCCCAGCACGGCCGCGATCGTCGCACCGAGCGCCGCCGGGACGTCGCCGGCGAGCAGATGGTGGCCGTCGCGGACCACGTCCCGGCCAGCCACCACGACGTTGCGCACGTCGGCGGCGGTGGCCGCGAAGATCACGCTCTCCAGCACGGTGGCATCGCCGGTGCCGGCCAGCCGCGGGGTGTCCAGCGCGACCGTGACCAGGTCGGCCAGCGCCCCGGGCACGATCTGGCCGGCGTCCGGCCAGCCGAGGCAGGCATGTCCGGCCACGGTGGCGGCGGTGGCCAGGTCGGCGGCGCTGAACTGGCCGCGCTGGCCGGTCGCGAGGCGCTGGGTCAGCTCGATCCCCCGGGCCTCGGCGAACAGGTCCACCACCGCGTGGCTGTCGCTGCCCACCGACAGCGGGCTGCCCGCCGACGCCAGCCCTCGCGCCGGGCCGATACCGTCGGCCAGGTCCGCCTCGGTGGTCGGGCAGAAGCAGACGCAGGTCTGGCTGCCGCCGAGCAACCGCATGTCGAACGCGGTCAGGTGGGTCGCGTGCACCATCGTGGCACGCGGGCCGAGCACGCCGGACGCGCTCAGCAGCTCGGCCGGGGTGCTGCCGTAGGCGGCCTGGCTGGCATCGTTCTCGGCCGGCTGCTCGGACAGGTGCGCGTGCAGCGGCGCGCCGTAGCGGCGCGACCAGGCGGCCACTTCGGGCATCTGCGACCGCGGCACCGCGCGCACCGAGTGGATCGCCGACCCGGCCCGGGCGTGCGGGGCGAGCACGCCGTGGGAGTCCGGGCCGAGTTGCTCCACCCGCTCCGCCCACCGGCCGCTGTCGCCATCGCCGAACCTGAGCTGCGGGCCCTGCAGCGGCTGCCGCTCTCCGTCCACCGCAAGCCCCGCAGTCAGGTAGCAGGTGTCGAGGAGGGTGATCCTGATTCCCGCCTCGGCCGCGGCCTGCAGGAGGGCGTGGCCCATCGCGTTCGGGTCGTCGTATGGCGCGCCGCCGGGCCCGTGGTGCAGATAATGGAACTCGCCCACGCAGGTGACACCGGCCAGCGCCATCTCGGCGTAGACGGCCCGGGCCAGCGCCAGGTAGCTGTCGGGCGTGAGCCGGCCGGCCACCTCGTACATTCGTTCCCGCCAGGTCCAGAACGTGCCCGGGCCCGCCTGGGTGATGCCGCGCAGCGCCCGGTGGAACGCGTGCGAATGGGCGTTGGCCAGTCCGGGCAGGGTGAGCCCACGCAGCCGGACGGTGCCGGCCGGCGCGTCCGGCCACCGGCTGCCCGGCTCGACAGTGGTGAACCTGCCGTCCATCGCCTCGATCAGCACGTCACGCAGGACGCCCTGGCCGGGCACCCAGGCCAGCTCGGCATGCCACCGCCGCAGCACAGCCGGGCCATCTGTGCCGGGGGTGCCGCCCATCAGCAGGCCAGGTCTTCGAGCACGGCGGCCAGGGCGGTGACGCCCAGCTCGCAGTCGGCCAGCCCGGCATGTTCGGCGGGCGCGTGCGACACGCCGGTCGGGTTGCGCACGAACAGCATGGCCGCCGGCACCCGGGCGGCGAGCACCCCGGCGTCGTGCCCGGCGCCGGTGGGCAGCACCGGCGCGTCGATCCCGGCCGCGGCGAGTGTGCGCACGATCCGCTCACGCAGCGCCGGGTCGAAGCCGGCCGGCGGCGTGACCGACTCGATGGCCACAGCCAGCTCGACGCCGTGCTCGGTGGCGGCCAGCGCGGCGGCCTCCCGGATCTCGTCCACGGTCAGCGCCAGGCCCTCGGGGTCCGGCGCCCTGGCGTCCAGCCAGGCACGTACCGACGAGCTGACCGCGTTGACCCCGCCCGGCTCGGCGATGACCTTGCCGAACGTCGCCAGCGTCCCCAGCCGTCCCGCGCACTCCCGCGCGGCCAGCACCGTCGCGGCATACGGCAGCATGGGGTCCTGACGGTCCGGCAGCCGGGCCGTCCCGGCGTGATCGGCGCGGCCGGTGAAGCCGAACCGCCAGCGGCCGTGCGGCCAGATGCCCTCGGCCACCCCGATCGCCGCGCCCGGCCCCGTACCGTCCGGCTGGGTTCCACTCAGTGTGGCCAGCGCGCGGCCCTGCTCGACGTGCAGCTCCACGAACGCGCCGATGCTGGCCACCAGCTCCTCGTCGGGCCCGGCCAGCGAGGGGTCGTGCCCGGCCGCGGTCATCGCCTCGGCCAGGCTGACGCCGTCGCCGTCCCGCAGCGCCAGCGCCGTTCCCGGTGTCAGCAGCCCGGTCAGCAGCTTGCTGCCCAGGCACGCGACGCCGAACCTGGCGCCCTCCTCCTCGCTGAAGGCCGCCACCGCGATCGGCCGGGCCGGCACCCGGCCACGTTCGCGGAGCAGGTCGATGGCGGCGAATCCCGACGCCACGCCGAGCGGGCCGTCGAACGCGCCGCCCTCGGGCACCGAGTCCAGGTGGCTCCCGGTCACCACGGCGCCGTCCCGGCCGCCGCCGGCCGTGTCCCACCAGGCCCACAGGTTCCCGTTGCCGTCCGGCGTGACCGCGAGGCCGCGCTCGGCCGCGGCGGCCCGGAACCAGGCGCGGCAGGCCAGGTCGGCCTCGGTCCAGGAGAACCGGCGGTACCCACCGGTCTCAGGGTTGCGCCCGATGGGCAGCAGCGGCTCCCAGAGGCCGGCGAAGCTCATGGGCTCATCGGCAGCTTGACGCCGCGCTGGACGGCCACCTCGGAGGCCCGGTCATAGCCGGCGTCCGCGTGCCGCAGCACACCCATGCCCGGGTCGTTGGTCAGCACGCGTTCCAGCTTGCGGGCGGCCAGCTCGGTGCCGTCCGCGACGCACACCTGGCCGGCGTGGATCGACCGGCCGATGCCGACGCCGCCGCCGTGGTGCACGCTCACCCAGGACGCGCCCGACGACACGTTGACCAGGGCGTTGAGGATCGGCCAGTCGGCGATCGCGTCCGAGCCGTCGGCCATCCCCTCGGTCTCCCGGTAGGGCGAGGCGACCGAGCCGCAGTCCAGGTGGTCGCGGCCGAGCACGATCGGGGCGCTGACCTCGCCTCGCGCCACCAGGCTGTTGAAGGCCAGCCCGGCCTTGTCCCGTTCGCCGTAGCCGAGCCAGCAGATCCTGGCCGGCAGGCCCTGGAAGTGCACCCTCTGCCCGGCCAGCCGGATCCACCTGGCCAGCGCCTCGTTGCCGGGGAACAGGTCGAGAATGGCCGCGTCGGTGACCGCGATGTCCTTGGGGTCGCCGGACAGCGCTGCCCAGCGGAACGGGCCCTTGCCCTCACAGAACAACGGCCTGATGTAGGCGGGGACGAAGCCGGGGAACGCGAACGCGCGGCCGTACCCGGCCAGCTCGGCCTCACCACGGATGGAGTTGCCGTAGTCGAACACTTCGGCCCCGGCGTCGGCGAAGCCGACCATCGCCTCGACGTGCGCCGCCATCGACTCGCGTGCCCGGCGGGTGAACCCGTCCGGGTCCTCGGCCCGCAGCGGCGCCATGTCCTCGAAGGCCACGCCGCGCGGCAGGTAGGTCAGCGGGTCGTGCGCCGAGGTCTGGTCGGTGACCACGTCGATGGGCGCACCCATCCGCAGCAGGGCGGGCACCACGTCGGCGGCGTTGCCGAGCAGGCCGATGGACAGCGCCGTGCCACTGCCGGCGGCGCCCACCGCCCGGCGCAGCGCGTCGTCGATGTCGCCGGCCTGCTCGTCGAGATAGCCGTGCTCGATCCGCCGGGCGATCCTGGACGGGTCGCACTCGATGCAGACCGCCACGCCGCCGTTCATGGTCACCGCCAGCGGCTGGGCACCGCCCATGCCGCCGAGGCCGGCGGTCAGCGTGATCGTGCCGGACAGCGTGCCGCCGAACCGCTTCGCCGCGACCGCGGCGAACGTCTCGTAGGTGCCCTGCAGGATGCCCTGGGTGCCGATGTAGATCCAGGACCCGGCCGTCATCTGGCCGTACATGGTCAGCCCGAGCCCTTCGAGCCGCCGGAACTCCTCCCAGGTGGCCCACTGCGGTACCAGGTTGGAGTTGGCGATCAGCACCCGGGGCGCCCACTCGTGCGTCCGGACCACCCCGACCGGCTTGCCCGACTGCACCAGCAGGGTCTCGTCGCCGTCGAGCTCGGTCAGCGACGCCACGATGGCGTCGAAGGCGTCCCAGCTCCGCGCCGCCCGGCCCGATCCGCCATAGACGATCAGCTGGTCGGGATGCTCGGCGACCTCAGGGTCGAGGTTGTTCATCAGCATCCGCATGGCCGCTTCCTGCGGCCAGCCCTTGCAGGTCAGGGCCGTGCCCCTGGGGGCACGGACGGGCCGCGGCCCGGCGCGGCCAGATCCATGCTCGGCAGTCATGACTCACCCCTGTACGCGGCTGCCTGAGGACCTTAACACGGCCAGGAGCGCGGCTGCCCGCGGCCGGGTCCCGGCCGCGGGCAGCACAACGATTCCGGGCAAGCCTCGAATATCAGCGCCTCACATCAGGCCTTCGGTGCTCAGGAAACCCTGCGCGACCTGGGTGTAGCTCGCGTGCTGCACGACCAGCGCCGTGTCCATCTGCAGCAGGGCCGAGGTGGTCAGCTTCGCGGAGATCGCGTTGAGCAGGCCGACGATCTTCGAGTCCACGCCGGCCTTGTAGACCAGTGGGATGACGTTCTGCGCGGCGAAGTTGTTCTTCGGGTCGGTGAGGGTGACGAAGTGGTTGGTGGCGATCTGCGGTGTGGTGGTGAATATGTCCGCGGCCTGCACCTTGCCGTTCTTCAGGTCGGTGATGGTGATCGGGCCGGACTCGTCGGTCGGCACGAAATTCTTGAAGGTCAGCCCGTAGTTCTTCTTCAGGCCGACCAGTCCGTCCGTGCGGGTCCTGAACTCCGGCGGCCCACCGAAGACCATCTTGCTCGCGTAGGGCTTCAGGTCCGCGATCGAGGTCAGGTGATCCTTCGTCGCGGTGGCCTGGGTGACGGTGACCGAGTCCGCGTCCTGCGCGCTGGCCGGGTTGAGGATCTCCAGCGTGCTCGGCAGGCCGGCCTTGAGCGCGGCATCCACCTGGGCCGTGGTGGCCGCCGTGCTGGTGGTGTTCACCGAGGTGGTCAGCAGCGCGCCGTTGTACTCGGGGATGATCGTGATCGTGCCCTTCTTGATCTCCGGGTAGTAGACCTCGCGGGCGCCGATGTTGAACTTGGTGGTGACCTTGATCCCATGGGCCTGCAGGTCGCTGGCGTAGATCTGGGCGAGCAGCTCGTCCTCGGGGAAGTTGGCCGAGCCGACGACCACCGTGCCCTTGCTCGCGCCGGATGACAGCGGGTTGTTCGACTTCCCGCTGCCCTTGTTACTGCCGCAGGCGGACAGGGCGACGCCAACGACGACCGCCAGGCCGGCCGCTGCGCAGACCCGCCACCGGGGCCCAGCCGCCGGCCCTGTTGTGTTCATTGTTATCCGGTGCATGAAGCACTTTCCTTCCATGACATCCTGGCGCCTCCCATGACACCCAGGAGCGATCATGACTGCCTGGCCTGCTGGCGCAGGCCGGCCGAGACGATGAGCCGGCCGAGGCCGGCGAAGAAGAACTGCACAACCAGCGCGAGCACGACGACGCAGGCCGCGCCGGCCGCGACCAGCTGGTAGTTGTTGGTGGCCAGGCCGTCGATGATGTAGCGGCCGAACCCGCCCAGGCTGATATAGGCGGCGATCGTGGCGGTCGCGACCACCTGGATCGCGGCCGTCCGCAGGCCCAGCAGGATCAGCGGCAGCGCGACCGGCACTTCCACCTTGAAGAGAACCTGCCGCGATGTCATGCCCATTCCGGCCGCCGCGTCCTTGAGGTCGGCGTCCACGCCGAGGACACCCTCGTAGGTGGTCACCATGATCGGCGGGATGGCCAGCACGACCAGGGGGATCAGCCAGGCCCAGGAGGCGCCGCCGGAGGAGATGAAGGCGAGCACCAGCAGCCCCAGGGTAGGCAGCGACCGCCAGACGTTGGCGATGCTGACCAGCGTGAACCCACCCCGGCCGGTATGCCCCATGAGCACGCCGGCCGGCAGCGCGATGACCGACGCGATCGCCATCGCGAGCACGGTGTACTCGAGGTGCTCGATGAGCCTGGCCGGCACGCCGTTCGACCCGGACCAGTGATGCGCCAGCGACAGCCACTGCCAGGCGAAGCTGAAAAAGCTCATGGCGGCTACATCCCTGCCGGGCGGGCGGCCAGCTCGGCCCGGATGTCTGCTCGCCGGCTGATCCGCCCCCGGCCGCGCTGCCAGGGCGTCAGCACCCGCCGCAACAGCACCAGGACCGTGTCGGTGACCAGCGAAAGGATGATGATCAAGATGATCCCGACGACGATCTCGGTGGTGAAATTGCGCTGCTCGCCGTCGATGAACAGGTAACCGAGCCCGCCGATGCCGATCAGGCCGCCGACGCTGACCAGGCTGATGCTGGACACGGCCGCGACCCGCAGCCCCGCGATCACTACCGGGACGGCGATCGGCAGCTCCACCATGACCAGCCGCCGCCAGGTGCCGAAGCCCATGGCCACCGCCGCCTGCCGGACCGGCTCAGGCACCGAACGCAGCCCGTCCACCACGCTCGGGAAGATCGCCGCCAGCGAGTAGACCCCCATCGGGATCATCACCGTGGTGTCGGACAGCCCGGTGTAGGCGATCAGAACGACGAACAGGGCCAGGCCGGGCAGCGCGTACAGCACGCTGATCAGGCCGAGTACCGGGGGATACAGCCAGCCGAACCGGGCGCACAGCACGCCGAGCGGCAGCGAGACTGCCAGCCCCACCAGCACCGGGACCAGGGCGAGGTAGGCGTTCTGCCCGGTGAGATGCGCCAGCAAGCTGGCATTGCTGAAGGCCCAGCTCATGACGTCGCCGCACCTTCCACGGCCGGGGCGGCCCCGACGTCGGGGGCTGCACCCACCCCCCGGGCCACCTCTTCGGCCCGGGCGTCCTCGTCGGCCTGCTGGATCGCCGCCCTGAGCCGGTCGTAGGAGGTCAGGCCGACCACGCGGCCGTCGCCGTCCACCCCGACCGCCTGGCCAGTGCTGGACAGCACCGTGGCATCCAGCGCGGCCCGCAGCGAGTCGGTGTCCACGGCGAACGTATGCCCGTGACCGGAGGTGAGCGGCACATCGGCCAGCGTCGTCTCGCCCGGCGCCGCTTCGAGCTGGCTGACCGTGACCCAGCCGAGCGGCAGCCGCTCGGCGTCGATCACCAGCAGCCACGCCGCCCCGGCCCGGCGGGCCTGGGCCAGCGCGGCGGTGGCCGACGTCTGCTGCCCGGCCAGGGCACTGGCGTCGAGGTCCAGGCTGCTGGCGGGAAGGAACGACAGCCTGCGGATCCCCCGGTCGAAGCCGAGGAAGTCCTCCACGTAGCCGTCGGCGGGCACGGCCAGCAGTCGCTTCGGGCTGTCCACCTGGACCAGGTGGCCGCCGGGCCGGAAGATGGCGACCTGATCGCCGACCTTGATCGCCTCCTCGATGTCATGGGTGACCAGGACCACGGTCTTGTGCAGCTCCCCCTGCAGCCGCAACAGCTCATCTTGCAGGGTGGCTCTGACAATCGGGTCGACGGCGCTGAACGGCTCGTCCATCAGCAGCACCGGCGGATCGGCGGCCAGCGCCCTGGCCACGCCCACCCGCTGCTGCTGGCCACCGGAGAGCTGATGCGGGTACCTGCGCGCCATCTGCGCGTCCAGGCCGACCAGGTCCATCAGCTCACGGGCGCGGGCCCTGGCCTTCTGCTTGGTCCAGCCGGTCAGCATCGGCACCGTGGCGATGTTGTCCTGGACCGTCCGGTGCGGGAACAGGCCGGCCTGCTGGATCACGTAGCCGATGCCCCGGCGCAGCTGGGCCGGGTTGGTACGCTGCACGTCGGTGCCGTCGAGCAGAATCCGGCCGCTGGTCGGGTCGATCAGCCGGTTGATCATCCGGAGCGTGGTGGTCTTGCCGCAGCCGCTCGGGCCCACGAGAACGGTGGTCTGGCCTGTGGGGATCTCGAGGTCGAGTTCGCTCACCGCGATCGTGCCCCCGGGATATCGCTTCGTTACTCGCTCGAAGGTGATCACAGCACGGCCTCTCTAGACTCTGCTGGCCAGTAATCGGGAGTTAACGCCGGGATCGGGGGCTCTTCTTCCCTGGATATCCCCGCTGGCGCCTGATTTCATGATCTTCGGTGCGGGCGTCCGCGTGCTGCACGCGGGCGACCCGCCTACCGCCAAGGCGCCATCCATGATCCACATCATGTTCTTGGAGCAATACGAGGGTGTCAAGGATACGCCGGCTGACATTGCCGACTCGTTATCCCGTTTCGCCATACCACCTGCAGCCCGGAGACAGAAACCACCATGGCTGAAGCACTGCCGCCGGCGCGACCCGTTGTCTGCGACGGCACCACGATGACCTGCACCCAGGTCCGGTCCATCGCCCGGGACGGCGCCGAGGTCGGCGTGACCCCGGACGGGCTGGAACGCGCCCGGCTGGCCAGGGAGGTCGTGCAGCAGGTCGCCGCCCGCCACCCGGTCTACGGCCGCACCACCGGGGTCGGCGCCAACCGCGCGATAACCACCGACGATGCCGGTCACGGCCTGCGCCTGCTGCGCAGCCACGCGGGCGGCGCCGGCCCCATGCTCGACGTCACCAGGGCCCGCGCCATGCTCGCCGTCCGGCTCAACCAGCTAGCCGCCGGCGGCTCCGGCGTCGACCCGGCCGTCCTGACCGTGCTCGCCCAGGCGCTCAACCTCGGCCTGGTCCCCCCGGTGCGGATGGTTGGCGCGATCGGCACCGGCGACCTGACCGCGCTGGCCTCGACCGCCCTGTGCGTCCTCGGCGAGCACCCCTGGCAAGGCGGCACCCTCCCGCCGTTCCGCCTGGATCCGGCCGACGCCCTGGCGTTCATCAGCAGCAACGCGGCCACCATCGGCGAAGCCGCGCTGGCCTGCGCCGACCTGGGCGAACTGCTTGATGCCGGGCTGGTGATCGCCGCCCTCTGCTTCCTCGCCGTCAACGGCTCCCCCGAGTCGTATGCCGTTGCTGTCCAGCAGGCCCGCCCGCATCCCGGCCAGCGGGCGGTGGCGGCCCGCCTGCGCGCCCTGCTGGACAGCCAGCCGCTCACCCCCACCCGCATCCAGGACCCCTACGGCTACCGCGCGCTTCCCCAGGTCCACGGGCCCGCCATCGACGCGGCCGCTTCGCTGGATCACACCCTGACCATCGAGCTGAACGCCGCAGCCGAAAACCCCCTGGTCAACGTCGCGAGTACCGAGGTCCTGCACAACGGCAACTTCTACACGGCTTACCTGGGCCTGGCCCTGGACGCCACCCGCGCCGCCCTGTTCCAGACGGCAGCCCTGTCGGCGGCCCGCCTCGGCACCCTGAACGAACCCGCCTTCACCGGCCTGCGCCCGTTCCTGGCCGACGAGGCCCCCGCCAGTTCCGGCGTGATGACCCTGGAGTACGTGGCCCACTCTGCCCTGGCCGACATCCGCCGCCTGGCCTCCCCCGCCGCCCTGGGCACCGCCGTCCTGTCCCGTGGCCTGGAGGAGCAGGCCAACTTCTCCACCCAGGCCGCCCGCGCCGCCACCGACACGGTCGCCGCCTACCGCATCGTGTTGTCTTGCGAACTGGTTGCCGTCATCCGCGCTCTCACCATGCAGGGCATTCAGCCAGCCCCCGGCCCGCTCCGCCAGGCCTACGACCTGGCCGCCACCGCCCTGGATCCGCGCATCGAAGACCGCCCCCTGGACCCCGACCTGGACACCGCCGACCGCCTGCTCCCCGCCCTCGCCGCCCGGTGAGAATCATTTTCTTCATTACGGACGGGGCCGGCCAACTGCGAACGGTCAGCCCCAGCGCCGGATCGTCTTACCAGCCCCAGGACTTCGGTACCGGGCGGCAATGCTCGCTCATCCTGGCGAACCGAACACCGTTCGGCCTAGTGTCATCCCATGCGTACCGAAGTCTGCGAGATGTTCGGGATCGAGTTCCCGCTGTTCGCCTTCAGCCACTGCCGGGACGTCGTCGCGGCGGTCTCCAACGCGGGCGGCCTGGGTGTCCTCGGCGCTGTCGCCTTCTCGCCGGCCCGGCTGGAAGAGGAACTGCGCTGGATCGACGGCCACGTCGGCGGGCGGCCCTACGGCGTGGACGTGCTGGTCCCCCGGAAGATCGACAAGTCTGCCGAGGCGGGCTCGGTCATGGCTGCGATTCCCGCGCAGCACTGGGACTTCGTGAGCCATCTGCTGGACAAGTACGGCGTCCCGGCCCCGGCGGCCGGGCAAGGCTATGGTGCGCAGGCGGCGCAGGCCGAGGCGCGGCAGGTGACCACGGCCGGGGTGAGCGACCTGATCGACGTTTCGCTGGCGCATCCGGTGCGGCTGATGGCGAGCGCCCTGGGCACGCCGCCGCCGGCCATGGTGGAGAGGGCGGGCGCGGCCGGGGTGCCGGTGGCCGCCCTGGTCGGCACCGCCGAACATGCCCGCAGGCAGGCGGCGGCCGGGGTGGACCTGATTGTCGCGCAGGGTACCGAGGCCGGCGGGCACACCGGCGAGATCTCGACGATGGTGCTGGTCCCCGAGGTGGTGGACGCGGTCGCGCCGCTGCCGGTGCTGGCGGCCGGCGGCATCGCGACCGGGCGGCAGATGGCGGCGGCGCTGGCCCTGGGTGCGTCCGGGGTGTGGTGCGGCTCGGTGTGGCTGACCACCGAAGAGGCCGAGACCGCGCCGGCCGTGAAGGAGAAGATGCTGGCGGCCACGTCCCGGGACACGATCCGGTCCCGGTCCCGGACCGGCAAGCCGGCCAGGCAGCTCCGGTCGGCCTGGACCGACGAGTGGGAGGGCCCGGACAGCCCGGGCGCGCTGCCGATGCCACTGCAGATGATCGTGGCCGAGAGCACCATGCGGCATATCGGCAAGGTCGCCGAGAGCGGCAACCCGGGCGCCAGGGAGCTGGCCAACTACTTCGTCGGCCAGTGCGTCGGCCTGATGAACACGGTCAAGCCGGCCCGCCAGGTCGTCTACGACATGGTCGAGGAGTTCGCCGGCACCCTGGACCGGCTGAACAAGATCACCGGCATGACCTGACCCACCCAGGCCGTCACCGGTGCGAGGCCAGGATGGCGTGATGATCGCCGGCGTCCGGCGGCGGGCCGGCGTGCACCAGGGCGGCGGTCAGCCGGGGCAGCCCGTGCAGCACCGCGTGGCGCAGCCACACCGGCAGCCAGCCGCTCCTGTGGTCGTGTTCATGGCCATGATCATGGTCGTGGCCACCCAGATGACCGTGCTCATGATCGCTGGCGTGGTGACCCGGCTGGCTCACCCGGTGCGGCTGTCCCATGCCGCCAAGCGTGCCCGCAAATCCCGGTCGCAGCCAGCGGCGTCATTTGGACTGGCGGCCCATCGGCGGGCGGATGGGGGGAATGGCGGGCTGGCCGCCGTGGCGGGGGCCCGACCAGAGCGCGGGAACCGCGTCCACGGCATAGGCCACGCCGTAGGCGGCCTGCTCGTAGTTGACCCGCCAGCCGGTGAAGTCCGGCCAGGCGTCGGCCGGATCCCGCTCGATCGGGAAGTCAACCTTGCGCAGCCTGTCGATGGCGTCGAGGAATTCGTCGTAGGTAATGCTGATCTCGGCGCCGGGATCCGGCGTCTCGGGGATGTCCAGGCCCATGGCCCGGCCGATGTCCCGGAAGCAGAGGAAGCCCGAGCGCAGGCACAGCCGGGCCGGCACGGTCGGCGCGATTTCCGGCGACAGCGAGAGCAGCAGCGCGGCCGAGTCCAGCACGGCCAGCAGCGCGGTCACCCAGGACGAGAGCGGCCGGGGCGAGCGGAACCGCACCAGCGGAAGGTAGGTGGTGTGGCTCTCCGCCACATCGGCGGCCCACCGCTCCCACTGCGCGTACAGATCCGGCAGGGTGTCCAGGGTGGACACCCCGGACCCCAGCGCGTAGTGCGTACGGGACAGCAGCTCCGGCCCCCAGGATGGCAC
>Ga0070733_10000778_pt1 | contig 24935 bp, 27 predicted proteins | sample Coa_R1_9_FD_66450 | JGI IMG/M metagenome (GOLD analysis project Ga0070733, IMG submission 66450) | Surface soil microbial communities from Centralia Pennsylvania, which are recovering from an underground coalmine fire - Coalmine... | ecosystem: Environmental > Terrestrial > Soil > Unclassified ...
AAACTCCAATCACGTTTGGCGCCGAAACTGTGCGGCGATTCACGCCGATTCGCGCCTGCACCGCGACCGTCAATGGAAAGTGGGGCAGCGCTCGATCCGCGTCGGCCGCTGCCAGCAGCTCCGCGATGGTATGGTCTGTCCCGGCAAACCACTTATCGGCCAGCGCGGCGTTGATAGACGCGGCAAATTGCATCCCGTGCGTTTCCACTAGCTTCGGATCGGTGAGGCTCATGGAAGGCTGCGTGCGCGCCAGCGCCGCCCGTTCCCACGGAATATCTGAATTCTTCGGGTTGCCGATTATCGCCACGCCAATCGCGCCGGCGCGGCGCAAAGCTGCCCACCGTTCGCCCGTGGATTGGTAGTGCGCTTTCAGCGGGCCGGGAATCGCGCTGGGCCCGCCGCTAAGATACACGGCAATCTTTCGATGCAGATCCTGGCCCGCGAAATCGTTGTAATTCATTTCCGGCACGGCAAAGCCGTAGCCCACAAAGACCGCGCCCGCCCGGACAGATTCAGCCGGTTCACCCGACACGCGCAGAGTGGCATCATCGCCCAATTTCAACTCTTCAGTTATTCCATCGTGGACAAGTGCGAGACTGGAATGAGCCTCATCAATTTGGCGAACGTCAAAATCCACCTCTTGTAGAAATCCCTTGGTGCCCGCGGGTTGCAGGCCTGCCTCCGCGAACTTCTGCGAAACATAATCGGCGGCTTTGCGGTAATCATCGGTTCCGGTCTCGCGCCCGCGCATCTCATCAGAGGCCAGATATTGCACATGCGCCCACCAAGTGCGCCCCTCCGCGGCCCAATCTGTCTGGGAGTCTTGCCCAGCGGTCGAGCGGCCTGTCGAAATTTGAAACAGGACGCCGCAAATCAATAACGCCGGGACAAAACCGCGCGGGGCACGAAGCATATTCCGTTCTGCCTTCCATTCTGATTTCATAAGCACACTTTCCACTTCTTGCTTATTCCGCAATCGCTTCCACTACTGAAGGCGAAGGTTTTTCCGTGCGAAACTCGCCTTCCCATCGCGCCACCACCGCTGAAGCCAGACAATTCCCAATCACATTTACGGCCGTGCGGCCCATATCCAGGAATTGATCCACACCCAGCAAAAGTAGGATCGGCTCTTTGGGCAGCCCGAACTGATCCGACGCTCCCAGCAATATGATTATGGACGCGCGGGAAACTCCCGCCACTCCCTTGCTGGTAAGCATCAGCATGAGCATCATCACCAATTGTTGGCCAATGGTGAGGTGCATACCCGCAACCTGCGCGACAAAAATAGAGGCCAGCGCCAAATAGAGCGTGGAACCCGTCAGATTAAAGCTGTAGCCAAGGGGGATAACAAACGCCACCACCTGCCGTGGCACCCCGAATGCCTCCATCGATTCCATCGCTCGGGGCAGCGCTGCTTCCGAGCTGGTGGTGCTGAATGCAATGGTCGCGGGCTCTGTGACCGCGCGGGAGAATTGCTTCATCGGAACGCGGGCAATCCATCCGGAAGGCAGCAGCACCGCAAATACAAACAGGAGGAGCGCGACGTAGAAAGTCGCCACCAGTTGCCCGAGATTGTAAAGGACGCTAAATCCGGTCGTCGCTATGGTGTAGGCAATCGCACCCGCGATGCCGGCCGGCGCCATCAGCATCACGATGTTCGTAAATTTGAACATCACCTCCGTCAGGCTTTCCGTGAAGGCCATCATCGGCTTGCGTTTCTTTTCATCCACCATCGCCAGGGCGATTCCAAAGATCATGCTGAAGACGACTACTTGCAGGATTTGATTTTCCGCTACGGATTTCGCTATGTTCTCGGGGAAAATATGCAGGATAATTTCGGTCGCGGTTGGGCGAGTCGCCGCCACCTGAGCCGCCGGACCGGACGCGGGCAGCGTCACCCCCACGCCCGCCTTATTCAGATTAATCGCCGCCAGCCCAATGAACAGCGCAATGGTTGTTACCACCTCAAAATAAATCAGAGACTTGATTCCCATGCGTCCAACCTTTTTCAGGTCGGCGTGCCCCGCAATTCCACTTACCAATGTTGAAAAAAGCAGGGGTGCGATGATGACGCGGATTAATTGAAGGAAAATCTGGCTAAGGATGCGCAGATTGACCGCGAAATGTGGAAAGTCGTATCCAATTTCCGCCCCCAGGACCATTCCAATCAGGATCCAGGCCGTCAGGGACCGGCGCATGAAGGCGTATCCAATCAGCGAAATCGCCGCCAGCCAGCGGATGGCTTCGCCGGCGTGCGGATCCATCCCTGCTCCGTACCTGCCTGCTAACGCGAACGCGGCCGCAACGAAGTAAAGGGCGATTCCCGCGATGAGTAATCTGTTTCTCATGAATACCGCCGCGCCGCTTCTATATCACACAACAGCAATCATTTCTCAATGGAGGGAGTTGTAGTGCCCGCTCCAAAACTGGACACCTCGGTTAGGTAGAATCAGGGCCTCCCCAACAGGAGCCAACATGGACAGGAAGCCACGAGTAGACCGAACCCCTGCCAGCAGACCCTTCTTCGATAGCAACTGAGGGTGATGAAGTGGAGATGACCGCGACCGTAGAACCGAACCAGCTCATTGCGCATACTGAGAACAGCAAAACCCGCACCCTTACACAACAAAGGGTGCGGCACCCATAATCAACACCGGTCCTATCACCCTCCAGTGATCTACCAAAGTGGTATCATACGCTCGTGTTCGTTTCGATTTTCAGTAAAGCAGGTGAAAGGATGGCCCACCCGCCAAACTATCCCAAGGGAGCGGCTCCAACGGACACCCCGCTTGGAACCGTGACTCTCCCGGCGGAAGGCGTTCAGCAGATTGACGTCAAGGGAATGTTGGCGGGAATTGGACTCGGTTCCTACAACGGCTTGCTCAACCTCAGGACGTCTTTCTATGGAAGTCCGAGCGACATTATGGAAGAAAGCGGTAGCGTTGATCAGAGCAAGAGCTATGTGTTCGAGGTACCCCCGATAATGGAAGGACCGTCTCGCGGTAAGATCCTATCTTTCTGGAACAGTTCCGGTGACACCGACACGATGATTACACTGTGGAATTATTCGAGCAGAGATCAGGATTTTATTCTCAATCTGTATCACCAGGCTGGCCAATACAAACTTCCCATCCATTTGAGCGTGAATGCATCCGTTACGATTGATATTGCCTCCTTAATTAAGAGTGGCAAACCGGATGCCGATGGCAATACCATCTCAACGGACATCGTGCAAGGCAGCGCAAAACTATCAGGGCCGCGCGGCGATATGGACATCATAGATGTCGCGTTGCACGCCGCGGTGTTCAACGTACGAACCGGAACATGCACGACTAGCTGTAACTACTGCAATTACGTCACCAGTAATTATCTAACCCCCGGAAATCTTACAGAGGTCGCGGGTGAAGTGACACACGAAAGCGCATACCTTATTTTTGCGGACGGCTGCTGTTGTGACATTACGCTAGACATGAATTGGGACACATCCAGCGGCGATCCTTTAATCGCCACCGTCGATGAAAACGGGAATGTGACTGGTGTCGGGGCGGGATCTACAGCCATCACGGGGGAATCGGCTGATGAGTTCGTCAAAAACGCACTACACTGCAATGGCACCCCAGGACACCCCATCTGTCCAATGGGATATGTCTCCTTTAGCGCAAACATTACGGTCACCGCCCAGGTGCCGACTTTGGCATTTCTCCTCAGTGTCCAAGCAAGTGGCCCAGCGATTTGTCCATCGGGTCAGGCCGGATGGAGCAGATTGGTCACAATGCAGTTGAAAGACCAAATCGGAAACCCAATTTCCAAATCTTACTTGATGGCTGACCAGATTTCCGTCTCCACTTCTCAAAACGACTTAGGCATTTCGGGAACCGTCACTGGAAGTCACACTTCGGGTTCAAATGGCCAATGGCCTGACTCTTACTTCGTGTGCTCTTCGCTGTGCCCGGGATCAACCGGTCATACCAATGCCCTCCAGACCTGGACGTACAACGGGGCCCAAATGGCCCATGTCAATTCTATAACCTACAAATGTACTGGCAATTCCGTGGATGGTAGATGATGTCAGCGAAACATTTGCATCTCCGACCTTTATGTCTCGTTTTCATCCTTGGTGCGTGCACGATTCATGTTGCGTCCGCACCTCGCGTGCAGTCAACCCAAGGCCGGCTCCTGACCCAACAAATACCAAAGTTTGAATCCCACAACATCACGCGACTCGATGCACTCATTCGCTTGACGCAGCAAAATCATATACCACTGGGAGTCGAGGACACCGATCGCGAATTGCTTTCCGACAGCGTCGATTTTGTCATCAATAGCGGAACTGTGGGCTCCGCGTTGACTGCGATGTTTAAGGGCGCTCATGGTTATGACTGGTCTGAATCTAACGGGGTACTCTCAATTTCAAAGAAGTTCGAAGGAAAGAGGATTGAACAGAATTGGTACGGCCGTGTAATTCCTGAGTTCCACTCGCGATCAGCTACTGTTGAAGAGTTAAGTAATCTCTTACGAATGGACCTTGCGCTCCTGGATAATCCACAGATACATGGATTCGCAGGCACCTTTCCTGGCGGGGAAGGACGTCGGCTTCCACCCTTCGATCTTCGAAACCAGACAGTCCGTGAAGTGCTTAACGAAATCGTTAGACGCTACCGTGACGCGGCGTGGGTTTCTGCAACCGCATCTGCAATTTCTGAAAAGGAGCAAGTCAGACCCGAATGGGCCATAGTCTTTTACCACGATCCGCCTCTGCCCCTTTCGCAGCTTTGCTGCCTCAATGCTCATTGAGCGATGACCGCGCAGCGTGGCTTTCGAAGTTGGGTGGCGATCGACAAGAACGAGGGCGTTTTCAAGAGACACTTGTACGCCGCAATGCTTTTCCGCACCGCTTTGATATCAGAGTTGGAAACCGGGGACAGACGGGACGTTTCCTGATTCTGGAGCCCATACCGACCGGGCCAGGTGGAGCATGCAACTAGGAGGAGAGCCATGAGGACGTTTGCGTTGCTATTGGTCGGTGTGATCGGAATACTCCCAAGCGCAGTCCAATCCGGCTCTGCCAAGCAGACCAAGCAGCCATTCTCAATCACCATCTCGACGCTGGCCACCCGCAGTATAAGCACGACTGGGATTAGAAGTCGCCCACATGGTGTCTAACAGGTGTGAGAAGGGCGAACAGGGAAATGGTCAATCTCCTCTTATGGAAGGTTCTGAAGCGAAAGTGAGTTCGATGACCGCTCTTCGGGGTTTGTTAAGATTCTTGGGTCATCTGGTAGTCGCTACTTACGGAATGGACGTTGCTGTGTTTGGAATCTGTTATCCAATCGCGGCAATGATTGACCCTCAAGCTCGAATCATGGATTATTTTTTCGTAGCTCCGAGTTTTTCCGTCCCGATCCTATTTGGAGTCTTGTTTGGCTATCGTTTTGGCTGGCGGCAAGTGACGTGGGCATCCCGCGCGGTGTGTTTGCCGCCCTTTGCACTTATGGTGTATGCGCTTCTCATCAATCTCCAAGCTGGACGACATTGGTCCGAGGTCTTGGCCCAATTCTTTTCAGCAGTTTGCTCAGGGGAGGAGTGCTACTTTCATTTTAGTAGACAGTTTGTCATTACAGCGCCGCTGATGGCGGCCCTGGGCTACGTCGTCGGTTCGGAATTTAGTCGGCGCAGCCGAGGTAATCTTGACGTTTCGGCAGCGTCGGCGCGATGGACGTGGGGGAGGCTAGCCTCTGTAGCACTATTTATCGTTCTTTTCTTCGTGATGTGGAAAATTCAGAGCATTGCGCAGAAAGATATAGCCATCAAGTTTGATTGGAGTGACGCAAGGGGATTCAATAGTGCGTCCATGGAATATCTGCCGTCATCTCGTTTGCTAAGGACGGTGACCACCCTCCCCAATGAGTCCATATTGTTACAAACAAAGGGTCGCATTGCTTACGAAATGAGAAGTTTTCGATGGAAAGAGGCTTCCGGATGCGTCTTCCCAGTTACACTTGCACATTTACCGATTGTCATTGGTCTCGACCATCTCAGCGATTCGTCGTGCACAGTTACAGTGAGGTAGCAAGTGAAAGCGTTGCGAGTTTGGGTCGGCGAACTAGCTAAGCCTCACCGCCTGAGTTCCAAAGACCTTGTCGAGCCAAAACTGGCCTTTCTTGCGGTTACGAGAGACAAAGGGTGCTAGATAAGCGCCGCAGACCGCGATGAAACCAAGCAGAGTCCTGAGCACGGCCGTTCGCAAACCTATCGTTGTCCCTTCGACAGGAATAATTTGGTAGCCCAGAACACAACCACCAGGTGAGGGTTTGCGGCGAATGAGGGGCAAAGCAAAGTAGCAAACCAGTGCGACGGAACAACACAATACCCCTATCGTCGCTTGAAGTGTGTCTCCGGGAGCAGGAGTTGTCCTCACGAAAGTCCAAGCGAATACTCCCGTTCGTCTCCACTCTGTAATTGGGAAACCGGGGACAGACGGGACGTTTCCTGATTCTGGAGCCCACGCCGGTCGTTCTCCTGGAATGCCCTGAACAGCAGTTTTTTGGTCTGAGCAAAACTCAGAGGACCGCGCCTATTGTTTCCCCATAGTCAGGCCGACGGTGCCCGGCTCGTATCCGGAACATTCCATAACAGGCAAACGTGGGTATTTTGGGAAGGAAGTGTCGCGAAGAGATCGCTCACACATGTAAAATGCCGAGCCACGATCTGAATCGATTCGCCGGGCATGCCGGCAATCGGCGCATAGCCCTACGCCATTCCGTTCAATGTTCGATTGGTCCCTCTCGCCCACACGGGAAGGATACCGCATCTCTGCGTTCGCCCCACGCGTAGGTCGGCAACCACTCAAATTGATTTATTGCTGCGTAGCCAACAAGGGATCCGCGCCAACAGGTAGATCGGCGGAAGGCACGGCTTTGGGTAGGCGCACCAGCGCCAGCGCCGCCAGGGCGTACAAGGCAGGCATGCACTCGATGACGTACCGTGGTTCAACAGTATGCAATTGTGTCAGGAACGCCGTGCGGATAGCGATAAACGCTATCAGAAAGAAAACTCCGGGATGCGCGCGGCCCCGCCAAGCTCCGGCCATTGCTAGGCCGAGCAGGGCGATATTCAGGGCCCCAAGGCCAAGAGTAACGCTGAAATCCGTGGAATTGTTACGCCAGGCATCCTCCAGAGGCCATAGACGCCCAGTGTAAGGAAGCAGCTCAATTCGTGGCGTGAACCAGATCATCACCGCTCGTTCGAACGGAATAATCAGGTATGTCCGTATGGGCCGCCGTGCTCTTCGCTCCTGCGCCAGGCGCCCAAACTGGTAATCCAGGAGCGGCGTCATGTTCCAACCCGAGTTGTATTGGCTTAGGAGCGACGCCACTTCGGCTCGTTCGTCATTCGAATCAAATGCGGAGGGTGGAATATCGTTCATCAGGATGGGCGCCGTGGAAAGCTTCCAGGACACGCGGTAGGCGTCGCCAAAGCGCACCATCCAGGTTCCAGTCCAGGCGAAAAAGCCCTCCGGTACAAAATCCCCTTTCGCAGCCGCGTATTCCGGAGCCAGGAACTCCACGCGTCCTATATTATTTGTGTTTCTTATCGCCCACCCCTCCAGCCCCACCAGCAAACCCGCGGCCATCCAGGGAATGGCCAGCGCGAGCTTCCACCAATCAGATCGGAGGCGCCAACGAATGCATAGAACAAACGCAGCCGCCATCAAGAGGAGTGGTGTTTCGGGCCGGACCAAAGTACCAGCGGCAGTGATTAGGCCGAAGATGAAGAACCACGCTGCAAGAAGAAGCAACGCCCGATTATCAAATATCTTCCGGGGAGATTTCGCAAGGCAGTGGTTCAGGAAATTCACAAAAACAAGGAGTGCGAGGACAGTCACAAATGTTGCGAGAGTTTCGGTGAGCACCGCAGCCGAGTAATTCGCCATGAATGGACACAGGGCAGCGATCCAAAGCGCAATGGCGGCAACTATTTTTTTCTTAGAGGCGGGCGCGAGCTGCGCGGCGAGCAGGGCCGTCAACACGCACGAAAACAGATCAATGACCGACTGAGAGGCCATCACTGCAGTTCGCGTTCTGCCCACTACCGCATACACAAATCCGAGGAATCCCGGATAACCAGGCATGCGGATATCGGAGGAGATAAGGCGGCCTTGAATATGGAACCCGTAGACGCCGTGATAGAGCCAATTGCGGGCGAGGTCTTCGTAATACGCAGTATCTCCCGAATAAAAGGGAAAGTGAGTGATGAAGAACCATCGTAGCGCAAAGCCGCAGAGCAGAGCGCCGATCAAGTGTTTACTGGAAAAAACACGCAAGGTGGTACCGAAGTTTAGCGGATTCTCGTCAGCCAAATCCAGTTTGTAAACATGGCAAAAACTGATGGATGACGGCAAAGACCGGGAAGAATCAAATTCATGAAAAACACCTGTCTCCGTGCCAGGAAAAAAAGGGATCTTCTGAAAGTTCTTAGAATCGGGCAGGCTCAAAAGAATTTCTATAACGGCGAGGAGGAGAGAATACCGGCCCTTGGGTTGTAATCCTGTCGTCCAGCCTCGCCGTTCGTTGCGACATATTAGACGCAACGGAAAAGGCAAGACTGTTCAATATTGCACAAAATAGAGGATTATTTTCGTCGGTGCCAATACAGGAATGAATGCAGGCGACCTCTCGTTGCGTCCCGTAAATGGTGCAAAGAAAAGACTTACGGCACGCTCGGGCTCCGCAGGAAACCTCTTGGGCGCTTTCCAATCAACCTTTTAAGGGTTTTGAGTTCGCTTTATAAATCTAATAGATAAGTACCCGTAGAGTAATACGTTCAAATGAGGTCCGGCCTCCCCTGAAAATCGATCTTAAGAAACTGATTTAGGGTCCGCTGAGAGGCAGCTTTGTTTGATGAAATGAAGTGAATGTATTTTAGGCCGGGAATCAGGCTTGAGGTTCAAATTCGGCCGGCCCGGTCATCAATTCAATCTCGGCTTCGGTTTCCGGCTGGGCTCCGCCTTCGGTTTGGCTGGCGAGTTTCTTTTGTGCGCGGCGCTCTGCCTTCATGCGCGCTTTTTCCTGACGTTTCATTTCTTTCTGGCGTTTTTGGAATGTGATCTTGGACATGATATCTCCTTAGGTTCAGGATGGGCCGCCCCCAGGTTCGCGGCTGGGCGTCAGACTCGCCCCATTAACCTACCAACGCGGTTCGCGTGGCTGGCGAACTGCTTCGCGGTAATCTTCATTTGAGAACCTGTTGCCGCCCCCGCCGCGTCCACCGCCACCGCCGCTTCCGCCTCGGCCTCCCCCTCCACCACGACCACCGCCACCGCTCGGGGGACCACTGCGCTCTTTCGGCCGAGCCTCATTCACTTTGATGTTTCTACCGCCTAAATCTTTCCCATCGAGACCGGCTATGGCCTTGGCCGCTTCTTCATCGTTGGGCATTTCCACGAATGCGAAACCGCGAGCCTTGCCCGTCTCTCGATCCATTACAATGTGAACCCGTGTGACTTTTCCGAACGGCTCAAACGCCGCGCGAATGTCCGCTTCCGTGGTTTGAAAGCTCATGTTGCCGACAAACAGGTTCTTCATAAACTTACTCTCCTAGACTCCGGCAAACGGGGCAGCCCTCCCGAAGCTGGATGATCTTGCTTGCCGCTCGGCCGCCTAAAACTCGATCGCGGCCCGCAAGCCAGTTATCTCGGAGCATACACGAAAAGCCCTATTCGCACCTACTGGTCCGGCGTGTTTTTTCGGGAGAACGGGTTTCGCGCCACCTTGGGGGCGTGCGCGCCTCGATAGTCTTCCAGGTCCGCATCGGTAACATTAAAGTGTGATTTGGACGGGTGATTCGAGGTGGTCGCCAATTCCCGCCTGAGCTTCAGCGAGCACAGGTCGGGCGCATCCTGATATCGCAGGCGATGCCTATCAAACGCCTCGTTAGGGATGCTGAGTGTGAACTGGCGCGGCTCACTCGCTTGTTCCCGCACGGTGAAGGTGTATTCGCGCACTGACCCCGTGGCCTTGAAGCCACCGAATTGCATCACGATTTCGTTGCTCACTTGGCGCCTGCTGCAGCTCCTACCACAACCGCTGCAACCGGTGCTGCGACCACTTTCTTCTTTCGCTTGGCCCGGGAACGCTTGGGCGGTGTTCCTTCCGCGAGCTCCACCACCATTAGCCCGGTGACGAACTTTTTCGTCCCGTGCAAATCAAAATCAATGGATGTCCGCTCGTTGTCCGATTCAGTCACCACACCCAATCCATACTGGAAGTGCTTGATGTACGCGCCTTCTTGGAGAGCTTTCAAAGGTCCTCCTCGGTTCAAAATGTCTTTCCGGCAGAAAAAAGGGGCGAGCCCGCGGGTTGCGGGCCCGCCCCGGGTTCTTACAGGCTGGAGACGTTCGATGCCTGCAGGCCCTTGGGGCCCGTGGTTACTTCAAATTCAACCGCCTGGCCTTCGTTCAGCGACTTGTAGCCTTCCGACTGGATAGCCGAGAAGTGGACGAAAACGTCCTCGCCGGACTGGCGCTGGATGAATCCGAAGCCCTTGCTGGCATTGAACCACTTTACTGTTCCTTGTTCTTTCACTTGTATCTCTTTTCTTTTGTTTGAGCTATTTGGTGCTTCTCGAACTACCCCAGCCACAAAAAAAGGGCAGCAAGTGTGAACTTGCAGCCCCTTGAATGAAATCTAAAGGTCTTACAAGAGCAACAAACGCAAACACAATGTACCACAACCAGTGTGGAAATACTAGGAAAATCTTTAGACTTCCGGCGCGTCACCTGCCTATGAATCGCGCAAGTTCTTGATTTCACTTAGTTTGTTCGGTGGAAACTGAACACAAACCAATTTGGTTGGGGACAATGTCGGCCATGGCCAAATGACGATTTCCGGCCACGATCCCGCGGTCCGAGCAGTATAATCCGCCCTACTCGAGGGGGCCCTTCCTACATCCGGATGTGCACACATCCGTGATGGACTCAGTTGCCCTAAACCTGCCGCCGACGAAATGACCAACATCCCTACGCCCGAATCCATCGTACTCAGCAAGGTTTCACGCCGAATTCTCCCATTTTTATTCACTCTCTACATCATCGCCTACCTCGATCGGGTGAACGTGAGTTTTGCAGCGCTGCAAATGAAGACTGCCCTGGGCCTTAGCGATTCGGTTTACGGTCTAGGGGCGGGAATTTTCTTCGCGGGCTATCTAATATTTCAAGTGCCCAGCAATCTTGTCCTCGAGCGAGTGGGCGCCCGGCGATGGATTTCTCTGCTTATGATCGCCTGGGGAATCGTTTCTTCGGGAATGATGCTCGTGCACTCGCCGGCAACATTTTATGCCTGCCGTTTCCTGCTGGGCGCGGCGGAAGCCGGATTCTTCCCCGGCCTCATTCTCTATCTCACCTACTGGTTTCCCCGTTCCGCTCGCGCCGGCAGTATTTCCGGATTCATGACGGCCATGCCGCTTTCAGGAGTGATCGGGGCGCCCATCAGCGGCGCTTTGCTTTCGCTTCACGGAAGGGGCGGATTGCAAGGCTGGCAATGGCTGTTTCTGGTTGAAGGAGCACCGGCGATGATTCTCGGAATAGTCGTCTGGTTTCTTTTGACGGATTCGCCAAAGCACGCTGCGTGGTTGAGCCATGAGGAAAGGGATTGCCTGGCCGCCGCAATTCAAAGAGAAAGCGTCCGCACATCAACTGAACGCGGATCATTCCTTGCTCACATCATCTTGCGCGCCGAAACCTGGCTCCTCTGTGGAGCATACTTCACTCTTCTGTGGGCTTCTTTGGGAGTTGGTCTCTGGTTGCCCGAGATGGTAAAAAACTTTTCCGGATACTCCGATTGGATGGTGGGAGTCATCTCCACCATTCCATTCCTTGCGGCGTTTGTGGCAATGGCGATTGTAGGCACTCGCGCTGATAGGACACGCCAACCTCATTCGTTTTTTGCCGGATCCACTTTCGCTGGGGCCGCCGGACTGCTTCTGACCATTCCATCGCATTCCGTCCTGCTCTCGACAGTATTTCTCAGCATCGCGGTCGCGGGAATTTATTCCGCGTTCGGCCCTTTCTGGGCCATGCCGGGCGGATTCCTTTCCGGCCCCATGGCAGCGGCTGGAATCGCATTTATCAATTCGCTTGGCAACTGCGGAGGATTCTTCGGTCCATTCGTTGGCGGTCTTGTGAAGCAGCGCACCAGCAGCTTCGTTGCAGGCACATTTGTTTTGGCGGGCATGCTGTGCATCAGCGCGATTCTTGCTCTTGCATTGAGAGGGCGGCAGAATGGCGGCTGAACGATAGAACCGGTGTCGAGCAACCACTGACATGCCAGCCAAGAAGCAATCTCCGGTGAAGCTCACGAATTCCCAGGTCGCGGCATTCCGAATGGCTGCGCATCATCTGATTGGAACTTCCTCGGGAGATGCACCGCTCATTTGTTCCCGAGTCTGCGGAATTCAGGCGCAGGTGACGTCCGCAGCCGAGTTGCAATTGTGGGCCAGGAATCACAACATCACGCGCGCGGAAATTCGCAGAGCGCTCAACCAGGACCGCACGCTTGTAAAAACATCGCTCATGCGGCAGACGTTGCACCTGATTCCATCCGATGAATTCCCGCTCTACATCACAGCGTTGAAGAGCAGCAGGCTCGCCGCGGTCTGGCGGATCATGTCGAAATGCCGCATCACTCCGCCCGAACGCGACGCTTTAAGCGACAGCATCGTCGATGCGCTTGGCGACGGTCCCCTAACGAAAGGGGAGTTGGAAAAGCTGATTCGGCCGAAAGCCAGCAAGAGTGTAAAGGCGTGGATGGCAAAGATTTGGAGCCCGCTTCGATGGCCGATCATCGAAGGAAGAATTTGCTACGGCCCGGATCGCGGCAGGAAAACCACGTACGTCCGGTCCGATCACTGGCTGCCCAAGCAAACAGCAATGGATGTCCAGAAAGCGCAGCATATTCTGATCGATCGATACTTCAGTTCTTACGGACCCGCGACACCGCGGGATTTTTCCAAGTGGTCCGGAATCACCATGAGGGAGCTGAAGCCAGTGTGGGATTCGATGGCGGACGAACTGGCCGAGATTTCGGTTGCCGGCCAGACCGCGTGGTTGCAGACGAGCCGGGTCAAGCACGTTACAGAGGCAGAATCCAGCGATTCGATCCTGCGACTCTTGCCTAGCTTCGATCCCTACCTACTGGCTCATGCCAGCAAGAAACATCTGGTGGTTGACGAGCACTACAAGAGAATATTCCGCCAGGCGGGATGGATCACACCGGTTGTTTTGCTGAATGGCAGGGTGGCCGGGATTTGGGAGACACGGCGGAGTTCATCGGGCATCAGTGTGGTTGTCGAATTGTTCGAGAAATTCTCCAAACCACTACTGGCACAATTGGAAGAAGAAGCGGCCAGCCTCGGTAAATTTCTCGAGGCACCCGTGCACCTGAAAATTTCAAAATAAACACTCGGGATTGAACTCGCTCAGGCCGACCACGGATGAGGCTTGCGATCCCATCTATGCTTTTTTAATTCACTCAGAAGACCCGGATCGAGGGGCCCGGCATCGCTCAGCGCCAAATTCTGCCGCACGTGTTCCGGTTTCCTCATTCCAATAATGGTCGTGCTCACGACCGGATTCGATAGGATGAACCGAATGGCCATTTCCGGCAGACTCATATTTGCGGGCAGTATCGCCTTCAATTTATCCACGCGCTCCAGAGTGTCGCGGAGATTCTCCGGCCCGAAATATCGAGCACGAAAATCATTCGGAGGGAATGTGTCCGTGGCTTTCATCTTCCCCCCCAAACTGCCTTCATCCAGCGGAACGCGTGCGATTACTCCAATGTTCAGCTCCTTGCACACCGGGAAGAGTTTATCTTCCGGCGATTGATCGAAAATGTTGTAAATCACCTGCACCGCATCCACCAAACCGGTGCGCAAAGCTGCGATTCCGTTTTCCGGCTCCCAGCGGTTCAGGCTCAATCCAAATGCGCGGATCAACCCCTCGCCTTTCAGTTTTTCCACTGTTTTTCTGAAGTCCGGCTCCTTCGCCCATCCATCATCCCAAACATGGAATTGCAAAAGGTCTATGGAATCCACGCCCAACTTGTCGCGAATCAGCTCCACATGTTTGAACACGTGCTTACCCGGAAAAACGTAAGCATAGTTATCTTGTGGTGACGCGGGCCACTTTCGGTTCATGGGAGGAATTTTTGAGGCGGCGTAGAGGTGAGACGAAAAGCTCGCAGCGGCCTTCTGCCGTTTGCCGTAATTGCGCGCCAACAATTCGCCCAGCAGGGCGTCGCTTTTTCCGTCTCCATAGGCCCAGGCAGTGTCAAAAAAATTGCAGCCCAGGCTGGAAGAAAGTTGCAGTGCCTCGCGCGACATTTCGTCTTCGGATCCCGACCACCCGCTCATTCCCCACAGTCCGTGGCCGATTTCGCTGACATCAAATCCCGTGCGCCCGAGTTTTCTATATTTCATAAACTCACCTATAGAATCCCTTTCATTTCAGCCGGCATCTTGAATCACTGGTTCAACGGGAACGAAAACTGTAACATTGGCCCTCGCCAGGGGACAATGATCCGACCATGACTCCAGAAGAATTTCGGAAATACGGCCACCAGCTCATCGATTGGGTCGCGGACTATCGCGCCAGGATTGCCGACCTGCCAGTGATGGCGCAGACCAAGCCCGGCGAAATCCGTGCCCAACTTCCTTCAAAGCCGCCCGACGCGCCTGAATCCTTCGAGGAAATCTTCAAGGACCTCGATCGAATCATCTTGCCGGGGCTTTCCCACTGGCAACATCCGCGCTTCTTCGGATATTTTCCCGCGAACAGTTCACTTGCCAGCGTGCTCGGGGATTATCTCAGCACCGGCCTCGGCGTTTTGGGGCTTTCTTGGCAATCGAGCCCGGCCCTCACAGAAGTCGAGGAGGTCGCGACCGATTGGGTGCGTCAGATGCTGGGACTTTCCGAAGCGTGGAGCGGTGTGATTCAGGACACAGCTTCCACCAGTACCCTGATCGCGCTGATTTGCGCGCGTGAACGGACTACCGATTACGGCCTCAGCGGCGGCGGACTCCAATCCGAAGCGCATCCACTGACCGTCTACGTTTCAGCGCACAGCCACAGTTCGGTGGAGAAAGCGGCGCTGCTTGCAGGCTTCGGGCGCAAAAATGTCCGCGTGGTCCTTCACGACGCGGAGTACGCGATGCGGCCCGCCATGCTTGCCGAAATGATCCGCGACGACACTGCAGCGGGGATGAAGCCTTGCGCTGTAGTTGCCACCACGGGCACAACCACAGCCACCGCCTTTGACCCAATTGGGGCCATCGCTGAGGTGGCCCGCAAGCACGGTCTCTGGTTGCATGTGGATTCCGCGATGGCTGGCTCGGCCATGATCCTGCCGGAATTCCGCGCGCTCTGGCAGGGAATTGAATCCGCCGACTCGCTGGTGGTCAATCCCCATAAATGGCTGGCAGTGGCCATGGATTGCTCCATTTATTATGTGCGTGACCCATTGCATTTGGTGCGGGTGATGTCCACCAATCCCAGTTATTTGCGGTCGGCCGTGGATGAGCAGGTTAAAAATCTGCGCGATTGGGGAATTCCCCTGGGGCGGCGGTTTCGCGCGCTCAAACTCTGGTGCCAGATTCGTGAGCAGGGAGTGGCGGCGCTGCAAACGCGTCTTCGTAGAGATATTGCCAACGCCAAGTGGCTCGCGGAGGAGATTGCCGGCACGCCGAATTGGCGAGTGCTCAATGCCGTGCGTTTGCAAACACTTTGCGTGCGGCACGAGCCCGCGGGAATTGCGGGCGATGCGCTCGACGATCACACGCTGGCGTGGTGCGACCGCATCAATCATTCGGGAGTTGCTTATTTAACGCCAGCGATGCTCGATGGCCACTGGATGGTGCGCGTTTCTGTTGGTGCGGAAACTACCGAGCGCAAGCACGTCGCTGAACTTTGGGCCGCGATGCGCCGGGAAGCAGAGCGCGGCTAAACGCTGCTTCTAATGCGCCGCAACCGGCTGAGGAATTTTCTTCGTGCCGGCGAATTCCGCGTCCGTATCCAGGATGTTGCGCTTCGAGAAATTGTTGAACGCGCCCCATTCGCCATACTTTTCTTTCATCCTGGGGAGCAGGTATTCCACGAGGGCATCGCCCGTCTTCCCCGCGGCGCGACCTTCGGTGACGTATTGCCGCAGGTCTACCAGGTATCCGCGGAATGCGGTCACATCATCCGCAGTGCCCACATCGCCGTGACCAGAGACGAATGCAGCGGCCGGATGCGCCTGCGTAAGCGTGGCCAGAGTATCAATCCAGGCCCGCGTGGAAGCATCGATTAAATTCGGCAAAGTGTGCCGCCAAAAAAGATCGCCGCAGAAAACGAAATTTGCCTCGGGATCAAAAACGACTGTGTCGCCGCCCGTGTGTCCGGGGAAAAAGTGCGCAATCACGCGCCGCGAGCCAATCTGCAGGACTTGATCGTCATTGCCGTCATAAACTTGCGTGGGAGCCGTCAGCCCTTCGACGGACGCTCTCTGCGCTGGTGTGATATTCGCTCCGTAAAATTTCAAATTTTCAGTGTGAATCCATTCGCGGACATTCTTATGAGCGAAGATCGTGGCCCCTGCTTCGGCGTATACGCCGTTTCCTGTCACATGATCGATGTGGTAGTGAGTGTTCACGACATACTTCACGGGGAGCGCAGTCATTTTGCGAATCTCGGCGAGCAGCGCACGTGCGGCGTCCACTTTCTGATACGTGTCCACCACCAGCACGCCCGCGTCGCCAATGATGAACCCCGAGTTGCTCCCGGCTCCACTGCCCGGAACTGCAATCGCCGCAAACGTGTTGTGCCCGAGCGGCTTGAGCGTAAAGTATGCGACTGGTGCCTGGCCCGGAAGATTACTCGCGGCCGGAACCTGCGTTTGTTGCGCGGCCAAAGCCATCACCGGGAGCAACGCTACTGTTATCTGCAGGACAATTCGATTTGTTTTTCGCATGGCCGATATCCTACAACGGACTGCCCTCATTCCCTCAACCTCTGATAGTTTATAGGCCATCGATTGCCGGCTTTCTTGGAGACCGTGTTGGGTGTGGCCCGAAACATTTTGATTTCCGCGGCGCAGAGCCGCTGGCTCCGCGATCACGCGCCACGTTGGAAATTTGTGCGCCGCGCCTCAAAGCGATTTCTTCCTGGCGAGCGGGCGGAAGACGCATTGGCCGCGGCGAACGAACTTGCGGCGCTGGGCATCAGCGCCATGCCCTCGCGCGTGGGCGAAAACATTACGGCATCCGCCGAGGCCGAAGCCGTCGCAGAACACTATGTTGGCGTTCTCGCAGCTCTGCGCGCATCGAAATTGCCCGGCTCGCTATCCGTGAAGCCCACACAACTCGGGCTGGATCTCGATGCCGAGCATTGTTACCGCAACCTCGCGCGCATCCTGGACGCATCCGACAAATCCGGCATCATCTGGATTGATATGGAGTCAAGCGCCTACACGGATCGCACGCTGGAGTTATTCCGCCGCGCCCGCGCCGCTTATTCCAATGTTGGAATTTGCTTGCAGGCGTATCTTCGCCGCACGCCCGCGGATCTCGCGTCACTTCTGCCCATCGGTCCCGCGATACGCCTCGTAAAGGGCGCCTATGCTGAGCCGCCAGGCATTGCCTTTCCCGCCAAGCGCGATGTGGATGTGGCTTTTTTCACGCTCACCAAATCTCTTTTCAGTGCGGAGGCGCTCGCAACGGGCACACGCCCCGCCATTGCAACGCATGATGCGAGCATGATCGCGCGGACGATCGAGCTCGCCAAGAGCCTGTCGGTCGCGCCACAAAGCTATGAGTTCCAAATGCTTTATGGCATCCAGCGCGAAGCACAAAAGCAATTGGCGCGCGACGGCTTTCAGGTAAGCGTGCTCATCTCCTACGGCACCTACTGGTTTCCCTGGTACATGCGCCGCCTGGCGGAGCGCCCCGCAAACGTTTGGTTCGTCTTGCGCAATCTGTTCGGATAACAAAATTGTTCACAATCGCGGTAAAGAAGGATTCGCAGAACCGGCCTCTCGCGGCTCCTGTCTAATCTTTTCTATTGGCGGATCATCGATTCGGTCCGAAATATCTGTAATGCCCCGTGATTTTCCAACTGAACAGGACATCTTCCATTTTGGGGCCCTGCCCAATGTTGTGGACGACCAAGTAGCGGCCCGATTGCGGCGACTTGGCGTCCACAACAATTCCAATGTGATCAATTTTGCCGCCCAGATCCCAGGTCACTAGATCGCCAGGAAAGTAATCCTCCAGGCGAGTTGAATTCTGCAAAATCTCCCCTTTGCGACTGAAGAACACCATCAGGTTTGGAACGCGGCGGTGATCAATGCTGGTGTCCAACACCGCATGCGATTGTCCCTTGTGCGGATAAGCGGCAATATCCTGGGCCATATCTTCGTGCACAAGTTCTTGCAGGTCCACGCCCACAGCGCGATAAGCGCGAATAATTTCGTCGGTGCATACTCCCGTCACCGCTGGCACGTCGCCGCCAGGGTAGGGAATCCCGACATATGCGGGATCGTAGCGGACTATGTGATGTGTTCGTTCAGTCGCAGCCACCACCAACTTGTTTAGGAATTCACTTTGTGCAGTCGAAATAGCATGCCGGGATTGCGCCGGACCCGTGGGGCAAAACAAGACCAGCAGGGAAAGAACGACCGCCCATTTGCGCGGTGCCATAATCTTCTTAGACGCAGACTCTTCAAGCAAGGATGTGTTCAGGAGAGCCCGCCGTCTGTGCGGATTTCTGGGCAATCAGTGGATACAAACCCTTGGCGCGTTCGAGTGCTTCGGCGATGCTCGAGCAAAAATTTTCCGGTCCAATATGATGCACAAACTCAGCCTGGTGCATCAACCGTGAGGGTTGCTCTCTCGCGCCGCACAGGATCAGCCCTCTACCGGATTCATGGACGATATCAGCAAGTTTTTCCAGCGCTTGCAATCCTGTCGCATCAATCGCAGTCATATTCCGGAGCCGAAGTATGACCACGGGCGTCAATTCGGATATCCGCGAGGTGATCTCATCCACCTTGTCGGTGGCTCCGAAAAGAAACGGGCCATGGATGCGGAAGATGGTCACATACGGCGGAATCTCCTTGTGCTGCAGGATGTGCGCATGGCCTTCCCGCAAATATTCTTCGGTGACTTGAGCGACCGTGGTAGTTGCCGTCACCTTGCGGATGAAAATCAGCGCCGCAAGAATCATGCCCACTTCCACCGCTACAGTTAGATCCGCGAACACCGTCAACAGAAAAGTGGCCAACCAAGTTCCAATTTCCAAGCGGGAGAGCTTTAGGAGCTCAGGGATTTCGTGCCATTCACCCATGTTGTAGGAGACGACCAGCAAAATAGCAGCCAGCACGGAAAGCGGGATGAACCTTGCCAGCGGGGCGGCGAAGAGAATTATGGCCAGAAGCGTGAGCGCATGAACCATCCCAGAGACCGGAGTTTTTGCGCCGGAACGGATGTTGGTGGCGGTCCTGGCAATCGCGCCGGTCGCCGGAAGCCCGCCAAAGAGCGGCGAAAGTATGTTGGCTACTCCCTGCCCAACTAACTCGACATTCGGATTGTGCTTGTCCCCGCTCATCCGGTCGGAAACCACCGCCGACATTAACGACTCGATGGCCCCGAGCATGGCGACCGTTATGGCCGGCGGAATCAACGGGCGCAGCAAGTCCAGATGGAAATGGGGAATCTTGATGGCCGGCAGCCCGGACGGAATTCCTCCAAAGCGGCTGCCGATCGTTTCCACAGGCAACCTGAAAAACACCACCAGTGCCGTGCCGACGAACAGCGCGACGATGTATCCCGGAACTTTTTTGACAAAGCGCGAACAAAGAATGATCAAAAGTAGCGCCACAAGGGCCAATCCAGTTGCCGCCGGAGAAAGCGTCCGGAAATTCCCGAGCACGGCCCTCATCCTCGAAAAGAAATCTCCCGGGACCTTGTCGAGTTGGATTCCGAAGAAATCCTTGATTTGCGTGCTGGCAATCAGAACGGCAATGCCATTCGTGAACCCCACAACCACGGGACGCGGGATGAACTTGACCGCCGTGCCCAGCCCGGTGACCCCGAGCAGGACGAGCATCACGCCCGCCAGCAGCGTGACCATGAACAGCCCGTCGAGCCCGTATCGCGCGACAATTCCGTACACAACAACCACAAATGCGCCAGTCGGTCCTCCGATTTGCGTGCTTGACCCACCGAGCGCCGAAATGGTGAACCCTGCGACAATGGCGCAATAGAGTCCTGCCTGTGGCGAAACTCCACTGGCAATGGCAAATGCCATGGCCAACGGCAAGGCCACCAAACCCACCGTGATACCCGCCAACAAATCAGAAGTGAATTTTCGGCGGTTGTAATCCTTTAGGCTTAGTATCGATTTGGGGAGGTAATCTTTAATGGTCATTTCGGTCTGATTTGAAGTCCTTAACTCCAGTCCATTCTTGGGACAAATTATAAGGCAGCGAACGCGCTCCATGAAATCTGGTTTGTTCCGATGTTTTCATCTTGAAACAAGAAGTCGTCTATAATTCACGGGAAGGTCTGGACATCCACAGGAGGAATTTCAGTCATGCAACCAGAACACGCGAACATAGCTTTGAAAATGATGATACCCGCATACGAAAATGAGGTTGCTCTCACCCGAAAGGTTCTTGCCGCTGTCCCTGCGGATAAGTGCAGCTATAAGCCCGACGAGCGCTCCATGTCCGCTATGGAATTGTGCTGGCACATTCCGGCGGCAGAATCGTTTTTCGCCACTGCGGTGACCACCGGCACGTTCCCACCATTCAACCAAAAGCCCGAAAACGTCAAATCGCCCGCCGACGTTCTGGCGTGGTATGACGCTCAAGTCGCAGCGCAACTTCCCAAATTGAAGGCGCTGACCGGCGAGCAGGCTGCGAAGCCTGTGGATTCGCCGTTTGGAACTCAGCCGGCCATCGCCTTTCTTCAAATCATGATCAATCACTCGATCCACCATCGCGGACAACTTTCCACCTACCTGCGCCCCATGGGAGCGAAGGTCCCCTCCATTTACGGGCACAGCCGCGACGACAAGGAAGCCAAGGAAGCCGCTGCAAAGGCTTAATTCTTGATAGCGGACATTTCGAGAACGGCCGCTCCGTGCCTTCCGAGCGGCCGTTTCTTTTTGGAGTTGCTGCCTGATTAGCGGGGAGACTTCTTGAGAATTGTAAAGCTTCTTGATGCCGGGGTTTACTTGGCATTCGCGGTTTACCTGCTTACACGATGGAATTGGAGTTACCGCTACCTGATCGGAATGGGAATTGCTGCCTTGTGTTTTGCTTTGTGGATGGTGGCTCGCCAGCAACTGGGTGCATCTTTCACTGTAACCGCTCAGGCGCGCCAGCTGGTTACCACCGGAATTTATTCCAAAATTCGGCATCCCATTTATTTTTTTGTGGGGGTCGGGTATTTAGGGCTTTTTCTGGCGCTTGGGCATTGGATCCCTGCCATTTGGTTCGCTGTAATTTATTCCACCCAGTTCTTGCGAATTTTCAAAGAGGAGAGTGTCCTGGAAGAGGCTTTCGGCGATGAATACCGGCACTACAAAGCCCAGACTTGGTTTTGACGGAATTCTGCCCCCCTCCTTTTCAGCCTGCACAAATCTCCGATTTGCGGTCTGACCACTGCAAGTTTTTACCGTCCGATCCACTGAAGAAGTTGCCGGCCGCGCGACGGACTTTCTCAAAGTGAGGGCGCACTTGTATCAGTCCGCCGCGCTCAACTTCATGAATTTATTTTTGATTTGGTGAGTTGCGTTGCGATTTGAGATTTCGTACCTGGGGTCTGATCGCTTATGCGACCCTCTGGACAGTTCCTGAACTGCCATTTGGCGAGGCAAATTTGGGCCAAGTCCCGATCAGCAGCACGCGGCCGCTGAGGGGTGAGACGTGAAGGTAGAAGACTTCGGAGTCGCTTTCGACTTCAAAGAAGCAGTCGCGTTTCGGGTCAGGTCGCGCCGGTGCGCCCATGGCCAGCAACTGCGCCAGCCTTTCAAGCGTCCCAGCCGGATAGTTGTGCAGAGACTCCATCTTTGGTGCCTGTTCTAGCTGTAATACCATGACGACTTCTCCTTTGGGCCGTCTGCTTATACCTACCATTTGATACGTGTCCGCCTGCGAAAGGTTCCGTGAAAGTTCCATAAATTCCCGCCAAATTGGCTTGTTTCTCTTGCCTGCCAACCTATCTGCTGGCCGGCTTTTTTGCAATTCTTACTGTCAAAGGATTAGACGCCACGAATGGGAAAGTGTCTCTAAGTTAGGATGAATTTTTTGGCCCCTGTTTCAAGCACGCCGGAGGCATGCACCAACTTTCCCGCTACCCCAGAACTGTACTTGGGGGCAATTTCATTCCATCCAGCGCGCAATTAGAATCATGGAACTGGGGATTCCCGAATTACCTGAGCGGCGCCGGGAATTTGAATCCGATGGGCAAGAAATTCACGATTGCGATCGCAGCATTGATTGGCTGCTGGCCGGCGGCGGCTCAGGAATCCGCCCTGACGCCAAACGCAACAACTTCGTTTTCGACGCCTCCGCCCAACGCGTCCGTTTCGTCCGCGCCTGTAACGCTTCCTACTCCTGTCCCGGTTGCTCCCGCTCCCTCGATACGTCTTGAAACAAAGCACTCGGTCCCGGGGATCACAAAGGGTTCCTCATTTTCGATCGCGCGCAACAATGTTAATCCCCGGCCTCCCGCCAGTGGTTCCGTGTACGATTTCGTACAAACGCCTTTCGCTTCCAGTGTGCGCGTGCTCATGGCCTCGGTTGCCGGAGGGCGCCTGCAACTTTCCGGATACCATTGCCTGGCCTCTTCTGAGAATTTTCAGTTGGGCCTGCCTGGTGGGGGAGTTCTGCCGTCATGGGGCAACGGAGTACAAAGTCACCCCGCTATCTTAGTTCCTCCGAAGGATGTGTCGGATGGTTTCAACGTTACTTTCACTCTTCGCGCCAATGAATCCGGTGTCCTTCACCTTCGTCCCCTTTCTGCTGTTAACCATGCTGTTATGTTTGTCCGCGGAATTTAATTCTCAAGGTACTGTTCCCTTTATTTTAAGAAAATCCTTGCACCGGAGCACGCCTGTTGTCATAGTGCCAAGCTACGGAGACGCTTGTGCGCCCCAGAAAAAACATGAAAAAGACAAAAAAAGTGAAAGTGGAAAGAAAGCTGACGAAGTTCGGAACCGATAAGCGCCGCAGGCACCGTCATTGGCTGGTCACCGTTTTCTATGCTGATGGCGAGAGGTTTGGCCGGGTGTACACCGATCGCGGGAAGGCCACCCGATTTGCGGAACGCCAAAAGAAGTCCCCGGTAGTCAAGTCCGCGCGCGTTACGCAGCTCAGTTAGCGACTTCCCCCTTCTTCAAACTGCACGCGAGCAGTAGTGTTTTCTAATTCCGAAAACTTCGAACTTGGCCGGCCCCCCTGCCCGGCCGGAGTCTTGTCCGCCTGCATTTGGCGTGGTAAAGTTTTGTCAACGCGGCCGTCGTATAGAGGTAGTACGGGACCTTGCCAAGGTTCAAGCACGGGTTCGATTCCCGTCGGCCGCTCCAGTTTTCTTCCCCATTCCGTTTCGCGCGCTCTTCGTGTATGTTTCAACCCTCTGCAGGAGTCCGGGCGTCCCGATCACCTGTTGAAGGAGCCGGTCATGCTTGCCTATCTTTGTGGCCCCATCGAATTTGCCGCTGATGGCGGCAAAATGTGGCGCCGCAAACTCACACCCTTCCTGACTCAGCAGCTCGGCCACCGCGTTTACGACCCCGCCGAGGACGAGCGCAAGAGCTTGACCGAGGAAGAAGCCGCCAATTTTCGCCAATGGAAGACCACCGACGTGGACCGCTTCCGCCGAGTGCTGCGGAAAATCATCCATTTCGATCTGGACTTGATCGAAAACAGGGCCGATTACGTAATCTGCCACTTGGGTGATTCTGCCGCCGCCGGGGTCACCAGCGGTGGCACTCCCGCGGAGCTCACTTTCGCCTATCGGAAGTGCATCCCCATTTATATGGTCACCACGCTAAAACCCGAACAAATCAGCGGGTGGATGCTGGGCTGCGCGGATCACATTTTCGATTCCGTGGACACCCTGAAAACTTTTCTGCTTCAACGTTACAACACGCAACGGCAGACGCAGCTCTGGAAGGAATAGTGTGGGGGGCAAGGGTCCTTGCACATGGACAAGAGCTCAAAATCAAGATATTTGACACTCAAGGATTTTAGTCACCGAAGGATTGCATAAATTGTGTGGGGATTTATTTACCGAGAGCAATTGGCCGCGCCTTAAATGCAAAAAACAATCATCGCCGTGGGTAGCACGCGCCGGCCGAAGCTCAACGCGGTCTGGGAAGCGCTGACCATCTTTGGCCCCTGGCTCGATTCCAACGCGCAATACGATGTGGTTGGAGTAGATGTGCCGAGCGGAGTTGGTCACACTCCCATTTCACGCGCTGAATCAATGGCCGGAGCGCGCTCACGCGCAGAAGCACTCGTCCAGCGGGCCCGTCGCGAAGGACAAAGCCACGAGGGCGGCGAACCATGGCGGTATTTCCTGGGCCTCGAAGGCGGCTTGGATGTTGTCCAGGAAAATGGCCGCCGCCTAGTATTTTTGGAAAGCTGGGCGTATGTGACGGACGGAACGGGCACGGATTCGTACGGCAGGTCAGGCGGAGTTCTGATGCCGGAGCCGCTTGCTGTGGAAGTGCTCGACCGGGGCGTCGAACTTTCTGTTGCGATTGACGCCTACGCGGGCGGCCGTGGCATCCGCGACGCCCAGGGCGCCTGGGGAGTTCTTACGCGCAACCTGATCACACGACAGGACGCCTTCCGCGTAGCGGTAATCAGTGCCTTCGCGCCTTTTTTCAACGC